>Ga0180223_1000292_pt1 | contig 74871 bp, 67 predicted proteins | sample eDN5th30CKraftOP_FD_151337 | JGI IMG/M metagenome (GOLD analysis project Ga0180223, IMG submission 151337) | Enriched Organic Plus compost microbial communities from Emeryville, California, USA - eDNA 5th pass 30_C Kraft OP (version 2) (version 2) ...
TCGGAAAATAGGGCTGAAGACGCGCCATCTGCTCGTCCGTCAGCCAGAACAAATCCCTCATCCTTCAGGCTCCTCACCGTGAGCCTGAATCACAGCCGTCACCGCAAATCAATGGGTCCTGACCCTAGGCTTGCTTGCGCCGAAACAGCCTCAGTTCCCATAGCAAGCGCCATCACCGCAAGCAGGATATTTCCATAAATACGCATCATGTCAGTATGTTAACCCCATTTCTATCGACAGTCCCAACCCTGACCGAAAAGGGTTTATATCATTTGCAAACAGTCCTGGTCCAATGGCCGCTTTTGGCCAGTTGCGGCCATTTATCGAAACACACACATCCGTTCGCCCTGGGTAGGGGCTGAGCCTTTCGACTGACTGCTTGCAGCAGTCGCTCAGGATAAACTTAGCCTCGCGCCAAGTCGAAGACCCGTATCGAAGGGTCTGGCGCGACATCTGTCCTTCGATACGCCCCTTCGACAGGCTCAAGGGCTACTCAGGACGAACGGGGATGGGGAAGCGGGCCGTCCGCTCCCCACCCAAATCGGTCATCCCGTCGGAGCATTTTGCAAGCAATATAATCACCAACCCCAAAACTCTCCGCTTCGCTATTCCATTCATGTTTCCCCCGACCTCTGCTAATTCCGGGGTGATGATGATCGATCCTTTGCTGTTGTTGCAGGCCTATGCTCTTGGGGTATTCCCCATGTCGGACGACCGCCATGCCGAGGATATCTATTGGGTCGAACCGAAGAAGCGCGCCATCTTGCCGCTGGACGGCTTTCACCTGTCCCATTCGCTGGCCAAAACTCTCCGCCGCGACCGCTTTCGCGTGACCGCCAACCGGGCTTTCCCCGCCATCGTGACGCTTTGCGCGGAAGCGGCGGCAGATCGTCCCTCCACATGGATCAACGGTCCCATCGAGCAAAGCTATCGCCATCTCCATGAACTGCGCTTCGCCCATTCGGTGGAGGTGTGGGAGGGGGAGGAACTGGTCGGCGGCCTTTATGGCGTGGCGCTAGGCCGCGCCTTTTTCGGCGAAAGCATGGTGTCCCGCCGCACGGACGCGTCAAAGGTCGCCCTGGCCTGGCTGGTGGCGCGGATGCGCTTTGGCGGTTTCACCTTGCTGGACTGCCAGTTCATGACCGATCATCTGCATTCATTGGGTGCTGCCGAAATCAGCCAGCAAAACTATCTTCAGTTATTGGGCGACGCGGTGGCCGATGTCCCGCTGGGCGAAGGCCGTTCGGTGCTCTCCGCCGGTTCGGGCGCGGCGGCGGAACTGGCGTTCGATCCATTGTCGGGGCTGGCGGAGGAAACGGATTCGCCTTTGGCTCCCGCTTTCACCGTATCAGGCCCTGTCTCCGGCCACGCCATCGCGCAGCTTTTGACCCAGACGTCATAGACCGGATGCTGCACCACATTGCGGTCGGGCCGTTCGCGGAACAGCCAGCCGGAAAAGGCGCGCCGCCATTTTCCATCCGCGCTGCTGCGTATGTCGAGTTGAACGAAAGCGCCGGTTTCCTGCACATTTTCCCAAGGGGCGGTCGTTTCGCAGGCCTGGAGCCGCACGATCGCATCGCCTACGCGCAGCGCCTCGCCCGGCTTCATCTGAAGATCGCGGGTGAGGCCGTTGCGCTTGTTGAGCAGGCCCACCACCGCGACCCGTTCCGCCATGGGCGTGCCGGGCAGGGCGGATGAATCGCCGCTGCGGATCGGGCTGTTCTGGATCTTGACCGGCCCGGACTGGTTGGCGGTCGGCATGTCGTCGCCGCCGCATCCGGCCAGCATCAGGGTGCAGGCGAGCACGGACGCGCCAGTCAGGATCGACCGGATGCCCCCCACCGGGCGCGGGGTCATGACGCTTCGGGGCTCCATGCCTCATAATCGCCGGTCGCCTTCTGGCGATGACCGCCCTTTTCCAGTGCGCCGGACGGGCGATAGGCGTTGACGGTGCCCGTCGCATTGGGCGTGAAGTCGCGTTCCCAGATGCGCGGCGGCGGCAGGAAGCTTTCCGGCGCACCTTCGATCGAATGATGCAGCCAGCCATGCCATTCGGCGGGCACGCGGCTCGAATCATTGGGACCGTTATAGATCACCCAGCGGCGGATCAGGCCGTTCGGGTCGACGCCGCCTTCATAATAGACATTGCCCTGATGGTCCTCGCCGACCTTTGTCCCCTTGCGGGCCGTGAAGAGCGAGGTGCCGATGGTGGCGCCGTTCCACCAGGTGAAGATCTTGCCAAGGATTCCCATGGGGCAAGCGCTTAGCCGCTGGGGCGGCCGCTTGGCAAGGCGCTTGTGCGGCTCCGGTCAGGAAGCGGGACAGAAATTCAGGCGCGCGTCCGTTTCATGGATCGGTGCGTCGGGCGCGGCGCAATGGCCCCAGTGGACGCGATCCCCTTCCCTGATCCCCAGTTCCGCCGCGCGTCCGCCGCGCAGTTCGAGCACGGCGGCCACCGGGACGCCCGCCGACACCGGCTCGCGCGAATAGGGTTCCGCCTGCGCCTTGATGAAGGCGATCGTGCCATCCGTATGGATGAAGAGCATGTCGAGCGGGATTAGCGTGTCTTTCATCCAGAAGCTCGCCGTGCGGGGCGGCTCCATGGGGAACAGCATTCCCGCATCCGCCTCCAGCGATTTGCGGAACATCAGCCCCTGTGCTTGGTCCTTCGGGCTCAGCGCGGCTTCCACGTCGAAGCGGTGGTTGCCCTTCGCGCTACGGATGACGAGGGGGAGGAGCGCGCTTTTTGAGACGGCCGCCTGACTTGCATTCCCTGCCTTGGGATCAGCATGGGACGAGCAGGCGGCGAGCAGCAGCAGGGCGGCAATGGCAAAGGGACGACGCATACGCCCTGTCTAGCGCGAACGGCGCGACGAGGGGAGGGGATTAACCTTCATCTTCCGGGGGTTCGCCCGGAGGCGCGTCGATCCAGCGGCGGGCAAGGCGATGACCATGGCCCGCGCGCATAAAGGCCGCCATCCATTTCTCGCGCAGCTTTGGATCGGGCTGCTCGGCCGCGAAGGGGCCGATCCGCTTGCGCCGGGCAAAGCGTTCGGCCGAAGCCCATGCTTCGGCATGCGTCCGGGCATCGGCTTCGGATCGATCGTCGTCGGAAATGCCCGCCGCGCGCAGGCTTTCGTCCACGCGCCGCGCGCCATAGCCGCGCCGCGCAAGAGCCGCGCTTTTCATCACCGCATAGCTGCCATCATCGATATAGCCCAGCGCGGCCAGCCGTTCGGTCAGCGCTTGCGGGTCGGCGGGATTTTCGCCGCCCCAACCCCGTTCCCTGATCTTGCGGCCGAGATAGGCGGTCAGCTTCGCCCGGCTCGTCGCGAAACGGCCGACATAACGCAACGCCATTTCGCGCAGGGCGTCCTCATCAAGCGGTGGGCGGGGGCGTTTGCCGGTCATGCGATGGCCTTCATGCGCTACACGCCATCTTTATGCCACAGTCGGGCCGGAATTTTACCGCGTCTTGTGCGCTAAAAGCTCAGGCTGGAACGTAACTATCCGGTGCAACATCGCTGCAAAGCTGATAGCGGCGCTGCGGATATGACAAATATGACATTGGGTGACACCAATATGACGGGTTCGCAAAGCATGATGGCATCGACGCCAACGACCGATGATCTGCCCCGCCGCTTCTCGGATTTCGAGACGCTGGGCGAGGCGCTGGATTATGCGGCGCAGGGCGGGCGCGGTATGAATTTTCATGATGCGCGCGGCAATCTGGCGCGCCCCTATCCCTTTGCGGAGCTGCGGGAAGATGCCCTGGCCTGCGCCCGCCGCCTGATCGCCCATGGCGTCAAGCCGCAGGACCGCATCGCGCTGGTCGCGGAAACGGGCCCGGATTTCGCGCAGCTTTTCTTCGGCATCGTCTATGCGGGCGCCTGGCCGGTGCCATTGCCGTTGCCGACCAGCTTCGGCGGCAAGGAAAGCTATATCGACCAGCTTGTCGTCCAATTGACGAGCTGTGATCCGATGCTGTTCCTCTTCCCCAGGGAACTGGAGGAGATGGCGGGCGAAGGCGGACGGCTTCGCAATGTCGAAAGCATCGCCTTTGAGGATTTCATCGCCCGCGAAGCCGCGCCCTGCAATCTGCCGCAGGCGACCGGCGCGGAAATCTGCTATCTGCAATATAGCAGCGGTTCGACCCGCTTTCCCCATGGCGTCGCGGTGACGCATCATGCGCTGCTCAGCAATCTTGCCGCGCACAGCCATGGCATGCAGTTGCAGGACAGCGACCGCTGCATCAGCTGGCTGCCCTGGTATCATGACATGGGGCTGGTCGGCTGCTTCCTGTCGATCGTCGCCAACCAGGTGTCGACCGATTATATGAAGACCGAGGATTTCGCCCGTCGTCCGCTGGCGTGGCTGGACCTCATCAGCCGCAATGAAGGTACGTCGATCAGCTATTCGCCGACCTTCGGCTACGATATCTGCGCGCGCCGCATGTCGAGCCAGACCAAGGCCGCCGACCGCTTCGACCTGTCGCGCTGGCGCTTGGCGGGCAATGGCGCGGACATGATCCGCCCCGACGTGATGCAAAGCTTCGTCGACGCATTCGGCGATGCGGGCTTCAGCCCCAGGGCGTTTCTGCCCAGCTATGGCCTTGCCGAAGCGACGCTGGCCGTCACCATCATGCCGCCGGGCGAGGGCATCATCGTCGAGCTGGTCGAGGAAACCGACCTGTCGGGCGGGGATGCGACCGAAGGCCGGCCGCAGCGCTTCCGTTCCATCGTCAATTGCGGCAAGCCCGCGCGCGACATGGTGGTGGAGATCCGCGACGAGGATGGCGGCCTGCTCAAGGAGCGCCAGATCGGCAAGGTATGGACCACCGGCCCGTCGCTGATGGTCGGCTATTTCCGCGATCAGGAAGCGACGGATGCCTGCATGGTCGACGGATGGCTGGACACCGGCGACATGGGATATCTCAGCGACGGCTATCTCTATATCGTCGGCCGCGCCAAGGACATGATCATCATCAACGGCAAGAACCACTGGCCGCAGGATATCGAATGGGCGGTGGAGCAATTGCCCGGTTTCAAGCAGGGCGATATCGCCGCCTTCGCGATCACCACGCCGGGTGGGGAGGAAGCGCCCGCCGTGCTGGTCCATTGCCGCACGTCGGACAATGAGGAGCGTTCACGCCTGCGCGACCAGATTCGCGAACGGGTCCGCGCCATCACCGGGATGAACTGCGTGGTTGAACTGGTGCCGCCGCGCACCCTGCCGCGCACCAGTTCGGGCAAGCTCAGTCGTTCAAAGGCGCGCAATCTCTATCTGGCCGGGGAAATTCGTCCTTACGACATAGCGGCCTGATCCGTCCAAGGATCAGGATGGTGACAGCGCAGCCTCAGTTCGACTGAAGCTGCCGCTCCACCATGGTCCAGAGCGCGGCAAACTCCTTCGACGCGGGCGAGGAAGGAGCGAACGCGCCCAGCGGCTTACGCTGCACGGCCATCTGCTCGATCATGCTGGCCATTGGGATGGCGGACCAGCCCGGCTGTTCCTCCAGCGCCTTGCGGTGCAGGCTGCGCCGCCGGTCGACCATGGAATAGACCGGGAGGATCGGCGCATGGCTTCCTCCCCGCTGGACGAGATAACGCGCCACTTCTCCCATCGCGCGCTGCGACAGGGGGGAAGGAATGACAGGAATCACGATCAGGTCCGCGGCGCGCAGCACCTGTTCGCTTGTTTCGGTAAGGCCCGGAGGACAATCCAGGATGATCCGGTCATAATCCTTGCCCAGGCTTTCGATCAGTTTCGCCAGCCGTTTCTTCTTGTCCATTTCGCGAAAGAGATGGTCGAGCCCACGCAATGACGTGTCGGCTGCGATCAGGTCCAGTCCCGGCACGGTGGAAGGCTGGATCAGCTTGCGAAGCTGAACATCCTTGCTGAAGATCGCTTGCGCGGCGTCCCGGCTCTGTGTGTCGGTGGAAAGAAGCCAGCTTGACGCCGCCTGCGGATCGAGATCCCAAAGCAAAGTGCGGCGTTTGGAAATGCAGGCCGAAGCCCATGCCAGGTTGATTGCGAAGGTGGTTTTTCCCACCCCGCCTTTCAGGCTGTAGACGGCGATGGTCGCCAATACCGGTTCCTTTGCCATGAGAAGGGAAGCTAAGTCGTCCTTGCCCATCAAGGCAAGCGCTCAAATCATCCCTTTGTTACGCTGCTGTGACAAAGGGGCGTGTGATCGGATGACATACCGATTTGTCGCTGGAACGATGCTGCACAATGGGATAGCGCGACGAAAGGAGCATAAGGGAAGGAAGGGCGTCACCCTCCTTTCGTCCAGGAGGAATATATTCGCCTATGAAGATCACGATGATTGGCACGGGATATGTCGGATTGGTGTCAGGTGCCTGTTTTGCTGATTTCGGACATGACGTGGTCTGCGTGGACAAGGACGCGGGCAAGATCGCGGCGATAGAGGCGGGGCGGATGCCCATCTACGAGCCGGGACTGGATCAGCTGGTCGGAAGCAATGCGGCGGCGGGCCGTTTGACCTTCACCACCGATCTGGCGGCGGGCGTCAAAGGCGCCGACGCGATCTTCATTGCCGTGGGCACGCCTTCGCGCCGGGGCGATGGCCATGCGGATCTGAGCTATGTCTATGCCGCCGCGAAGGAGATCGCCGAGGCGCTGGACGGACCGGCGGTGATCGTCACCAAATCCACCGTGCCGGTGGGCACCGGCGACGAAGTGGAACGGATCGCACGGGAGGCCCGCCCCGACCTTGATATCGCGGTGGTATCCAACCCTGAATTTCTGCGTGAAGGCGCGGCAATCGGCGATTTCAAGCGCCCCGACCGAATCGTGATCGGCACGACCGGGGACGAACGCGCCATCGAAGCGATGCGGCAGATCTATCGCCCGCTCTACCTTAATCAGGCGCCGCTGCTGTTTACCGGACGGCGGACGGCGGAACTCATCAAATATGCCGCCAATGCGTTTCTGGCGACCAAGATCACCTTCATCAACGAAATGGCCGACCTGTGCGAAGCGGTCGGCGCGGAGGTGCAGGACGTGGCGCGGGGCATCGGCCTCGACAATCGGATCGGCTCCAAATTCCTGCATGCCGGGCCGGGCTATGGCGGTTCCTGCTTCCCCAAGGATACGCTGGCGCTGGTCAAGACCGGGCAGGATTATGAAGCGCCGATCCGCATCGTCGAGACGGTGGTGCAGGTGAATGATCTTCGCAAGCGGGCCATGGGCCGCAAGATCGTGAAGGCGATGGGCGGCGAAGCGCGGGGCAAGACCGTCGCGCTGCTGGGCCTGACCTTCAAGCCCAACACCGATGACATGCGCGACGCGCCGAGCATCGCTATCGTCCAGGCGCTGGAGGATGCGGGGGCGAAGATCGTCGCTTATGATCCGGAGGGCATGGAGGCCGCGGCGGCCCTGATGCCGGGCATTACCATGGCGAGCGACCCTTATAGCGCGACGCAGGGCGCCGATGCGCTGGTGCTGGTGACGGAGTGGGATGCGTTCCGGGCGCTGGATCTGAAGCGGCTCGCTGCGTCGATGAATGCGCCGGTTCTGGTTGATCTGCGGAACATCTATCCCGCGGCGGATGTGAAGGCTGCGGGCTTTTCCCTGACCCGTATCGGCGACAGGGCCGTCAACGCCTGATGTGGCCATGGAACGAGGGGGAGGCATGGATTCGCGCCTTTCCCCGCGCGCATCATTGGCTGTTGGCGGCAGTGCTGATTTTCTTCGCCAGCCAGTGCATGCCCATCGTGGCGGGGCTGCTTTAGAATAAGCGGGATTAATCCCATGGAAGCCGCGCGCCGCAGGACGTTGGCGGCTTGGGACGGATCGACATTCAGGAGATGGTGGAGCGAGCCGAAGGCCAGCGTGAGCTAAGCTGGCGGATTTCCACGACCCCGCGCGCCGCGATCTACAGCGTTGTGAGCATCGGAGGCGTGGAAAGACGCCATTTGCAGCCCTCCGGAACGGAATGCCGATCCGTCCTGGCGCGCCTTGCCCGTGGATGCGGCACAGCTCCTGACGGTCCCCACGATGGCGCATTGCAGGCTGCATGAACGCCAAAGAAAAAGAGCGCGGGTGAGGCCGCGCTCTTTTTCTGCATTCAGGTATCGGACTTTATCGCATCGCCGTCTGCGAAAAATGGTTTCCCTTTTTTGCGCGATGCTCCCGCTGCTGGCCGATCTATTCGGCGGCGTTTGCGGCCGGGGCTTGGGCGGCGTTGGCCGCGTTCGCGCCTTCGGCTGGCGCGGCGGCGTTGTCGCCGGCTGCCGGGACCGCATCGGCGGCCGGAAGCGGCAGGTTCGAACCCTGGGTGTTCAGCCACGCGATCAGGTTGGCGCGGTCAGCCGGATTGCCAAGGCCCGCAAAGGTCATCTTGGTGCCCGGCGCGAATTCGCGGGGGCTCGTCAGCCAGTGATCCATTGCCTCGAAGGTCCAGGTGCCGCCCTTGCTCTTGAGCGCGTCGGAGAAGGCGAAGCCCGCCTTGCCGTGGCCGATTTCCTCGCCCACCGTGCCGTAGAGATTGGGGCCGATGCCGTTGGCGCCGCCCTGATTGACGGTATGGCAGGCCGCGCACTTGGCGAAGACCTTTTCACCCGCGGCGACGTCGGCCTGCGCCAGCAGCGTGTTGAGGCCGGGGCCCTTGTCGCCGCCGCCTTCGCCTTCCGCTTCGACGCCTTCAATCGCGTAGCCCATTTTTTCCGGGCGCTCGCTATGGTAATATTTGGAGCTGACAATGGCGCCGCCCAGCGCGATGATCCCTGCAAACAACGCCCAGCCTGCAACGGTGTTGAAACGATCGCCCATTCGCTCGCTATCCCTTGAATTTCTGTTCTGGCGGCTACCCGCGCCCCCTCTAGCGGGCTGCCATAATGGCGCAATCACGAACGTGCAAGCATGGTTGAAGGCAAAAGCAACCGTTCCTGCCCCTCCGGCCGGTTCGCTCAGTGCTTGCGCGCGCGCAGGGGAGGGCTTAAGCGCGCAATCGCCAATGGAAAACTACCCCGCACCCGCCCGCGCGCTCGTCGCCCAGCTCAATGAAAAGGCTGCCGCCGATCCGGCGCTGGCCGTTGCCTATCAGGGCGCGCCGGGTGCCAATTCGCACCTGGCTGCGCTGGGTTATGCGCCCGATTGCGTGCCGCTGCCCTGCTTCGCGTTCGAGGATGCGATCGACGTGGTACGGAACGGTCAGGCGGCGCGCGCGATCATCCCGATCGAAAACAGCCTGCATGGTCGCGTTGCCGACATGCATTTCCTGCTGCCCGAATCGGGTCTGCACATCATCGACGAATATTTCCTGCGTATCCGCCATTGCCTGATGGCTCCTGACACCACGCCGGTCAAAAGCGCGATCAGCCACCCGCAGGCGCTGGGCCAGTGCCGCCATTATCTGCGGGAACGGGGCATCCAGCCGGTCGCCTATGCCGATACGGCGGGCGCGGCGGCGCTGGTCGCGGAAACGCGCACGCCGGGCGAAGGGGCGATCGCGCCCTATCTGGCTGCGGAACTGTACGGCCTGCGGCTGGTGGCGGAGAATATCGAGGACAGCGACGATAATATGACGCGCTTCCTGGTGCTCGCGCGCGATGCGACAATGCCGGTGCCGGATGTCGGACCGGTGATGACGACTTTCCTGTTCGAAGTGAAGAATATTCCTGCCGCGCTTTACAAGGCGATGGGCGGTTTCGCGACTAACGGCGTCAATATGACGAAGCTGGAAAGCTATCAGCGGGGCGCAAGTTTCGCGGCGACGGAATTCTTCTGCGACATTGAAGGCATGCCGGGCGATCCGGCCGTCGACCGGGCGCTGGCGGAACTGGAGTTCCACACCAAATGGGTGCGGGTGCTGGGCAGCTACCGGCAGGCGCGGCCCCGCACCTGACGGAACGGATCGCCGGGTATCCGGCGCGGTTGTGATTTTGGGGATGATGCCGTTTGCGAACCCGCCTTCCTGAACGGTATATGCCAGAGAAGCGCACAGTCCGCTCCCCACCCATAACCGCCGTTCGACACCGGGTGCACATATGGCATAATCCCCTTTGATTTTGCGCCTTTGGGAACTGGGGCTCCCCCCGAACATTCTTTCATGGGGACCAGGAAAGGAAATCCATATTCATGATCCGTCGCTCTGTTCTTTTCACCGGGCCTGCCGTTGTGGCTCTTGCCTTTGCGCCGTCGGCCTTTGCCCAGGAGGAAAATCACAGCACTCTCACCATCGGAGTCGGCGGCGCCTATATCCCCAGCTATGAAGGATCGGACGATTATCGCGTCATGCCCATCGCGCAGGCGCGGGGGAAGGTGCATGACTTCGCCTTCTGGACGCGCGGCCCGGCGCTCTATGTCGACGCGATCCCCAATCGCGACGGGGATGGCCTGGACATCGAACTGGGGCCGATGGTCAATGTGCGGTTCGACCGCGCCAGCCGCAAGGGCATGAAGGATGATGCCGTGCGCGCGCTGGGCAAGCGGGATGTGGCCGTGGAAGTGGGCGGCTTTGTCGGTATCGGCAAGACCGGCGTTTTCACCAGCGCCTATGACAATCTGTCGGCGCGCGTTGCGGTGGCCAAGGATGTGGCCGGCGCGCACAAGGGCTATGTCGTCAGCCCCGCCATCGAATATATGACGCCGTTGTCGGTTACGACTTTCGTCGGGCTGAATTTGTCGGCCGATTATGCGAGCAAGAGATATGGCCGCTATTATTTCGACGTGGACGCAGCAGGTGCGGCGGCGTCGGGTCTGCCGGTCTATGACCGTGCGGGCGACAAGGCGGGGTTCAGGAAGATCGGCGCCACCCTGGTCGGAGGAAAATCTCTGTCGGGTGACCTCCGCAAGGGATGGGCGTTATTCGCGCTGGCGGGATATTCGCGGATGCTTGGTCGCTATGCCGATTCGCCGGTGGTGTCGGTCGCGGGGTCGAAGAATCAATGGATCGGCGCGTTGGGCGTCGGCTACACTTTCTGAATCCTGGCACGGCACCCTTGTGGCGGGAGGGTGACGCTCCCCATATTGCGCTGTATGGAGGCGGTGAAAACCGCATGAGGCAGGAGACGACAGCGTGGCAACCCTGGGATTGAGCGATACTGATAAGGCGTCGGTAGAGGCATTTCGCCGGGATGTGGTGGAACCCTCGCACACCCAGCTGGTGATCGTGGATTTCTGGGCGGAATGGTGCGGGCCGTGCAAGCAGCTGGCCCCCATGATCGAAAAAGTGTGCGCCGACTACGCGTCCAAGGGCGTGAAGCTGGTCAAGATCAACGTCGATGAGGACAAGTTCATCGCGGCCCAGTTCCGCGTGCAATCGATCCCGACGGTTTATGCCATGTTCCAGGGGCAGCCGGTGGCGGACCTGAGCCAGGCGCGCACCGAAAGCCAGTTCAAGCAATATCTGGATCAGATACTGGGCCAGCTTCCGATCGAATCGGAGGAAAAGACGCAGGCGGAGGAAATCGCTCCCCTGATCGCCATGGGCGAGGATCTGTTGGCGAGCGGCGAGAATGAGCGCGCCCTGTCCGTGTTTGAGCAGATCGCGCAGATGGCGCCGGATCAGGCAGAAGTGGCTTCGGGCCATGCCCGCGCCCTGACGGCGCTGGAGCGCGTGGACGAGGCTGAGGCGCTGCTGGACGCGTTGCCGCCCGAAATGGCGAAGGACAGCCATGTCGAACGGGCGCGGGCGGCGATTGCTCTGGCCCGTAATGCGCGGCCCGTGGCGGATCTGTCTGGCGTGGAAGCGCGGGTCGCGGCTGATCCGGACGATCATGAAGCCCGCTTCGAGCTGGCGACCGGCCTGATGGGCAATGGCGACCGCGAAGGCGCGGCGGACGCGCTGTTGGAGATCGTGCGGCGCGACCGGGAATGGAATGATGGCGCGGCGCGAACGCAATTGCTGACGCTGTTTGAAGCGGTGGGGCTGGAAGATCCGTGGGTCGCGGCGCAGCGCAGGCGTCTGTCGCAGATACTCTTTTCCTGAGCGCGGGCCGGTGCCGCTCGCCCGCGTCTCGATCTTTCCGCTTTCCGGCGCATTGCTACTGCCGGGGATGGAATTGCCGCTGCATATTTTCGAGCCGCGTTACCGCGCGCTGATCCATGACGCCATGGCGCGCGACCGGCGCATCGGCATGATTCAGCCGCGCGGCAAAGGGCTGAAGCCCACGCTGTTCGACATGGGGTGCCTGGGCCATATCCGCCATATCGAAGCGTTGGAGAATGGACGGTTCAATATCGTCCTGAAAGGGCTGGCGCGATTTCGGGTGGTGCGGGAACTGGAGGTGTCGACCGCCTTCCGCCAGATCGAGGCAGAGGTGGAGCAGGCTCCCGATCCGGACGAAGTGCTTTCCGCCGTGGAACGCGCCGGGCTGGAGCAGGAAGCGCAGCTTTTCGCAAAGATGCTGGGCTATGTCGTTGACTGGAGCGCGGTGTCGCGGCTGGACGATCAGGCGCTGGTCAACGGCATTGCCCAGATCGCGCCGTTCGATCCTGCCGCCAAGCAGACGCTGCTGGAGGCCGATACGCTCAACGAGCGGGCAGAGCTGGTCATCCAGCTGATGCAGATTGTGGGCCGGGCCGAACGGGGCGGCGGAGCGACCATGCAATGATGCCGCCGCCGATCGATCCCTGGCTGCTTGCAAAGCTGGTGTGCCCCGTGACGCGCGGGTCGCTGCGCTGGGATGCCGCGCAGCGCGAACTGGTATCGCAGGCGGCGGGGCTGGCCTATCCGGTGCGGGACGGCGTTCCGGTGCTGGTGGCGCGGGAAGCGCGAATCCTTTAGAAACGCCGATCCGTTCTGAAGCTATGATCCTCTTAAGCTCTTTCTGAACAGCGTCCTGACCAGCTTGTCTTCGAGGATTCGTCCGGCGACATAAAGAGCGGCAAAGATCGCCGCGAAGACATAGGCGGACGTTGGCGAAGGTTTTTTACGGTCCTCCTCGGACTTTCCAGCGCCGTCTTTCTCGGGTTTTTCGGGGGCAGGCGCGCCCAGCGCCTTGTCGATCGGGTTTTGCGGCAACGCCGCAGCCTTCTTTTCGGGACTTTTCCTGCCCGCCGCTTCGATCGCCGGTTTTTCGAGCTTGCCAATGGCTAGCGTAGCCTGCGCGAAGCCCAGAAACAGCAGTGGCGCCAGGAAGCAGAACAGCAATGCCCGGCTGGTCAGATGATAGTGCAGCACAGGTCCGGCAACGCCTTTTTCGATCCGCAGGACGCCCCCGTCGAAGATCGACATTTTGTCCTGCGCCGCCTGGTCCTTCTTGCGGAAGGTCAGCGTGTCGTGCATCCGGTCGTGGCTGGTGCCGGGCTGGCGGAACAGGGGGGCAAGCCTGCCGAAGGCTTCCTCGCTCGATTGTTGCGGGGCGAGCGCCAGGCTCCCCCTGATGTGCCAGATCCAGTTGATGAAGCGCGCGTTCACATGATCTCCGTTTGAGAGAGCTTTGGACGGATGATTGGGGGGAGGCGATGCCGGCGGAGCGGTTCCGTCACTCGGCCGGCACCGGCTGGTCGAATTGTCCCTTGTCGAACCGTGCCTTGATCGTTTTCCAGCCCTCGGTGAAGGGATAGGTCATCTGTTCGCGGATCGACATGCGGCGCCCGCCTTCCATGCCCAGCAATTCCGCCTCGCCGTCGATGCATGTGCCGAACATGCGGTCGATGAAGATATAGGTGCCGGAATAGTTGCTGCGGGTGGCTTCGAAATCCTGTGAATGATGCAGGCTGTGATGCTCGGTGGTGTTGAACACAAAACGCCACCAGCGCGGGGTGTTGAAACGGACGTTGATGTGCTGGTACGTCCCGACCGCCAGTCCGATCGCGCCGGCGAGGAGGAGGGCGCGCGGCAGGAAGTCGAAGAACCCACCGATGCCGAGCCCGATCAGAAACAGTTCCACCGGGTTGCCGACCGCGCCCTTGTTGATGTTCAGCTGGGTGATGTAGTGATGCACGGAATGGGGCAGCCACAGCGGATACCAGTTATGCATGGCGCGATGCATCCAATATTGCCCGAAATCGAAGATGAATGAGATCAGGAAAGCCTGCAGCAGCAGCGGCAAGCCTGTGAACCATGCCAGCTTGTCCCAGTTGAAACTGTGCTGGACAGCTTCGATCACGGCATCGCTGCCGATATATTTTTCGATCATGTTGAGCAGCGTATAGCCGAGCCCGACATAGAACAGGTCCGTGACCAGTTCCTTCCAGGTCAGGCGCCAGCTCTCGTAGCGCGGATTGACCCATTCGAGCGCCAGCAGCAGCAGTTTGAAGCCGATGCCGATGCCGATGGCGGTCGATGCCTTGGCAATGGAATGGGGCGCATAATACCAGAAGGCGATGAGCGCGAACAGCACCGTGGGCTGGAACCAGGTGAATATGAACTGTTTCAGCGGGCCGCCTTCCACGCGGGGTATGTTTTCCCACCCCACGATGACCGGCGCCTGGGTGCCTATCAGCCTTTTACCTACGCGAATTCCGTCCATATGCCTGCACCTGCAATGCTTGCCCCATATTCTGCGGTTCTGTCCGGCACGCCGGGGGCAGGATGATCTCCGCATCCGGCTCAGCATCGTGAAGCTGTGCCCATCACGCCAGATGTCATTATCCTATCGATCTCATAGATATGGTCTATGCCTTGATGCTCTCCTGCGTTCGAAAAGCAGTCGGGAGAATGGCGAGCCCTGGCCTCATGGGAAACGGCGCCCCGGTCCATTCGACATGGCGACAATCCACCAAGCCGGACGCTCAGTTGAAGTAATAATTAGCAGCCACTATAGTAATAAAACAATAATTTATACTATTCTATTGAAATTTTCACTCGCTGCAACTATGTGGGCTGCAGTCGCCAAAGAGCGGCGCCCCTTTGACGCACAGGAGATGACGATGAAGATTGGCCTCTTGGTTCTTGCCAGTTGCGCTCTGGCGACCTCGGCTTCGGCCGCCGCCACTGAAAATCCCTTCGCTCAGGATCAGGCGATCCTGAATCTCAAGGATCTTGATCTTGCGACCGCCGACGGTCAGGCGCGCCTCGCCATCCGCATGGATCAGGCCGCGCGCGCCGTGTGCGGCGAGCATGTGGCGACCGTGCACCTCTCCATGGAAAGCAAGGCGCGGGAATGCCGTGCCGCGGTCGTGGCCGATGTCCGCTCGCAGATTGAGGCTCATATGGCCAATGCGGCCAACGGCTCTCCGGTCCGGCTCGCGACGCTTCGCTGAACCTCTGAACGGTCGATCCGGATTCCCAGGTTCGGTTCGGCCAAAGGGCGTTTGCGAGTTTGGCGGCTTCGCCACCCGCTTGGGCGTGCGCGTTGTGGCTGATGTCCACGGGCCGGTTCTCGCGCAGCGCGGCGCCCCGCTGCCTTCCCTCTGCCCGATAGGGGCGCGAAGCCTTGCCTGTCCGAAAATATGGCTCCTTTGACGCCCCATCGGCATTGGCCCGCCTTCGGTGCATTGAACGGAATTATCGACGCTTCACACCGTCCATTCGGCCCGGAACCCTAATATATGTCGCCGCCATGCTTTCGCAGCCGCGAAGCAGAATCGCGATTCGCAAAAAGCGAAGGCGCGATTCTGCTTGCCCGAAGCGATATGGGGGCGTGCGCGTATTACGCGGAAGCGGGGATGTGGCGCCTTTTCCGTCTGGAAATAGTCATTTTGTGCACTGCAATGCATCGCTCCTTTTCTGCTGAGCAAGTGCAAAATTATTACTCTTGACGCATTAAGTAATATCCATATCGTATTGGACATTGCCTGCCGGCGCGGCGGAACGGAAAGGGCGCGATCGCCGGCTCGAAAGTGAGGGTTCGTGAAGCGAAAGCTGGCCAGCAATGTTGTTATTCCGGGCGATGCGCCGTCGCCCACCGGCCCTGCCTGTCGCGCAGTCGTTTCCGGTCCATCGCAGGATTTTGGAACTATTCGAAGGGTGATCGGCGCGGCTTCGCTTCGCTGCGGCAAGTCCGCCGTGAACAGCGGCGATGACCATGAAAATATCGGGACGATCAGCCGCGATCCGGCTGCAAGGCGCCAGCCTGGCTAGAGCGCCGATGGGAGGGATGTCACTGACGACGGGCTCAACCATAGGGGGTCGAAGTGACTATGACATTGTTTCGCAACACATTGCTTGGCGCGACCATTCTTATGGGCGTTGGCAACACGCCGGTTCTGGCGCAGGATGCTGCGGCTGAGAACGACAATCCGAGCGATATCGTGGTGACCGCCACGCGCCGGGAGGTCTCGATCCAGGATGTTCCCATCAACATCACGGCTGTCGGCGCGGAGCAACTGGCCAGACAGCGGATCGACGATGTGCGTGATCTTGCCGACTTCACGCCCGGCATGACCATTTCGGACACCGGTCCCGGCTCGACCGGCACGATCGTGCTGCGCGGCCTCAACGCTTCGGATTCAGACAGTAGCGGTGCTTCCTATGACGACGCGCTCGGCGTCTACCTGGGCGAGGTGCCGCTCTATTACGACTTCAAGCTGCTCGACATTGCGCGGGTCGAAACGCTGCTCGGGCCACAGGGCACGCTTTACGGCCTTGGCACGCTGGCTGGCGCCATCCGCAATATTCCCAACCGCCCGAATACGGAGGCGATCGAGGGGGAGGTGCATGGCCGCTTCTATGGCAAGGACCATAGCGGCAAGCTTGGTTATCAGGTGGACGGCGTCCTCAATATCCCGATCGTGCGGGATCATATCGCCTTCCGTTCGGCTACCGGCTATTACTATGATCCCGGTTTTATCGACTATCCGTTACTGCTTCAGACGCCCGGCGTGTCGTTGCCGCAACCGGATGGTCCCGATAGCATTTCGGACGCGGGCTATGCCGCCAATCTGACCAGGAAGAAGGATCTCAACTTCGAGAAGACCTTCACCACGCGCAACCAGTTGCTTTTTCAGTTCAGCGAAGACCTGAAAGTCAACTTTACCTATGCGTATCAGCAGACCAAAACCGATGGCGGCCAATATAACAGCAACGGCGTGCTCGGGACCGGCAGATATGAAAGCGCCGGTCGTTATATCGAGCCGGTGAAGCGCCGCGCGCACCTGGGCAGCATGGAAATCAATGCGAATATTGCTGACATCGCCGATCTCGTGGCGACGACTGCCTACACCGACGTCAAGAATGATAACCAGTCCGACAATACCGACCTGCTGCTCGATCTGGACTATAATTATGAGGGCTTCCCGGCCTTTTCGAGCTGGAACGAATCCCATGATCGCCGCAAGCAGTTCAACCAGGAAATCCGCTTCGTCTCGACCCATGGCGGCCCGTTCAGCTGGGTGCTGGGCGGCTTCTACAACCATCAGAAGCGGCTTCGCGAATATACCGAGCACGTGCCCAACCATCCGTGGGTCGAATTCGGAACTCAGCCCAATCCCGACGAGGTTGAATATAATTCCTTCAACAGGTCGAAAGTGACGGAAAAGGCGATCTTCGGCGAAGGCACGTTCAAGGTGACGCCCGAATGGCAGGTGACTGCCGGCGCGCGCTATTTCGGATATACGTCGGATGTCAGCGGCCGCGCGGTGCTCCCGTTGCTCGGTGATCCCGTCAGCCCCTATGATCTCGACCCCGCCGGCGGCAAATCGAAGAAGAGCGGCTGGGTGTGGAAGTTCAACACATCCTATAGCTTCACACCCGACGTCATGGTCTATGCGACCTACAGCAAGGGCTATCGCATCGGCGGCCCGAACACCGTCGCGCCTTGCCCGCCGATCTTGAAGCCCCCGCCCTTTCAGAATGTGTGCGCTCTGCCAAACGAAATACAATATGGCCCGGACACCACCAAGAATGCGGAGATCGGCATCCGCACCCAGCTTTTCGACCGCAAGCTGACATTCAACTTCAACGTTTTTCAGATCAAGTGGAACGGTATTCAGGTCGATTCGGCGACGATTAACGGCATCGTCGGCATCACGGTGAACGGTGGCAAGGCCAAGTCGGAAGGCTTTGAAACGTCGTTCCAATTGCGGCCCATTGACGGCTTGTCGATCCAGGGAACCTATTCCTACGTCAACGCCAGGCTGACCGAGGACGTGCCCGGCATCATCGCCGTCAACGACCCGGCGGGGACTTATCCCAGCGACCCCATCCAGCTCGCGGCTCTTTCCGGCGACCGCCTGCCCGGTTCGGCGAAGAACAGCGGAAGCCTGGGCGCGACTTACACCCTGCCGTTGAGGGATGGAAACATCGTCGCCAACTGGACGGCCACCTATCGCGGGGGTGTCGTGACGCGGCTTGGCTGGGAACGCGCCTATGGCGACAAGCTTTCCGGCTATGTGCTGCACCGCGCATCGCTAGCCTATGAAACCGAGCGGTATAGCCTCGACCTGTTTGCGAACAACATCTTTGACAAATATGCCGTGGCGTCGGTCGCTAACGACCGCTCGCGCGTCGGCCTCAATGATGGGGTGGTGCTGCGTTACTACAAACGCACAGTCGTCAATCCGCGTACCTTCGGCATAGAGGCCCGGTTCAAATATTGATCGGGAAAATGGGCGGCGGAGGCGCTATCCGCGGAATCGCGCCTCTGCCAGATCGAGTTCCTGTGTGATCTTGCGCGCTGTCTCGCTGCTGATCCGGCGCGCGCGCAGGAGCTGCGCGAGCGCCAGACGCTCCGCCTTCACACCGACCAGGCGGAACTCGCCCGCGAGACGGTCTGCAAGGCGGCTCTCGTCCGACTGACGCTCACTCAGCCCCTCGATCCGTTCGCGATAGATGTCCATGACCTGCCCGCCTGCAGCCACGTAAAGGTCCGCCTGGCCATGATCCTCCGCGAGCGTATGCTGATGCCGTTCGATGGCTTGAATGGCGGCCTGGGCGGTCGTGATCCGGGCATTGTCCTCCTCAGCCTGCTTCGATGGTTCCGGCGGCATGGCCAGCCCTTTGAGCAGCATCGGCAAGCCTATGCTGGCAATGACGAGCGATACGATGATGACGCCCGCGGCAAGGAAGATGGCGAGATCGCGCGCCGGGAAGGGGCTGCCGTCTCCCATGGCGACGGGCAGCGTCAGGACGCCCGCCAGCGTAATCGCGCCGCGCACGCCGGCAATGGAGGTCGCGGCAATGAGGCGCCAGTCGGTGCTCTGAGAGCCGACGCCCTTATAGGCGTTGCGAAGGATGGTGAGCCGCAGCGATGCCCAGACCCAGAGAAAGCGCAGCGTCGCCAGCCCGACGACGATCGCCATCACATAGGCCGCAAGCCACCAGAGGGAACTGTGGCCCGTCACCGCCACGGTCTGTTTCGCGCCCGCCAATATGCTGGGAAGCTGCTCTCCCAGGAGCACGAAGATGATGCCGTTCAGGGAGAACTGGATCGTGTCCCATACCGAGTTGCGCCGCATCCGCGTGACGGCCATGGCCTGTCGGGAAATTTCCGTGAAGGTCATCGTCACGCCCGCGCTCACCGCGGCCAATATGCCCGACGCGTGGAGATGCTCGGCCAGCAGATAGGCGCCGAAGGGAATGAGGAGGCTGACCAGTATCTGGGAACCGGTATCCTCGCCCCATTTTTTCGTGACCCAGGCCTTGGCGCGTGAGGCGGCGACCGTCACCGCGACGCCGACGGCCAGGCCCGCGACCGCCACCCACAGGAAGTTGAGCGCCGCTGCGCCGATGGAGAAGCTGCCGGTCAGCGCGGCGGCGACGGCAAAGCGCAGGCAGACAAGGCCGGATGCGTCATTGAGAAGGGATTCCCCCTCCAATATGTGCATCATCCGCTTCGGGATCGGGACGCGCGCGGCGATGGCGGAGACTGCGATGGGATCGGTGGGGGAAACAACAGCGGCCAGCGCGAAGGCCACCGCCAGCGGTATTGCGGGGATCATCCAGTGGATGAAGAGGCCCATGCCCACGACTGTCAGGACGACAAGGCCCAGCGCCAGTTCCACGACAGTCGGAAAATCCTTGAACAGCTCGTCCTTGGGAATGCGCCAGCCGTCCAGGAAGAGGAGTGGTGGCAGGAACAGCAGCAGGAAGAGTTCAGGATCGAGCGCCACCCGGTGCGATGTCGACAGGCCAATGACGCCGCCCAGCAGGATCTGCACCAGAGGCGTGGGAACCGGGAAGGGGAGCATTCGGGAAACCGCTCCGCTGACGACGACCGCCAGCAGGAGGAAAAGCACGATCGATACTGATTCCAAAATATGCCTCCGGTTGCGCTGCCGGTAACTTAAAGGGCGCTGGGCGATGAAGGCAAGCTGGAGAAAGCGGTTTTCCGGCTTGCGAGAATGGCAGGAAATATATGGCCCCCCGTAAAAAAAGCCCGGGCAGCGGTGGGCTGCCCGGGCTGTTCAAGCCAGTCGGGGCTGGGCTTATTCGGCGCCGAAACGCATCCGCAGGGAGACGCCGTACATGCGCGGATCGTTATAGACCAGCGTCAGGATGCCCGGCGCCGCGGCAATGGTGCCGCCGGTCTGCACCCAGGTGCTGTTGAACAGGTTCCGCACGAAGGCGCTGACGTCCACGCGCGACCCGGCCACGCCGTTCCAGTCGAGGCGCAGGTTGACATTGTCATAGGCCGGGGCCTTGTAGATGCCATAGAGCACCTTCGCCGAATGATAGTAATCGGCATTGGCGACCAGCGTGCCTTCTTCGCCCAGCGGTACTTCGTAACGCACGCCCGCATTGCCGGTGAAGCTCGGCGCGAAGCGGAACGGGATCTTGGCCGGATCTTCGCCGCCCGCGACGATCGTCGGCGCCAGCGTGCCATAGGTCGTCTTGCGCGTCTTCTGGTCGATATAGCTGCCGCCGAAGTTCAGCGTCAGGTTATGGGTCGGGATGACGGTCAGGGTGGCTTCCACCCCCTTCACGCTGATGTCGCCGGCGTTGATGGTGATCGCGCCGCTCGACGGGTCGTTGGTGATGTCGCAGTCGCCGTCGAAACCCGCGCCGACGCAGGGCTGCGCCGTGAACAGTCCGTTGACATTATACTGCACGTCGTCGCTGGCGGCATAATAGGCCGACAGGTTGAAACGGCCACGCACGTCGCCGACGTTCCAGCTGGTCTTCACGCCTGCCTCGACGTCGGTCACGATTTCCGGCGCGAACTGCTGGAACGGCGCCAGTGTCGGGCCCAGGATCGGCGCGTTCACGCCGCCCGCGCGATAACCGCGGCGTGAGGTGATATAGGCGAAGACGTCGCGGCTGGCCTGCCAGTCGAAGCCCACGGTCCAGGTCGGCTTATGGAACTTCGCGCTGATGTTGGTGGCGTTGGTCAGCGTGCCGGCCTTGCAGTCGCCCAGGCGGCCGTCATAGGGCGGGGTCGATCCGCCGGCCGCGCTGCACACCGAAATCTTGTCCCAGGTGTAGCGGAAGCCCGCGTTGAAGGTCAGGCCATTAAGCGCGTCCGACAGGTCGTAGGACGCGTTGGCGAACAGCGCCTTGCTCTCTTCGGTCACGAATGTGTAGACCGCCGAACCGATGCCATTGAAAACGTCTGCGCGGTCCGCATTCTCGCCGTTGGGCTTGCTTTTGAGGTAGAAGCCGCCGACCAGCCATTTCAGCTTGTCGTCCAGCGCCGTGCCGTGCAGCTGCAATTCCTCGGTATATTGGTCATAGGCGTTGGAGCGGTAGGTGTTGAGCACCGGCCCGGCCACGCCCGATCCGAAGAGGTCGACCGCCGGCAGACCGTCGAAATTGGCCTGATTCTTCCAGCGCAGCGCGCGGAATCCGAAGATGTTCGTCAGCGACATGCCGCCCAGTTCAATGTCGGTACGGTTGGTGACGCCATAGGCCTTGGTCCGGTCGAAGCCGGGAATGTCCGCCACCGTCTTGCGCTTGCCCAGCGCCTGCTGCGCGGCGAGCAGGCTGGTGAGCGTCGGGTTGGTGAAGTCGCGGATCTGCGACAGCACGGCGCTGGGAATGCTGGGATCGTGGAAGCCCGCGAAGATCTGCGCCTGATTATTGTCGTTATTATGATAATAATCGAAGATCGTGACGTTCTTCACGCCTTCGGTCGGCTCCAGCAGCAGCGATGCACGGAAAGCGTAGCTGTTGAGATTGTTGAAATCGCCGCCGACGCCCAGATTTTCGACATAGCCGTCGCGCTTGGTGAAGCGTCCGGCCACGCGCAGCGCGACCTTGTCAGCCGCGATCGGCAGGTTCATCGCGCCTTCCAGGTTGCGCCAGTCGTAATTGCCGTAGCCCGCTTCGAGATAGCCGCCCAGATCATAAGTCGGCGCGTTGGGATAGATCAGCACCGCGCCGCCGGTGGTGTTGCGGCCGAACAACGTGCCCTGGGGGCCTTTGAGCACCTGGACGTTGCCGATGTCATATTGCGGCTGCGAGCTGGCGATGGTCGGCAGCGGCACGTCCGAGAAATAGGTGAGCGCCCCCGGCTGACCGACGCCGATCAGGGGCTTGGCCTGGCCGCGGATCACATAGACGGTGTTGCCCGCCGATCCAGACCCGCCCAGGAACACGCCCGGGGTCAGCTGCTGCAGGTCCTGCGGCGTCGCGATCGATTTTTCGCGCAGCGCTTCATTGCCGAAGGCGGCGACGGTGACGGGAACCTTCTGCGCGCTTTCATTGGTGCGGCGGGCGGTAACGACGATGTCGCCGAATTCGGTCGGCGCGGCGGCGTCTTCGGCTTGCGGCGGGGTCGTCTGCGCGTGCGCGATCCCCATGGTGAGAGCCATCAGGGCAACAGAGCAGCTGGTTGTGATTTTCATAACGGTAGGGTTCCTTTGCTGCGCTTGCTGAGCGCGGCAATCGCCCATACCGGCCCCTGTCGACGGATAGGAACCCTCGGCTTTGAGGGGGTTCAATTAAGTTTTATTTTGATACTGTGGTATCAATGCCACAGTCTGGCAGCGGCAATCCAGTGGGCGGCCGCCGACCGCGTTCAAGGCCAAAGGAGGCCATCAGGCCGGGACCGCGCGAGCGAGTGCTGCGCGGTCCCGCCGTCGTCAGAATTCCGCCGTCATCCGCACGCCATAGGTGCGCGGATCGCCGGGGAACATATTCTGTCCCAGTGCGCCCAGAGTGGAGCCCCAGTTGGAATATTTGGTGTTGGTGATGTTGCGGCTATAGGCCGACAGGGTCAGGCCGCTGTCCAGGCGGTAATAGATATTGGCATCCACCAGCCAATAGCCCTTTTGCGACAGCAGATTGGCTTCGTCATAATAATATTTGCTGCTGTAGGCGCCCCCGACATGGAAGCCCGCCTTGTCGCCGTTGGAGAGTGCGGTTTCATAGTCTGCAGACAGGTTGCCGGTATGTTCAGGCACCCGCACGAAGCGCCGGCTGCCCGGATCGGCCACGCCCAGGAAGCTCTTGTAGCGCGCCCGGGTATAGCCATAGGTCGCGCCCAGCGTCAGCCCGTCGAACGGAATGGCGGTCAGCTCGAACTCGGCGCCCTTGATCTCCGCATCGGCGGCATTGAACACCGACTGGATCACGCCCAGCAACGGGTCGGGCGCCAGCACGGTGCGCTGCAGGTCCTTATATTTATTGTAATAGGCCGAAACGTTGAGGCGCAGATGGCGGTCCAGCCAGTCGCTCTTGAAGCCCGCTTCATAGGCAGTCACCTTTTCCGCGTCATAAGGCGAGGCGAGCGCCGTGCCGCGCAGGGCGAAGCCGCCGCTGCGGAAACCCTTGGTCATCGACGCGAAGAAGAGCGGCCCTTGATCGACCTGATAGGAAACGCCGATCTTGGGCGAGAAATTGTCGCCCTTGTAATGCGCCGGACCGGTGAAGGTGCAGGTCGTCAGATCGAAGCTGCACGCGCCGAAGGGGGCCGAGCTGGCCTTCTTCTTTTCCTCGGTATAGCGGCCGCCCAGCGTGACGGTCAGGTTGGTCACAGGCTTGATGTCAACCTCGGCAAAGGCCGCGAAGCTGCTGTTGTCGAGCATCGAGCGCGTCCCCAGCAGGCTGGCATGGTTGTTCAGGTCGCGCGTTTCGCCAAAGGAGAAGCTCTGGTCGAAATAATAGCCGCCCGCCGTCATCGACAGCCAGTCGTTCAGGTCGGCGGCATAGCGCAGTTCGCTGCTCCACTGATGCTGGTCGTTCCGCACGCCCTGAAGGAAGCCGTCGCTGGGCGTTCCGTCGAAATCGGTGAGCACCCGCGCCCGGACCTTGCGGTAGCCGGTGATGGAGGTGAGCACGCCCGGCCCGATGTTGAAATTCGCCTCCAGCATGGTGAAATAGACTTTCACGTCGCTGAAGCCATTATCGCCCGGCGACACTGTGAAATAGTCCGAAGGCGTCACATAGCCTTCCTGTTCCGGCAGGGTCAGCGGACCGCCCGGCACGGTGTTGGGCGATATGCCGCGCACGACGACCGAATCGCCATATTGATGGTAGAATTCACCCAGCAGGGTGATGTCCGCGTCCGGCGTGGGCGTCCAGCGCAGGCTGGGCCGGACCACGAAGGTGGAGGTCTTGCCGTAGGAGCCGCCGGTGACATCGTTCTTGAAAAGTCCGTCATTGCGGCGGGTCAGGACGGCGACGCGCGCCGCCAGCGTGTCGGTGACGACCGGAAGGTTGGCGACCGCCGATCCTTCCAGCATCAGGCCATTGCCGGCGCCCAGCATCATCTTGGCCGATGTTTCCTGCGTGGGGCGCGCCGACCGGACGGTCACGGCGCCGCCGGTCACGTTGCGGCCGAACAATGTCCCCTGCGGACCGCGCAGGATTTCCACGCCCTCTATGTCGAACAATTCGCCCAGTGCGCCATAGTTGGAACCCCAGTAGACGCCGTCCTGGAAGATGCCGACCGCCGGTTCGTCCGATGGCGTGGAACCGGACACGCCCATGCCGCGAATGGCGAAATTCTGGACGCCGCGCTGCGCGGAAGGCTGTAGCGAGGCATTGGGGGTCATGCGGCCGACATCGGTCAGATCCTTGCTGACCGCGCGTTCCAATTGCGCGGAGGAAAGCGCGGTGATCGAAACGGGCGTCTCCTGCAACGCTTCGCTGCGCGCGCGCTTGCGCCCGGTGACGACGATATCCTCGATGCCGGTTCCGGCCTGGGGTGCGGCAGCGGCGACGTCAGTTTCCTGACCGGCGGCATCCGCCGCGATCGCCGGCATCGCTGCCGTCATGGCCGAGCAGGCGACGCCCGCGCTCAGCAGCTTGATGAATGTCTTCACGGCCTATCCTCCCTTTATATGCACACGCTTTTTTGCGTGCATGCCTGGCTCAAACTTAGTGTGGACGACGCTGGCGCCGTTCCCCCCAATCCCTTTTGCACAATCAACCATTTGTTTGATAGCGCGATTATTGCCTAGAAGCGCAAGCGAGTCTACGCTCCTATCGTTCGATAGGGTCCGTGTCTGCCAGACTCTTCAGCCCCTGTGGGCTGGCGATGCCGCGCAGCGTCACGTCCACCATATGGTCGATCAGGACTTCCTTGGGCCGGTCCTTTTCCGGCCGATACCATTGATAGATGGAGTTCAGTCCGCTCAACAATATTTGCGTCGTCAATCGCGGATCGATCGCCCTGCGGATCAGCCCCTCTTCCTGCCCGCGCTCGACCAGGGCCTGCACCGCCGTGCGGAGCTGGTGGTCGCGCAATATCTTGTTTCTGTGCGCGGGCGGCAGGCGCTGGACCTCATGGATATAGACGGCGCTCTTGACCCGATTGTTGACGATATAGGTGACATAGGCGCGAATAACCGACGCCAGCCGGTCGAGCGTATGGCCTGGCACGGCGGCCGATTCCAGGACCATGGTCAATCCTTCTTCATGCACCTGCACCAGCAGGCTCTCCAGAAGATCGGGCTTGGTCTTGATATAATAATAGATACTGCCTTTCAGGATGCCGACCCGGTCGGCAATGTCCTGCAAGGTCGTGGCGCTATAGCCCTTCTCGTGAAAGATCGCGGCGGCGGCGTCCAATATCTGCTTCCAGCGCGCATCGCGCGGCTTGCGCCGCTTTGACCTTTCCGCATCTTTCGTCGGTTCGGCCTGCATTTTCTGGCGCTTGTCCTGCACCATGCTCATCCCCCATTGCGGTTCATTGCCCGTCATCCTCGCCGGGTCATTAGCGGCATGTGCGGACCCAGGGCAATTGGGCCGAGCCATTTGGTCCGTGGCCTTTCAACCGAGCCGGACATGCAGCGGAGCCATCGACCGCATATAAAGCGCATGGAAGCGGGGGGGCGGCGCATCGCGATCCAGGGCCAGCGCGTCGAATCGATCGAGCAGGGCCTCGATCGCCACGCGCATTTCGACCCGTGCCAGTTGCGACCCGACGCATGATCGCGAGCCCTTGCCGAAGGCCAGATGATCGGTCGGCGTGCGCCGGTGCAGGTCGACATCGGCCGGGCCGTCATATTTGGCCGGGTCGCGATTGGCGGCCGCGTGGACCAGTATGACCACCTCTCCCTTGGCGATAGGGGTGTCGCCGATCCGGGTGTCGGCCATGCAGATGCGATGGCGATATTGCACGACATTGAAAAGGCGCAGCGATTCCTCGATCAGCGCGGCCAGCGGCTTGTCCCGGTCGGACCGGATCTGCGCCATCAACGCCGGGTCGGCCAGCAGGAGGTACAGCGCGTTGGCGATGCCATGCACCGTGGTGTCGGACCCGGCGAAATAGAGTTCGCGGCACAGGCCCAGCGCGGCATCCTCATCCATTGCTATGCCTGCCGCCGGGGCTTCCTGCCACACGCGGCTGATGAAATCGTCGCTCGGATTGTCCCGCCGCGCGCGCACATAGGGGAGCAGCATGGCGTTGAGTTCCGCCGACGCCGCCAGCGCGCGATCCCGTCGCTCTTCGTCGCGATAGCCCGACGCAATGAACTGGACGATCTCCTCGTTCAGCACCAGGATGCGCGCCATCATCGCGTCATCGTCGAACGGCATGCCCAGCAGGGAGCAAATGACGCGCGGCGGAATTTGCGCGGCATAATCGGCGAACAGTTCGGCTCTGCCGCCTTGTCCTATCCGGTCCGCGACGAAATCGACGATCGGGCCGATATGGGCGATGCGGAACCGGGCGACGCTGGCGGGGGAAAGCAGCTTCAGGTGGAACCGGCGCAGCCGGTCATGTTCCGCGTCCCGGCTGAGCGTGATATTCGCGCCCCCACCCTTGATCTGCCGGACCACCTCGTCCGCCATGATATAGGCATTGGCGAAAATGCTTTCATCCCTCTGGACCGCGGCGCACTGGTCGAAATCGAGCACCAGCCACGCCTTGGCGCGCGCATCCCACAGCGGTGAGCCGACCGCCCTGATCTGCTCGTAGAAGGGAAAGGGATCGCGATCATCGAACCCGTCGATGGTCTCGTCCGCCGGGCATATCCGCAGCCGTGCGGTATCGGTGGATGCGGTCATGGCTTCATCTTCTCCGTCATCGCCGGTCGCCTGGGATCGCCCGCAAGCCGGTCCTCCTTATGGCGCCAGCATAGGGCCGGACCCGGATATTAATCAACCATTTGTTTGATTATATATTGCTCCCCGGCACCTGCCCGCAGCCATTCGGGCACGGCGTTCGATGAAACGCCTGTCTCGCATCGCCACAGCGAAGCTTGGCTATGCCGATGTTCGGGCTTATGCCTGTCTCGACAGGAAAACGCTCATGAACGCACGCTCGCCCCGATATTCCCGGTCCATGCCGGACGCCATCCTATGAGGTTGCGGTCCTTGCTGTTCGTGCCCGCCGACCGGCCCGAACGGTTCGACAAGGCCGCCGCAAGCGGGGCCGACGCCGTCATATTGGACCTGGAGGATTCGCTCGTGCCGGATCGCAAGGCGTTCGGCCGTGACGCCGCCCGCGAATGGCTCGGCGGCTCGCGCTCCTGCGCCGCCTTCGTCCGGGTCAACCCGCTCGACAGCGGCCTCACGCGCGCCGATCTGCGCGCGGTGCTGGCCGCTGCGCCCGACGGCCTGTTGCTCCCCAAGGCGGAAGGCGCCGCGAGTATCGAGGCGCTGCGGGCCATGGCGGCGGATGCGCCCGTTCCGCCGATCCTTCCCATCGCCACCGAAACGCCGGCGGCCATTTTCGAACTGGGGAGCTACCGGGCGGTCGGCGGCCATATCTGCGGTGTGACCTGGGGGGCGGAGGATTTGCCCGCCGCCATCGGCGCATCCAGCGCGCGGGAGGAGGATGGCCGCTATACGCCGCCCTTCGAAATGGTGCGGAGCCTCACGCTTTTCGCCGCCCATGCCGCCGGCGTCCCTGCGATCGAGACGGTCTTTCCCCGGATCGACGACGCCGAAGGCCTGGCCGCCTATATCGCGCGGGCCCGGCGTGATGGTTTTACCGGCATGATGGCGATCCATCCCGCGCAGGTCGCCGCGATCAATGCCGGTTTCGCGCCTACCGAAGTGGAACTGCGCCACGCGCGCGCGGTGGTGGAGGCCTTTGCCGCTCATCCGGGCGCGGGCGCGCTGAAACTGGACGGCAAGATGATCGACCGTCCCCACCTCCTGCTGGCCCGGCGGGTTCTCGATCAGGCCGGCTGAAGAGGCGCTGCGTGGCGATGGCCGAACATTGGCGGATGGACAAGCGCGCCGGGGAGGGGTTTAAGGGCAATCGATGAAGACGATCGTCGACGCCACCAATGTCCTGAACCAGGGACTTGCCGCCATAAGGACCGAATTTCAGGTCGACGCGTCCTTCTCGCCCGAAGTGCTGGCCGCCGCGCAGCAAGCCGCCGCTCGCGTGCCGAGCGCCCATGCCGACCGCACCGCATCGCCCTTCGTGACGCTCGATCCGGCGACCTCCACCGATCTGGATCAGGCCTTCTGCATCGAACCGTCGGGTCATGATCTGCTGCTCCACTATGCCATTGCCGATGTCGGCTGGTTTGTCGACGATGGCGGACTGATCGATGTGGAAGCATGGCGCCGGGGCGAAACGCTCTATCTGCCCGATGGCAAGGCGAACCTTTATCCCCCGGTGCTCAGCGAGCGGGCGGCGAGCCTGCTTCCCGATGGGCCGCGCCCCGCCATCGTCCTGACGGTGCGCGTCGATCCGGGCGGGGCGGGCCGTCTGGACGGGGTCGAACGCGCGATCATCCGCAGCCGCGCGAAGCTCGCTTATGACACTGTTCGGCCCTCCGACCTGCCTGCGTCCTTCGCGGAACTGGCCCGGCGCGTTCAGGCCGCCGAAGCGCAAAGAGGGGCCGCGCGCGTCGATCCGCCCGAGCAGGAAGTCGCGGCCCGCCCCGACGGCCGGTTCGAACTCGCCTTCCGGCCCCGCCTGTCATCCGAAGCCGATAATGCCGCCCTGTCGCTGGTCGCCAATCTGGCGGTCGCCGACATGCTTCAGGCGCATGGCACCGGCCTTTTCCGCGTGATGGCGGAGCCGGAGGAAAAAGCGGTTCAGCGCCTGCGGATCAGCGCGAAGGGGTTGGGCGTGGCATGGCCCGACGCCATGTCGCTGGAGGATTTCGAGCGCGCTCTGGTGCCGGACGATCCCCGGCAGGCCGCCTTGATGCTGGCGATCCGGCGGGCGGGACCGGGCGCGTCCTATGCGCCCTGGCGCGTGGGCGCGAAGCCCTGGCACGCGGCGATGGCTGCGACCTATGCCCATGCGACCGCGCCGCTGCGCCGCCTCGCGGACCGCTATGTCCTGCGCGCCGTGCTGGAAATCGCGAATGGCCGTCCGGTGCCCGCCGTCGCCGCGCAGGCGTTCGAAGCGCTGCCCGCCGTGATGGACCGCGCCGACGCCATCGCCGGCCGGATCGAGCGCGCCGTGATTGACCTGGCCGAAGCCGTGCTGCTCAGCGGCAAGGAAGGCAGCCTGTTCCGCGCCGTCGTGACCGAAGCCGACGAGCGGGGCGGCAAGGTTCAGCTTTGCGACTATCCCGTGGTGGCGCGCCTGTCAGCCAAGGGCCTGACGCCCGGCGCCGTCATCGACATGCGCCTCGCGGCGGTCGACCAGCTACGCCGCACACTCACCTTCGAGCGGGCCGAAGCGGCGGCTGCGTGAGTTGGCGGCCTGATTGGGGCAGGGCGATTATTATTCGCGGACGCTCCGGCTTGATGGCCGATTTGGGTGGGAGGCGGCCTGTCTGCTATTCCCATCTCCGTTCGCCCTGAGCGAAGTCGAAGGGCAAGGCCGATCGTAGGGAGGCCACTTCGCTTTGCTCAGTGGAAGGCCCTTCGATGCCGCCTGCGGTGTCGCTCAGGACAGGCTTCGACTTCGCTCAACCCGAACGGAGGTGGAGTGGCGACTATTGGCCAAAACCCGCCATCGGCGAAGGTCTTTTACAAACGCCGCAATCCTCTGAAACAGCATATAAAGCTGCATCCCGAAAACTCTAAACCCGCCGGAACGGAAAGGGGCTCACCGTCCGCTCATAGCCATGCAGGTCGAGCGCCCGCGTCACCGGCGGCAGCGCGCGGTCCGGGCAGCCGCGCCGCTCGCACAGGGGACAGGCCGGGCCGGTTTCGGTCGCCGCGTCCTTCTCCACGTCGATGCCGTCCGCATGGACCAGCCTGCCCGCATGTTTGACCTCGCATCCCAGCGCGATGACGGGCCGTCCACGCGCATCGGGCGCGCCCTCGACCGTCAATGTCTGGAAAAAGGTGATGAAGCGCCGTCCATCCAGCGTCTCGATCATCTGCCGCCCCACCTGATCGGACGGCGCCGCGCCATGCGCGTCCCATCGCGGGCAGGTGCCGCCCAGCCGCGCAAAGGGCCATGCCTCCCCATCGAAGCGTTTGGAGATGATCCCCGCCCGGTTGAGCTTCGCCATGAAGAAGGGCACGCCCCGCGCGCCCGTCCGGTTGAGGCTGGTCAGCCGGTGCGCCAGTTGCTCGCCCGACACGCCGAAGCGCGCCCGCAGCAGCGGCAGGTCGTAACGGCTCTGCTCGGCCGCCTGCCGGAAGCGGTCATAGGGCATGATGAGCGCGGCGGCGGCATAGTTGGTAAGCGCGATGGTGGCGATGCGGCGGCTGTCCTCGTCCGGCGGCGCGGCGTGTTTCACCTGCGCGGCGATGGCCTCCGCCATCTCCTGCGAACAGAGATGATAGGCAAGCGCGAACAGTCGCCCCGACGCGGGTAGCCGCTCATGGAGCAGCAGGCGGCGGCGGTGCATGTCATAATGGCGCAGCGTGCCCGCCAGCACGTCGGCGCGTACGGTCTGCACGCTCATATTGTGCAGCGTTTTGAGCCGTGCGCGCAGGTCCGCCTGCATCACCGCGGGATCGTCGCTCATTTCGGCGGACAGCGTTTCGGCGGCGGCATCGATTTCCGCGAAATGATGGCCCGCCCGCGCGATCGTCTCGCGCAGCCAGTCGATCGGGGCGAGCAGCGGGGCAGGGGAGCCGCCGTCAGCCTCCATCTGATCGGGCAGGCGGCGCAGGTCGGACAGGGCGCGATGGAAGCGGGCGATGGCTTCGCTGACGCCGGGATAATTTTCCGCGACTTCCAGCACCTCGTCTTTGGCGATGCCGATGTCGCGGACCAGCGCGTCGGACAATATCTCGCTCAGCGCGTTCGCCGTGCCTTCCTGCGTGCTGGCGACGAAATCGCGGATGTCGATATCATAGGTGTCGGCCAGTCGCAGCAGCATCTGCGCGGTCAAAGGACGCTGGTTGCGCTCCAGATGGTTCAGGTAACTGGGCGAAACCCCCAGCTCCTCCGCCATCCGCGTCTGATTCAGTCCCAGCTCCCGCCGCAGCACGCGCAGCTTGGGGCCAAGGTAGAGCTTGCGATCCGATACATTCGCCATATCGTCATAATGTCAAACAATGACAATATGAACAAGTCATCTGATGACACTGCGTCCATAATCGTCCTTCCTTCGCCACCTCCCTCATGGTTTTGAAGGGGCATCATCCCCACATGAAAGGAAAGACCATGACCGACACGACGACAGCGCCCCAACCCGCCCGCTCGCGCGCGGTCTTCTCGCAGGAGGATTTCAGCCTGATCCGCACCGCCATCGCCCATTATCTGCGCGAGGTTCAGGACCGGCCGGAATCGGTCAAATACGCTAATCTCTATCACCGCCTCGGTCGCGTCGCCTGACGGTTCCGTTTGGGAGAGGTAAGGGCGCGGCGGGCAACCGACCGCGTCCGCATGCCCGTCAGAACAGCCGGGTCAGCTCGTAGAACGCCCCGCCGATCAGTGCGGAGGCAGGCAAGGTGATGACCCAGGCCACGACGATGCTCGACGCCACATTCCACCTGACCGCCGACAAGCGCCGCGAAGCGCCCACGCCCACGATCGCGCCCGTGATCGTATGGGTCGTCGATACCGGCACGCCCAGATGGGTCGCCATGAACAGCGTGATCGCCCCGCCCGTCTCCGCGCAGAAGCCCTGCGCCGGGGTCAGCCGTGTGATCTTCGATCCCATGGTGTGCACGATCTTCCACCCGCCCAGCAGCGTGCCGATGCCCATCGCCGCCTGACAGGAGATCACCACCCAGAAGGGCACATGGAAGCCCCCCTCCAGCATCCCCTGCGAATAGAGCAGCACGGCGATGATCCCCATGGTCTTCTGCGCGTCGTTCCCGCCATGCCCCAGCGAATAGAGCGAGGCGGAAACAAGCTGCAGCTTGCGGAACACCCTGTCCGCCCCTTGCGGTGTGAACCGCCGGAACACCCAGCTGATGATGAGCACCAGGAACAGCGCCAGCACCAATCCGATGGCGGGCGACATGACGATGGCGGCGCTGGTCTTGAACACGCCGCTCCACACCACGGCGGAAAGGCCCGCCTTGGCCGTCCCCGCGCCCAGCAGCCCGCCGATCAGCGCATGGCTGGAGGAGGATGGGATGCCCAGCGCCCAAGTGATGAGGTTCCATGAAATAGCCCCCATCAGCGCCCCGAAGATCACCTGCGGGTCGATGATGCTCGCCTGGACGATACCCTTGCCGACCGTCTCGGCCACATGCAGACCAAAGAAGAGGAAGGCGATGAAGTTGAAGAAGGCCGCCCAGGCGACCGCATATTGCGGCTTCAAGACCCGCGTCGACACGATTGTCGCGATGGAGTTGGCGGCATCGTGCAGGCCATTCAGAAAATCGAAGGCCAGCGCGATGCCGATCAGCGCGATCAGCAGCGGAAAGGCGATATGCGCTTCCATAATAGGGGCTTTCGTGCGGTTCCGGATCAGGCGTGGTCGATGACCAGGCCGGAAATCTCATTGGCGACGTCTTCGAAGCGGTCCGTCACCTTTTCCAGATGGGCGTAGATATCGTTGCCCACGATGAAGTCCATGGGGTTGCCCTGCCGCGCCTGGTTGTAAAGCGCCTTGAGACCCGCTTCATGCAGCGTGTCGGCATGGCCTTCCAGCTTGACGAGCCGTTCGGTCAGTTCGTGAAGGCGCGCCGAATTGAGGTTGAGCGACCGCAGCAGCGGCATCGCCTCCGCCGTGATGCGCGCACATTCGACGATCAGGGCGCTCATGTCCTGCATTTGGGACGTGAATTCCTTTGCCTCGAACAGCGCGACGGCCTTTGCCGTCTGGTTCATCTGGTCGATCGCGTCGTCCATCACGCCGATCAGGCCAGTGATGGCGCTACGGTCGAAGGGAGTTACAAAAATGCGCCGAACATCCTGCAACACATCGCGGATAATGTCGTCCGCTTCATGCTCGCGCTCGGCGATCTCCTTGATATGGGCGTCCATGTCCGGTCCGCCCTTCATCAGCTTGGCGAGCGCGTCCGCCCCGGCGACGAGTGTGGCGGCGTGGTCTTCGAATTGTTCGAAGAATCGTCCCTGCTTGGGCATGAGCGCGTGAAACCAGCGCAGCATCACTATCCTTTCGGTTCGCTTTTCCTGGAGCCATAGCAATATTCGGGAAAACCAGCCCGGATTCTTGGGCGGTTCGCGGAAGGCGGCTATGATTGATTGAAGGTCGGGTTCGTCAACGGCCTGCGCCGCTTCCGCCACGGGAAACCAGCGTAATTCGCGCTGGCCCTTTTCCGGCCATTGGTTCAGATGATCGGTGACGGCCAGCGGAAAGACTTCGACCACAGCTTCCCGCGCGCCGCCCTTGCGCCGCCGCTTGTCATAGCGATAGCGGCCCAGCGGCGCGGGGCAGGCGATGCCGTGGATGCCCGCTTCCTCATAGGCTTCGACCTCGGCGGCGCGATGGCCGGCCATACCCTTGATTCGGTTGCCCTTGGGGATCACCCATCGGCGCGTATCGCGGGACGTAATGAGCAGTATCCGCATCGATCCGTCGGGATCGGTGGCATAGGGGAGCGCAGCGATCTGGCGCATTACCAGATACGTCCTTTGTCAGCCCTTGTGCTGGTGCTCGCCATGGGGCGCCTTGTAACGAAATCGTCACATAGCGCAATCGGCCCCTTCGCATCGGGCGAAGGGGCCGTGCGGGATCAAAGTGACAGGCGCGCCGTCAGGCGGATGTCGCGCCCGGCAAGTGGGGCGTAATCCTTGAGGAAGCTGGCGTGACGCCGCGCCTCCACATCGAAGATATTGTTCGCCGACAGGGTGAGTGTCGTGCGGTCATTGTCCTTGAGCGGTTTCCATGACAGCGAGGCGTTGACCAGCGTGAACCCCCCGGTCGGCGTTTCGGTTTCGGCGCTGCGGTCCTGTTTGAAGCTATGCTCCAGCTCGCCGCGCAGGTTCAGCCGGTCGCCCTGCAACTCCAGCCCGCCCAGCAGACGTAACGGAGGGATGCGTGGCGCAGGCCCCGTTCCTCTGATGGTCGCGCGGACATAATCGGCGACGCCATCCAGATTGACGGCATAACCACCGATCTCGCCCAGCTTGACCGATCCTTCCGCTTCGAAACCCAGATAGCGGGCGTCCGCCTGAAAATATTGATAACAGGGAAATTCCAGTTCCCCACCCCCGTTGACGGCCATGCACGGCGCGTCGTCGACTAGCGCGTCATAGATATAGCCTTTGAACCAGTTGTGATAGGCCGACAGCGACAGCGTGTAGCCCGGTCCCTGACGGCGCAGCGTGCCTTCGATGCCCCAGCTTTTTTCCTTGCCGAAATCGGGGTTGCCCAGTTCGAAAGCCTGTGTCCCGGCATGATTGCCGCGGGCGAACAATTCCTCCGCGGAAGGCGCGCGCTCGGTGCGGGACAGGTTCAGGCCGACGCGCCATCCGGCGGCGATTTCCTGACTGATGCCGGCCGAACCGGACAGGGCATCGAAGCTGCGTTTATGAGCGGGATTGAGCAGCGTCTCATCGGCGACGGCGCTGACGCCCGTATGTTCATAGCGACTGCCCAGTTCGATGCGGGTGGAACCGAAATCCAGCGATTGCAAGGTGAACAAGCCGAACTGCTCGGTCCTGTTCTTAGGCAGGAATTTTTCCTCGCCCACGATATGGAAGTCGCGGGCAAAAAATTGCGCGCCAACCGCGCCTTCCCAGCCTCCGCGCTTGGCTTGCACCAGTTCCAGCCGGGATTCTATTGACTGATTATAAAAGGTCGTGCCGACTTCGCCGGATTCCTCTATTTCCTGATGCTGATAGTCGGCAAAGCCTGCGCGCAAGCGGATGGTTTCAAGGAAACCGCCATTTACCGGGACTTCGGCGCGCAGATCGGCGCGGTCCTGCTTCATGTGCAGGCGCACCTGTTCGGCCTCTTCGCCCGGCTCCAGGGCATGGCGCACGGGCACGCCATAGAAATTATCCGTGTGCGTGACCGAAAAGCCCAGATTGCCGCCGTCGGTGATGATCGCCGCGCCGCCCGACACTTCCCATGTCTTTGCTGCGCTGTTGGGCAGTTTCCCGCGCAGGCCAGCCAGTTCCTCGATTGCCGGGTCGCCGCTGGCGGCCGCCTGCGCGCGCAGGGCGGGTGTCAGGATATAGCTGCCGGTGTCGAGGTTGCCAGACCTGGAATAACTGCCGTCGAAATGGACGACCAGTTTGTCGCCGATGGGCGCTTCGATCTCGCCCGACGCGGTGCGTTCATTCGCGGCGCTGCCATAAGTGGCGATTCCGTCGATGTGGATGGGCTCATCCGGCACGCGCCGGGGGATACGACTGTCGACGACGTTGACCACGCCGCCAATGGCCGAGGAACCATATGGCAGGGCGGCAGGGCCGCGAAGCACCTCGATCCGGTCGGCGGTCAGCGGATTGATGGCGACGGCATGATCGACCGAAGTGTTGGACACATCGAAACTGCCGATGCCGTCTGTCAGGATGCGGACCCGCTCCCCCTGCATCCCGCGCAGGATCGGGCGCGACGCATTGGGGCCGAAAGATGTGGCCGAAACGCCGGGCTGATGCGCCAGCGTGTCGCCGATGGTCGGCCGCAGGGCCCGCGTCAACGCCTGCCCCGTCACGACTGACGTGCCTGACAATATATCACCCTGCCGCCGGGGGATAAGAGCGGTCACGACGATATCGGCGCGCGGATCATGATAGCCCCGCCCACCGTCATTGGGATCGGGTGCGGACTGCGCGATGGCGGGGAGGGCGAAGCAGATCGCGGACAACGCGCAACCAGCGCGCAGCGGCGTAAAAGGAAACATGCGTCTTATCGTCCTTGAAAGGGAAGGATGAATGGCCTTGTAGCGCAATGTTACAACATATCAATATGGATTCATGTTATGAGGTGAACCGTTGATTCATGCCGATTGCTTCCGGGGCTCTCCTATGCGCGCATAGAAAAGCCCCGGAAACCACTTGGATTTCCGAGGCTTGTCATGGTGGGCGTGGCAAGGATTGAACTTGCGACCCCTGCGATGTCAACACAGTGCTCTACCACTGAGCTACACGCCCACGGGAGTTGCGCCAATAGCGGCGGCTGGCGAGTGGCGCAAGCGGGAATTTGCGTCCTGGGCATCAAACATCTGGACAGCGCGAGCGCGGCTCATATGTTTGCGGCCATAACGCGGAACGCTCACAATCATGCTGTCATCTTCATCGTCCCCCATACAGGCGACACCGCGGCTGCCTTTCTATCGGCAGCTCTATATCCAGGTTCTTGCGGCAATCGCTCTGGGCGTGCTGGTGGGCTATATATGGCCCTCCACGGGAATCGCGCTCAAGCCTTTGGGCGACGCATTCATCAAGCTTGTGAAGATGATCATTGCGCCGGTGATCTTCCTGACCATCGTGACCGGCATCGCCGGAATGAGGGAACTGGGCGCGATCGGTCGCGTAGCGGCCAAGGCCTTCGGCTATTTTCTATTTTTCTCCACGCTGGCACTGATCCTGGGGCTGATCGTCGGCAATATCGTCCAGCCGGGGGCGGGGCTGCATATCGATCCCGCGACGCTCGATAGCGGCAAAGTCGCGGATTATGCCCATCAAGCCCACGACCAGACCCTGACCGGCTTTCTGATGAACATCATACCGTCGACGCTGGTGTCGGCCGTTGCGGACGGGGACATATTGCAGGTGCTGTTCGTGGCGATCCTGTTCGGGATTGCCCTGACGATGATCGGGGACAAGGCCGCGCCCTTGTTGCGCGTGCTGGACTCGGCGAGCCATGCGATTTTCCGTCTGGTCGCGTTGCTCATGAAGGCGGCGCCGATTGGTGCCTTTGGCGCCATCGCCTTCACCATCGGCCAATATGGCATGGGGACGCTCGCCAATCTCGCTGGGTTGGTCGCGACCTTTTATCTGACCTCTCTGCTGTTCGTGCTTGTAGTGCTGGGCGCGGCGGCCTGGTTGGCCGGTTTCAACATCCTGCATTTGATCCGCTATCTGAAGGCGGAACTGCTGCTGGTGTTGGGCACATCCTCATCCGAAGCTGCGCTGCCCAGCCTGATCGAGAAGATGGAGCGGGCCGGATGCCGCAAATCCGTGGTCGGGCTGGTCGTGCCCACGGGATACAGCTTCAACCTTGATGGGACGAACATTTACATGACGCTGGCCGCGCTGTTTATCGCGCAGGCGACGGACACGCATCTAAGCCTTCAAGAGCAGGTCCTGCTGCTATTGGTCGCGATGCTCTCCAGCAAGGGTGCGGCGGGCGTGACGGGGGCGGGTTTCATTACCTTGGCGGCTACCCTGTCCATCGTGCCATCTGTGCCGGTCGCGGGCATGGCGCTGATCCTGGGTGTCGATCGGTTCATGAGCGAATGCCGGAGCCTTACCAACTTCATCGGCAATGCCGTTGCCACCATTATCGTGTCGGCTTGGGAAAAAGGGCTCGATCGGAAAAGGTTCGATGCGGCGATGGCGGGGGTTCCGCTCGATCCGACGCCCGACATGCAGGAAGTCGTGCCCGACTGAGACCCTTAGTTGAGGCCGGTCAGGCTTTCCGTGCCGAACATGCGTTCCACTTCCAGTACCAGATCACGCAGGTGGAATGGTTTGGACAAGACCTTTGCCTGCGGCACCGCTTGCCCCGCACGCAGGGTGACGGCAGCAAAGCCGGTGATGAACATGATACGCATGTCCGGCGCGACCGATGCGGCATGCTGGGCCAGTTCGATGCCATCCATTTCCGGCATGACGATGTCCGTCAGCAACAGGTCGAAGCGGTCGCTGTCGATATGCGGCACCGCCTCCGCGCCATTGGCGACGACGACGACTTCATAGCCCGATTTTTCCAGTGCGCGCGCAAGATAGGCACGCATGCTGTCATCATCTTCTGCCAGCAGGATTCGGACCATGATCCCAACTTTTCCTTGGTTCGCAATCGCAAAGCCACTCCGCCCGCCGGGGTGGCATGAAGCGGACATATATGCGACAAGTCGTAAATATTATCCAGCGAGCTAACCATTTTTGGCGCCCGACGCCGAGAGGAACCCTGTGGATCATTTCCTGCCGCCGCGCCCGGTGGAAAACAACCCCGCTTTCGACCGTTACGGATCGGACGTGCCGGCACATCCGATCGTTCTGTCCATTCCGCATGCCGGACGGAGCTATGATTCCGATTTGCTGGCGCGAGCGCGGGTCGGGCCTGAGGTGCTGCGGCGGCTGGAGGATCGTTGGGCCGACCTACTGGCGCTGCCGTTGATCGAAAGGGGCTATAGCGTAGTGGTGGCACGGGCGCCTCGTGCAATGATCGACCTCAATCGGCATGAACGGGAAGTCGACCCCGGCATGGTGACGGGTCTGCCGCGCGAGATGGCGTTGCGGACCAGCCAGAAGCTGCGCGGAGGATTGGGGCTGATCCCACGGCGTTTGGCCGGCGCGGCGGAGCTGTGGCGCGGGCCGCTTCCCTGGGCGGAGGTGGCGCGGCGGATCGACACGGTCCACCGGCCTTATCATGCGGTACTTGACCGCCTGCTGAAAGCGGCGCGGGACGCGCACGGCCATGCCATCCTGATCGATCTGCATTCCATGCCGCCGCTGCCACCGGCTGCCGCAGGACGGATGTCGCCATCGCTGGTGTTGGGTGACCGGTTCGGACAAACGGCGGCCGCCCGTTTGACGACTTTGGCCGGAGATGTGGCGGCGGGGCATGGCTTCCTGGCGGCGCAGAACCATCCCTATGCCGGGGATCATATGATCGAGCGGCATGGCAAACCGGCTCATGCGATCCATGCGCTGCAAGTGGAAATAGACCGGGCTTTCTATCTCGACATTGCGCTGGAGCAGCCGGGGCCGGGACTGGCGCGGATGCAGGCGCTGGTGAGCGCGCTGGCCGAAGCCCTGGCCAATGACCTGCCGCGCGCAGACTTTGCGATGGCGGCCGAGTAGGGGCGTCGACGCTTAACTAGCATATGTCACGCCACTGTGGAGAATTAGCGGGCAAAAGCAGTTTCCCTTGCCGGTGCGATGCTATAGCGCGCAGGCGTCAAAGGAAGGTGTGATGAACGGCGAGCAGGATCCGAAAGTGAAGACGATTCTGCATCGTCTTCGGGAGCCGGAGGACAATCCGGTGCGCCGTGCCCGACGCATGGTTGAAGCGCAGGTGCCCGCCAATCGTCGCGGCCCGGGTTGGGACAGGCACTGGCGTGAGCTGGAAGCCTATCTGGACGAGCCGGGCTGCTGGTCTGGCAAGACGGACGTGCAGGATGACGGCTGATCAGATGATCGACCTGATGATCGCGCGGCTTGTGCGGGAGCGGGGTGGGGCCAAGCATCGATGGCGGCAGCGGATCGGTAGCGTGAAGTTCTATGCGCGCGCAACACATCCGCATTGTAATTGGGCGCTGAATCCGACCGGCAGCTTCGGTGAGATCGAAGCGGTGGAATCGTTGGCGGATGAATTGCGGTTGAGACATCCGGTTTTGGAGGGTTGAGGGATGGCTTTGATCAATGACGGACGTGCCGAAACATAAACCCCATATCGAAGGGTGTTGCGTAACATCAAGTCTTCGATACGCCCTTTCGACAGGCTCAGGGGCTATTCAGAACGACCGGAGTTGAAGAGAGCGGATAGCCCGCAATCCACTCAAAGCTGACATTGTCGCCTAACTAAAATGGCCTCCGCCCTTAAAAGGCGAAGGCCATTTCTTAGACCGAGCGCACCTATGCAGCGGCGCGGCGTTCTTTCAGTTCCTCGTTCAGCATTTCGGCGAGGAGGAAGGCGAGTTCCAGGCTCTGCGCCGCGTTTAGGCGCGGATCGCAATGGGTGTGGTAACGGTCGGCCAGACCTTCGTCCGTGATCGCCACCGCGCCGCCTGTGCATTCCGTCACGTTCTGGCCCGTCATCTCGCAATGGATGCCGCCACCGAAGCTGCCTTCCGCCCGGTGCACGGCGAAAAAGCCGCGCACTTCTGCGAGAATGCGGTCGAAGGGGCGGGTCTTGTAGCCATTGGCCGCCTTGATGACGTTGCCGTGCATCGGGTCGCAGGACCAGACGACCGGATGCCCTTCGCGCAGGACCGCGCGAACGAGCTTGGGTAGGCCCGCCTCAATCTTGTCATGACCATAGCGGGTGATCAGTGTGATACGCCCGGCTTCGCGCGACGGATTGAGAATGTCGAGCAGGCGGATGAGCGCATCCGGCTCCAGGCTGGGGCCGCATTTCATGCCGATGGGGTTGCCGATCCCGCGCAGATATTCGACATGCGCCGAGCCTTCGAAACGCGTGCGGTCGCCAATCCAGAGCATATGCGCGGACGTGTCATACCAATCGCCGGTCAGCGAATCCTGCCGGGTCAGCGCCTGCTCGAAAGGAAGAAGCAAGGCTTCATGGCTGGTGTAGAAGCTGGTCCCGCCAAGCTGCGGCACGGTTTCGGGCGACAGGCCGCAGGCACGCATGAAGTCGAGCGCTTCGCCGATCCGGTCGGCCACAGCATCGAACTTCGCGGCGAGCGGGCTGCGGCCCATGAAATCCAGCATCCAGCCATGGACACGGTCGAGGCTGGCATAACCGCCGGTCGAGAAGGCGCGCAGCAGGTTGAGCGTTGCCGCCGACTGGTTATAGGCGCGGACCATGCGCTGCGGATCTGGCTCGCGCGCTTCGGGCGTGAAGGCGATATCGTTGACGTTGTCGCCGCGATAGCTGGGCAGTTCGACCCCGCCGATGGTTTCCGTCCCGGCCGAGCGCGGCTTGGCGAACTGACCAGCCATGCGTCCGACCTTCACGATCGGCAATTTCGACGCGAAGGTCAGCACCACCGCCATCTGGAGCAGCACACGGAAGGTGTCGCGGATATTGTCCGGATGGAACTCCGCGAAGCTTTCCGCGCAGTCGCCGCCCTGCAGCAGGAACGCTTCGCCCGTCGTGACCTTGGCAAGCTCCGCCTTCAGGCTGCGCGCTTCGCCGGCAAAGACGAGCGGGGGAAACTGGCCAAGTTGGGTCTCCACAGCAGCCAGCGCCGCCGCGTCCCGATATTCGGGCATCTGGATGCCCTCTTGGCTGCGCCAGCTTTCCGGCGTCCACTTCGCCGCCACAATGAGTCTCCTTGAACATATGAAAATAGGCGCCGCACCTACGATGAAGCAGCGATCAAGGCAAGTTTATAGCGGTTTTAGGTGGAGTAGCGCTAATGGATTGCTTCGATCAGGCTGATCGACGTCATTTATCGCAAGAATAGCGTTCGTTGAGCGCCACGCTGACGAGCACGGAGGCAGGGGCTTTTCGCTGGTCGGGATAGCGTTCCAGATAGGCGACGACGACGCGGCGCACGTCTTCCCCCTTCATTTGGGCGGGCCAGCAATTAGGGCGGGCGCGGCCCAGGAACACATCTTTCTTGATGCCGTCCACTGCCCCGACGATATAGGCGGTGCAGGCGAGTGCATATTCCGGCGCCTTGTTTCGGCATTTGGCGAGCAGGGTCGTGCCGGTTTCGAACATGAACGCCTGTGCGGGCGTACCCTCGGCCGCAGACTGGGGCGCGGCAACGGCAGGCGTTATCGCCGCACCGCTCAAGGCGGCCATGATCGTCAACCACTGTTGGAACATGCAGAGAAAGTTATACTTTTGCTCATTTCTGTCCAGTCGGATCGACGGTGGACGGAAACGGCTCGCCGCATATCGAATCAAGTAAATATTTGATAAATAATGTTTATAGAGATAGGCGCCAATCCCACCGCAGGGGATCACCATCCATCACCTCCACCCCGCGTGCGGCGAGCGCATCGCGAATTTCGTCGGACAGGGCGAAATCCTTGCTGGCGCGGGCGCTCTGGCGGCGATCGAGTTCGGCTTCGATCTCCTCCGGCGTGATTTGCGCGTCCTTCGACTGGAGGCGTAAATCGGCGCGGTTGAGCGTGAGCAGATTGAGGCCGAGCGCGAAATCGAAGGCTGCGATCAGGCAGAGCTTTTCATCGACGGGTACTTTCTTGAGCGCAATGGCTTCCTCCAGCAATGGGAGCGCGCGTGGCGTCATCAGGTCGTCACTGATCGCGGCGTCGAATTGTTCGAGCAATGGCGCCAACTTGGGGTGAAGGTTGGCGCGCAGGAAGTCGAGGCGCGGCGATTGCCATGTCACGCCTTCGGCCCTGGCTTTCAGGGCCTCCACGCCCATGACGAGCCGTTTCAAGCGCGTGAGAGCTGCGCCCACCCCTTCCGCGCTGAACTCCAGTTCGCTGCGGTAATGCGCGCCGAGGCAGAGCAGGCGATAGGCGAGCGGGTGTATGCCGGCGTCGATCAGGGAGAAGAGCGTGGTAAAGCCGCCCTTCGACTTGCTCATCTTGCCTTGGCGGTCGACGAGAAAGTTGTTGTGCATCCACCAGCGCGCGCCCGTGAAGCCCGCCGTCGCCGCGTCCGGTTCGCCGCAGCACGCTGCGTGGAACGCCTGGTTCTGAGCGATTTCATTGGGATGGTGGATTTCGCGATGGTCGATGCCGCCGGTATGGATGTCGAAGGGGTGGCCAAGCCGCGCCTGGCTCATCACCGAACATTCAAGGTGCCAGCCGGGTGCGCCCTTGCCCCAGGGGGAATCCCATTCCATCTGCCGCTGCTCGCCTGGCGGAGACTTGCGCCAGATGGCGAAGTCGGATGCGTTGCGCTTGCCCGCGACCGGATCGATGCGGGCATGAGCGGCGTCATCGCGACCGCCCGCCAGCGCGCCATAGTCGGGCACGGTGCCGCTGTCGAAATAAAGGCCGGTTTCCAGTTCGTAGCAATGATGCGGCGCGATTTTTTCTGCGAACGCGATCATCTGCGGGACATAATCGGTCGCGACAGTCCATTCGCTCGGCGCGATGATATTGAGCGCGGCAACATTGGATTTGAAGGCGTCTGTATAGTGCGCCGCTACGTCCCAGATGCTCTTGGCCTGGGCACGGGCGGCAGCCTCCATCTTGTCGTCGCCCGCGTCGGCGTCGGAGGTGAGGTGGCCGACATCGGTGATATTGATGATGTGGGTGACGGCCAGCCCTTTCCACAACAGAGTGCGGCGCAGCGTGTCGGTGAAAACATAGGCGCGCAGATTGCCGAGATGGGCGTAATTATAGACGGTCGGACCACAGCTATAGACGCGTACATGGCCCTGTTCGATCGGCGCAAAGGACTCGGTCGAACGGGTGACGCTGTTGAACAGGCGCAGCGGTGCGGCGATATGCTGGTCTTCGGACATGGCGATGAGCCATGCGACTAGAAGCGCCGGGCGTCAACGGGGAGAAGGGATGGTGGCGGTGGCCGTTGGCGGAAGATTGCTCCGGGGAGTCTTATACGCAGGCGCGTTTCGCCTGAATGTCGCGCAGGATGTGGGCACAATGTTGCATCCGCTTCATCCTCGCCTGAAGGAAAATGACGGCCAGTTTTTTAATGAACCGCATGGGGCCGCACTGTCGATTGTAACAAAGTATTGCTGATGCACCGATCCCTTGCGCTGGGCCGTTTGACTTCCGATATTACCGTTGCGGGCCGGGCCCCTCTGGCGGTTGGACAATTCCAGCCGTGATGTCGGACCGCATCGAGTGTGCTCGGTGCAGGTTCGGGGGATTGTTGCTCCCTTCATTCCACCGAAGACCGCGCTGGGCCGCTCGATCCTGTATGTTTTGGAAGGATGGAGTTTTAACGCCGTGAATAATCCCGTTCGCATGCCGGGCTATGATGCCAGCCAGACGGTGCAGGTCGATGCCGGCTTGCGCGCGCATATGCTGGGCGTTTTTCGCAACATGGGCATTGGTCTGGTTATCACCGGCCTCGTGGCTGCATTTGTCGGCAACACACCCGCATTGGCCGCCGCTATTTTTGGCACGCCGCTCAAATGGGTGGCGATCTTCGCGCCGCTGGCCTTTGTGTTCTTTTTCAGCTTCCGCATCGAGAAAATGACGACTGCGGGTGCACGCATGGCCTTCTACGCCTTTTCGGCGGTGATGGGCGTATCGCTGGCCAGCATTTTCCTGATCTTTACAGGCGGGAGCATCGCCCAGGCCTTTTTCTCCGCGTCGGTGATGTTTCTCGCCATGGCGCTGTGGGGTTATACGACGCAGCGTGACCTCACGAAAATGGGATCGTTCCTCATCATGGGCCTGATCGGCATCATCGTCGCCAGCCTCATCAACCTGTTCATCGGTTCTTCGGCGATGGCGATGGTGGTTTCGATCCTGGGCGTGGTGATTTTCACCGGCCTGACGGCCTGGGACACACAGCGCATCAAGTCGGAATATTTCACCTATGTCGGCCATGAAATGGTGGAAAAGATGCAGGTGATGGGTGCACTGTCGCTCTATCTGAACTTCGTCAACCTGTTCCAGATGCTGCTCAATCTGACCGGCGAGCGGGAATAAGCGGATGCGTGACGCACAGGCCGTATCGGCCATGCTCTGCCCGGTCTGTCATGTCGGATTGGCGATGACGGACCGGCAGGAGGTGGAAGTCGACTATTGTCCGCAATGCCGAGGCGTTTGGCTGGACCGGGGCGAACTGGATAAGATCATCGAGCGGTCGGCGCGGGAAGCCATGCCAGCCGCTCCGGTGAGCCAGCCCAGTTACCGGCCCGACCGCGACTATCGGGACGACGGGCGATATTATCAGAAAAAGCGAAAGAAGAGCTTTCTGGAAGAGCTGTTCGATTGAGGAAAGGCCGGTCGTGATGACCGGCCTTTTCTTTTTGCGGCGTGCTTCGTCATGCCAGCGACGACTGGCCGCCGCTTAATGCGCTGCGCCCCAGCTGGGGCCGTGGCCGATTTCGACGCCCAGCGGGACGGAGAGCTTCACCAGAGGTTCGGCTGCGCCTTCCATGACGCGGCGGATGACGGGGCTGGCGCGCTCCACATCGCTTTGCGGCAATTCAAACACCAGTTCGTCATGGACCTGTAGCAGCATCCTTACCTGATCCAGTCCCTCGGCGGCCAGCGCCGGGCCCATGCGGGCCATGGCGCGTTTGATGATGTCGGCGCTGGTGCCCTGGATCGGGGCGTTGATTGCGGCCCGCTCCGCGCCCTGCCGTTCATGCTGGACGGATGCCCGGATGCGGGGGAACCATGTCTTCCGGCCGAAGAGGGTTTCGGTGTAGCCGCGCTCGCGTGCCTTCTCGATCGTCTCGTTGATGTAGATGCTAATGCCGGGGAAGCGCTCATAATAGCGGGAGATCATGTCCTGCGCCTCGTCCGCCGTGATCTCCAGCCGTGCGGCCAGGCCCCAGCGGGAAATGCCGTACAGGATCGCGAAGTTGATCGTTTTGGCGCGGGCGCGGGTATCGCGGTTGACCTCCCCGAAAAGCTGTTCCGCCGTGGCGGCGTGGATGTCCTCGCCATCTGCGAAGGCCTGCTTGAGCGCGGGCACGTCCGCCATGTGCGCGGCGAGGCGCAGTTCGATCTGGCTATAGTCCGCCGCGAGGATGACATTGCCCGGTTCCGCGACGAAGGCATGGCGTATCTGGCGGCCGACTTCGGTGCGGATGGGGATATTTTGCAGGTTCGGATCGGTGGACGACAGACGGCCCGTCTGCGCGCCCGAGAGCGAATAGCTGGTGTGGACGCGGGCTGAATCCTTGTTGATCTGGGCTTGCAGCGCATCGGTATAGGTGGATTTTAGCTTGGAGAGCTGACGCCAGTCGAGCACCTTGCCCGCGATCTCCGCGCCCTGGGCCTTCAATTGTTCGAGAATGTTGACGTCGGTGGAATAGGCGCCGGACTTGCCCTTGCGCCCACCCTTATAGCCCAGCTTGTCGAACAGGATCGCGCCCAGCTGCTGCGTCGAACCGATGGCGAAGGGCTGGCCGGCGAGCGTGTGGATTTCCGTTTCCAGCGCCGCGATGCCCGCGGTGAACTCGGCGGACAGGCGGGACAGCGCCTCGCGGTCCACCTTGATCCCTTCATGCTCCATCTTCGCGATGACCGGGATGAGCGGGCGGTCGACCAGTTCGTAGATGCGGGTCGCGCCTTCGTTCGCGATGCGCGCCTTGAACAGTTTCCACAGGCGCAGCGTGACGTCGGCATCCTCGGCGGCATATTCGGTTGCCCTGTCGAGCGGTACTTCGGCGAAGCTGATCTGCTTCTTGCCCGTTCCCGCCACATCCTTGAAGCTGATGCAACTGTGGTTGAGGTGGGTCTTGGCTGCCTCGTCCATGCCATGCCCGGCGAGGCTCTGCCCTGCGTCGAGGTCAAAGCTCATGACGATGGTGTCGTCATAGGGCGCGATCTCAATGCCGTGGCGGCGCAGGACGGTGATGTCATATTTGAGGTTCTGGCCGACCTTAAGGACGCTATCGTCCTCCAGCAGAGGCTTGATCTTGGCAAGGACAAGGGCGAGCGGCAACTGTTCGGGACGTTCGGCGAACATGTCCTTCCCGCCGTGGCCGACCGGGATGTAGCAGGCTTTGCTGGGGCCGATGGCGAGGCTCACGCCCACCAGAGCGCAGGACACGCAGTCGAGCATGTCGGTTTCGGTGTCGACCGCCACAACGCCTTCCGCATGGGCTTCAGCGATCCAGCGTTCGAGTGCCTCTTCCGTCACCACGGTTTCGTAGAGGCTACGGTCAATGGGCGGTTCTTCCTCCGCTTGAGGAGCGAGCGGTGGCGTGCTTTCGCTGACGGCAGCAGAGGTGGCCGCGACCGCCACCGCTGCAGCGGGCGCACCAAGGCGGGCCAGCAGCGATTTGAAGCCGTGGTGGGACAGGAATGCTTGCAAGGGTTCAGGCGGGATACCCTTGAGCGTCAGATCCTCCAGCGGTTCCGGCAGGTCCATGCTGTCGTGCAGCGCCACCAGCTTGCGCGATAGGCGCGCCATATCGGCATGGGCGATGAGGTTTTCCTGCATCTTCGATTTTTTCATCGACGGCGCGGCTTGGAGCGCGGCTTCAAGTGAGCCATATTCGGTGATGAGCTTCGCCGCCGTCTTGGGACCGATGCCCGGCACGCCCGGAACATTGTCGACGCTGTCACCCATCAGCGCAAGGACATCGCCCAGCTGCTCGGGCTGGACGCCGAACTTGCCCATCACATAGTCCGCGCCGCGCCGTTCGTTCTTCATGGTGTCATACATGTCGACGTCGGGCTGGATGAGCTGCATCAAATCCTTGTCGGAACTGACGATGGTGACTTTCCAGCCCTGCGCGATGGCGGCCTTTGTATATGTTGCGATGATATCGTCGGCTTCGAAACCCGCTTCTTCGATGCAGGGGAGGGAGAAGGCGCGGGTCGCATCGCGGATCATTGGGAACTGGGGAACCAGATCTTCCGGCGCAGGCGGGCGGTTCGCCTTATACTGGTCATACATGTCGTTGCGGAAAGTGTGGCTGCCCTTGTCCAGCACCACGGCCAGATGCGTGGGGCCGTCCGTATTGCCCAGCTCCGTCGCCAGCTTCCAGAGCATCGTCGTATAGCCATATACCGCGCCCACCGGCTGGCCATGTTGGTTGGTGAGCGGCGGAAGCTGGTGATAGGCGCGGAAGATATAGCCGCTGCCGTCCACCAGATAGAGATGATTCTGAGACATGGAGCGGAGATAGCGGGTTATGCCTTCGCTCTCCAGTGCCGGGCGGCGGGAACCGGGCCATCATGCCGTTTATTTCCCTTTTGTTTCCATATACGCCTGTCACAAAAAGGGGATGCATGAAGGCTTTCAGCGGATCGTGCGTTGGATTGGCGGCCTTGCTGGTGGCGGCTGCCGCAGGAATTGGCGCGCAGGCGCAGGTGCAGGCGGCGGAGCAGCGGGATTTCTGCGCCGACCGGCCGGGCATCGGGACGCCGGCCTGCACCATGACTCCGGGCCGCGTGCAACTGGAACTGGGACTAGGCGACTGGGCGCGGGAGAAGGATGCCGCGACCCGGGCCGACAGCGTGGAGCTGGGCGAGGTGCTGGTGCGGGTGGGCGTGACCGGCAGCACCGAAGCGCAGATCGGCTGGACAGCCTTTGGCCATGTGCGGGAAAAGGATCGCATCACGGGCGCCGTAAGCAAGGATAGCGGCGTCGGGGACGTGACGCTGGCGATCCGGCAGAATCTGCGAAATCCGGATGGCTCGGGTTTTTCGGCGGCGGTCATGCCCTATGTGACGTTGCCCAGCGGAGGATCGGCCATAGGCGCGGACGATTGGGGTGCGGGGGCGTTGCTCCCTTTGTCCTTCGATCTGGGAAGCGGTCTGTCGCTCGAAGCGATGGGCGAGATGGACGCTGCGGTCGATGAGGATCGGGACGGGCGGCATCTGGCCTATGGCGGGGTGCTGGGGGTGGGTTTCGATCTCAGCCAAACGGTGTCGGCCATGTTCGAGATTTCCATGCTGCGCGACAATGATCCGACTGGTCATGCGACGGAGGCATTGTCGGGCCTGTCGCTGGCGTGGCAGCCGTCAGGCAATATGCAGGTCGATATCGGAGCCAATGTCGGCCTGAACCGCGACAGTCTCGATAGTGAGGTCTATCTTGGTATATCGCGACGCTTCTGAGAAGGCCGAACCCACCTGTGCGAAGGGCGGGCTCGGCGGACATCATCGCTTCTCGTGATTGGCAGCGACGGCTTTTGCCACGGCCTGCATTAACTGCCAGCGGACGGGAATAGGCTCGGTGGTACTGCCGATCATCACGGCGACGGCATAGCTGGTGCCGTCTGGCGCTGTCATGATGCCGATATCGTTGTAGCCGGTAGAACGCGGCGCCAGATCCTGCCCCGTCCCGGTCTTGTGCAGATAATGCCAGCCCGGCGGGACACCGCCCTTGATCCGTTGCGGACCTGTTTTGGCCTCGCCCATGATGGAGAGTAGCGCGCTGGTGGAGGAGGGCGACAGCATGTCCCCTTGTTTAAGCTTTGCCAGTGCCTGCACGATGGACGCAGGCGCCGCGCCATCCGGTGGATTGGCTAGGTAATTGTCGAGCGCCTTCTTGCGGACCGATGGGGGCAGCTTGGCGCGCGCGGCGTAGAAATTACGACCGATCGAATAGTCCTGCCGCCAGTCGAGACCTGCCGTCGCCGATTGCAACAGCCGCTCTCCCGGGCCGAAGCGAATATTGCTGATGAACCGCCGGGCGAGGAAGCCGCGCACTGCGTCAGGTCCACCGACCGCGCGCAGCAGCGCGTCGTTGCAGGTATTGTCACTCTGCATCATCGCGCGGTTCATGAGGTTGCTGTAAGTGGTCGTCCAGCCGGTGTTGCCGACCAGGGCGGCGCTGGGCTGGTGGAAAAGGGTCAAGTCCTTGCGCGTGATCGTGGTGGTGTCGGACAGACGCAGCTTGCCCCGGTCGACCGCGTCGAGAAAGGCCATTGACACCCAGAGTTTCGACACGCTCTGCTGTGGAAAGAGCTGATTACCATTAAAGGCGACGGTCCAGTCCGCCCCCACGCGGCGGACGGCGATGCCGACATGGCCATTGAAGCTCTGCCCCAGATTGCGGATGACGCTGACGAGCGCGGGGGAAGGCGCTTCGCGTTGATCGACATCCTGATAAGGGCGCGGAGGATTGGCGACCTGTTTGATGGGAAAGGTTGTCGTGGTGGGCTGTGGCTTGGCGGCGCGGGCCTGCGCGGCGGGCGGCTGTGGCGCGCTTACACAGGCAGACAATGCCGCAACTAACAGAATCAGCTTCGCGGAAATAATACCGCCTTCAGGCCGCCCACCCGGCCCTTTATCCTTCGAATTCATGAACGTCCCCGCTCTCCAGAGCATCGTTTAGGCACTCTCTTTCCCATAGGCCGCAAGATTCATGCGACGAATGATTCCACATTCACGATGTAAGGAGTCTGAACATGGGAACTGTCTCATCCAGCCGCTCAGTTGCGGTTCAGGTCGGCGTCGCGATAGAAAAAGGCATATGATGGACAGGCGAACATGGTTGTTGGGTAGCGGCGCGCTGCTGGCTGGATGGGCGGCATGGAGTGGCCCGGCGAAGGCGGCCGCATTCGCCTCGCGGCGTATCGCCGTTACCGTGCGCGGCAGCGGGCGCGACGTACTGTTGATACCCGGTCTGGCGAGCGGCCCGGACATCTGGAACGGCTTGGTAAGCGCGGTGCCAGGTTTTCGCTGGCATCTGGTCCATGTGCGTGGCTTTGCCGGGCTGGCGGCGGATGCCAACGCCAGTGGGCCGCTGCTTCAGCCGCTGGCGGACGAGATCGCGCGTTATGTGCGAACCTGTGGGCTGATCCGGCCTGCAGTGGTGGGGCACAGCATGGGCGGCACGCTGGCGATGATGCAGGGGTTGAAGGGAATCAGCGGGCGGATCATGGTGGTCGACATGTTGCCCGCCGGGGCTGCGATGGTCGGCGGAACGGCCGGGGGCGTGGGCTATCTTGCCGATCAACTGGGACAATATTTCACGGGAACCAAGGCTGGGCGGGCTTATCTGGCGCAGATCGTGGCGCAGGCACCCGGTGCGAAGGGCAGCGACCCGGATGTCATCGCCAATGCGCTGCGCGATCTGGCCAATGTCGACCTTGGTCCGCAATTGCCGCGTTTGGCTAAACCGCTGGAGGTGGTCTATGCCGTGGGTAGCGATGGGGAGCAGGCCAGGGAAATCAGTGCGCGCTTTCGCGCTGCTTATGCGCCTAAGAAGGATGCGCGGCTGGTGCCGATCGGGCCGAGCGGTCATTTGGTGATGGCGGATCAGCCGGCACGCTTTCAGACCACGCTTCGCAATTTTCTGACGCGCTGACCTCGGCTTGGTCGAGGCCAGGGAAGCTGCGTGAGTATCGCCGCCGGTTTTCTTACGGCGTCAGCACGGTATCGACGGCCTGCGGCAGCATGTCGGGATAATCGAGCGTATAATGCAGGCCCCGGCTTTCCTTGCGATGCAGCGCGGAGCGGACGACGAGCCGCGCGACTTCCAGCAGGTTGCGTAGTTCGATGAGGTCGGGCGTCACGCGGAAATTGCCATAATATTCGTCCACCTCCTGCGCGAGCAGGGTGACGCGGTGCTGGGCGCGTTCCAGCCGTTTCGTTGTCCGGACGATGCCGACATAATCCCACATGAACCGGCGGATTTCCTTCCAGTTGTGCTGGACGATGACTTCCTCGTCGCCATTGGTGACGCGGCTTTCGTCCCATGGGCGGATGGAAGGCGGGGATGGAAAATCATCCCAATGAGTGCGGATATGCTTCGCTGCCGCTTCGCCAAAAACGAAACATTCGAGCAGCGAGTTCGAGGCAAGGCGATTGGCGCCATGCAGCCCGCTTTCGGTGACTTCGCCTGCGGCATAGAGACCGGGCAGATCGGTGCGACCGTCCAGATCTATGATGACGCCGCCGCAGGTATAATGCTGGGCCGGAACGACGGGGATCGGCTCCTTCGTAATGTCGATATCAAGGTCCAGCAGTCGCGCATGGATGGTCGGGAAGTGATGCTTCACGAATTCCGGCGGCTTGTGGCTGATGTCGAGATGGACATAGTCGAGGCCGAGCCGCTTGATTTCATGGTCGATGGCGCGGGCGACGATATCGCGCGGCGCAAGTTCGGCGCGCGGATCGAAGCGGGGCATGAACCGCTCGCCGCCGCCAGGGACGCCGGGCGGGAGCTTGAGGTGTCCGCCCTCGCCACGTACGGCTTCGGTGATGAGGAAGTTCTTGACCTCCAGATTGTAGAGGCAGGTCGGATGAAACTGGTTCATTTCCATGTTGGATACGCGGCAGCCCGCGCGCCAAGCCATGGCGATGCCATCGCCCGTCGCGCCGCGTGGAGCGGTGGAGAACAGATAGGTACGGCCCGCGCCGCCGGTGGCGAGGATGGTCGCCTTGCCCAGCAGGGCGTCGACATGGCCGGTTTTCTTGTTGAGGGCGTAAACGCCCCAGACATGGCCGTCGCCCGAATATTTCTCGCCATGGCGAGAGGTGATGAGGTCGATGGCGATCAAATCCTCGATCAGGGTGATGTTCGGATTGGCGCGGGCAGCCTTGAGCAGCGCCACCTGCACGGCATGTCCCGTCGCGTCGTCGACATGGACGATGCGGCGGTGACTGTGCCCGCCCTCTCGCGTCAGGTGCCAGCGTTCACCAAATTCCTCCCCGCCGTTGAAGGGAACGCCGAGCTTCGCGAGCCGCTCGATCGCGACGGGCGCTTCGGACACGACGAATTCGACCGTCTCGCGATTGTTGAGGCCCGCGCCCGCTATCATCGTGTCTTCAACATGCGCGTCGAAACTGTCGCCTGCGTCGAGCACCGCTGCGATGCCGCCTTGCGCCCAGTTGGTGGAGCCGCCGTCGAGAGCTCCCTTGGCCAACACCACGACCTTGCGGTCCTGGGCTAGGTTAATCGCGGCGGTGAGCCCTGCAGCGCCGGAGCCTATAATGACGACGTCATGGGTGATTGTGGGCATCTGCTCTCTGACTTTTCTGGCCGTTCGGCGGGTATTGTTTCAAGTCCTGCCTTATGAAGGGAAGAACAGTCCTTCGACAAGCGCAGGACGAAGGGGCGTTTCAGATAGTCACGCCGCCGCCGTCAGGTTGAGGAACACATCCTCCAGATCGGGATCGCGCGTTACCACATCCACGATGGCAAGGCCGCTCGCCTGCACGGCGGAAAGCACCTGTCCGGCATTGGCGCGATCTTTCATATAGGTGATCGTCAGGGTGCGGTCGCCCGACAGTTCGACCTTCTCGAAACAGGGCGCGTCGGGCGCGATGGCGATGTCGCGATCCACCGTCACCTGCACCACTTTTTCCTGCGCCATGGCGATAAGTTCGCGGGTCGGCTTGTCAGTGATGAGGCGGCCATGGTTGATGATGCCGATGCGGTCGCATAGTTCCTCGGCTTCTTCCAGATAGTGCGTGGTGAGGACGATGGTCACGCCTTGCGCGTTGAGTTCGCGCACATAGGCCCAAAGCTGCTGGCGCAATTGCACGTCCACGCCTGCCGTGGGTTCGTCCAGCACGAGGATGGGCGGGGAATGGACCATGGCCTTCGCCACCAGTAGGCGACGTTTCATGCCGCCCGACAAAGTGCGGGCATAGGCGTTCGCCTTGTCGTCCAGATGAACGGCGCGCAACAGCTCCATCGAGCGGCGGCGGTCCTTGGGCACGCCATAATAGCCCGCCTGATTTTCCAGCGTCTCAAAGGGCGTGAAGAAGGGATCGAAGACGATCTCCTGGGGCACGATACCGATGCTGTTCTTGGCGTTGCGGGGGTTCTGGTCGATGTCGAAGCCCCAGATGCTTGCGCTTCCGCTGGTCTTGTTGACGAGCCCCGCCAGGATGTTGATCGTGGTCGACTTGCCCGCGCCATTTGGCCCCAACAAGCCATATATCTGCCCGCGCGGGATGGTGAGGGAGATATCATCCAGCGCGCGCTTGCCGCCCGCATAGACCTTGGTGAGGTTGGTGATCTCGATGGCGGCCTGGGAAGAGATGTCGGTCATGGCGCTCCATATGGGGGACCAACCGGCCCGGCGCAAAGGGGTTCAGAACTGATCGGCGGCGTCCAGCAAGGCGGTGAGCTTCCTTGGCGCGACGGTGCGCCAGCTTCTCTGGAGACGATCTTCCACCAGATCCCAGTCCACCTGACCAAGGTCGAGGCGGATGCCGATCCAACCCGCCGGCCCTAGATAGGCGGGGCGGTAATAGAGGTCGGGATCGCTGTCGATCAGCATCGCCTGTTCTTCCGGCGCACTGGTCTTGACCAAGAGTGCAATGATGCCGATGCCATGATGATCCTGCGTGAAATAGGCGAATTTCTTGCCCTTCTCAATACCGAAGCTGGACATTCCATGCGACAGCCCTTCGTCCGATTGGGGCAGGGCAAGTGCGCGCTGGCGGACCTGATCGAGCAGCCAGTCGGGCGAGCGTTCGCGTGTCACGAAGTCAGCGAGGACATGAGGATAAAGCTGATGCTCGGCGAAGAGGGTGCGGGCGGCGAGGCTGTCCGCCGTGTCGCCGGGCAGGATCGCAACTTCGATCTGGGCCAGCACCGGGCCATCGTCGAGATCGGCGGTGACGATATGGATTGAGCAGCCGCCGTGGCTATCGCCAGCGTCTATGGCGCGCTGGTGCGTATCGAGGCCCTTATATCTGGGTAGCAGGCTGGGGTGGATATTCAGCATCCGGCCTTCCCAGGATGCCACGAATTCGGGTGAGAGCAGGCGCATATAGCCTGCCAGTGCGACATATTCGGCCCCGGCTTTGCGGAGTTCAAGGTCGATGAGGCTGTCGAACTCGGCGCGCTTCATCCCCTTGTGGCTGTGGGCGAAGGTAGGAACGCCTTCGGCCGCCGCCAGCGCCAGACCGGGCGCGTCCGGGTTGTTGGAGGCGACCAGCACGATCTCATAGGGGCATGTCGGGTTCTTCGCCGCATAAAGCAGCGCCGCCATATTGGAGCCGCGACCGGAAATGAGGACTGCGACTTTTGCCTTGGTCATCTACCAAACTCCGTTCGGTTCGGGCGAAGTCGAGAACCGTTCGCGCTGTCGTGTCTGGACTTCGCTCGACACGAACGGGGGGTTATCCTAGATGCGTGGCTTTCCAATCGGCCTTGGCGCTCCATGTTTCCACCGAACCCTTGACCGTGCAGCCCTTGTCGCCCACCTCGACCACGCCGATGCGGAAGACCGTTTCGCCTGCACCTTCCAGCGCGGCGGCGACGGCGGAAGCTTCGCCTTCATCCACGGCCAGCACCATGCCGACACCGCAGTTGAAGGTGCGCGCCATTTCGCCCGGCTCGATATGGCCCTGCGCCTGGAGGAAGGCCATCAGGCGCGGTTGTTCCCACGCGTCGGCATCGACGACCGCGTGTGTGCCTTCGGGCAGTACGCGAGGGATGTTCTCCAGCAGGCCGCCGCCGGTGATGTGGGCGAGGGCGTTGATCCTGCCTTCGCGGACCAGCGGCAGGAGCGACTTCACATAGATGCGCGTCGGCGCCATCAGTGCGTCGATCAGCAGCACCTCATTGTCGAACAGGGCAGGGCGACCCAGCTTCCAACCCTTATCGGCGGCGAGGCGGCGGACCAGCGAATAGCCGTTCGAATGCACGCCCGACGAAGCGAGGCCCAGCAGCACATCGCCAGCTTTCACTTTGTTGCCGGTGAGCGCTTGGGTGCGTTCCACCGCGCCGACGCAGAATCCGGCGAGATCATAGTCGCCATCGGCATACATGCCTGGCATCTCCGCCGTCTCTCCGCCGATCAGCGCGCAGCCTGCCTGGCGGCAGCCTTCCGCGATGCCCGCGATTACGCGCTCGGCGATGCCGCTCTCCAGCTTGCCTGTCGCATAGTAATCCAGGAAGAACAGCGGCTCCGCGCCCTGCACTATCAAGTCGTTGGCACACATGGCGACCAGGTCGATGCCGACGCCGTCATGGCGATCATAGTCGATGGCGAGCTTCAGCTTGGTGCCGACGCCATCATTGGCCGCGACCAGCAAGGGGTCGTCATAGCCTGCTGCTTTGAGGTCGAAGAAGCCGCCGAAGCCGCCCAGTTCTGCATTGGCGCCGGGCCGACGGGTGGACTTGGCCAACGGGGCGATGGCGCGGACCAGCGCATTGCCAGCCGCGATGTCGACGCCAGCCTTGGCGTAGCTATAGGATTCGTTGTCGCTCATATCCGCGCGACTAGAACAAAGCGCGGGAAAACGGAACGGGAAATGGGTTGCCGCTTGGCATATCGGGCAAATCTCGCCAAAAGGGCGCGCGTGAGCCTCAACATTGCCCTTCGTCGTTTGACGTTATCGCCGCAGCGTCTGCTTTCGCTCCTGTCGCGCCCGACCCAGATTGTGGGAGCCATCGCGCTCGGCCTCGCCGCAGCGGTGCTTTTCGCGCAGATGGAGGGGGAACGCGGCGTCCCGCCCATTGCCAGCGGCGGCGATTTCGAAGTGCGCGACGTCAAAGTGGATGTCGTCGCCAAGGACGCCGACAGCGCCCGCAAGGCGGGCTGGCGGCTGGCGGAGCGGCAAGCGTGGAAGATGCTCTGGGCGCGCACCCATGGAGGTGCGGGCGCGCCGGCGCTGCCCGATTCGCAGCTTGAAGGCATGATTTCCGGTATCGAGATCGAATATGAGCAGATCGGTCCGACACGCTATGTCGCGACTCTGGGCATTTTGTTCGATCGCGCGCGGACCGGGCAGTTGCTGGGGGTCAGCGGCCATGTGATGCGATCGCCGCCTCTGTTGGTGATTCCGGTGTTGTGGGACGGCGGATCGGCCGTGTCCTATGAGCGGATCAACCCCTGGCAGGAAGCATGGGCGCGCTACCGCACGGGGGAAAGCGCCATCGACTATGTGCGCGTCGCCGGATCGGTGGCGGACCCCATCCTGCTTAACGCCGGGCAGATCGGGCGGCGCGGGCGCTTGTGGTGGCGTGTGCTGCTAGATCAATATGGCGCGGCGGATGTGGTGATCCCCATTGCGCGGCTGGAACGGCAATGGCCGGGCGGACCGGTGCTGGGCACCTTCACCGCGCGCTATGGCCCGGATGACAGCCTGATCGGCAGCTTCTCTTTGCGCGCCTCCAACGACAGCGCGATCCCGAAGATGATGGACGAAGCGGCGCGGCGGATCGACGCGCTTTATACCACGGCGCTGAATGACGGCCGCTTGCGGCCCGACCCCTCGCTCATCATTGAGGAGCCGGTCGATCCTGAAGCGCTGGCCATTGAAAATGCCGCGGACTTGCCGATCGAGGCGCTGGATGTCCCTGTGGAGAGCGGCATGACCACCTTTGCGGTGCAATTCGACACGCCCGACGTGGGATCGGTGGCGCAGGGCGAATCGTTGATGCGTACCATTGCTGGCGTGCGGTCCGCGTCCACCAGCAGCCTGGCGTTGGGCGGAACTTCGGTGATGCAGGTGAACTTCGTGGGGGGCGTTGACGCATTGCGAGCCGCCCTGCAGGCGCGGGGTTATACGGCGGCGGTTTCCGGCACGACGATCCGTATCCGCCGTGCAGCGGCGCCTGCCGGAACCGCCAACGCCCCATGAGTCAGATCAGCCTGCCATTCGATTGGGTGGGCCAGGGGAAGGGCGAGGATTTCCTGGTCAGCGACGCCAATCGCATTGCGGTTCGTCACCTGGAAAGCTGGCGCGACTGGCCCCTGTCGGTCAGCGTGCTGACCGGGCCGCCTTTGTCAGGACGCTCGATGCTCGGGCAGCAGTTCGCCCGCATGAGCGGCGGCACGTTGATCGACGACGCGCAGGGACAGGACGAGCATAAGCTGTTCCACGCATGGAACGAGGCGCAAACGCAGCGACGGCCCTTGCTGATGATCGGTCAGGCATCCCCCGCGCAATGGACGGTGGCGCTGCCGGACCTGCGGTCCCGTCTTGCCGCCGCACCGCATGTCGCCATCGCGGAGCCGGATGAAGCGCTGGCACGCGCCTTGATCGAACGTGGGCTGGCGACGGTGGGGGCCAGCTATGCCGCAGATCTGCCCGACTGGCTGCTGCGGAGGGTGGAGCGCAGCTATGCGGGAATTGCGGGGGTGACGCGGCTGTTGAACGAGGCGTCATTGTCATCCGGGCGTAAGATTTCCGTCGCAATGGCGAAAGAGGCTCTGCAAGGAGCCGGTTTTCTGCCTATACTTCCATCCGACCCTTCCCACTGATCCCATGCGAGACATTTGTGGCCGAAGCTGATCCCTCCGCCAGCCTGACAGTGCCGGGCGAACGCTATTTCAACCGGGAGCTGAGCTGGCTGGGCTTTAATCAGCGGGTGCTGGAAGAAGCGATGAACCGGGCGCATCCTCTGCTGGAGCGGCTGCGTTTTCTGTCGATTTCGGGTGCGAATCTGGATGAGTTTTTCAGCGTGCGGGTCGCGGGGCTGAAGGGTCAGCAGTTGCAGGATGTGGACATGCGTTCCGCCGACGGGCTGACCCCGGCGCAGCAACTGGCGGCGATTACCGATGAAACGGTGCGGCTGATGGCGGCGCAGCAGAAAGTGTGGGGCGCGCTGCATGGGGAACTGGCCCAGGTCGGGATAGAAGTGATCGGTCCCTCCAGCGAGATCGACCCGCTGGCGCAGGCATGGCTGCGCGAGCATTTCCTGACGCAGATCTTCCCGATCCTGACGCCGCAGGCGCTGGACCCGGCGCATCCCTTTCCCTTCATTCCCAATCAGGGGCTGTCGATCGTGTTCGATCTGGAACGCCTGTCGGATAAGCAGCCGATTCGCGAACTGGTGATGATCCCTTCCTCGCTCGCCCGCTTCGTTCGCATGCCGGGAGAGTCGGCGCGCTTCATGGCGCTCGAAGCGGTGATCCGTCGCTTTTCGGCAGACCTCTTCCCCGGATACCGTGTCCGCAACAGCGGCGTGTTTCGCATCATCCGCGATAGCGACATCGAGATCGAGGAAGAGGCGGAGGATCTGGTCCGCTATTTCCGCAGCGCCATCAAGCGCCGCCGTCGGGGCCGTGTGATCCGCATGGAGATCGAGGAGCGCATCCCCGAACCCGTGGAAGAGATGTTGCAGGACATGCTCCAGGGGCATGAGGCGATCGTCGCTGAGGTTGAGGGGTTCGTCGGGATCGGCGACCTGTCGAATATTGTGGATGAGGATCGGCCGGACCTGAAGTTCGAGCCTTATGCGCCGCGATTCCCAGAGCGAATCAGAGAATATGGCGGGGATTGCTTTGCGGCGATTCGGGCGAAGGATATTCTGGTCCATCACCCCTATGAAGCGTTCGATGTGGTCGTTTCGTTCCTGAAACAAGCGGCCTCCGACCCCGATGTCGTGGCGATCAAGCAGACGCTTTATCGTGCGGGCAAGCAGTCCGCGATCATCCGCGCGCTGATCGATGCGGCGGAGGCGGGCAAGTCGGTGACGGCGGTGGTCGAGCTGAAAGCACGTTTCGACGAGGAGCAGAACCTGATGTGGGCCGACGCGCTGGAGCGCGCGGGCGTGCAGGTGGTCTATGGCTTCATCGACTGGAAGACCCACGCCAAGGTGTCGATGGTGGTTCGGCGCGAGGGCGAGCAGTTCCGCACCTATTGCCATTTCGGCACAGGCAATTATCATCCCGTGACGGCGCGCATCTACACGGATTTGAGCTTTTTCACCGCCGATCCGGCCTATGGGCGCGACGCCGCCGCGCTGTTCAACTACATTACCGGCTATGTGGAGCCGCAGGCGCTGGAAAAGCTGGTCATGTCGCCGCGCGACCTTCGCAATCGCCTGTGCGAGCTGATCGAGGCGGAAATCGGCCATGTGCGCGCCGGGCGGCCCGGCACGATCTGGGCCAAGATGAACTCGCTGGTCGACCCGGCGATCATCGAAAAACTCTACGCCGCCAGCAATGCGGGGGTCGAGATCGACCTGATCGTGCGGGGCATATGCTGCCTACGCCCCGGCGTTCCGGGCATGTCGGAGAATATCCGCGTCAAGTCGGTGGTGGGCCGCTTTCTGGAGCATAGCCGCATCACGGTGTTCGGCAACGGCAAGGCGCTGCCCAATAATGGCGCGAAGCTGTTCATCAGCTCGGCGGACTGGATGCCGCGCAATTTCGACCGGCGCGTGGAGTTCCTTGCACCGATCGAGAATCCGACCGTGCATGACCAGATACTCGACCAGGTGATGGTCGCCAATCTGATCGACACGGAACAAAGCTGGGAATTGGCGAGCGACGGCCATTATCAGCGGGTCGAACCGGGCGACCGCCCGTTCAACCTGCACCGCTATTTCATGACCAATCCGTCGCTGTCCGGACGCGGCGCGTCGCTGGACAGCGGAGCAGTACCGACGCTGCGCCTGCGCGCGCGGGCGGGCTGACGCGCATGAATTCCATGCTGAGCCGCGTGAGGGAGGTTGCCCAGACCATGGCGACCTCTCCCCAGGCCGTCACCGCGCGGACGGCCATCATCGATATTGGGTCCAACAGCGTGCGTCTGGTCGTCTATGACGGGCCGCGCCGTATCCCCTTCACCCTGTTCAACGAAAAGGTGATGGCGGGGCTGGGCGCGTCACTGGGCAAGACCGGGCGGATCGAATCGGAAGCCATGGAACGTGGGCTGCGTGCGGTGGCGCGCTTTGCCCATCTGTGCCGTGAAATGCGGGTGGCCGATATTCGCTGCGTGGCGACGGCGGCGGTGCGCGATGCGACCAACGGCCCGGAGTTCATCGCCCGCACGCAGGCGCTGGGCCTGGACGTGGAATTGCTGTCCGGCGCGCAGGAAGCGATCGGCGCGGCCCATGGCGTGCTGTCGGGCATCCCCGACGCGGACGGCATTGTCGGCGATCTGGGCGGCGGCAGCCTGGAACTGGCGCGGGTGCGTGACGGGGCGGTGCATCAGACCGTGTCGCTGCCGCTGGGCGTGCTGCGCCTGCCGCAGATTCGCGCCAAAGGGCCAAAGGTGTTGGAGCGGCTGCTGGCGAAGATGCTGGACAAGGCGGGCTGGCGACCCGAGCCGGGCCTGCCCTTTTACATGGTGGGGGGATCATGGCGCGCCCTGGCGCGGTTCGACATGCAGACGACGCAATTCCCTTTGCCGGTGGTCCATCAATATGAAATGCCGGCGGAACGGGCCGAGCAGCTGACCCGCATCATATCCCATGTCGGCAAGTCGCGGCTGAAGGACATTCCGGCGATCACCGGATCGCGCGTGCCGACCCTGCCGAATGCGGCGGCGTTGCTGTCGGTCGTCGTGCGCCAGTTGAAAGCGGGCAGGCTGGTCGTATCGGCCTATGGCCTGCGTGAAGGATTGCTGTTCGAGGATCTGCCCGCCCAGTTGCGCGCGCATGATCCGCTGCTGGTCGCGGCGGAAGCGGAAGGGGAGGCGCAGGCGCGCTTTCGCGGTCATGGCGACATGATCGAACGCTGGATCGCGCCGCTATTCTGTGACGATGATGCCGCCGCGCGCCGGATTCGCCGCGCCGCTTGCCTGCTGGCCGATGTCGGCTGGCGAGCCAATCCGGATTTCCGGGCGGAGCGGGGCGTGGAAATCGCCATGCACAGCAATTGGGTGGGCATCACCGCGCCCGAACGGGCCATGCTGGCGCAGGCGCTTTACAGCAATTTCGGCGGGGGGGCTCAGGCTCCGGGCGGACTGGATCGCCTGGCTTCGCCCGATATGCTCAAACGCGCCACGCTGTGGGGCCTTGCAATCCGTCTGGGCCAGCGGCTGTCGGGCGGCATGGAAGGGCCTTTGGCTGCGTCCCGACTGGATCGGGAGGGCGACGTGCTGGAGCTGATGCTGCGCGACGAGGATCGGGATCTGCTAGGCGAGGCGGTCGAAAAGCGGCTTCGCCAGCTCGCGCAGGCGATGGGCATGCGGCACCGCCTGACGCCCTGAATGAGGATGGGGCCAAAAGAAAACCCGGCAATCAAGCGATCGCCGGGCCGAACGGGCCTTGGCTGGGAGCCGCCCTTATATGACTGCCTTCAGCCCTTCTTTTCGGGCGGCAGGGTGATCTTCACATTCTCGCCGCTCTGGCCGGGGAAGCCGGTGAACATCGCGTCGATCAGGTTCGGCACCAGATAGGTGAGTTTGTTCGAGAGTGACTGCGCGCTGGCCTTCCCTTCGAACAGGCGGCGATTATCGGCCGCGCGGTCGATCTTCATGATAAGATCGCTGGTATAGACGGTATAGCTCGTCACGTCGCTATAGCCGCCGCCACCGGGGCCGAACAGCCAGGGATCGTAGAAGCCATAGCCCCATGGCCGTGTCCAGCGCCCGCGCCAGCCCCATCCGCCATAGAAGGGATCGGGCGCAAAGCCGGTCGAACGCACCCGCTCACGGCCATTATCGACATCATAGGCGACCCGGACGATCAGGTCCGCGCGCGCCGGATCGCTGGCCTGCACATAGCCGGTCTGGCTGAGGCGCTGGCCGACCAGATCGGCATAATGGCCAAATTCCAGTCCGCCCGCGAGGCGGGGATCGTCGGCGACGATGGTGAAGCTTTGCCCGGCGGGGGCGGGGAGCTGCTGAAAACGGGCGACATCCGCCTTGAACGATGTAGCGCAACCCGAAAGCGCCACAAGCGCCAGCGCTGGCGCCGCAATCATGCCGATCTTCTTGAAACGGATCATTTTCCTGCGTCCTGTATCAGACCGTCATGGCCTGCCAATAGTCTTGCGCCCTGCCATAGCAAAACGCAACTGAACATCGTTTGAACGCACGAGCGGGTCGAACGGGCGCAAAACCATGCTCTGTCATTGCCAAGACGCCGCCGGCGGCTTTGTTCCGTCATGGCTTGCGAAATGGCAGCGTGATGTCGCCCGCCAGATCTTTACCGCATCAATCCCATGGCGTCATATGCCGCGCGCAGCGTCGGTTCCGCCGCCGCCGAAGCCCTGGCCGCGCCTTTTTCAAGGATGGCGTCCAGCGCCGCATCGTTGGTTCGCAACTCCAGGAAGCGTTCCCGAATCGGGCGCAGCGTTTCGACCAGCAATTCGCCCAGCGCTGGCTTGAACGCACCGAATCCCTTGCCCGCGAATTCCGCGCATACCGAATCCGCCGTCCGGTTCGAAAGCGTCGCATAGATGCCGACCAGATTGTTCGCCTCCGGCCGCCCAGCCAGTCCCTCCGCCGTTTCCGGCAGCGGTTCGGGGTCGGTCTTGGCCTTCTTCACCTTCTGCATGATGGCGTCGTCGTCATCGGTCAGGTTGATGCGGCTCATGTCGCTGGGATCGGATTTGGACATCTTCGCCGTGCCGTCGCGCAGGGACATGATGCGCGCCGATTCCCGGGGAATGATCGGATCGGGCAGGGTGAACAGCTCTACGCCGAAATCGGTGTTGAACTTGGCCGCGATGTCGCGCGACAGTTCCAGATGCTGTTTCTGGTCCTCACCCACCGGCACATGGGTCGCGTTGTAGACGAGGATGTCGGCGGCCTGCAGCACCGGATAGACGAACAGGCCGACCGAAGCGCCCTCGCGGTCCTTGCCTGCCTTGTCCTTGAACTGGGTCATGCGATTGAGCCAGCCGATGCGGGCGGTGCCATTGAGCAACCAGCACAGCTCCGCATGGGCGGGCACCCGCGCCTGATTGAAGAGGACCGAGCGATCCGGGTCGATCCCCGCCGCCACCAGCGCGGCGGCCATGTCGCGGACATTGCGGATGCGCTGCTCGCGGCCTTCATGGATGGTGATCGAATGCATGTCGGCGAGGAAGAAGAAGCACTGGCTTTCGCTGTCCATCTCATCCTGCATCCGCACCCAGTTGCGGATCGCGCCGAGGTAGTTGCCAAGGTGCAGATTGCCGGTGGGCTGGATGCCGGAAAGGACGCGCATGATATTTTAGCTCGCTTTGGGCGGACGGCGCAGGGCCGCGCGCAGTTCGGATAGGGTGTAGGCCCTGAAGATCAGGGACGCCGCCCCATAGACCAGACCGCCGATGCCGCACAACAGGCCAAGCGCGACGATGCGCTCCATCAGGCCCTTCGCCATATAGGAGTCGAAAAGCGGGTTCATGAACCATAGCGCCACGCCCATCAGCGTGCTCGCCGCGATGATCCGCACGGCCTTCGCCCGAAAGCGCGCGTCCATCCGCAACTGGTCGCGCCGGTGCAGCAGCCAATAGAGCGCGATGACATTGACCCAGGCCGCAATCGCGGTGGAGATCGCCACGCCCACATGGCCAAAGGGCCAGATCAGCGTCAGATTGCCGACGAGGTTGAACAGCATGGAAAAGACCGCGACGCGCACCGGCGTCTTCGTATCCTGCCGCGCATAGAAGCCGGGCGTCAGCACCTTGATGAGGACATAGGCCGGGACGCCCACGGCAAACGCCGCCAATGCTCCCGCCGCGCCGATGGTGTCGGCAGGGGTGAAGGCCCCATGCTGGAGCAGCCCCCGGATCAGCGGCGTCGCCGATATGCAGAGCGCGACGGCGGCGGGCAGAGCGAGGAACAGCGACAGTTCCATCGCCCGGTTCTGGGTGTGGCTGGCCGCCTCTTCATTGCCCGACCCGATCTGACGAGAGAGCGCCGGGAGGATCGCAGTCCCCACGCCAATGCCGATCAGCCCCAGCGGCAACTGATTGAGCCGGTCCGCATAATAAAGATAGCTGACCGCACCCTGCGGCAGGAAGCGCGCGGCAAGGCTGGTCGAGATGAGCAGGTTGAATTGCACCGCCCCCGCGCCCAGCGCGGCGGGGCCGATCAGCGTCAGCAGCCGCTTCACCTGCGGCGACAGGCGCGGCAGGCCCAGTTTCAGCACGACGCCCGCTTGCCGGCAGGAGATCATGAGCCACAGCAGTTGCATCACGCCTGAAACGGTGACCGCGACGGCCTGGGTATAGGCCGTTTCGACCGCCGTATCGCCGTGGAAGAACAGGATCGCGACGATCATGCAGATATTCAGCAACACCGGCGCCGCCGCGTTCACCCAGAAACGGTCGAGCGAATTGAGGATTCCGCCCAGCAGCGACACGATGCTGATGAGCGCCAGATAGGGAAAGGTGATCTGCGTCAACCGCACGGCCAGATGGAACTTTTCCGGCCCGCCATCGGGGAAGCCGCCCGTCATCGCCCAGACGACCGGCCCGGCCAGCACCATCATCAGGACGGTGAAGACCAGCAGCACCGGGAACAGCACGGACAGCACCTGCCCGGCAAAGGCGACCGCCGCCGCCTTGCCGCTGCCCGGATCGTCGCGGTCATGTTCGGCCATGGTCCGGTTGAACATCGGCACGAAAACGGCGGAAAAAGCCCCTTCCGCAAAGAGCGCGCGAAAAAGATTGGGCAGCCGCCATGCGATCAGGAAGGCGTCGGACGCCAGCCCCGCGCCCAGGAACCGCGCCACCAGCATGTCGCGCACCATGCCCAGCACACGGCTCACCAGCGTCAGGCCGCCGATGGTGGAGGTGGCTCTTAAAAGGCCCATGGCTTTACCCTGATCCCCGCTCGTTCCGCGTTGGTGTCGGGCGCGCGGGGAGGAAGATCAAGGCCGCGCCGCTCAGGCGTGGCCCGCCGGCTCGCCGGCGGTCTGCGCCATGGCCTGCGCCTGTTGCAGGTAAAGCCCGCCGAAATCGATGGGATCGAGCAGCAGCGGCGGGAAGCCGCCGTCGCGGATCGCGTCGGCCAGCACGCGGCGCGCGAAGGGGAAGAGCAGACGTGGCGCTTCGGCCAGCAGGAAAGGCTGGGCCTGATCCTCCGGCACGTTCCGCATCCCGAACAGCCCGGCATAGAGCAGTTCGACGGCGAAGGCGGTGCCCTGCGGCGCGACGGCCTTCACTTCGATCTTGAGTGACACTTCGACCACCTCGTCGCCCACCTTGTCGGCGCCGATGTTGAACTGCACGTCGATCTGCGGCTGGTCGGGCCATTGATAGACGGCGGGCGCGTTCGGATTTTCGAACGACAGATCCTTGGCATATTGGCTGATGAGCGCGATCTGCGGCCCGTTGTCCGCGCCGTTGGGCTGGTTGTTGTCGATGATGTCGGCGTCTTCGGCCATGTCCTGTCCCCGCTGATGGTGAATGCCGGACGCGCTGCGCGCCCCATTTGAATGATTGACCCGCGCGCTTAGCAGGGGCCGCGGGGCAGGGCAATGGCGGCGCTTGGCCGATGCGAGCGTCCCCGGCATTTGAAGTTGAAGCGAAACATGCCTATGTAGGCAGGAACCATTATTGCCAAAAAGGGTATTTGCCCCCGTGTATGTAATCGTCATCCTCGCCCTGATCGCCGGTTTTCTGGCGTTGCGGCTTTATTCCGTGCTGGGAAAGCGCACGGGGCATGAGCAGGAGCCTGCCCTGCGCCCGGCGGAAGAGCGCGCCAAGGTGACGGTCCTGCAACCCCGGCCCGTGCCGGACATGGGCGGCGATTCGGTGCGCCTGTCCGACGGCTTGCTCGCACCGGGCGCGGAAAATGGCGTGCGCGCCCTGATTTCCGCCGACCGCAATTTCGACGTGCCGCAGTTCGTGGACGGTGCGAAGAGCGCGTATAAGATGGTGCTCGAAGCCTTTTGGCGCGGCGACCGGGATGAATTGGCATGGTTGTGCGACAGCGACGTGTTCGCCTCCTTCCAGGAAGCAATCACCGCGCGCGAGGCGGAGGGGCATGTTCTCGATAACCGCCTCGTCCGTATTGAAAAGGCGCAGATCGTCGAGGCCTCGATCCAGGGCGGCAACGCCGAAGTGGCCCTGCGTTTCGAGGCGGATATCGCCGCCGTCACCCGTGACAAGGACGGCAATGTCGTCGCCGGGTCGCTGACCGACGCGGTCGGCACCAACGACATCTGGACCTTCACCCGCGATATCCGCAGCGCGGACCCCAACTGGAAGCTCAGCGAAACCGACGAGGCTGCATGAGCCTGCGCCAGTCGGGGGGGGCACTGACCGCAGCGCTGATGCTGTCTGCGTGCGCGGGCGGCCTGATCCCGCCTTCCGCCGGTGGACCATCGCCGGGCCGTCCGGCGCCGGAGAGCGGTCCGCCATCTTCCGCTGGTGAAACGGCGACCCGGCCTGTCCCATCGACGCCGCGTCCGACGCTGCCGGCCACGCCGCCGCCGGTGCAACCCGTCGATCAGCAGGGCACCGCCGCCGCGGCCGGCGTGACGCGTGGTCCGGACATCGCAAGCCTCATTCCCTCGGGCGAACGCTCCCGCGCGGCCCTTCAGGCGTTCCGCCTGTCCTGCCCGACGTTGATGCGCCGCACGGATCAGAGCGGCCTGACCCGCGGATCGGACTGGAACAATGCCTGCGCCGCCGCATCGAGCTGGCCCGAAGCGAGCGCCTCGGAATTCTTCTCCCGCTATTTCGAAGCGGTGCAGGTAGGGGAGGGCGCAGCCTTCGTCACCGGCTATTATGAACCGGAAATATCGGGATCGCGCACGCGTCAGCCGGGTTATCAGGTGCCAATCTACCGCCGCCCCAATGATCTGATCGACGTCGATCTCGGCCAGTTCAGCGAAAGCCTCAAGGGCAAGTCCATTCGCGGCAAGGTCAGCGGCACGAAGTTCGTCCCCTATGACGAACGCTCGCAGATCGTGGATGGATCGCTGTCCGGGCGCGGGCTGGAACTGGCCTGGGCAGCCGATCCGGTCGAATTCTTCTTCCTCCAGGTGCAGGGCAGCGGACGTCTGCTGCTGCCCGATGGCGGGGTCATGCGGATCGGCTATGACGGGCAGAACGGGCGCGATTATACCGGCATCGGCAAGCTGATGAAGGATCGTGGCCTGATCCAGGCCGGTTCCATGCAGGACATCATGCAATATCTGCGCGCCCATCCGGCCGAAGGCGCGGCGATCATGGATGAGAATAAGAGCTTTGTTTTCTTCCGCGAACTTACCGGTGCTGGGCCGGTCGGCGCATTGGGCGTTGCGGTGACGCCCGAAGCGACCGTGGCGGCCGATCCCAAATATGTGCCGCTGGGCGCGCCGGTGCTGCTTTCGCTCGACCGGGCGGAACCCAATGGCATCTGGATCGCGCAGGACACGGGCGGCGCGATCAAGGGCGCGAACCGATTCGACAGCTTCTGGGGCGCGGGCGCGAAGGCGCGCAGCGTTGCGGGCGGCATGTCGGCGCGGGGCAGCGCGCTGGTCCTGTTGCCGATCGGTTCCTTTGCCCGGCTGAGTGGTCGATGATTTCCCACCATGCCGCGGCGTTCGCTTTCTCCTGAAGAGCAGGCGCTCTGGGCGGCGCTGACCCGCTCGGTAAAGCCGATCCGCGCGGCTGCCCGAATGGCGGTGCCAGCGGTTGTTCCGATAAAGCCGGTCGAGCCAAAAAGGTTAACGCCATCGACAGCGCGTCCATTCGTCGCGCCACCGGCACGCTCTCCCGCAGCCATTCTGGATTCGGGCTGGGAACGCCGAATCCGTGGCGGCAATCTGGTCCCTGACATGACCATCGACTTGCATGGCCATACGCTGTCTTCGGCCCATGTCCGGCTGGGCCAGGCGATCGCGCTGGGGCTGGCGCAGGGGGCGCGAATCCTGCTTGTCATTACGGGAAAACCACCGAAAAGCGCGGCTTTTGACGGCCACTCGCGGCGCGGCGCGATCCGGGGGGAGATTGGCCATTGGCTTGAAACCGGCAGCTATGCCGACCGCATTGCCAGCGTCCGCGCCGCCCATCCGCGCCATGGCGGCGATGGTGCGCTTTATGTGATCCTGCGTCGGTCGCGATAACGCTTTTTCTGCGTTGGCGCAGACCATTTCTTAACCACTGTCCTTCATATCCCGATGATCCATCCGGTCATTCCGGCACAGCAAGATAAGGAGGCATATGCAGGGCGTTACAATGACGAGCCGCGCCACCGCCTTTGCCTGTGCCGCGGGCGCGGTGGTTTTCATTCTTTCGTTGCTGCTGGGACCGGGGCAGGATCGGCAGATCGCCGACATCGGTCGTTCGCTCATCATCGCCATATTGTGCGGCACGTTGAGCTGGGCTTCAGCGCGTCGCACCGTCGCGGCCATAGCCGCCGCGCTCGACCGCGCGACCGACCGCCTGCTCGCCGCCGCGCATGGCGATCTGCAATCGCCCGTGCCGCCTGAAGCAGGCAAGGAACTGCCCGACCTGTCGGTGGCGATGGAAAGTCTGTTCAGCCAGGTCCGCACCAATCTCGACCATGTGCAGGCGCTGGCGCTGTTCGATCAGGTGACGGGCCTTGCCAACCGCACCAGCTTTTGCCGGCAGGTGGAGCGCCTGCTGATCGAGCGGCGGGACGCGGGCACCGCCGCGCTGTTCTTCATTGATCTCGATGGCTTCAAGAATGTGAATGACACGCTGGGGCATGCCGCGGGCGACCAGTTGCTGGCGCGCGTCGCGGGGCGGCTGCGCGAAGTGGTGATGGCGCAGGTCGGCGCGGGTGTCGGCGATGCGGTGATCGGTCGTCTGGCGGGCGATGAATTCACCCTGTTCTTCCCCAGCCTCCCCGGCCGCGACGCGGCGGCCAAGGTCGCGCGCTCGGTTCAGTTCGCGCTGGGCGAGCGGTTCGACCTTGGCAGCCAGCATGTCGATCTGGGCGCTTCCATCGGCATCGCCTGCTGCCCCGATCATGCCGATACCCTGCCGGGCCTGCTGCGCGCGGCCGACATCGCCATGTATCATGCAAAGGATGAAGGGCGCGGGCGGACCGAGATGTTCACCGCTGAACTGGCGCTGAAGGCGGCGGACCGGGCCGAACTGGAGCGCGACCTGCTCCGTGCGTTGGAGCGGGAGGAGTTTCTGTTGGAATTTCAACCGCAGATCGAAAGCCTGAGCGGCCGGGCGGTCGCGGCCGAGGCACTGGTCCGCTGGGCGCATCCCGAGCGGGATCTCGTCATGCCCGGACTATTTGTGCCGATCGCGGAGGAAAGCGGGGTTATCGTCGCGCTGGGCGACTGGGTGATGGACCGGGTCTGCGAAACCGCAGCGCGCTGGGCGCGGGCGGGCATCGCGCACCGCATCGCGATCAACATCTCCAGCCGCGAACTGGAGCAGGCCGATTTCTTCCTGCGTCTGCGGCATGCCATGGCGACACATGCCACGCCGCCCGTCATGCTGGAACTCGAGATCAGCGAATCGCTGGCGATGGATATGGAAGCGCGCCTGCTCGACCAACTGGGCGCGCTGCGCCGCGAGGGCGTGCGCGTGGCGATCGACGGTTTCGGCACAGGCTATTCCAACCTGTCGCGGCTCAAGGACTTGCCGGTAGACCGGATCAAGATCGACCGCAGCCTGGTGCGCGACATCGCCATATCGGCGGAGGCGCGGACGATATGCAGCGCCATTGTCGGTCTGCTCCAGGGACTTGGCCTTGAAGTGGTGGTCGAGGGGGTCGAAAATCAGGCGCAGATGGACATGCTGCGCGTTATCGGCTGCACTCTGTTCCAGGGCTATCATTTCGACCCGCCAATGCGGGAGCTGGCCTATATCGGCCGTTACGCGCCGCAGCCTTCGCTGGACCAGCGCGACATAGGTTGACTGCGCTCCGTTACCCCGCCAGCGCCCGTCGGACGATCAATCCATAGATGGTCGCTAGATCCTGAAGATCCGTCACGCTGACGGCCTCGTCCAGCTTGTGCATCGTGGCGTTGTTGAGGCCGAATTCCACCACCGGGCACAGACGCGAAAGAAAGCGCGCATCGGAGGTGCCCCCGGTCGTCGAAAGCTCCGCATCCAGCCCGGTCACTTCGCGGATGGCATCCGTCACCAGCTCCGACAATGCCCCCGGCTGCGTCAGGAAGGGCTCGCCGCTGATCTTCGCTTCCACCGTGCCGCCATCGGCCGCGGCGAGTGTCCTGATCCGATCGATCAGGGATGCGCCGCTGTGCCGGTCGTTGAAGCGGATGGAGATGCGAGCTGTTGCCGCGCCGGGGATCACATTATGCGCGGCATTGCCGACTTCCAGATCGGTGATCTCGATATTGCTGGGCTGGAACCAGTCGGTCCCTTCGTCCAGCACCTCCGCCTCTATGGCGGACAGGATGCGGACCAGCTTCGGGATCGGATTGTCGGCGAGATGGGGATAGGCGACATGCCCCTGCGTGCCCGCCAAGCGAATCCACATGTTGACCGATCCGCGCCGCCCGATCTTCACTACGTCGCCCAGCCGGGCGGTGGAGGTCGGCTCGCCCACGAGGCACATGTCAGGCCGCAATTCCCGCGCGGCCATCCGCTCCATCAGCGCCAGCGTGCCGTAAACCGCCGGGCCTTCCTCATCCCCCGTGATGATGAGGCTGATCGTACCGGGCAGATCGTCGGGCAGGCCGTGCAGCGCCGCGACGAAGGCCGCGATCGCGCCCTTCATGTCCACCGCGCCCCGTCCATAGAGCAACTCGCCCCGCACCTGCGGCGTGAAGGGGTCGCTGGTCCAGCCAGGGCCCGGCGGCACCACGTCCAGATGGCCGGCAAAGGCGAAGTGCGGTCCCGGCCCGGTGGTCCGCCATGCCAGCAGGTTTTCGACCGGTCCGTCGGGCGCTTCGCCCACGGTGAAGCGGTCGATGGTGAACCCCAGCGGCCGCAGCATCTCTTCCAGCGCCGCGAACACATCGCCGGTCGCGGGGGTTACGGATTGGCAGGCGATCAGACGCTCGGTCAAGGCCACCGCGTCGGCATTGGTGCTGGTCATGCTCATGCCGCTGCGTTAGCGAAAGCCTTGCCGCTTGACCAGCAAGAGGAGGACAGGCCATGCCCCGGTTCAATCTCACTGCTATCGCGCAGACCAATGCGACGGGCTACCCTGCGCCTCATGCAGCGGCGGTCCGCGGCCGATGGGTCCGCCGCTTGGGGCCTGCTCTGGGCCTCGCCGATTTTGGCGTCAGTCATGTGACGCTGAAGCCGGGGGCAGCTTCTTCCCACCGACACTGGCATGAAGATGAGGATGAATTTATCGTGATGCTGGCAGGACAGTCGGTGTTGATGGAGGAAGGTTGCCGGACGCTGATGCGGGCTGGCGACATGGCGGCCTTTCCCAAGGGCGAGCCCAATGGGCATCAGCTGCTGAACGAGAGCGAGGCGGACTGTGAATTTCTGGCTTTTGGCCGCGTTCCCCTAGGCGACGCCCACTATCCCGACATCGACCTGCATTGGTCGGCAGGCCGCTATCACCACAAGGACGGAAGCCGCTATTGATGATCGCTTTTGACCGCCGCGCTTTGATGGCCGCCATGGGCGGCGCGCTCATCGCGGCCAGGGCGCCGGCCGCTTCCCATGTCCCTGCAGCATCCCTTGTGAAACCGCCGCGCCTGCGCCCCGGCGATACGGTGGGGCTGATCGAACCGGCGGGCTTTACCGACGACGCCTTCGATCTCGATCTGGTCAAGGAAGCGATCACCGCCATGGGCCTCAAGCCCAAAGCTGCGCCTCATCTGGCCGAACGCCATGGCTATCTGGCGGGCAGGGATGCGGACCGGGCCGCGGATGTGAACGCATTCTATGCCGATCCGGAAGTGCGCGCCATCTTCGCCGTGCGCGGCGGCTGGGGCTGCGCGCGCATCCTGCCCTTCCTCGATTTCAGCATGATCCGCGCCCATCCCAAGCTGCTGATCGGCTTCAGCGACATCACGGCGCTGCATCTCGCCTTCGCCGCGCGGGCTGGCTTTACCACCATCCACGGCCCCAATGCCTCGGCCAGCTGGCCGGCCTTTTCCTGGGACGCCTTCCGCGCCATCGCCTTTGATGGCGCGACGCCCACGCTGGTCAATCCGGTGGGCAGGGAGGATCGCCTGGTCCAGCGCATCGGCCGCATCCGCACCTTCCGCTCCGGCAAGGCCAGCGGGTGGTTGCTGGGTGGCAACCTCACCGTGCTGGCGGCGCTGATGGGAACGCCCTGGCTGCCCGATTTCACCGGCGCGATCCTTTTCCTCGAAGACACCAACGAAGCGCCCTATCGCATCGACCGGATGCTCACCCAATTGGCGCTGGGCGGGGTGCTGGGCAAGCTGGCGGGCGTGGTTTTCGGCCAGTGCACCGGCTGCGCCGCCGATGGCCTCTCCTATGGCGGCTTTACCCTGTCGGAAGTGTTGCAGCAGCATTTTGAGCCGTTGGGTATTCCTGCCTTTCAAGGCGCGCAATTCGGCCATGTCGCCAGCCAGTTCAGCCTGCCGGTCGGCGTGCGCGCGGAAATCGACGCGAATTTGGGCAGCATCCGCCTGCTGGAACCAGCCGTGGCCTGAGCCGGTCGGTCCTGCGCGCCTAACCCAATCCCGCCAGCGGCACGATGTCCACCGGCCGGCCGTTGCGGCGCAGTTCGATCGTGATCATGGGTCGTCCTGCGCCCGCCACACCCACCGGATCGCCCTGCCGCACGGCTTCGCCCACCGGCGCCGTCACGCGGTGCAGGCCGGTGATCAGCGTGGTCCATCCCTGCCCATGGTCGATGATGAGGATCTGGCCATAGCCGCGATACGGCCCGGCAAAGGCGACGCGGCCCGCCGTGGGCGCCACGGCCTGCGCCCCGGCCTGCGCGGCGATAGTGAGGCCGCGCGAGCGGACGCCGCTGTCGCTGACTTCACCCATGCCGGTCACGAGCTGGCCGATCACGGGGAGGCGGTAAGGGGGTGGGCTGCTATTCGCCCTGGCTTGCTGTGGCGCGGGAGCCTGCGTCTGATCGGGGCGGGCAGGGCGCATAATTGGCCCTGACAGCCGTGCCAGCCGATCGCGCAGGTCGCCCGCTTCCTCCAGCTTATCCATCAGGTCGACAATGTCGCGCGCCCTTTCGCCCAGCGCTAGCGCCCGTTCGCTTTCCAGCCCGGCGTTGGAACGATAATCCCGTGCCGCTAGCCGTTTCTGCGCCTCCAGCTGTTCCAGCGCCGCCTGACGCTGTTTCAGTTCCGTCCGGCCCCGCGCCAGCGCGTCCGCCGCCTGCTGCGCCGTTGCACGCAGCGCCCGGCTGCGGTCCAGTTCGGCGCGTAGCCCCGCCGTTCGTTCGCGGATCGCGGGCAGCACATTGTCCAGCACAGCGCGCATATGGACCGCGTCAGTGATCGATCCGGGCTGCACCAGCGTCAGCGCCAGCGGCCGCCGGGCTATCATCTGGAGGGCGGCGGTCAATTTCACCACCGGCTCCTGCCGCACCGCCAGCCGTGCCGCCTGCGCCCGTTGCAGCCGGGCGATGATGGCGATGCGCGCCTGCGCCGCCTGAATATCCGCCTCCGATTCCTGTATCCGCGCGGCCATGGCGGCGGCGCGGCGACGGGCCTGGTCCGCCTCGTCTCGGGCCATGGTCGCTTGTTGCTCCATCCGCTGCGAGCGGCTGCGGGCCTCGTCCGACTGCCGCCGCGCCGCCTTGAGCGCGGCCTGTTCCTGCTCCAGCGTCGTGCCGGCCGTGCCGGGGAGGATGATCGCGCCGTCGTCCGCCGCCGGCAGGCGCGTGGCCGCCAGCGCCGCGCCGTTCATCAGCGCCGCCGCGGCCATCCATTTTGCATATCTGGTTGAGCCCCCGCCCGTCATGACGCCAAGGTTAGGCGGAAAGCCTGCCCGCTGTCGAGCCGCACGCGCTCATCCCTCGCGATGATAGGGGTGGCCCGCCAATATGCTGCACGCCCGCCAGAGCTGTTCGGCCAGCATCGCCCGCGCCATCATGTGCGGCCATGTCATCGCGCCAAAGGCGATCAGCAGGTCGGCGCCCGCCCGCTCCGCATCGTCGAAGCCGTCCGCCGCGCCGATCAGGAAGCGGCACTCCCGCGTCCCCGCGTCGCGCCAACCCTCGATGCGCCTCGCAAAATCCATGGAGGAAAGCTGCCTGCCCTTTTCGTCCAGCATCACCGTGACGGCGCCGGGCGGGGCGGACGGCGGCTTGCCGCCCCGATCAGGCATTTCGGTGATTTTATGCGGTATGGTCAGCCGTTTCATATAGCGCTCGACCAGTTCCCCTTCGGCCGAGCGCCCGATCTTTCCGCGCGCGATGATGTGGAGCAGCATGGCCGCTCCCTAAACGCTCGCGTCGCGCTTGTCGAACCTTACGCCGTCCCGGCGGTCGGCGTGTCGACGAAGCCCCACATCCGTTCCAGATTGTAGAAGCTGCGTACTTCCGGCCGGAACAGGTGGACGATCACGTCGCCCGC
>Ga0180223_1000293_pt1 | contig 74784 bp, 64 predicted proteins | sample eDN5th30CKraftOP_FD_151337 | JGI IMG/M metagenome (GOLD analysis project Ga0180223, IMG submission 151337) | Enriched Organic Plus compost microbial communities from Emeryville, California, USA - eDNA 5th pass 30_C Kraft OP (version 2) (version 2) ...
GGCCGGGTCGCCCGGGTTGACCCGGTTCAGCGCCTTCTCGCGGAAATCGGCGGTGATGGTGGGCTTGAGCCCCACCAGCGCCAGCACCGGCGTGCCGGCCGGCACGTAGTTGCCGGGGCGCAACCGCATGTTGGTGACGATGCCGTCCTCCAGCGCCACGATGCGGGTGTGCTCGAGGTCGCGCTGGGCGATGGCCAGGTTGTTCTTCGCTTCCCGCAGGTACAGGTTGTCCGGGCCCTGCTCGCCGCGCTGTACCAGCACCGCCTGCAGCCGCGCCTCGGCCGCCCGCAGCGCGGCCAGGCTTTCGTCGCGCCTGGCGACGGCCGCCTCGGCGGCGCTGGCCGGCACCACGCGCTGCTCGGCCAGGGCGACCTGCCGCCTGGCCTGGCGCACCGCGTCGTCCGCCACCGCCCTGGCGCTGGCCACGGCCGCGCGCGCCGCGGCGATGTCGGCGTCGCGCTGGCGGATGGTCCGCTCGGTTTCCTCCAGGGCCAGCTTGGCGGACCGCACCGCCAGCTCGTAGCGGGTGGAATCGATCTCGAACAGCACCTGCCCGGCCTTCACCGCCTGGCCGTTGGCGACGTTCACCCGGACCACCGTGCCGGGCACTTCCGGCGCGATCCGGGTGGTGTCGTAGAGCACCCGCGACTCCGGGGTCAGGGGCATGAACTGGTCGGCGACGACCACGTAAAGCAGCAGCAGGACCCCAATCGCCGTGGCGATGTAGACGCTCCGGCGGAAGCGTTGCTCGGGGGTCGGCTCGGGGCGTGAAGTCTGGTCGGCCATGGTTGAAACGCTCGGTATTCCGTTGGATCCGGCGCAATTGTGGTGGCCGCCCCTGGCGCCTTGTAGGGGAAAAAAAAGGAAGATAGCCTTGCGGAAAATGGAAGGCTGGCGCGCGACCGATGCTTTTGGCGACCTCAGGCTGTTCGTGCGCATCGCCGCGGCGGGCAGCCTTTCGGAGGCCGCGCGGCGCCTGCAGAGCTCGCTGCCGGTCGTAAGCCGCCGCCTGGCGGCGCTGGAACAGCGGCTGGGTGTGCGCCTGATCGAGCGCGGTCCGCGCCGCTTCACCCTGACCGAGGAAGGCAGTTTCCTGCTCGAGCGCGCCGAGGCGATCCTGCGCGAGCTCGACGCCGCCGAGGCCCAGCTCACCGAGCGCGCCAGGGACCCGCGCGGGCACATGCGCATCTGTGCGCCGCTGGAAATCGGCAGGAACCGCGTCGCGCCGCTGGTGGCGGAGTTCACCGCGCGCTATCCCCGGATCAGCATCGACCTTTTCCTCAACGACGCCCACGTCGACATCGTCGAGGAAGAGATCGACATCGGCCTGCTGCTGGACCTGCCCAACGACGGCAACCTGGTCACCCGCACGCTGCTGCGCAGCCAGCGGGTGACGGTGGTCTCGCCGCAATACCTGGAGCGGCACGCGCCGATCCGCAGGCCCGAGGACCTGCTGCAGCACGACTGCGCGCGCCTGGTGCGCGGCCGCCGGGTGTTCGACCGCTGGCTGTACCGGGAGGGAGGCCAGCTGCGGGAAATCCGCGTCGGTGGAACATTGCTTTCGAACAACGCCGAGGTCGTCCACCAGTGGGCGCTGGCGGGACGCGCCGTTGCATACAAGGCCCTGTGGGACGTGGAAAGCGACCTCCGCGCGGGGCGCCTGGTGCGCCCGCTGCAGGCCTTCGAATGCGACCAGATCAACCTGTACGCGGTCTACGCCTCGCGCGCCCACCTGCCGCAGCGGATGCGGCTGTTCCTCGACTTCATCGCCGAGAAGCTGCAGGCCGGCACCTGAGCCGGGCCGGCGCCGCCGGCGGCCGGCCCGCGCGGCGGCTCAGGCGTCCTTGTTGTGGCGGCGCAGGGCGCGCTGCTTCTCGCGCTGCCAGTCGCGGTCGCGCGCGGTATCGCGCTTGTCGTGCTCCTTCTTGCCCTTGGCCAGGGCGATCTCGAGCTTGACCTTGTTGCCGCTCCAGTACATGGCGGTGGGCACGATGGTGTAGCCGTCGCGCTCGACCCGCCCGATCAGCTTGTCGATCTCGTGCCGGTGCAGCAGCAGCTTGCGCGTGCGGCGGTCGTTGGCCACCACGTGGGTGGAGGCCTGGATCAGCGGCGTGATCTGCGCGCCGATCAGGTAGATCTCGCCGTCCTGCACGTAGGCGTAGCCGTCGGTGAGGTTGGCGCGGCCGGCGCGGATCGCCTTGACCTCCCAGCCCTGCAGCGCCAGGCCGGCCTCGAACCGTTCCACCAGGTGGTATTCGAAGCGGGCGCGCTTGTTGAGGGCGATGGTGCGGTTGGCCGGCTCGGCCTTGGACTTGGCCTTTGCCTTATCATTGGGCGCTTTCTTGCTCATCCATCCATTGTCGCCCAAATCGGGCGGCCGCAGACGCCCCGGTCCAAATGCCAAGCATCACCCGCAGTGCCCTGGTCGGCCATACGGCGGCCCGCATGTTCGACCTGGTCAACGACGTGGCCGCCTATCCGCGGCGCTTCGCGTGGTGCGAGCAGGCGCAGGTCCTGGAGCAGGGCGAGGACCGCATGGTCGCCCGCCTGGACCTGGGCCTGGGCTCGCTGCGCACCTGGTTCACCACCGAGAACCGGCTGGAGCGGCCGCACCGGATCGACATGCAGCTGCGCGACGGCCCGTTCCGCAAGCTCCACGGCGTGTGGACCTTCCAGGCCCTGGACGAAGCGGCGTGCAAGGTCAGCCTGACCCTGGAGTTCGAGCCGGCCTCGCGCCTGCTGGGGCCGGTGTTCGCGCTGGGCTTCCAGGGCCTGGCCGACCGCATGGTCGACGACTTCGTGCGCGTGGCCGACCGCGAGGCCTGAGGATGCGGGTGCAGGTCGTCATCGCCTGGCCGCACCGCTTCGAGCAGCGCGAGCTGGAACTGCGGGAGGGCGCGAGCGTGGCCGACGCGGTGCGCGCGGCGGCGCTGGGCCACGAAGGCGAGGTGGCCGGCTACGCGGTGTTCGGGGCGGCGGCGCGGCCGGAGACGCCGCTGCGCGACGGCGACCGGGTGGAACTGCTCAGGCCGTTGCTGCTGGACCCGAAGGAAGCGCGCCGGCGCCGGGCGGGCGCGCAGCGCGGCGGACGCTAGCCTCAGCGGCGGCGCTTGTCCTTGTCCTTGGGGATGTTCGGGCCGAACTGGCGCAGCGACTTGCGCGCCAGCTCCAGGTCCTGCTCGGGGAAGTACTCGCCTTCCCAGCGCACCAGGGTGTCGTTCTCGAAGTGCAGCGTCAGGGTCTTGATCTCCACGTTGCCCTGGCGGTCGGTGCGCTCGCTGGCGGCGTAGTCCCAGCGCTGGTGGTGGAAGGGATCGGCCAGCGAGGGGGTGCCGAGCAGGCCGGCGACCTGCTGCTTGCTCAGGCCCGGGCGCAGCTGGTCCACCGCCTCCTTTTCCATCAGGTTGCCCTGGTAGATCGGCTGCTTGTACAGGATGCCGCAACCGGCGAGGGCCAGGCAGGCGGGAGCGATCAGCAGCAGGCGGGACAGGCTTGGCATTGCGTCTACGCGGGGGTGGAGAATGGGCCGATGATACACTCCCGGCGCGCCGAACGGCCCGTCGCCGGCCCGCCGGCGGTAAACCGGTAGTGAATGGAGCTAGGGCCAATGGAATCCAACGACCTTCGCCGCGTGGGCCTCAAGGTGACCCATCCGCGGATGCGCATCCTCGAGCTGTTGGAGGAAAAGCAGCCCCAGCACCACCTGACCGCCGAGGACATCTACCGCCGCCTGCTGGAGCAGGGCGACGAGATCGGACTGGCCACCGTGTACCGGGTGCTGACCCAGTTCGAGGCCGCCGGCCTGGTGATCAAGCACAACTTCGAGGGCGGGCAGGCGATCTACGAACTGGACCGCGGCGGCCACCACGACCACATGGTCGACCTGGATACCGGCAAGATCATCGAGTTCGAGAGCGCGGAGATCGAGGAGCTGCAGCGCCAGATCGCGGCCAGGCACGGCTACGAGCTGGAGGACCACTCGCTGGTCCTGTACGTGCGCAAGCCGCGCCGCTGATCCTCCCGGTGCCCGATGCGGAAACGGCGCCTTGCGGCGCCGTTTCCATGCATGGCCTCAGCCGGCGGCGGTGGCGCGCTGGCGCGTCCGCTTCGGCGCGGTTGCAGTGGCGTCCGCGGCCGCCGCCTCCTCCAGCAGGCGCCGCGCCGCGGCATACGCTTCCGGGCCGACCTCGACGCCGCCCAGCATGCGCGCCACCTCGGCCAGCCGGCCTTCGCCGTCCAGGCGCTCGACCGAGCTGCGGGTGATGCCTTCCACCGGCGCCTTGCTGACCCGGTAGTGGGCATGGCCCTGGGCCGCGACCTGCGGCTGGTGGGTCACGCACAATACCTGGCGCGAGCGGCCCAGGGCGCGCAGCTTGCGGCCGACGATCTCGGCCACCGCGCCGCCGATGCCCGAGTCGACTTCGTCGAACACCATGGTCGGGACCGCGTCCGAACCCAGCGCGGCGACCTCGATCGCCAGCGAGATGCGCGACAGCTCGCCACCGGAGGCGACCTTGCGCAGCGGACGCGGCGGCTGCCCGGCATTGGCCGCGACCAGGAACTCGACCCGCTCGGCGCCGTTCGGGTCCGGGCGCGAACCGGCGTCGGCCACCGGTTCCAGTTCGACCAGGAAACGGCCGCCGCCCATGCCCAGCTCGTCGATCAGCGCCGTGGTGGCCGCGGCCAGGGCCTCGCCGGCGGCACGACGGGTGGCGCCCAGCGCCGCCGCGGCTTCCTGCCAGCGGGCGCTGGCCTTGGCGATCTCCGCATCCAGCTGCAGCAGGCGGTCGCCGGCGCCGCGCAGCAGTTCCAGCTCGGCCGCGATCGCGTCGCGGTGCGCGGCCAGCTCGGCCACTGGCAGGCGGTGCTTGCGCGCCAGGTCGTGGACCCGGGTGAGGCGGCGTTCCAGTTCCTCGAAGCGGTCCGGGTCAAGGTCCAGGTCGTCGCGGATCCGGCCGAGCAGGGCCAGCGCTTCTTCCAGCTGCACCGCCGCGCTTTCCAGCAGGCTGTCGACCTCGCCCAGGCGGGGCTCGTCGCCAGCGACGCGGGCCAGGCCGCTGCGCGCCTGCTGCAGCAGGCCGGTGAGCGAGGGGCCTTCGTCGCCGTCGATCCGGGCCAGCGCCTCCTCGCAGGCGGCGATCAGCCCGGCGGCATTGGCCTGGCGGCGGTGGGCCTGGTCCAGCGCCTCGAGCGCGGCCGGGTCCAGGTCCTCGCGTTCCAGCTCGGCCAGCTGGTGCTCCAGCCAGCCGATGCGGTCGCCGACGTCGCCGCGCGACTGCAGGTCCGCGCGCTCGTCCAGCAGCGCCTGCCAGGCCGCGGCCGCCGCGCGCACGGCGGCGCGCTCGGCATCGTTGCGGGCATGGGCGTCCAGCAGTGCCAGCTGGCTGGCGCGCGAGAGCAGGGACTGGTGCTCGTGCTGGCCGTGGATCTCCACCAGCAGCCCGGCCAGTTCGGCCAGCTGGGCCAGGGTCACCGGGCGGCCGTTGATCCAGGCCCGCGAGCCGCCGTCGGCGCGGATCACCCGGCGCAGCTGGCACTGCTCGTCGTCCTCGTCCAGCTCCTGTTCGCGCAGCCACTGCCGCGCGGCGGGGTTGCCGGACAGGTCGAAGCCGGCCGCCAGCTCGGCGCGCTCGCTGCCGTGGCGGACCACGCCGCTGTCGGCGCGCAGTCCGGACAGGAACCCCAGGGCGTCCACCAGCAGCGACTTGCCGGCGCCGGTTTCGCCGGAGATCACGGTCATGCCGGGTCCGAACTCCAGTTCCGTGGCGCGGACGACGGCGAAATCCTTCAGGGCGAGATGGGTCAGCATGGTCACATTGTAGGGGTGGCCGATACCGGCGCGATGCTCGCCGCAGGCCGTCGCGCCGGCTGAGACGCAGGGCCCGGCCGGCCTTGCCCCCCCCTGGTGGCTGGCGCTATCTATTGCCCATGGCAACCCCGTCGTCCGCCCAGGTCCAGCTCGATCCGCGTGCCCGCCAGCTGCTGCGCACCCTGATCGGCCGCTACATCCGCGATGGCGAGCCGGTCGGCTCGCAGACCCTGGCCAAGCACTCGGGCCTGGACGTCAGCCCGGCGACGATCCGCAACATCCTGGCCGAGCTGGAGGAGATCGGCCTGCTCAGCTCGCCGCACACCTCGGCCGGGCGGGTGCCGACCGCCCAGGGCTACCGGGTGTTCGTGGACAGCCTGCTGCAGGTGCGCTCGCTGGGCGAGCACGAGCTGGCCCGGCTGCGCGCGGAGCTGACCGCCGCGGCTGGGACCCAGGCCCTGCTCGGCAACGCCTCGGAGTTGCTGTCGGCCATGACCCACTTTGTCGGGGTGGTCAGCGCGCCGCGCCGCAGCCAGTTCGCCTTCCGCCAGATCGACTTCGTGCCGCTGGGCGGGCGCCGGATCCTGGCCATCGTGGTGTTCGCCGACGGCGAGGTGCAGAACCGGGTGGTCGAGCCGCAGCGGGCCTTCGGCCAGGACGAGCTGGAGCGGGTCGCCAACTACCTCAACACCCATTTCGCCGGGCGTCCGCTGGCGCACATCCGCGCCACCCTGGTGCATGAGCTGCGCCAGGCCCGGGACGAGATGGAGCAGCTGCTGGCGCAGTCGGTGGAGCTGGCCGAACAGGCCCTGGAGCCGCCGGGGGACGACATGGTCGTGGCCGGCCAGACGCGGTTGCTGGGCCTGCAGGACCTGTCGGACCTGGAGCGCCTGCGCGAGCTGTTCGAGGCCTTCGCCCGCAAGCGCGAGATCCTGCAGCTGCTGGAGCGCACCCAGCGTGCCCCCGGGGTACGCATATTCATAGGCGAGGAGACCGGGCTGGCCCCGCTGGACGGGGTGTCCCTGGTCACCGCCCCCTACAGCAGCGGCGGGCAGGTGCTGGGCGTGCTGGGGGTGATCGGCCCGACGCGGATGGCCTACGACCGGGTGATCCCGGTGGTCCAGGCGGCCGCCGACGTGCTCGGGGCGGCCCTGGAGGGCTCGGCCGGACCGTCCCAGCCTTGAATCGCTCCGTTCCGGCCCCCATTGGGGCGGGGATGGGCGGCCGGGAGCGCCGCCACGGAGCCGATTTGCAATGACCGAAAACGACATCCAGTCCCCCCAGCCGCAGGAAGCCGAGGCCAGCATCGAGGCCCAGCTGCGCGAGGAGATCGAGGCCCTGCGGGGCGAGATCGAGCAGCTGCGCATGGATTCCCTGCGCGAGCGAGCCGACCTGGAGAACCAGCGCAAGCGCGTGGCGCGCGACATCGAGCAGGCCCGCCGCTTCGCCAACGAGAAGCTGCTGGGCGAGCTGCTGCCGGTGCTGGACAGCCTGGATGCCGGCCTGGCCGCCGCCGGCGAGCAGGAAAGCCCGCTGCGCGAGGGCCTGGAGCTGACCAAGCGCCAGCTGCTGAAGGTCGCCGCCGACAACGGCCTGGTCGTGGTCGATCCTGCCGGCCAGCCGTTCAACCCCGAACACCACCAGGCCATCAGCCAGGCCGATCCGGGCGACGCCGCCCCGGGCACCGTGCTGCAGGTCTTCCAGAAGGGCTACCTGCTCAACGAGCGCCTGCTGCGGCCGGCGCTGGTGGTGGTGGCCCGCCACGACTGAACATCCGGCTGAATGCGCCTACTTGAACGGCGCCGGCCCACCCTTATCTAGCGATCAAAGGCCAAGGCAGCACCGGCCCAACACATTCCAGGGAGCACCCAATCAATGAGCAAGATCATCGGCATCGACCTGGGCACGACCAACTCGTGCGTCGCGATCATGGAGGGCGGCAAGGCCCGCGTGATCGAGAACGCCGAGGGTGATCGCACCACCCCGTCGGTCGTCGCCTACACCAAGGACGGCGAGGTGCTGGTCGGCGCGCCGGCCAAGCGCCAGGCCGTCACCAACCCGAAGAACACCTTCTACGCCGTCAAGCGCCTGATCGGCCGCAAGTTCACCGACGCCGAAGTCCAGAAGGACCTGGGCCTGGTCCCGTACGCGATCCGCCAGCACGACAACGGCGACGCCTGGGTCGAGACCAGCGAGGGCCGCAAGATGGCCCCGCAGGAGATCTCGGCCAAGGTGCTGGAGAAGATGAAGAAGACCGCCGAGGCCTTCCTGGGCGAGACGGTCACCGAGGCGGTGATCACCGTCCCGGCATACTTCAACGACAGCCAGCGCCAAGCGACCAAGGACGCCGGCCGCATCGCCGGCCTGGACGTCAAGCGCATCATCAACGAGCCGACCGCGGCGGCCCTGGCCTACGGCCTGGACAAGGCCGGCGGCGACCGCAAGATCGTGGTCTACGACCTGGGCGGCGGCACCTTCGACGTGTCGATCATCGAGATCGCCGAGATCGACGGCGAGAAGCAGTTCGAGGTGCTGGCCACCAACGGCGACACCTTCCTCGGCGGCGAGGACTTCGACTCGCGCGTCATCGACTACCTGGTCGAGGAGTTCCAGAAGGACCAGGGCATCGACCTGCGCAAGGACCCGCTGGCCCTGCAGCGCCTGAAGGACGCGGCCGAGCGCGCCAAGATCGAGCTGTCCAGCGCGCAGCAGACCGAGGTCAACCTGCCGTACATCACCGCCGACGCGACCGGCCCGAAGCACCTGGCGATCAAGCTGACCCGGGCCAAGCTCGAGGCGCTGGTCGACGACCTGGTCAAGCGCTCGATCGAGCCGTGCCGGGTGGCGCTCAAGGACGCCGGCCTGCGCGCCTCCGACATCGGCGAGGTGATCCTGGTCGGTGGCCAGACCCGCATGCCCAAGGTGCAGCAGGCCGTGGCCGAGTTCTTCGGCAAGGAGCCGCGCAAGGACGTCAACCCGGACGAGGCCGTGGCGCTGGGCGCCGCGATCCAGGGCGGCGTGCTGGCCGGCGACGTCAAGGACGTGCTGCTGCTGGACGTGACCCCGCTGAGCCTGGGCATCGAGACCCTGGGCGGGGTGATGACCAAGATCATCGAGAAGAACACCACGATCCCGACCAAGGCCTCGCAGGTGTTCTCCACCGCCGAGGACAACCAGTCGGCCGTGACCGTGCACGTGCTGCAGGGCGAACGCGAGCAGGCCCGCTACAACAAGTCGCTGGCCAAGTTCGACCTGACCGGCATCGAGCCCGCTCCGCGCGGCATGCCGCAGATCGAGGTGTCCTTCGACATCGACGCCAACGGCATCCTGCACGTGTCGGCCAAGGACAAGAAGACCGGCAAGGAGCAGAAGGTCGAGATCAAGGCCGGCTCGGGCCTGTCCGAGGAGGAGATCCAGCGGATGGTCGCCGACGCCGAGGCGCACCGCGAGGAAGACAAGAAGTTCCAGGAGCTGGTCCAGGCCCGGAACCAGGCCGACGGCCTGATCCACGCCACCCGCAGCGCCATCACCGAACACGGCAGCAAGGTGCCGGGCGACGTGATCGGCCGCGTCGAGTCGGCGATCGCCGACCTGGAGACCGCGCTCAAGGGCGACGACAAGGCCCAGATCGAGGCCAAGGCCAAGGCGCTGGAGGAGGCCGGGCAGTCGCTGTACGCGGCGGCCGCGGCCGCCGGCCAGGGCGATGCCGGCGCGGCCGGCGGTGCGGCCCCGGGTGGCACGGCCCAGGACGACGTGGTCGACGCCGAGTTCACCGAGGTCAAGGACGACAAGAAGCCGTGATTGGTGACGGGTGATTCGTGGCTGGAAAGAGCGGGGCCCCGGCCCCGCTCTTTCCCGGCGGATCGCCGTGGACGTGTACCCTCGAATCACCAATAACGAATCACGAATCACTGCCTCCCGATGAAGCGCGACTACTACGAAGTCCTCGGCGTGTCCCGCACCGCCAGCGACGAGGAGCTGAAGAAGGCCTATCGCCGCTGCGCGATGAAGTACCACCCGGACCGCAACCCGGGGGACGCCGCCGCGGAAGCCGCGTTCAAGGAATGCAAGGAGGCCTACGAGGTCCTGTCCGACCCGGGCAAGCGCCGTGCCTATGACGCCCATGGCCATGCCGCGTTCGAGCATGGCATGGGTGGCGGGGGTGGCCCCGCGCCGGACATGAACGACATCTTCGGCGACATCTTCGGGACCATCTTCGGCGGCGGTGGTGGGCGCGGCGCACGGCGCGGCGCGGACATCGGCTACGTCATGGAGCTGGACCTGGAGGAGGCGGTCGCCGGCGTCGAGAAGCGCATCGAGATCCCGACCCTGTCCGAGTGCGAGGCCTGCAAGGGCAGCGGCTCGGAGGACGGCAAGGTCGAGACCTGCGGCACCTGCCACGGCCACGGCCAGGTCCGTTTCCAGCGCGGCATCTTCGCCATGCAGCAGACCTGCCCCGATTGCGGTGGGCGGGGCCAGGTGGTGCGCAACCCGTGCCGCAAGTGCCATGGCGCCGGGCGCGTGGAGGACGAGAAGGTCCTCTCGGTCAAGATCCCCGCCGGCGTGGACAGCGGCGACCGCATCCGCCTGACCGGCGAGGGCGAGGCCGGCCCGCCCGGCACCCCGCCGGGCGACCTCTACGTCGAAGTGCGCGTGCGCGAGCATGCGATCTTCACCCGCGACGGCGACGACCTGCACTGCGAGGTGCCGATCCGCATCTCCCAGGCCGCGCTGGGCGACGTGGTCTCGGTGCCCACCTTGGGCGGCGAGGTCGAGATCCGGATCCCGGCCGAGACCCAGACCGGCAAGACCTTCCGCCTGCGCGGCAAGGGCGTGCGTTCGGTGCGCAGCCGCGCCCCGGGCGACCTCTACTGCCGCGTGGTGGTGGAGACCCCGGTCAACCTCACCGCCGAGCAGCGCGAACTGCTGGAGAAGTTCGAGGCCACCTTCACTGGCGAGGAGGGCCGCCGGCACTCGCCGCGTTCGGCCACCTTCCTCGACGGCGTCAAGGCGTTCTGGGGGCGCATGACCTCGTCCTGAGGCATGCCGCGGCGAGGCGTCGCGGTTTGCGCATCGATCTTTCCGGCGAGCCCGCGTTGCGGGCCCGCTTTCTGTCGCGTCCGGCGGGAAACCTGCCGGAATCGGCATATTTCCGTTGCTCCTGAAACGCTGCGCGCGGCGCCCGGAAGCACGCGCTAGCATGCGCTGCCTCCTTCCGAAGCCCTCCGCATGAGCCAACTGGAAAGCCACCTGGTCCACGAGCGCCGCAACCGCCCGCAGGGGCCTTCGCCGGTGGACCTGGTGTCCGTCCAGTCGCAGCTGGCCTACGGCTACGCCGGCAACAGCGCGGCCACGCCGGTGTTGCGCATGCTGGGCGTGCGCGTGGCCGAGGTGCCGACCACGCTGTTCAGCAACACCCCCTTTTACCCGACCCTGCGCGGCAGGGTGCTGCCGGCCGACTGGCTGGCCGAGCTGCTGCTGGGCCTGGACGAGCGCGGCGTCACCGCGCGCGCGCCGCTGCTGGCCTCCGGCTACTTCGGCAGCGTCGCCAACGGCGAGGCCTTCGCCACCTGGCTGGAGCGCAACCATGCCGCCGGCACGGCGCCGCGCTACCTGCTGGACCCGGTGATTGGCGATACCCATACCGGTGCCTACGTCGAACCCGGGCTGGAGCAGGTGTTCGTGCAGCGCCTGTTGCCGCTGGCGTGGATGGTCACGCCCAACGCCTTCGAGCTGGAGCGCCTGGCCGGCCGGCCGGCGCTGCGCGAATCCGACGCGCTGCAGGCCGCGCGCGAGCTGCTGCAGCGCGGCCCGCAGTGGGTGCTGGCGCACAGCGTGGTGGGCGAGGGCGAGGACGATGGCGACCAGCTGCTGACCCTGCTGGTCGGGCGCGAACAGGCCTGGCGCCTGCGCTCGCCACGCCTGGCGGTGGACGTGGCCGGCACCGGCGACGTTCTCACCGCGCTGGTGGCGACCTTCCTGCTGCGCGGCGAAGCGCCGCAACGCGCCGCCGAGCGCGCCCTGGCCGGCGTGCACGCCACCCTGGAGTCGACCCTGGCCAACGGCTGGGAGGAGCTGGACGTGCAGGCGGCGGCGGCCGCGGCGCTGGCTTCCGGCCCGGCGCGCTTCCCGGCGGTGGCGCTTTGAGCGGCAGCGTGGGGGTGCCGACCCATCCGGTGGTGGGCGTGGTGGGCAGTGCCGGGGCCTATGGCCGCTGGCTGCGCCGCTTCTTCGAGGACCGCATGGGACTGCGGGTGCTGGGCCACGACCCGGCCGACCCGGGCAGCGATCCGTCCGAGCGCCTGCTGGCCGAGGCCGACGTACTGGTGTTCAGCGTGCCGATCCGCGACGCCGCCGCGCTGATTGGCGACTACGTGCAGCGCTCGGCCGGGCGCGAGGCCGGCCGCCTGTGGCTGGACATCACCTCGATCAAGCAGGCGCCGGTGGCGGCCATGCTGGCTTCGCGCGCCGAGGTGGTGGGCCTGCATCCGATGACCGCGCCGCTGAAGACCCCGACCTTGCGCGGGCGGGTGGTTGTGGTGTGCGAGGAACGCCTCGAGCAGTGGCGCGGCTGGGTCGACCAGCTGCTGCACGCGCTGCAGGGCGAATACGTGCGCGCCACCCCGGCGCACCACGACCGGGTCATGGCCCTGGTGCAGGCGATGGTGCATGCCGTGCACCTCGGCCAGGCCGGGGTGCTGCGCAGCTTCGCCGGCGAACTGGGCGGCCCGGCCGAGCTGATGCCGTACCGCTCGATCGGCTTCGAGATGGACGCGGCCGTGGCCGCGCGCATCCTTTCGCTCAACCCGCAGGTGTACGAGGACATCCAGTTCGGCAATCCGCACACCGTGGAGGTGCTGTCGCGGCTGGCGGCGGAGATCGCGCGGCTGCAGGTGCTGGTGGCCCGTGGCGACGACCAGGCGCGGGCCGAGTTCCGCGAGCACTACCTGGCCGCCAATCGCGCCGCCTGGGGCGAGGCCGCGCTGGAAGAGGGCAGCTACACCTTCGAACGGGTGGGCTACCTGCTGGCCGACCTCACCGAGAGCCGGCGCCTGAGCGTGCACCTGCCGGAGGACCGCCCTGGCTCGCTGCGCGCGCTGCTGCACGTGTTCGAGGAGCACGGCATCAACCTGACCTCGATCCACTCCTCGCGCACCCCGGCCGGCGAGGTGCACTTCCGCATCGGCTTCGACGCCGACGCCGACGTCGAGCGCCTGCGCGCCGCGGCCGGGGCGATCGACCGCAGCGGCCTGGGCCGGGTGCTGGAACGGCCCTGAGCCCTCAGTCGGCGGTCAGCACCAGGCTGCCGTCCTCGTTGCTGAACTGCTTGTCCTTGCGCACCAGGCGCTGGCCGTCGGGCAGTTCGTAGCGCAGGGACGGGCGGCCGTCGGGGCCGTTCTCGTCGTGGAACTCGATGATGACGTAGGCGTTGCCGTCGTTGCCGGTGGCGGGGAACTGGCGGAAAGACATGCCTGCCTCCTGGGGTGCATCGGGCGCCGCGCCCGTCGGCCTGCAAGGATGCGGCGGGCCGGCGTGAAGAACCGGTCTGCGGGTGCCCCGGGCGCTGCGCCGCAGCAATGGGCCCGCGGCGGGCATAACCGTTAGACTAGGCCCATGAGCACCCAATTCACGCTGTCCGGGCGCGCCCGGGCCCTCACCAGCTCTGCGATCCGCGAGATCCTCAAGGTCACCGAGCGTCCCGAAGTCATTTCCTTCGCCGGCGGCCTGCCGTCTCCGGCGACCTTCCCGGTCGAGCGCATGCGCGAGGCCACCGAGAAGGTGCTGCGCGAGGCCCCGCACGCGGCCCTGCAGTACGGCCCGACCGAAGGCTACACCCCGCTGCGCGAATGGGTGGCCGAGCGCCTGGGCCGCAATGGCGCGAAGATCCCGGCCTCGCGCGTGCTGATCACCACCGGCTCGCAGCAGGGCCTGGACCTGCTTGGCAAGGTGCTGATCGACGAGGGCAGCAAGGTCCTGGTCGAAACCCCCAGCTACCTCGGCGCGCTGCAGGCGTTCTCGCTGTTCGCGCCGAAGTTCGCCTCCCTGCCCAGCGATGCCCAGGGCATCGTCACCGACCAGATCACCCCGGCCGACCTGGAAGGCGCGCGCTTCCTGTACTGCCTGCCGAACTTCCAGAACCCGACCGGCCGGCGCATGCCGCTGGAGCGCCGCAAGGCCCTGGTCGAGCTGGCCGCCAGGGCCGGCGTGCCGCTGGTCGAGGACGACCCGTACGGCGAGCTGTCCTACGGCGGCGAGGCGCTGCCCAGCCTGCTGTCGATGAACCCCGACGGCGTGATCTACATGGGCTCGTTCTCCAAGGTGCTGGCCCCGGGCCTGCGCCTGGGCTACGTGGTGGCGCCGGAGGAGATCCTCGGCAAGATGGTCCAGGCCAAGCAGGCCGCCGACCTGCACACCCCGTCGTTCTCGCAGCGCATCGTCCACGAGGCGGTGCAGGACGGCTTCATCGACCGCCACATCCCCTCGATCCGCAGCCTGTACGGCGCCCAGTGCCAGCACATGCTGGCGGCGCTGGAGCGCGAGTTCCCCAAGGAAGCGCGCTGGAACCGCCCGGAAGGCGGCATGTTCATCTGGGTCGAGCTGCCGGAAGGCATCGATACCGGCGCGCTGCTGGCCAAGGCAATCGAGCGCAACGTGGCCTTCGTGCCGGGCGCGCCGTTCTACGCCGCCGAACCGCGCCGCAACACCCTGCGCCTGTCCTTCGTGACCGTGCCGGCGGAGAAGATCGACCAGGGCATCAAGGTCCTGGGCGAGCTGCTGAAGGCCGAGATCGCGGCACTGCCCGCGGCGGGCTGATGCCGGCGGCACGTGCCCATCGCCGTCCTGTCGGCGCGGTGGTGGGCGCGTGAGCGCGCGCGTCCTGGCCCGGGTCGAGGCCGTGCTCACCGGCACGGCCGTGCCGTATACCCGGCCCGGCAGCCGCAGCGCGATCGCCAAGCAACCACGCCAGGGGGCGGTCGCGATCGGCCCCGAGGGCCTGCAGGGCGACGAACAGGGCGACCGCCGCGTGCATGGCGGTCCCGACAAGGCCATCCACCACTACGCCCGCGACCACTACGCGGCGTGGGCCGCGGAAATCGGCGCGCATCCGCTGCTGCAGGCCGCCGGCGCGTTCGGCGAGAACATCAGCACCAACGGCGTCACCGAGTCCGGTATCTGTCTCGGCGACCGCCTGCGCCTGGGCACGGCCGTGGTCGAGGTGGCGCAGGGGCGGCAACCGTGCTGGAAGCTGTCCGACCGCTTCGGCGTGCCGGACATGGCGCGCCGGGTGCAGGACAGCGGCCGCAGTGGCTGGTACTACCGCGTGCTCGAACCCGGCCAGGTTCAGGCCGGCGATGACCTGCTCCTGCTGGAACGCCCGTATCCGGAATGGCCGCTGCCACGCCTGGCCGCGCTGCTGTACCGGCGCACCCTGGACCAGGACGAACTGCGCGCGGCGCTGCGGCTACCGCTGGTGCCTTCCTGGCAGCGCACCTTCGAGCGCCGCCTCGAACAGGGCCAGACCGAAAGCTGGGATTCGCGCCTGCAAGGCCCGCAGGGTTGACGGCGTTCCCTCTGCCTCCAGAGAGGATGATTCCCGGCAGGGCCAGGGAAGCCGTCCATCCGCCGCATCACGTGGCCGGATAAGCGAAGCGCATCCGGGGTGAGGGCCGGTGTGCCAGTCGCCGCGCCGATCGCAGCATCGCGCGCGCCCTGCAACGTTCCGCCGCGAAGGGGGAGGCCGGCCAGACGAAGCGCGTCCGGCTTCGCTCACTCCCGCGCCAGCGCCTGCCCAACCTTGCTGCCGGTCGTGCGGCCCAGCACACCAGCCAGCCAACGCCCCGTCTCCGCCAGCGCCTCCAGGTCGACCCCGGTCTCCAGGCCCATGCCGTGCAGCATGTACACCAGGTCCTCGGTCGCGAGGTTGCCGCTGGCGCCGCGCGCGTAGGGGCAGCCGCCGGTGCCGGCGACCGCGGCGTCGGCCACGCGCACGCCGGCTTCCACGCAGGCGGCGACATTGGCCAGGGCCTGGCCCCAGGTGTCATGGAAATGCACTGCCAGCGCCTGCATCGGCACCTCGGCGGCGACCGCCAGCAGCATTTCCCGCGCCTTGCGCGGAGTGCCCACGCCGATGGTGTCGCCCAGCGAGACCTCGTAGCAGCCCAGCGCGTGCAGCCGCCGCGCCACCCGGACCACGTCGGCCAGCGGCACCTGTCCCTGGTAGGGGCAGCCCAGCACGGTGGAGACATAGCCACGCACGCGCACGCCGTCGGCGCGGGCGCGCTCGAGCACCGGCATGAAGCGCTCGATCGACTCGTCGATCGAGGCATTGGTGTTCTTCCGGTTGAAGGCTTCCGACGCGGCGGTGAACACCGCCACTTCCTCCGCGCCCGCGGCGCGCGCGCGCTCGTAGCCCTGCAGGTTGGGCACCAGTACCGGATAGGCGACCCCCGGCCGACGCCGGATCCCGGCCATCACCTCGGCCGCGTCGGCCAGCTGCGGCACCCATTTCGGGCTGACGAAGCTGGTGGCCTCGATGCTGCGCAGGCCGGTGGCCGAGAGCCGGTCCACCAGCGCGATCTTGTCCGCGGTGGCAACCATCGCGACCTCGTTCTGCAGGCCGTCGCGCGGGGCCACCTCGACGATGCGCACGAACTCGCTCATGCCGCCTCCGCGTCGCCGACCACGGCCAGCACCGCCTCGGCCTCGACGAAGTCGCCGGCCGCAGCGCGCAGCGCGGAAACGATGCCGGCGCGCGGCGCCTTGACCGACAGCTCCATCTTCATCGCCTCCATCACCAGCAGCTCGGCACCGGCCTCGACCTGCTGCCCGGGCCCGACCCGCACGACCACCACGCGGCCGGGCATGGGCGCACGCACCTGGCCGTCGCCGCCGCCTTCCTCGCCGCCGGCGCGTTCGCCGGACAGGCGCGCGACCTGCAGGCGGCGCCGGCCGTCATGCAGTTCCAGCACCTCGCCGTCGAAGCGCATGCGCGCGCGGCGGCCGACACCGTCCAGCAGCAGTTCCACCCAGCCATCATGCGTGCGCGCGCCGTCGACGGCGTGTTCCCGGCCGTCCACCGACAGCTGCCACTGGCCGCCATGGCCGCGCGCCAGCACCTCGTGCGTGGCTTCACCGCAGCGCAGGCGCAGGTGGCGCGCGGCGCGCCCATGCAGGCGCCAGCCATCGGCCAGCGCCCAGGGCGAATGCGGCTCCGCGCCGGCCGCGGCCCGTGCGGCCTCGGCCTGGTGTGCACGCAGCAGGAACGCCACCGCCGCGATCGCCAGTTCGGCGCTGCCTGCCGCATCGCCGCCGTGCAGGAACTCGTCCAGATGGCGGTCCAGGTAGCCGGTGTCGATCCGGCCCTCGACCAACGCCGGATGCCGCGCCAGCGCCTCGAGGAAACCGATGTTGGTCTTCAGCCCGGCGACATGGCATTGCGCCAGCGCCGCGCGCAGGCCGGCCAGCGCCGCGGGGCGGTCCACGTCGTGCACGATCAGCTTGGCGATCATCGGATCGTAGAACACGCTCACCGCATCACCCTGTTCGACGCCCGCATCCACGCGCACGCGTGCGGAGGGCGAGGGCAGGGCCAGCGTGCGCAGCGTGCCCGAGGCCGGCAGGAAACCCGAATCCGGATCCTCCGCGTACAGCCGCACCTCGATCGCGTGGCCGCGTTGCGGCACCTGGTCCTGGCGCAGCGGCAGCGGCTCGCCGGCGGCCACGCGCAGCTGCCATTCCACCAGGTCCAGGCCGGTGACCATCTCGGTCACCGGATGCTCGACCTGCAGCCGGGTATTGATCTCCATGAAGTAGAAGTTGCCTTCCGGGTCGACGATGAACTCGACCGTGCCGGCGTTGACGTAGCCGATCGCGCGCGCCGCGGCGACCGCCGCCTCGCCCATGGCCGCGCGCAGCCGCGGGGTCAGGAACGGCGAGGGCGACTCCTCCAGCACCTTCTGGTAGCGGCGCTGGGCCGAGCATTCGCGCTCGTTGAGGTGGATCACCTGGCCGTGGCTGTCGGCGAACACCTGGATCTCGATATGCCGCGGCGAGCGCACGTAGCGCTCCAGCAACACGCGGTCGCGGCCGAAGGCGTTGCGTGCCTCGCGCTGGCAGCTTTCCAGCGCGGCGGCGAAGTCCTCCGGCGCGTGCACCACGCGCATGCCCTTGCCACCGCCGCCGTGCGCCGCCTTGACCATCAGCGGGAAGCCGGTGCGTTGCGCCTCGGCCGCCAGTGTTTCCGCGGACTGGTCCTCGCCGTTGTAGCCGGGGACGACCGGGACGCCGGCGGCGGCCATCAGCTGCTTGGCGCCGGCCTTGCTGCCCATGCGCTGCATGGCCGATGCCGGCGGACCGACGAACACCAGGCCCGCCGCGGCCACCGCCTCGGCGAAGCCGGCGTTCTCGGACAGGAAGCCGTAGCCGGGATGGATGGCCTCGGCGCCGCTGCGCAGCGCGGCGTCGATCACCGCCTCGCCGCGCAGGTAGCTCTCGGCCGGCGCCGCGCCGCCGATGCACACGGCATGGTCGGCCATGCGCACGTGCAGGGCGCCGGCGTCGGCCTCCGAGTACACCGCCACGGTCTCGATCCCCAGGCGCCGGCAGGTGCGGATGACGCGGCAGGCGATCTCGCCGCGGTTGGCGATCAGGAGGCGCTTGAACAACGGGCTTGCAGGCATGGCGGGTCCAGGTGGGAACCGCGGCGCAGGGCACGCGGTTGGAACACGATCAGTCCGCGGTGCCGGCCCCGGTGACGGCCGGGCCGGCGCGCGGTGCTCATTCCTTGCTTCCGATCCAGGCAGGCGGGCGCTTGCCGAGGAACGCGGCCAGGCCTTCCTGGCCCTCGGGCGAGACCCGCAGCGCGGCGATCAGCGCGGCGTTGTCCGCATCCAGCGCCTCGGCCGGGCCGCCGGCCACGACCCGCCGCACCAGCGCCTTGGCCGAGGCCGCGGCGACCGGGCCGGCCTGCAGCAGCAGGTCCAGTTCGGCCTGGACGGCGGCATCCAGCGCGTCCTCGGCCACCACGGCATGCAGCAGGCCCATGCGCTGCGCCGCCTCGGCGTCGAAATGCCCGGCGGTGGCGAACCAGCGCCGCGCCTGGCGCGGTCCGATGGCGGCCACGACATAGGGCGAGACCACCGCCGGCAGCAGGCCCAGCCGGGCTTCGGTCAGGCCAAAGCGGGCCTTCGGCGTGCCGATGGCGATGTCGCAGCACGCCACCAGGCCCACGCCGCCGCCGAAGGCCGGGCCGTGCACCCGCGCCAGGGTGGGGCGCGGCAGCTCGTCCAGGGTGCGCATCAGCCGGGCCAGGGCGAGGGCATCCTCGCGGTTCTCCCGCTCGCTGGCGGCGGCCATGCCGCGCATCCAGTTGAGGTCGGCGCCGGCGGAGAACGAGGGCCCTTCGCCTTCCAGCAGCACCGCGCGCACCGCCGGGTCGGCGCCGGCCTGTTCCAGCGCGGCGGTCAGGGCGGCGATCAGGGCCGGGTCGAAGGCATTGTGCAGGTGCGGCCGGTTCAGGCGCAGGCGCAGCACGGGGCCGGCCGGTTGGATCAGCAGCGGTTCGGCCATGTCGGCTCCGGGAGAAAACCGTTTCGGATGATAACGGTGCCCCGGTTGGCGGCCATGACGCAGCGCGGCGAGGACCGGTCCAGCGGAAACCTTCACCTGGCCGCGATGCTAGAATTGAGAACAATTCTTGATTGTCCGGAGCCATCGTGCTGCTGTCAGACCTGCCGCCGCGCACGCCCGTCGCGGTCACCTCCGTCGAGGATCGCCACCCCAACGACGTCGTCGCCCGCCGCCTGCGCGAGCTGGGCTTCGTGGCCGGCGAGCCGGTGCAGGTGGTGGCGAAGGGGCCGCTCGGCGGGGAGCCGCTGCTGGTGCAGGTCGGCTACACCCGCTTCGCCCTGCGCCGCGCCGAAGCGGCCCGGGTGCGGGTGCAGCCCGCGGGCACGGAGGCGGCATGAGCGCCCAGGAAGCGAGCCTGCGCCTGGCGCTGCTGGGCAACCCCAACTGTGGCAAGACCGCGCTGTTCAACCAGCTGACCGGCAGCCGGCAGAAGGTGGCCAACTACGCCGGCGTCACCGTCGAGCGCAAGGAAGGCCGGCTGGTCACCCCGTCCGGCCGCAGCTACGCCGTGCTGGACCTGCCCGGCGCCTACAGCCTCAACCCGGCCAGCCTGGACGAGGCCATCACCCGCGACCTGTGCCGCGGCTTCTACCCGGGCGAGCCGGCGCCGGACATGCTGGTGTGCGTGGTCGACGCCACCAACCTGCGCCTGCACCTGCGCTTCGTGCTGGAGGTGCGGCAGATGGGGCGGCCGATGGTGGTCGCGCTGAACATGAGCGACGCCGCGCGCCGCCGCGGCATCGCCATCGACCGCGCCGCGCTGGAGCGCGAACTGGGCGTGCCGGTGGTGGAGACCGTGGCCGTGCGCCGCAACGGTGCGCGCGAACTGGTCGAGCTGATCGACCGCTTCGCCGCCGCCCCGCAGCCGCCGGCGGTGCAGCTGCCCGCGGACGCCGACCTGCACGCCGAGACCCGCCGCCTGCTGGCGGCGACCGTGTCCATGCCGGCGCGCACCGCGCAGGTCGACGACGCCCTGGACCGCTGGCTGCTGCATCCGTTCTTCGGCCTGCTGACCCTGGCCGTGGTGATGTTCCTGATCTTCCAGGCGGTGTACGCCTGGGCCACGCCGGTGATGGACCTGATCGACGCCGGCACCGGCGCGCTGGGCGAGTGGGTCTCGGCGACCCTGCCGGAAGGGCCGCTGGCCAGCCTGCTGGCCGATGGCATCATCGCCGGCCTCGGCGGGGTGGTGGTGTTCCTGCCGCAGATCCTGGTGCTGTTCGCCTTCATCCTGGCGCTGGAGGAATCCGGCTACCTGCCGCGCGCGGCGTTCCTGCTGGACCGGATGATGGCCGGCGCAGGCCTGTCCGGGCGTTCCTTCATCCCGCTGCTGTCGTCCTTCGCCTGCGCCATCCCCGGGATCATGGCCACGCGCAGCATCCAGGACCCACGCGACCGCCTGGCCACCATCCTGGTGGCGCCGCTGATGACCTGCTCGGCGCGGCTGCCGGTGTACGCGCTGCTGATCGGCGCCTTCATCCCCTCGCGCGAGGTCTGGGGCGGGTTCAACCTGCAGGGCCTGGTGCTGTTCGGCCTGTACATGGCCGGCATCCTCAGCGCGCTGGCGGTGTCGTTCGTGATGAAGAAGTGGCGCCGCGACCGCGGCGAGCACCCGCTGCTGCTGGAGCTTCCGTCCTACCGCCTGCCCAACCCGCGCGACCTGGCCATCGGCCTGTGGGAGCGTGCGCTGATCTTCCTCAAGCGCGTGGGCGGCATCATCTTCGCCCTGACCGTGCTGCTGTGGGTGCTGCTGAACTTCCCCGCGGCCCCGGCCGACGCGACCCTGCCGGCGATCGACTACAGCCTGGCCGGCCGCATCGGCCATGCGCTGGCGGTGGTGTTCGCGCCGCTGGGCTTCAACTGGCAGATCTGCATCGCCCTGATCCCGGGCCTGGCCGCGCGCGAGGTGGCGGTGTCCTCGCTGGCCACGGTGTACGCACTGTCGGCGGCCGATGACGAGGCCGCGGCGCAGGCGCTGACCCCGCTGATCGCCGATGGCTGGTCGCTGGCCACCGGCCTGGCCCTGCTGGTGTGGTTCATCTATGCCCCGCAGTGCATCGCCACCTGGGCGGCGATCAAGCGCGAGACCGGCTCGTGGAAGACCATGGCCATGGCGGCCGGCTACCTGTTCGCCCTGGCCTACCTGGCCTCGATGCTGACCTACCAGGTCGCCATCCGCCTGGGCGCGGGCTGAGGAGGACGCACGATGCCGCTGTGGCTGCAGTACGTGATCGTCGCATTGGTGGTGCTGCTGGCGCTGTGGATGTTCCTGCGCCGCCAGTTCCCCGGCACCGTGCGCCGGCTGCGCCTGGCCCTGGCGGCGCCGCTGGTGCGCGATGGCCGGCCGGCATGGATGCGGCGCCTGGCACGGCTGATCGCCCCGGCTGCCGGCGGCGGCGCCGGTGCCTGCGGTGGCTGCGATGCCTGTGGCCCGGAGCCGCGGAAGGGGCCGCCACGCTGAGCCGGGGGCCGGGATCAGGCAAGAGAAAACGGGCGCCGCGGCGCCCGTTTTCCGTTTCCGGTGGTGTGGCCGCTCAGCCGTCCGCGTCCTGCGGCATCCAGGCCTTGTAGCGGCCGCTGCAGTGGAGCAGGGCCATCATGTAGAGCATGCCGTCGTAGTAGCGGTGGTGGCCTTCCGGCACCGGGCGTTCCCACAGCGCGCGCACGAAGTCCAGCCGCCGCGGGTGGTCGGCGGCGAGGCTGGCGGTGGCGTTCATCGCCACCAGTCCGGTGGTCTGGCCGCCGCCCAGCGGCTTGCCGGCCAGCGTGTACAGGCTGGCGTAGCGGTCCAGGCCCTGGCGGTGGAAGAACGCCTGCAGGCGGTTGCTCAGCTCCACCTGGCGCGGGTCGGCCCGCCACCAGGACCAGTCCATCGACCAGTTCATCGCGGTGCGCCAGGCGTCGTAGCGGAAGTCCGCCGACTCGCGGCGCCACGGCGCCGCCCACGGCGTGCCGTCGAAGTTGCCGTAGTCCGGGGTCAGGGCGGTCTTCGGGTGCGCGGCGCGCACGAAGTAGTCGCGGCTGACCTGCGCCGCCTCGCGCCAGAACGCGCGGTCGGCTTCCGGCCCGACCCGCGCCCAGACCTCGTAGAAGGCGGGCAGGTGGTAGGAGGCGTCGGTATGCGCGGCGTTGGGCAGGTCCGGGGTGAAGCGGACCATCTTCGCGTCCTTGTCGAACAGGTTCACCGCGGTGGCCCGCTTCGAGGTCGAAGTGGCGCCGGTGATGGCGCCGCGGTGCAGGACGTCGGTGAGGATGCGGTCAGCCCAGCTGCGGTAGGCGTAGATGCCTTCGCCATCGCCCCAGCGCGCCGAGGCGAAGTACAGGGCGGTGATGAAGTACTCCTCGCCGTCGGGCGCCGGCATCTCGTCGTTGGCCACCCCGTCGGTGCGCACCGACCAGGCGAAGTAGCCGTGCGCCGGATGCTTCGGGTCGGCGTGGTACATGTGGGTCACGGCCCAGTTCCAGATCGCGTCGAACTCGGCCTTACGGTCCAGCTGCACCGCGATCATCATCCCGTAGGACATGCCTTCCGAGCGCACGTCGTTGCTGTTGACGTCGTGGATGTAGGCCATCGGCCCGTGCTCGTTGGCGCCGGACGGGTAGTACACCGCCTGGTTGCGCGGGTCGCCGTGGAACAGCTGCCGGAACGCGGCCTGGATCTTCGCCTCCACCGCGGCGGCGTCGTAGCCGGCCTCGGCGAACAGGTCAGGATACTGCCCGGATGCGACCGCGCCCGGGCCGGCGGCCGCGGGCGGCGGTGTGGGCGTGGCCTGTGCCGTGGCTTCGCCCGACGCGCCGCAGGCGCACAGGGCAAGGCCCAGGAGCAGGGGCAGGGCGGCGACCAGGCGCCGGATCGGAAGACGTCGGTGCATGCAGCGGATCCCCTCCAGGAAAGCGCCGCCGACCATAGCAGAACCGCGCGCGGCTTCCAGCCGGAACGGCAGCGGCGGCCGACGGGCGGCGGCCGGCTGCGCGCGGCTACATCCGGAACACGCCGAAGCGGGCCGGCTCGATCGGCGCGTTGAGCGAGGCCGACAGGCCCAGGCCCAGCACCCGGCGGGTGTCGGCCGGGTCGATGATGCCGTCGTCCCACAGCCGCGCGGTGGCGTACCAGGGGCTGCCCTGGCGCTCGTACTGCTCGCGCACCGGCGCCTTGAACGCCTCCTCTTCCTCCGCGCTCCACTGGCCACCGCCAGCCTCGATCGCGTCGCGGCGCACGGTGGCGAGCACGCTGGCGGCCTGTTCGCCGCCCATCACGCTGATGCGCGCGTTCGGCCACATCCACAGGAAGCGCGCGCCGTAGGCGCGGCCGCACATGGCGTAGTTGCCCGCGCCGAAACTGCCGCCGATGACCACGGTGAACTTGGGCACGGACGAACAGGCCACGGCGGTGACCATCTTCGCCCCGTCCTTGGCGATGCCGGCGTTCTCGTACTTGCGGCCGACCATGAAGCCGGTGATGTTCTGCAGGAACACCAGCGGGATGCCGCGCTGGTTGCACAGCTGGATGAAGTGCGCGCCCTTGAGCGCGCTCTCGCCGAACAGGATGCCGTTGTTGGCGACGATGCCCACCGGGCAACCGTGCACGTGGGCGAAGCCGGTGACCAGGGTCTTGCCGTAGCGGGCCTTGAACTCGTCCAGCTCGCTGCCGTCGACGATGCGCGCGATCACCTCGCGGATGTCGAACGGGCGGCGCGTGTCCTTCGGCACCAGGCCGTACAGCTCCTCGGCCGGGTACAGCGGCTCGCGCGGTTCGCGCAGCGCCACGGCGGGCTGCTTGCGGCGGTTGAGGTGGCCGACGATGCCGCGCGCGATCTCCAGCGCATGGCGGTCGTCCTCGGCGTAGTGGTCGGCCACGCCGGAGACCGAAGTGTGCACGTCGGCGCCGCCCAGCGCCTCGGCATCGACCACCTCGCCGGTGGCGGCCTTCACCAGCGGCGGGCCGCCGAGGAAGATCGTGCCCCGGCCGCGGACGATGATGCTCTCGTCGCACATCGCCGGCACGTAGGCGCCGCCGGCGGTGCAGCTGCCCATCACCACCGCGATCTGCGGGATGTCCTCCGCGCTCATCCGCGCCTGGTTGTAGAAGATGCGGCCGAAGTGCTCCTTGTCCGGGAACACCTCGTCCTGCAGCGGCAGGAAGGCGCCGCCGGAGTCGACCAGGTAGATGCACGGCAACCGGTTCTCGCGCGCGATCTCCTGCGCGCGCAGGTGCTTCTTCACCGTCATCGGGAAATAGGTGCCGCCCTTGACCGTGGCGTCGTTGGCCACGACCACCACTTCCTGGCCCATCACCCGTCCGATGCCGCAGACCATGCCGGCCGCGGGCGCGGCGCCGTCGTACATGTCCTCGGCCGCCAGCGGGGCGATCTCCAGGAACGGGGAGCCGGGATCGAGCAGGGCGTCGATGCGTTCGCGGACCGGCAGCTTGCCGCGTTCGACGTGGCGCTGGCGGGCTTTCTCGCCACCGCCCTCGGCGGCCCGTTGCAGGCGCTGGTGCAGTTCCTCGGCCAGTTGCCGGTGGTGGCTTTCGTTTTCGCGGAATTCGGGGGAGCGGGTATCGATCTGGCTGCGGAGGACGGGCATGGGAATCGTCGGTTAGGCGTGCCCGGAGGATAAGCCAGCGCGTCCCTGGCGCCTTCTGGCGCCGCAACACGGGCCGGCCGCGGCGCGGCCGGCCCGGATGGATCAGTCGTTGTCGGTGCGGGCGTCGGCCGCGGCCTCGCGCGCCTTGTCGGCGGTTGCGTCGGCGGCGTTGGCGGTGGCTTCGGCCGCGTCGGCGGCGGCTTCGCGGGTGGCGGCCTCGGCGCGCTGGCCGGCCTCGCGGGCGTGCACTTCGGCGTCGGCCGCGGCCTCGCGGGTGGCATCGGCGGCCGAACTGGCGGCCTCACGGGTAGCAGCGGCCGCGTGCTCGCCGGCCGCGGCGGCATGGTCGCCGGCGGCCGCGGCCTCGGCGCGGGCCTCCTCGCGCGAGGAGTTGTCGCAGGCGCCCAAGGCCAGGGCGAGGGCAGCGGCGGCGGGGATCAGCAGGATGCGGTTGCGGGTCATGGTCGACTCCTGTTCCGGGGAATGGGGCGCCAGGCTGGCGCGGCGGCAGCATTCCCCGGCCGCGGTGGGCGTGCCGTGAACCGGCTGAACAGTCCAGTCAGCAATAGGCTGGGACTATTGAACTGCCGTTCATCTGCGTATTCAGGTTTGGGGTCCGGAGGCCATTCCGCGGAAGCAGCTAAACGTTTTCATGCGCAGCTGGCAGCGCACCGTATGGAGGGGCGCAGGGGTGGCATGGCAGGCCCGCAGGCGCAGCCACGCCACGCTCCTACCGTTGGGGCCGCCAGTGGAGCGGGGCAATACGCGCGGGTGAGGCGTAGCGGGTAGGAGGCGCACGAGTACGGGATGTGCGGCCGAACGCCGCCTGCCTCGGGTCAGCCTGCCCGTTGCATGGATATCCGGCCAGCGTTGCGCCGGCCCATTCCGGTGGAAAACCGCAAGCGTGGAATATCGCGCGCATCCGCAAAGCGGGATCCGGATAAAGCGAAAGGCCGCCGGTTTCCCGGCGGCCTTCCGTGCAGCGTGCTGTAAAGCCTTATTACTTCTTGGCTTCTTCGGCAGCGTCCTTGGCCTGCTCGGCAACGTCGGCAGCAGCCTCGGCGGTGTCGGCGGCAGCGTCGGCGGCGCCGTCGGTGGCAGCGCCCTCGGCCGAAGCGGCGGCGTCAGCGGCGGTGTCGGCAGCAGCAGCGGCCGAATCGGCGGCGACCTGGGCGGCGTCGGCAGCCTCGGAGCCCTCGGCGGCAGCGGCGTCGGCAGCAGCCTGAGCCTCGGCAGCAGCGGTGTCAGCGGCAGCAGCCGCGTCCTGCGCCTGCTCGGAGTTCGAGCACGCGGCCAGGGCCAGACCCAGGGCCAGGGCGATCAGCAGCTTGTTGATGCTCATGTTGGATATTCCTCGTCGTTTAGTTGGGCAACGCGCTATTGCGCGCCGCCAACATGATGACAAGGCCGTTTCTGCTGTCAAGCAGCAACAGGTGAGGTTCCGTAAAGGCGTCGTGAAAACGATTACACCATTTCCAGAGCGATAGCGGTAGCCTCTCCTCCGCCGATGCAAAGCGCGGCGATACCCCGCTTCAGCCCACGCTTGCGCAGTGCGTTGACCAGGGTGACGACCAGACGCGCGCCGGTGGCGCCGATCGGATGGCCCAGGGCACACGCGCCGCCATTGACGTTGAGCTTCTGGTGCGGGATGCCCAGGTCGCGGATCGGGGCCATGGCCACCACCGCGAACGCCTCGTTGATCTCGAACAGGTCCACGTCGTCGACCTTCCAGCCCACCTTGTCCAGCAGGCTGGAGATGGCGCCCACCGGGGCGGTGGTGAACCACTCCGGCTGCTGCGAGAAGGTGGCATGGCCGACGATCCGTGCCAGCGGCTGCAGGCCGCGGCGGGCGGCGTCATCGGCCGACATCAGCACGGTGGCGGCGGCGCCGTCGGAAATGGAGGAGGAGCTGGCCGCGGTGACCGTGCCGTCCTTCTTGAATGCCGGCTTGAGGGTCGGGATCTTGTTGATGTCGGACTTGCCCGGCTGTTCGTCGCTGGCGATCTCCACCTCGCCCTTGCGGGTGGCGACCTTGACCGGGACGATCTCGCCCTCGAACGCGCCGCTGGCCTGCGCCGCCTGCGCGCGCCTGACCGACTCGATCGCGTAGGCGTCCTGCTCCTCGCGGGTGAAGCCGTACTTCTCCACGGTCTTCTCCGCGAACACGCCCATCGACTGGCCGTCGTACGGGTTGGTCAGGCCGTCCCAGGCCATGTGGTCCACCGCCTGGAAACCGCCGTAGCGGTTGCCGGTGCGGGAGTTGGGGATCATGTGCGGCGCGTTGCTCATCGACTCCATGCCGCCGGCGACCACGACCGAGGCCGAGCCGGCCTTGATCAGGTCGTGGCCGAGCATGATCGCCTTCATGCCCGAGCCGCACACCTTGTTGATGGTGGTGCAGCCGGCGGAGGTCGGCAGGCCGGCGGCCAGCGCCGCCTGGCGGGCCGGCGCCTGGCCGAGGTTGGCCGGCAGCACGCAGCCCATGATCACTTCCGACACATCGGCCGCGGGCACGCCCGACTGCTCCAGCGCCGCGCCGATCGCGGCCGCGCCCAGGGTGGGCGTGGGCACGCCGTTGAACTGGCCGAGGAAGGAACCGATGGCGGTGCGTTTGGCGGCGACGATCACGATGTCGGACATGGGGGTGCCTCGCAAAGGGTGAACCGCGATTATCCGCACACCCGGCAGGGGCGCGCCACACCCACGGTGGCAGGCGACAAGCCGCGCACGCTTGCGGTATAGAACGGCCGTGGCGGCGTCCGCGCCACGCCTTCGGGGAGAACACGATGCAGGGAAGTGCCCGACATCCTTCCGGCGCCGCACGCGTGCTGCTGGCGACCGCCGTGGCCATCGCCCTGTCCGCCTGCGGTGGCGGGGGAGGCGGCGGCAATGTCCGCCCGGGCAATCCGTCGACGCCCCCGCCGCCTTCCAGCGACGTCCCGCAGCCGGCCGCGGACGCGCACCTGGCCATCACCAACGCCAGCGCCCGGCAACGTGGCGGCCTTACCGGTGCCGGCTATGCCATCGGCCTGATCGACACCGGCGTGAACCGCAACCACCCAGGCCTGGCCGGGCGGGTGGCGGCCAACCTCAACTACGTGGATCCGCAGGCGAACAACCTCGCGGTCGACGACGTGGTCGGCCATGGCACGACGGTGGCCCTGCTCGCCGCCGGCGTGCCGGTGGGGCCCTGGCCGGGTGGGGTGGCACCGGGGGCGACCATCCTCTCGGCGCGGGTCATCAACGACAGGCGCCCGGACGACGACGGCTCCGGCCGCGGCAACGAGGTCAGCGGCCCGCTGGGCCTGCGCCCGGTCCACGAGGACCTGGCCGCGCGCGGCATGCGCATCATGAACAACTCCTGGGGCGGGCTGTACTGGACCCGGGACAGCGTCACCGCGCAGATCGCCGAGGAGTACCGCTTCTTCATCCGCGACCACGACGGCCTGGTGGTGTTCGCCACCGGCAACGAGGGCCGCGCCAATCCCACCGATACCGCCTCGCTGCCCAGCCAGGCCGGGCCCAACGGCACCCGCCCGGCGGCCGACCTGGAACGTGGTTGGCTGGCGGTCACCGCGGTGGACACCAGCCGTCCCGACCGCCTGGCCTCCTACGCCAATGCCTGCGGCCTGGGCCGCGACTACTGCCTGGCCGCGCCCGGCACCTCGCTCTACCCCGGGCACGACGCCACCGCGGGCAACACCACTTATTACTATGGCTCCGGCACCTCGTACGCGGCGCCGCTGGTGTCCGGCGCCGCAGCCCTGGTGTGGGAGAAGTTCCCGTACTTCGACAACGACCTGGTCCGCCAGACCTTGCTGGGCACGGCCACCGACATCGGCGCGCCCGGCCCGGATGCGGTGTTCGGCTACGGCCTGCTGAACGTGGCGCGCGCCCTTGGCGGGCCGGCGAAGTTCGACTGGGGCGACGTCGAGGCGAGCTTCGAGGGCGAATCGGCCTGGAGCAACCCGATCAGCGGCGCCGGCGGCCTGGTCAAGCGCGGCAGCGGCACCCTGGTGCTGGAGAAGCCGTCCACCTACACCGGCGCTACCCGGATCGAACAGGGCGTGCTGCGCGCGCCCGGCGGCCTGTCCGCCTCCGACGTCCACGTGGCCAGCGGCGCGCGGCTGGAGCGCGTCACCGAACTGGGCGCGGACCTGGTCAACGCCGGCACCGTCGTGGTCGACGGCGGCGGCAGCGCGCAGGGCGTGCCGTTGGTGGTGATGGGCGACTACACCCAGCAGGCCGGCGGCCGCCTGGCCCTGGTGCTGGGCAATGGCGGCATGCAGGTGCGCGGCCGCGCCACCATCGAAGGCGGCGACGTGCAGGTCATCGGCCAGCGCCAGGGCTACGTGATGCAGGAGCGCGAGGACGTACTGTCCGCCGAGGGCGGCCTGGCCGGCCGCTTCGACGGGCTGGGCGCGGGCCCGGGCGTATTCCTGGACGCCTCGCTGGTGTATGGCGGCAGCAGGGTGTGGATGGAGCTGCGCCGGGTGGACGTGGCCGCCACCGCCGCCGCGCTGGGCATCGGCGATCCGGCCGCGCTGGGCGCGGCCCGGCGCCTGGAATCGGCGTTCTCGAGCCTGGACCAGAACGGCGTGCCGGCGGCGGCCGGCGCGGATTTCGAGCGCATTGCCGGTGCCATCCAGCGCACCGAGGACGCGCAGTCGGCGGCCGCCACCCTGCGCAGCCTCTCCGGCGAATTGCATGCCGCGGCCATGGCCGCCACCTTCGACAGCCTGGACCTGGGCCGGCGCACGTTGTCCTCGCGCCTGGACCAGCTGGCCGGCGGCGCCCAGAGCAGCGGCAGCTGGATCGAATCCCTGGGTGCACCGGCGCTGGCCGGCGGCGCGCACGGCAATGCCCGGGTCAGCGGCTGGATGGCAGGCCACGATCTGCGCCTGGACGGGCGCAGGTTTGCCGGCCTGGCCGTGGCCGAAACCCATGGCGACAGCCGCCTGCGCGCGCTCGGCGACCGCAGCCGCGAGCGCCAGGCGCAGGTGCAGGCCTATGCCGGCGTGCACGGCGAGCGCGCCTACCTGGCCGGGCAGTTCGGCAGCGGCCAGTGGCAGCGCCGCACCGACCGCCAGCTGCTGGCCGGTGCCAGCCGCCACGCCGTGCATGCCGGTTACGACGGCCGCTTTGCCGTGGCCGCGCTGGAAACCGGCTGGCGCTTCGGCACCGGCGCCAGCGGCCTGGTGCCGTATCTGGGCCTGGAATACGCGCAGGTCCAGAGCGACGGCTTCCGCGAGCAGGGTGCCGCCGGCTTCGGCCTGCGCAGCGCCGCGCTCGATGCCCGCCGCAGCCAGGGCCTGGCCGGCCTGCGCGCGTTCGGCCATTTCGGCGCGTGGCAGCTGCAGGGGCATGCGGAGTGGCAGCACACCCTGTCCAGCGCCGGGCTGGCGCCGCTGGCCAGCTTCGTCGGCGTCGATGCCTGGTCGCCGCTGGCCGCGGCTGATCCGACCCGCGGCGGTGGCCTGTTCGGCTTGAGCACGCGCACCCGGCTCGGCCGTCACGCGCAGCTGGGCTTCAGCCTCGACCAGCGCTTCGGACCGCACGGTGACGCACGCCAGGCCAGTCTCCAGTACGCCGTGGACTTCTGAAACGCCGCGCGTGGCCGGCGGCGTTTCCGCCGCACTTCAATGGCGCAGCCGCTTGGCCCGGGCAGGCGGCGCGCACCGCGCCGCCGCAGTACCCGGGCGCCGGCGAGGTCTGGCGCGTCGCCACGCGCTGTGGCTTGCCGCAGGACTGGTCCGGGGGCGACTCCCGTGCGCAAGTCGCCGGATGCGGCCTTCGGCCCTGTCCGGGCCATGCGGGCCAGGCTCAGTCGCGGCCCTCGAACAGTTCCCGGCCAATCAGCATGCGCCGGATCTCGTTGGTGCCGGCGCCGATCGAATAGAGCTTGGCGTCGCGCAGGATGCGCCCGGTGGCGTACTCGTTGATGTAGCCGTTACCGCCCAGGGCCTGGATGCCTTCCAGCGCCACCTGCACCGCCGCCTCGGAGGCGTGCAGCAGGCAGGCCGCCGCGGCGGCGCGCGAGCGCCGGCCTTCGTCGAAATCGCGCGCCACCTGGTAGGCGAAGGCGCGGCTGGACTGCAGCGCGGTGTACATGTCGGCGATCTTGCCCTGCATCAGGCCGAAGGTGCCGATCGCCGCGTCGAACTGCTTGCGCTCGCGCACGTAGGGCAGGGCGATGTCGAGCGCCGCCTGCATCAGCCCGATCGGGCCGCCGGTCAACACCAGGCGCTCGGTGTCCAGGCCGCTCATCAGCACGCGCACACCCTGGTTGACCTCGCCCAGCACGTTTTCCTGCGGGATCTCGCAGTTGTCGAACACCAGCTCGCAGGTGTTGGAGCCGCGCATGCCCAGCTTGTCCAGCTTCTGCGCGGTGGAGAAGCCGCGCATGCCACGCTCGACGATGAAGGCAGTCATGCAGCGGCTGCCGGCCTCCTTGCCCGCGGTGCGCATGTACACCAGCAGCACGTCGGCTTCCGGGCCGTTGGTGATCCACATCTTGCTGCCATTGGCGATCCACACCCCGTCGCGCAGCTCGGCGCTGCAGCGCATGGAGCCGACCACGTCCGAGCCGGCGCCCGGCTCGCTCATCGCCAGCGCGCCCTTCCATTCGCCGCTGCAGAGCTTCGGCAGGTACTTGCGGCGCTGGGCCTCGTTGCCGTTGAGGAACAGGTTGGACACGCACAGGTTGGAGTGCGCGCCGTAGCTGAGCCCCACCGACCCGGAGGCGCGCGAGATTTCCTCCATCGCCACCAGGTGGGCGAGGTAGCCCATGCCGCTGCCGCCGTATTCCGGGGCGACGGTCATGCCCAGCAGGCCCAGCTCGCCCAGCTTGGGCCACAGGTCCTGCGGGAACGCGTTGTCGTGGTCGATCTGCGCCGCGCGCGGCGCGATCTCGCTTTCGGCGAAACGCTGGACGGCCTCACGCAGCGCGTCGATTTCCTCCCCAAGCTGGAACGCTCGCATCGGCCGCCTCACTCCCTGATTGTTTCATTTGAACCTAGTGTAGTGCGGGACGCGAAAGCGTCATGTGCGGACGCAACAAACGCCGCCGGGATGGGGGTTCTCCGCTGCCCGGCAGCCATGCACACAGCCCGGACAAGGCCCACGGCCACACCCGGCAAGGCAGCCGGTCACCCGTAGCAGGCGCATCGACCCTATGCGTACGCAGGCACATATGCCCGCAAGGCCACAGGCCGCACCGGGACCCCGAATCCCGAATCCCGAAAAAAAGGCCCGGAACCCGGGCCTTTTTTTCCTCAGTGCTGCTCGCCGCGCAGATGCCCCATGCGCGGGGCCGAGCGGCCCATCGGCAGCTTGAGCTTGCCGATCGCCGACAGGCGCGCCTCGGCGATGCGGTCGGCGGCGTACTGCGGGCTGATGTTCTCGCGCTCGGACAGGTCGAAGATCTTCGCCACGTTGTGGTAGATGCTGCGGATCAGGCGCATCGCCCGCTCGCGGTTGTAGCCGTCGATCTCCAGCGACACGTTCATCACGCCGCCGGCGTTGACCGCGTAGTCCGGCGCGAACAGGATGCCGCGCCGGTGCAGCTCGTCGCCCACCGCATGGCTGGCCAGCTGGTTGTTGGCCGAGCCGCACACGATCTTCGCCTTGAGCCGCTCAATGGTCTCCATCGTCAGCGCGCCTTCCATCGCGCACGGCGCGAACACGTCGGCGGCCACGTCGTAGATCTCGTCCACGCCGACCGCCTCCACCCCGTACTCGGACACCGCGTACTCCACGCGTGCCGGGTCCAGGTCGGTGACGAACAGCTTGGCCCCGCGCTCGCGCAGCAGCTTCACCAGCTCCATGCCGATATGGCCCAGGCCCTGCACCGCGATGCTGGTCTTGCCGATTTCCTCGTGGCCCAGCTTGCGCTGCAGGCTGGCCATCAGCGCCTGCAGGGTTCCGTAGGCGGTGAACGGGGCCGGGTCGCCGGAGCCACCGTGGACCTGGTGCACGCCGGTGACGTACTCGGTCTCCAGGTACACCAGCTCCATGTCGTTGACGTCCGTGCCCACGTCCTCGGCGGTGATGTAGCGCCCGCCCAGCGCATCGACCGCGCGGCCGAAGGCGCGGAACAGGGCCTCGGTCTTGTCGGTCTTCGGGTCGCCCAGGATCACCGCCTTGCCGCCGCCGATGTTCAGGCCGGCCAGCGCGTTCTTGTAGGTCATGGTGCGGCTCAGGCGCAGCACGTCGCGCACCGCGTCGGCCTCGTCGGCGTAGTGGCGCATGCGCACACCGCCCAGGGCCGGGCCCAGCACGGTGCTGTGGATCGCGATGATCGCCTTCAGGCCCACGTCGGGGTTGTTGCAGAAGACCACCTGTTCGTGGCCGGAGGTGGCGAGGGTTTCAAACAGCATGGCGGGCTCCGCGTCGTCGGGTCGCGCGTGGCGGCGGGCCGGCCGGCACCGCCGGGCGCCGGGTCCGGAAACAAAAAAGCGACGTGGCCGGGTGGGGGAGGGCATGCGTCGCGGGTCACATTCTAAACCGGTTCCAACTCCGCTCCCGCGAAGGCTTGTCCGAACGAACGATCGTGCTATTTTGCGTTCCATGAACCTGCCCGCGCCTGCCACCGCCAAGGGAGCCCATACCCGCGACATGCTCCTGGGCCGCGCCTGCGAGCTTGCGGCCCGGGTCGGGCTGGAGGGGGTGAGCATCGGCGAGCTGGCCAATGCCGCGGGCATGTCCAAGAGCGGCGTGTTCGCCCACTTCGGCTCGCGCGAGGACCTGGTGCGGCAGACCCTGGAATGGGCCGCTGCCGGCTTCACCGACCAGGTGCTGGTGCCGGCCCTGCGCCGGCCGCGTGGCCTGCCGCGGCTGCAGGCGGTCATCGAAGGCTGGATGGACTGGATCCTGGCCCATCCCGACGGCTGCGTGTTCCTCGGCGCGATCTCCGAGTACGACGGCCGCCCCGGCCCGATGCGCGAATTCGTCACCGAACTGATGGAGCGCTGGCGCGGCGTGGTCGAAACCGCGGTGCGCAAGGCCGTCGAGGAGGGCCACCTGCGCCCTGGCACCGACCCGAAGCTGCTGGCCTTCGAGCTGCACGGCCTGATGTACGGCCTGCACCACGTACGCCTGCACGACCCGCAGGCCCCGGACCTGGCGCGCCGCGCCCTGCACGACCTGTTCGACCGCTACCGGGCCGATGCCGGCCCGGCCACTCCCCCCCGCTGATACGGAGCTGTGCCATGGATGCCGCAAAGCCTTCTTCTTTGCCTCAAAAAAGCACGACCGTTCGCAAATCCGGCGTCCCGCGCCCCCTGCGCTGGGCCTTCCGCGCCGGCAGCTGGCTGGCACCGCGCACCACCGTGCGCCATGCCTCGCGGCTGTTCGCCACGCCGCTGCCCAGCTCGCGCAGCCGCGCCCTGGCTGCCCCCTGCGACGACGCCCACATCGGCCAGGTGGAAAGCGGCGGCGACGTGCTGACCACCTACACCTGGGGCGATCCGGCGTTGCAGCCCTATGTGCTGTTCGCGCATGGCTGGTCCAGCTTCGGCCTGCGCTGCCGGCCGTGGGTGGAGCCGCTGCGCGCAGCCGGCTACGCCGTGGTCGCCTTCGACCTGCCCGGGCACGGGCGCAACCCGCCATGCCAGACCAACCTGCCGGCCTGCGCCGCGGCGCTGGCCGACGTGGCCCGCCAGCACGGCCCGGCCGCTGCCCTTGTCGCGCACTCGATGGGCGGCGCGGCGGCGGTGCTGGCGCTGCGCGAAGGCGTGCGCGCCGGCCGGGTGGTGCTGCTGGCGCCGGCGGCGGACATGCGTGAGGCCGGCCACCGCTTCGGACGCACAATCGGCCTGAGTCCGCCGCTGGTGGCGCGCATGTTCGAGCGCTTCGAACGCCAGATCGGCATTGCCGTGGACCAGCTGGCCGCGCACCTGCACCTGCCCGCGCTGGGCGTGCCGGCGCTGGTCGTGCACGACGTGGAGGACGAGGACGTGCCGTGGGAGGAGGGCGAACGCTACGCCCGCCTGTGGCCGGGCGCGCGCCTGCTGAGCACCCGCGGCCTGGGCCACCACCGCATCGCCTCCGAACCGCAGGTGGTGGAGGCGGCGCTGCGCTTCCTGCGCGGCGAGGCGGTGGGCGAGCGGGTGGTGTCCTCGCCCAACCTGCCGTTCGGGCTCGCCTGAAACCATGTTTGACTTTATGTGAACCGCATCGCAGATTGCGCGCCGCACGGGGGGATCCGTCGGCGCGCCTGCGCGCCCAGCAACTGCCCGACCACACGCCGGCGCCGCCGGCGTGGTGGTCGCGCGCGGCTTTCCCCGGCCCGCCAGGGAATTGGCGGCCTGGTCCCCCTTCCGCACGGATGCGGGGATCGTCCACACCACAGGGGGGAAGCCCATGAACCGTCATGCAGTCGTCCTCGCCGCGCTGTTGCTGGCCGGCGCCACCCAGCCCGCGCACGCCCAGGCCGTGTCCCAGGCGTGGAAGCAGTACCGCGAAGGCCGCACCACCCAGGCACCGCCGCCGCCGTCCGAGCCGGAGCTTCCGGCGGCGATGAGCTACCAGCAGGCCCGGTACTACCGCCCGGTGCAGCGCGACGGCAGCGGCTTCTTCGTTGGCGCCCAGCTCGGCAAGGGCTGGATCTACGAGGAGATCGACCAGGACGCGGTTTCGTTCAACGCCGGCTACCGCTGGCAGGCGGGTCCGGTCGCGCTGCTGGGCATCGAGGTGGGCGCCGGCCGCCTGGCCGACACCCGCTGGCAGGGGATCCATTTCGATGAGGTGAAGTTCCGCAGCATCGGCTTCAATGGCCGCTTCAACTTCGGCCGCCACAACCCGTGGTACGGCATCGTCCGTGCCGGCTACTGGGCCGCCGACGTGGGCGAGGGCGAGTGGGCCGGGGAAGTGGATGGCGGCTACGCCGGCATCGGCGTCGGCGTGGACCTGGGCCGCAACGCCAACCTCAACCTGCTCTACACCAGCTACGTCTACGCCAGCTCCTACTACTGGGCCGACTACGAGTTCAACCGCGCCGACACCGTGACCGTCGGCATCGAAGCGCGGTTCTGATCGCAATCACCGGCGGCATATAGCCCGGGCAGGCGGAACGCACCGCGCCGCTACAGTGCCGGGGCGATGGCGGGGCTCGACGCGTCGCCAACGCGCTGCGGCGGAGTCCCGGATGCGGCCTTCCTTATCCGGGCTAGGCGTAGGCGTCGCATTTCAATGGCCGGGGCCGCGAGGGCGGCCCCGATGCCATCGCACATCGATGGCGCAGGGCGCGGCCCGTGGCTGCTGCCGGGGAACCGCCGCCGGACGGCGTTGGCGGACGACTTCGCGTGCATGGCGGGATCCCCGGGTGCCACCCGGCCTTCCGGGCGCCGCCGCGATGCAGGGCGTCGCCATCGCACCTGCGCGAAAGTCACGCTGCACCGCGCCAATCCGTTTCGGATGCAAGCACTAGAATCGGGTCGAATCCCGACTTTCCGGTGACGCATACGCATGAGCACGCCCGCCAGCCATCTCCAGGGCGCACGCCCCGAAGCCCACGCCGACACCACGCCGCTGCGCTTCGTGACCGCGGCCAGCCTGTTCGACGGCCACGACGCGGCGATCAACATCATGCGCCGGCTGATCCAGGCCCAGGGCGCTGAAGTGATCCACCTCGGCCACAACCGCAGCGTCGAGGACGTGGTCCGCGCCGCGCTGCAGGAAGACGCCGACGCCATCGCCCTGTCCAGCTACCAGGGCGGCCACGTCGAGTACTTCAAGTACATGGTGGACATGCTGCGCGAGAAGGGCGCCTCGCACATCCGCGTGTTCGGCGGCGGCGGCGGCACCATCACCCCCGAGGAAATCCGCGAGCTTGAGGCCTACGGCGTCGAGCGCATCTACCACCCCAACGACGGAATGAAGATGGGGCTGGTGGAGATGATCGGGGATGTGGTTGCGCGCGCCAAGCGCGCGCGTGATTCGTCATTGGTGGCTGGTGATCCGCAAGGGCACGACGCGGCCGACGAGTTTGCGATCGCCCGCATGCTCTCGAGGATCGAGGACGGCGCCTTCTCCGAATCCGAGCTGGCCCTGATGCGCCGCGGTTGGGCTTCTGGCCCCAACGAATCACGAACCACGAATCACCAGTCACGCCCGACCACGCCAGTGGTCGGCATCACCGGCACCGGCGGCGCCGGCAAGTCCTCGGTCACCGACGAGCTGCTCAACCGCTTCCTGGCCTGCTTCCCGCAGATGCGCATCGCGGTGCTGTCGGTGGACCCGACCCGCCGGCGCACGGGCGGGGCGCTGCTGGGCGACCGCATCCGCATGAACTCGCTGCGCAGCCACCGCGTTTACATGCGATCGATGGCCACCCGCCGCCAGCACAGCGCCACCAACACCGTGCTGCGCGACTGCATCGGCTACCTGCGCTCGCTGGATTTCGACCTGGTGATCGTGGAGACCGCCGGCATCGGCCAGTCCGACTCGGAGATCGTCGACCTGGTCGACTTCCCGGTGTACGTGATGACCTCCGACTACGGCGCCGCCAGCCAGCTGGAGAAGATCGACATGCTCGACTTCGCCGAACTGGTGGTGCTGAACAAGTACGACCGCCGCGGCGCCGAGGACGCCCTGCGCGACGTGCGCAAGCAGTGGAAGCGCAACCGCAACGCCTTCCAGGTGCCGGACGAGGAGATCCCGGTCTACCCGACCATCGCCAGCCAGTTCAACGATCCCGGCGTGAGCTGGATGTTCGCCAACCTCTGTCGCCTGCTGCGTGGAAAACTGGACTCCGACCCCGGTTCTGCTGTCGGCTCCCCCCGCTGCGACTTCAACCCCAGCATCGACACCTCGCTGAAGGAACCGCGGGCCACCGTGCTGATCCCCGGCAACCGCGTGCGCTACCTGGCCGAGATCGCCGAGCAGGGCAGGGCGATCAACCGCCGCATCGAAAGCGAGGCCGAGACCGCCGCCCGCGCCCAGCATTACTGGGAAGCCCTGCGCGAGCTGGGCGACCCGCTGCTGCCCGAGCCGCTGGCGCTCTACGACGGCGCCGCCCTGCAACCCCCGTCCACCGGGGAGGCTGTCGAAGCCGACCGCAGCCTGCTCACCCTGCGCCAGCGCTACAACGACGCCATCCAGTCGCTTTCCAGCGACTCCCAGCGCCTGCTGCGCGAATGGCCGCAGCGGCTGAAGTCGATCACCGACGAGGTCAACGAGTACCAGGTCCGCGGCAGGACCATCCGGGTCGAGAACTACCGTGAGTCCCTCAGCCACCAGAAGATCCCGAAGATCGCCGCGCCGCGCTTCAGGTCCTGGGGGGAACTGCTGACCTTCCTCGGCAAGGAGAACCTGCCCGGCAGCTACCCGTACACCGGCGGCGTCTACCCGTACCGCCGCACCGGCGAGGATCCGATCCGCATGTTCGCCGGCGAGGGCACGCCGGAGCGCACCAACCGCCGTTTCCACTACCTGTCCGCCGGCCAGCCGGCCGCGCGCCTGTCCACCGCGTTCGACTCGGTCACCCTCTACGGCGAGGACCCGGCGCCGCGCCCGGACATCTACGGCAAGATCGGCAACTCCGGCGTCAACGTGCCCACCCTGGACGACATGAAGAAGCTGTACTCCGGCTTCGACCTGTGCGCGCCGAACACCAGCGTGTCCATGACCATCAACGGCCCGGCGCCGATCATCCTGGCGATGTTCATGAACACCGCCATCGACCAGCAGGTGGAGAAGTACCTCAAGGCCGACCCGGACCGCTGGGCCGAGGCGCAGCGGAAAATGGACGCCTTCTTCGAAGGCCGCCAGCGCCCGCGCTACCACGGCGACCTGCCGCCGGGGAACGACGGCCTCGGCCTGGGCCTGCTGGGCGTCACCGGCGACCAGCTGGTGGACCGCGAGACCTACGAGAAGATCAAGGCACAGACCCTGCGCACCGTGCGCGGCACCGTCCAGGCCGACATCCTCAAGGAAGACCAGGCCCAGAACACCTGCATTTTCAGCACCGAGTTCGCCCTGCGCATGATGGGCGACATCCAGCAGTACTTCGTCGACCACCAGGTCCGCAACTTCTACTCGGTGTCCATCTCCGGCTACCACATCGCCGAGGCCGGCGCGAACCCGATCAGCCAGCTCGCCTTCACCCTCAGCAACGGCTTCACCATCGTCGAGTACTACCTCGCCCGGGGCATGCACATCGACGACTTCGCGCCGAACCTGAGCTTCTTCTTCAGCAACGGCATGGACCCGGAGTACACCGTCATCGGCCGCGTCGCCCGCCGCATCTGGGCCCGCGCCATGCGCGAGCGCTACGGCGCCAACGAACGCAGCCAGATGATGAAGTACCACATCCAGACCTCCGGCCGTTCCCTGCACGCGCAGGAGATCCAGTTCAACGACATCCGCACCACGCTTCAGGCCCTGTACGCGCTGTTCGACAACTGCAACAGCCTGCACACCAACGCCTACGACGAGGCCATCACCACGCCGACCGAAGAGAGCGTGCGCCGCGCCGTGGCCATCCAGATGATCATCAACAAGGAGCTGGGCCTGAACTTCATCGAGAACCCCTGGCAGGGCAGCTTCGCGGTGGAGTACCTGACCGACCTGGTGGAGGAGGCGGTCTACAAGGAGTTCGAGGCCATCAGCGAGCGCGGCGGCGTGCTCGGCGCAATGGACACCATGTACCAGCGCGGCAAGATCCAGGAAGAAAGCCTGTACTACGAGCACCGCAAGCACGACGGCAGCCTGCCCTTGGTCGGCGTCAACACCTTCCTGCCCAAGGAACACGCCGGCGAAGTGGCCACCGAGATCGAGCTGATCCGCTCCACCGAGGCCGAGAAGGCCCAGCAGATCGCCAACGTCCGCGCCTGGCAGGCCAACCGCAACGTGCTGGCGCCGGAAGGGGAAACCGGCCATGCCCATGTGGTTGAGGATGAAACTGTGACCGAGGTCCACAACGGCCACGGCCTGGCGTATCTTCAGGACACCGCGCGTCGGCGAGGGAACGTCTTCGAAGCGCTGGTCGAAGCGGTCAAGACGCACTCACTCGGGCAGATCAGTCATGCCTTGTATGACGTGGGTGGGGAGTATCGGCGGAATATGTAGTCGGGCTGTTTAGTTCCTATGAATCGCCCCGTGTTTCGTAGACACCTTGCAGCCATAATCCACGGCAGCAGCAGGAGTGTCCATGAGCAGCAAGCGGTACACGGAAGAGTTCAAGGTTGAAGCGGTCAGGCAGGTGACGGACCGCGGCCACTCGGTGGCAGAGGTGGCCGATCGGCTGGGGGTGTCGATCCACAGCCTCTACACGTGGCGGAAGCAGTACGGTCGGTCCGGGCCCGAGCGGGCAGCGACGGCGGACCAGGCGGACGAGTTGCGCCGGCTCAAGTCGGAGCTTCGCCGGGTCACGGAGGAGCGCGACATTCTAAAAAAAGCCGCGGCGTACTTTGCCAAGCAGTCCGGGTGAAGTACGCCTTCATGCGCGACCACGAACGGGAGTTCCGGGTGCGCAGCATGTGCCGGGTGTTGGGCGTGCACCCCAGCGGCTACTACGCCTGGCGTCGGGCGCCGCTGTCGGCACGGGCCAAGGACGATCGGCGCGTACTGGGCCTGATCAAGCAGTCCTGGCTGGAGAGCGGGAGCGTGTACGGCTACCGCAAGGTTGCCCGCGACTTGCGTGATCTGGGCGAGCGCTGCGGCAAGCACCGGGTGGCCCGGCTGATGCGTGGCGAAGGCTTGCGGGCGCAAGTTGGTTATCGCCGCCGACCCGGCATGCGCGGAGGCAAGCCGGCCGTGGTCGCAGACAACCATCTGGCACGGCAGTTCGACCCCGTAGCCGCCAATCGTGCCTGGGTCACCGACATCACCTACATCCGCACCCACGAAGGCTGACTGTACCTGGCGGCGGTCATGGACCTGTTCTCCCGGAAGATCGTCGGCTGGGCGATGGGATCGACCCTGCACACCGACCTGGTGCTGCAGGCGTTGATGATGGCGGTGTGGCGCCGCAAGCCGCCCGCCGGATTGCTCATTCACTCCGATCAGGGAACGCAATACACCGGCCACGATTGGCAGGATTTCCTGACAGCCCACGGCCTGGTCAGCAGCATGAGCCGCCGCGGCAACTGCCATGACAACGCGGTCGCCGAAAGCTTCTTCCAGCTCCTCAAGCGCGAGCGCATCAGGCGCCGGATCTACGCCACCCGGGACGAGGCCAAGGCCGACGTCTTCAACTACATCGAGATGTTCTACAACACCCGCAGGCAGCACGGGCACAACGATGGCCTGCCTCCGGTAGAGTTCGAAAAGCGGCAATCAATTTGAGGCTTCGGGGTGTCTACAGAAGCCGGGGCGATTCAGTCGCAGCAGGCGCAGTACACCGCGCGCCGTCTTCGACGGCGTCCCGCTGGCGAGTCCGGACTGATTCCCCATGCCCGCGCGTGGGCCGACCGGGAATCTAGCAGACTCCCGCTGACCCGCGTCAACAGGTGGCAGGGCTCGCCCGGCGGCCAGCGGTCGGGTCGCCAATTGCCGTGCGTGGTTCGCCCCGGACGACGCGGACCGCCGCGCCCGAATCATTCGCACACAAGACGCGGAGGGGTGGATGCGCCTCGAGTCATCCGCGGGCCGACGGGCAGCGCGGAGGCCACGCATCGTGGCTGCTGGCACGCGCGGCGGGATCTTCCCCCGGGATGCACCTGGATCCATCTCATGCCATGTCCGTATTGGCATGTCTCGGCGCCCAATCCGCATGGCTGGAACGGCAAGCGCCACGGCCGGCCGCGGCTATGCTGTGCCGGCGCGCGCCGGCACTCGTGGTGGTGCACGGCATCGGCCCGGTCCCGCGCGCGCGGCACCCCGAACCATGCTGGAGGCGATGAAGGATGGCGGATCGACACAAGGTGGACCTGATGCGGCGCAACCTGTTGCTGGGCTCGGCGACGCTGGGCGCGGCGGCGTGGCTTCCGCCGGTGTTCGCGGCCTCCGGTGGCATCCGGGCCACGATCGATACCGGGGCCACGCGTCCACCCATTTCGCCGATGATCTACGGCGGTTTCATCGAGCACATCGGCAATCTGATCAACCACAGCCTGTGGAGCGAGACGCTCGACGACCGCAAGTTCTATTACGGCGTCCTGGCCGAGCGTCCCCGCAAGCCGGACGATCGCCGCGGCGCGATGGGCTTCATGGAGAAGTGGGTCGCCATCGGGCCGGTCTCCGCCATCGCGCTGGATACCGAACGCCCGTACGTGGGCGAGCACAGCCCGGTCGTCACCGTCGACGGCTCGCAGGAGCGGGGGATGGTGCAGCACGGCCTGGCCCTCAAATCCGGTACGCCTTACGACGGCCGCATCGTCCTGTGGGCCGACCCGGGCGTGACGGTCACCATCAGGCTGGTCCGCGGAGATGGCGGCAAGACACTCTCCACCCGGGTGCGCGCGTCCTCGCAGTGGCAGACGCAGCGCTTCCGTTTCGATCCTGGCGTGGACACCACCGACGCGCGGCTGGAGATCGTCGGCCAGGGCCGTGGCCGCTTCGGCGTGGGGGCGGTGTCGCTGATGCCGGCGGACAACGTGCGCGGGTTCCGCGCCGACACCGTGGCGCTGATGAAGCAGATGAACTGCCACATCCTGCGCATGCCGGGCGGCAACTTCATCTCCGCGTACGACTGGGAGAACACCATTGGCGACCCCGACCGGCGCCCGCCCGTCCTGGACCCGGTGTGGAACGCGGTGCAGCCCAACGACGTGGGCGTGGACGAGCTGCTGCAGCTGTGCGAGCTGATCGGATGCGAGCCGTTCTGGTGCGTGAACACCGGCTTCGGCGATCCGCGCTCCGGCGCCCAGCTGGTCGAGTACGTCAACGGCAGCGCCGACACCGAGTGGGGCGCGAAGCGGGCGGCTAATGGCCGCATCAAGCCCTATGGGGTCAAGTACTGGGCGGTGGGCAACGAGATGTACGGCCACTGGCAGTACGGGCACATGGCCCGTGACCAGTACACGGTCAAGCACAACATGTTCGTGGACGCCATGCGCAAGGTGGACCCGGACATCTACATCGTGGCCCCCGGTGGTTTCGTCGACGAGATGACCACCGGCCAGGGCATCTTCATCGAAGGCCAGCCGCAGGTGCATGTCGGCTCCGACCGCGACTGGGCCTACGGCATGTTCAAGGACAGCTGGGGCAGGTTCGACGCGCTGGGCACCCACGCCTATCCGCCGGCTGGCAAGCGCTTCGACCTGGCCACCGGCAAGCTGGTGGATGTGACCCAGACGCTCAACGAGTGGGTGCACCAGATGCCCGACCGCATCCGCACCATGGTGGATGCCTGGGAGCAGTACAAGAAGCACTTCCCGGAGCTGGAGAAGGGCAGCGTCAAGGTGTTCTTCGACGAATGGGCCTTCCACTTCGAGGACGACCTCAAGGGCGCCCTGGCGATCGCCGCCGCGTTCCACGAGTTCTTCCGCCACACCGACTTCATCGCGATGGCCGGCTACACCATGGCCACCGCGTGGATGAACTTCGACCGCACGCGCTCGCAGATCAGCATCAAGGGGCGGATGTTCCAGTTCTACCAGGAGCGCTTCGGCACCGTGCCGGTGGCGGTCAACGGCAACTCGCCCACGCCCGCGCCGAAGTACCCGGTCGGCGGCGACCAGCCCAGCGTCAATACTGGCGGCGACACGTATCCGCTGGACGTGTCCGCAGCGCTGACCGCCGATGGCCGGACCCTGGCCGTGGCCGTGATCAATGCCACCGAAGCGCCGCACAGCTTCTCGCTGGCGCTGCAGGGGTTCCGGCCCAAGGCGGCGGGGCGCTGCTGGAAGTTCACCGGCCCCGGCCCGGATGCGAAGAATCCGCTCGGGGAGCCGGAGACGGTGGGTGCGAAGGAGTCCACGTTCGACGCCTCGGCCGGGTTGCTGACCATCGCCCCGGTAAGCGTGGAGATCTATCACTTCGAGCGGGCCTGACCGCGGCAGGGTCGTGCCGGCTGGTTGCCGGGCACGCGCCGCTTGGAAAGTATCAACCGCGCGCGGGCACGTCCCGCCGCGCATTTCCCCATGACACCTGCACTTGGCTAAACGACACGGGCAGGCCATGCTGCCCCCTCGTCCCATGTCTACCGGTAGCTCATGACCTCTCGCCTCACCCAAGCCCTCCAGGCTTCCGCCCTGATCCTGGGCCTCGCCGGCTGCGATTCTCCCCCGGCGCCCGATGCTGCGGCCGAGGTGGCTCAGCCGCAGGCCGGACAGGCCGCCGCCGGGCAGGCCAAGCCGCCGATCTCCAAGTTCAAGGCCTACACCCGGCGTTTCGAGGGCGAGGCCCTGCTCACCCAGAGCCATGCCACCGGCCACGTGGGCGACCTGTTCTTCACCCACTGGAAGGATGGCGGCGAGGCCTCGTTCAAGCTCGATCCGCAGGGCAACTTCAAGATCGACTGGGTCGACGGCAACTACAACTACGTCGGCGGCCCGGGCTGGGAGCGCGGCGACCGCAACCGCGTCATCGGCTACCACCTCAACGAGGATTCCGGCGCCAGCTACGTGACCCTGTACGGCTGGGGCTACGACAAGGACATGGACCCGACCGACCCGGCCCACCTGGTGGAGTACTACGTGGTCCAGCGCGGCGTCCGCACGCCGGGGCAGGGGGGCGAGGAGGGCGTGAGCTTCACCAGCAATGGCGTGGAATACACCACCATCCGCACCGTGCGCCGCGAGAAGCCCTCGATCAACAACACCGCCACGTTCTACCAGTACTGGAGCAAGCCCAAGGAGCAGCTGCCGCTGGGCCAGGACCACAAGATCATCTTCGCCGACCACGTCGCCGCCTGGGAGCGCAATGGCTGGAAGCTGCCGGACATGGACAACTTCGACGCCAGCGACGATCCCACGTACCAGGTCTTCGCGGTGGAGGTCTTCATGGTGGAAAAGGGCGGCACCGTGTCGGGGCGGGTGTGGGAGGAGGCTCCGTAAGGAAGGAGTGCCCGATCCGGCCAGGCTGCGAAAGCAGGGGCCGGATCGGGGAGAGGGGCTTGGTTGCAGGGGGAGATGATGCGGGGGACGGGACTGGCGCCTTGGCTGGTGCTTGCACTGTCGCTGCTGGCCGCGGCGTGCGCGCAGGCGCAGACCGTGCGTGCGCAGGGGCCTCGCGGGGAATACAGGCCGCCGGCGTACGTGCCGCGGCAGCCACCCAACGTGATGGCGCGTGATACGACGCCCATGAACTGCGAGCAGTTCCGGAGCCACCCACATCCGCGCATGGTGGCCTTCTGCGAGGGGATCGAGCGCTCGCTGGTGCAGATGGACGCAAGGCTCCAGGGGCGGCCGGCGCCTTCGGGCAGCGTGATCGAACTGCCGCCGCTGGGGAGCGCCGAGGCCCGCCAGCTCGGGTATGCCTGCGTTGGCGGGCAGGCCATGCGCCGGCTGGAGGATGGCTGGGAGCAGGTCATGGCCCGGGACGGGGGCTGGCAGCGCTGCCGGGGCGGGTGAGCCGGCGGGCGGTGTCGCCCAGGCCAGGGCAGCCAGGCGTGGCGGGTGCGTTGCTCACGAGTGCGCTTCGCCTACCCGGGCTGCGAAGGTCGGATCCGGCGGCAATGTCGCGCCGCGTGGCGACGCGTCGGGCGCCGCCAGCGTGCTGGGCACTGTAGCGGCGCGGCGCGCTTCGCCTGCCTTGACTATGCAGAAGCGGTTTGCGAACGCGGGCAGTGCCCGGCGCTTGCCTGCGTCGATGTGCGGCGGCATCGCGCTGGCATGTCGTGGCGGGAATGTCCAGCGCTGTCTTTTCCGCGGGCACCGCAGGAAGGGCAAAAAACGCCTGCGCGGGGCCATGAATACGTATGCACAAGGCTTCCGCAAGTGTGACCGGCCACTACCATTGCCGCACGCTCCGGGCAGGTCCCGGGCGCTTAAAGGACCGGGCGATCGCAAGGCGACGTACCCGGCCATCGCACACCACTTCCTTGGAGAGGGGACATGCATCACAAGCGCAACATGCTTAGCGCGGCGCTGGCGTCTGCCATCGCGCTGAGCGCGGCCGGCGTGAACGCCCAGGACAACAGCGGCGACGCCACCAACCTCGATACGGTCACCGTCACCGGCATCCGTCGCGGCATCGAGAGCGCGATCTCGGTCAAGCGCGACTCCACCTCCATCGTCGAGGCGGTCTCGGCCGAGGACATCGGCAAGCTGCCGGACGTGAGCATCGCCGAGTCGATCGCGCGCCTGCCGGGCCTGGCGGCGCAGCGCGTCGCCGGTCGCGCCCAGGTCATCAGCGTGCGCGGCCTGTCCCCGGACTTCGCCACCACCCTGCTCAACGGCCGCGAGCTGGTCAGCACCGGCGACAACCGCAGCGTCGAGTTCGACCAGTACCCGTCCGAGCTGATCAACGGCGTCACCGTCTACAAGACCCCGGACTCCGGCCTGATCGGCCAGGGCCTGTCGGGCACCATCGACATGCAGACCGTGCGTCCGCTGAGCTACGGCGACCGCGTGATCTCGGTCAGCGGCCGCTACCAGAAGAACTCGCTGGGCGAAGCCGCCGGCGTGGACCCGTACGGCAACCGCTTCAACGTCAGCTTCGTGGACAAGTTCGCCGACGGCACCCTGGGCATCGCCCTGGGCTACTCGCACTCGGACATGGCCAAGCAGGAGAACCAGGTCGGCCTGTACGAGCCGTGGCAGCAGATCGGTGACGGCTGGCGCCCGGGCGTGGATCCGGGTACCTGGTACTCGGACGGCATCAAGGCCCTGCGCCGTACCGGCAACGCCAAGCGCGACGGCCTGATGGCGACCATCCAGTACCGTCCGAACAACACCTGGACCAGCACGCTCGACGCGTTCTACACCGACGCCGAGGAGTACGACACCGCCAACCAGCTGGAAATCCACCTGGGCGACTTCAATGGCGGCTACGACCGCCTGCAGGTCGACGGTGCCCGGGTCAATGGCAACGGCACCTTCACCGGTGGCATCGCCCGCAACGTGTACCCGCTGGTGCGCGGCATGTACAACCACCGCGAGGACAACATCAAGGCCTTCGGCTGGAAGAACGAGATCACGCTGGAAAGCGTGCGCATCGAGGCCGACGTGAGCTGGTCCAAGGCCGAGCGCGACGAGACCAACCTGGAGAACAACCTGCAGCGCCTGCCGGCCCCGCAGCTTGACTCGGTGGCGCTGGACTTCTCCGGCAACGGCTTCCCGCAGCTGACCCCGGGCATGGACTACTCCGACCCGTCCCAGCTGTACCTGACCAACACCATCTACGGCTCCGGCTACGGCAAGGTCCCGCACGTGGACGACGAGCTGCGCAGCTTCCGCCTGACCGCCAACTTCAACGCGCCGGAGAGCATGGGCAACTGGCTGTCGGACTTCGACATCGGTGCCAACTTCGCCGACCGCCGCAAGCGCAAGACCCAGGCCGAGGGCAACATCAACCTCGGTGCGCAGGGCGAGACCAGCATCGCCGCCGACCTGCAGTACGCCCCGGTCAACCTGGGCTTCGCCGGCGCCGGCCTGATCCCGGCCTGGAACGTGCCGGCCGCCGTGGCCCGCTACATGGAGTTCAACCCGACCACCGCCGAGTCCTACCTGGTGCCCAAGCAGTGGGCGGTCGAGGAAGAGATCACCACCACCTGGTTCCGCGCCAACATCAACGCGATGATCGGCGAGATCCCGGTGCGCGGTAACGTCGGCATCCAGGCCCAGCACGTCGACCAGTTCTCCAGCTCCAACTACTGGGACGAGAGCCAGCCGGTCGGCAGCCAGGTGATCCCGATCGCCGACGGCAAGAGCTACACCGACTTCCTGCCGAGCCTGAACCTGTCCTTCGAGCTGCCGGCGGAGAACACCCTGCGCTTCGCCATGGCCCGCCAGGTCGCGCGTCCGCGCGTCGACCAGCTGCGCGCCTCGATGGAGTTCGGCGTGGACACCAGCACCGGCCGTCCGGGCGCCAGCGGCGGCAACCCGAACCTGGATCCGTGGGTGGCCAACGCCATCGACCTGTCCTGGGAGAAGTACTTCGGCAACCGCGCCTACGTGGCCGCTGCGGTGTTCTACAAGGACCTGCGCAGCTACATCTACACCCAGACCCGCGACGGCTACGACTTCACCAACCAGGTCGAGCAGTGGCTGGCGGTCAACGGTGACACCATCGACATCCCGGTGCAGAACACCGGCAACTACAGCGCGCCGTTCAACGGCCAGGGTGGCAGCCTGCGTGGTGCCGAGCTGACCGCGTCGCTGCCGCTGGACCTGTTCTCCGACGCCCTGCGCGGCTTCGGCGTGGTGGCCAGCGCCAGCTACAACGACAGCGACATCCAGATCCTGGATCCGGAAAGCGCCAGCAGCGTGGGCAGCGATCCGATCATGCTGCCGGGCCTGTCCAAGCGCGTGTACAACTTCACCGCGTACTACGAGAACAACGGCTTCGAGATCCGCGTCAACCAGCGCAAGCGTTCGGACTTCATCGGCGAGATCGGCAACTTCGACGGCGTCCGCACCCTGCGCTACGTCAAGGGCGAGGACGTGATCGACGCCCAGGTGGCCTACAGCTTCGCCCAGGGCAGTTCGCTGCAGGGCCTGAGCCTGTACCTGCAGGGCAGCAACCTGAACAACTCGCGCTACCACACCTACGCCGGCACCAAGGACCGTCCGCTGGAGACGATCGAGTGGGGCCGCACCTGGCTGGTGGGCGCGAGCTACAAGTTCTAAGCGCGAACGGACACCTCCCTGTAGTACCTTGGCCCGCCCTCACCGGCGGGCCATTTTTTTGCCGTCCGGCGGCGCCCGCCTTGCCGCGGGGATGGGCCGGAGGTCATGCCAACTTCCCGCATGGGCAGCCGCGCGGGCAGGGTGGTATCCAGTCGTTTTCACCACGCACGGAGAGCCCCATGGAAACCATCCGCCGCGACCTGCTGAGGCTGGGCGCGCTTGCCGCCGCCTCCGCCGCCGCCCTGCCGGCCCTGGCCGCCGGCGGCGGCGCGCCGGCCGCCGCCGCCACCGACCTGCCGCAGGTGGAGAAGGCCAAGCGCCCGCTCAACATCCTGATCCTTGGCGGCACCGGCTTCACCGGCCCGTTCCAGGTGCGCTACGCGCTGGCCCGCGGGCACAAGGTGACCCTGTTCAACCGCGGCAAGCGACCCTCGCCGGAGTGGCCGGGGGAGGTCGAGCAGCTGCACGGCGACCGCGAGACCGGCGACCTGTCGGCGCTGCGCGGGCGGCGCTGGGACGTGTGCATCGACAACCCGACCAGCCTGCCGTCGTGGGTGCGGGATGCGGGCAAGGCGCTGCGCGGCAACATCGGGCATTACCTGTTCACCTCCACCATCTCGGTCTACGCCGACGGCAGCCGCCCCGGCATCGACGAGGACGCGCCGCTGGCGCAGTACCGCGGCCGCGATGCCATGGCCGAGACCCGGCAGACCCTGCTGGCCGACATGGAGAACCTGTACGGCCCGCTGAAGGCGCTCAGCGAGGCCGAGGCCTGGAAGCAGTTCGGCGAGCGCACCACCATCGTGCGCCCGGGCTACATCGTCGGCCCGCGCGACGAAACCGACCGCTTCACCTACTGGCCCCTGCGCGTGGCCGACGGCGGGGAAATGCTGGTGCCGGGCGACGGCCAGGACCCGATCCAGGTGATCGACGGCCGCGACCTGGGCGAGTGGATGATCCGCCTGGCCGAGAACGGCACCACCGGCACCTTCAACGCGGTCGGCCCCGGCTACCCGCTGACCATGGACGCGATGCTGCACGGCTGCCAGGCGGTGACCTCGACCCCGCTGCAGCTGACCCACGTGGACCCGGAGTTCCTCGAGGCGCAGGGCGTGGAGCTGCCGATCTGGGTGCCGCGCAACCGCGGCCCGTATGCCGGCTATGGCCAGGTCAGCAACGCGCGCGCGGTGGCCGCCGGGCTGACCTTCCGCCCGCTGGCCAACACCGTGGCCGACCTGCTGGCCTGGTACCGCAGCCTGCCGGCCGAACGCCAGGCCAAGCCGCGCGCCGGCATCGACCGACAGCGCGAGGCCGAGCTGCTGCGTGCCTGGCACGCCCGCGCCGGCTGAGCCGGGCACGCCACCACGCCAGCGGCGTGGCAGGGCCGTTGTTCACGGCCGTGCCACGCCGCCCTGCGTAAGGTCCGGGTCACCTAACGGACGGAGCAGGGCATGATCAAGTGGGCCATCATCTTCCTGGTAATCGGACTGATTGCCGGGGCATTGGGGCTGGGTGGCGTGGCCGGGGTGTCGATCGGCATCGCCAAGTTCCTGTTCGTCGCCGCGCTGCTGATCGCGGTGGTGCTGTTCGTGCTGGGCCTGACCATCTTCCGCAAGGTGACTTGATCTGGTGTCGCGTGCTGGTAATGTCGGCGCCGACATGAGGAGATCCCGGAACCTCGCCCGCGCGGCCTCGCTGCTGCTACTGCTGCTCCCGTCCGTGCTGCCCGCCCGCGACCTAGGCGTGGCCGGGCACCTGCCGCTGCCAGTGCTGGACCTGCAACGTTTCGCGGGCCCCTGGCACCTGGCGGCGTGGTTGCCGGTGGACTTCCAGCGCAAGTGCGTGCGCGAGGCGCGGGTGGAGTACCGGGCCGGCGCAGGCGAGGGCTTCGACGCCCACCAGTCCTGCCTGGACGAGGACGGGCGCCGCATCGGCGAGGACGCCGAGGTGGTGCCGGTGCCCGGCGCGCCCGGCTCGCTGCAGGTCCGTGCCGTGGCCCCGCGCTGGCGCGCCTGGGTGCCGTTCGGCTGGACCCGCCGCTGGGTGCTGGCGGTGGACCCGGAATACCAGTGGGCCCTGGTCGGCGCGCCGGACCGGGACCGCCTGTGGATCCTGTCGCGGCAGCCGCGGGTGGACCGCCTGCTGCTGGCCTCGCTGGTCGGCAAGGCGCAGGAACTGGGTTATCCGGTCGCGGAACTGGTGTTCGACGCCGGCGCACCCGGCAGCGAGGCACGCAGCGTGCCGCACGCGCTGGTGGCCTCGACCAACGAGCCGTTCTGGCAGGCGCGGGTGGATGGCACGGGGCTGGTTCTGACCGGTCCGGACCTGCCGCAGCCGCGCCGCCTGCAGCTGGCCAGCCGCACCGACGCGCTGGTGCCGGGCGTGCAGGCGATCGTGGCGCGCGATGCCCAGGGCACGGTCGTGTTGCGTGTGGCCACCGGGCAGTGCCAGGACAGCATGTCCGGGGCGTGGTACCCGCTGCGCGCGGCGCTGGCGGTGGATGGCGCGGAGGAAGTGCCGGGCTGTGCGCGTCCGGCGGCGATGCCGGCGCCGGGGGAGCCGCGCTAGCCCGTTACAATGGCGGCCGTTTTTTTCCTGCAACGAGGATGCAATGGCTGCCATTCCTTCCTGTCCGCAGTGCGGACTGGACAACACCTACGCCGACGGCGCGCTCTGGATCTGCCCGGACTGCGCCCACGAGTGGACCGAGGAGGAGGGCGCCGAGGCGGAAGCCGGGCTGGTCGTGCGCGACAGCAATGGCAACCCGCTGGCTGTCGGCGACACCGTGGTCGTGATCAAGGACCTGAAGGTCAAGGGCTCCTCGATCCCGCTCAAGCAGGGCACGGTGATCCGCAACATCCGCCTGGTCGAGGGCGATGCGGAGCACATCGAAGGCAACTCGGACAAGATCAAGGGCCTGGTGCTCAAGACCCAGTTCCTGCGCAAGGCCTGAGCGAATCGCCGATCATTGGTGATTGGTGATTGGGCGGGGCGTGTGGCCCGGGCAAGTGCAGCGCAGCGCCGCTGCAGTGCCATGGCGCCCGCGAGGCCTGGCGCTTTGCCACGCGCTGCGTCGTCGTCTGGAGCACCGTTCCCTTCCCGGCGGGATGGGGTAGGGGGGAGGGCCAGGCGCCGACGCAGCTCCCCGATCGCGGCGTAGCCGAACGCCGGCGCCCGGCCATCGCCTGCATGCCCCTCCGCGCGTGTCCGCTATGATTCGGCGTTCGTCCGGCGCCACCGCGCCGCAATCCTTTTCCGGCCACGCTGCCCGCCAGCGTGGCCCGTCCGCAGGAGTCACGCATGCGTTCCAGACCTTTCGGCCGTAGCGGCCACACCGTCGGCGAGATCGGCTTTGGCGCCTGGGCCATCGGCGCGGCCTGGGGCACGGTCGACGACCGCGATTCGATCGCCGCGCTGCACGCGGCGCTGGATGCCGGCCTGGATTTCATCGACACCGCCGACGTCTACGGCGACGGCCACTCCGAGCGCCTGATCGCGCGCGTGCTCAAGGAGCGCGGCGGCAAGCGCCCGTTCGTGGCGACCAAGGCCGGGCGCCGCCTGCCCAGGCAGGAAGTGGCCGGCTACACCGCGCAGAACCTGCAGGAGTGGGTGGACCGCAGCCGCCGCAACCTGGAGATGGAAACCCTCGACCTGCTGCAGCTGCACTGCCCGCCGACCGACGCCTACTACCATCCGGAGATCTTCGAGCACCTGGAGCGGCTGGTGGAGCGCGGTGCGATCGCCCGCTACGGCGTGAGCGTGGAGCGGGTGGAGGAAGCGCTCAAGGCGATCGAGTACCCGAACGTCGCCAGCGTGCAGATCATCTTCAACATGTTCCGCCTGCGCCCGGCCGGGCTGTTCTTCCAGGAGGCCCTGCGCCGCGGCGTGGCGGTGATCGCGCGAGTGCCGCTGGCCAGCGGCATGCTCAGCGGCAAGTTCCGCGCCGATACCCGCTTCGAGGAAAGCGACCACCGCAACTTCAACCGCAACGGCGAGGCCTTCGACGTCGGCGAGACTTTCTCCGGCGTGCCCTATGAGGTCGGCCTGGCGGCAGTGGAGAAGCTGCGTCCGCTGGTGCCGGCCGGCGCCACCATGGCCCAGTTCGCGCTGCGCTGGATCCTGATGCACGAGGCGGTGAGCGTGGTCATCCCCGGCGCCAAGAACCCGGAGCAGGCGCTGGCCAACATCGCCGCGGCCGGGCTGCCGGCGCTGCCGGCGGAGGTCATGGCCGAGGTCGCGCGGATCTACGAGCAGGACATCAAGCCGCACGTGCACCAGCGCTGGTGACCCCCGGCGCCGGGGCGCAGGCGAGCGCAACCGTTGGACTTTCCGACAGGAGCAGGCACATGAAGATCCTGGTGGTACTGACGTCCCACGATCGCCTGGGCGAGACCGGCGAGAAGACCGGCTTCTGGCTGGAGGAACTGGCCGCCCCGTACTGGCGCTTCCGCGATGCCGGGGCCGAGGTGGTGCTGGCCTCGCCCCGCGGCGGGCAGCCTCCGCTGGACCCGCGCAGCGATGCGCCGGAGTCGCAGACCGACGATACCCGGCGCTTCCAGGGCGATGCCGCGGCGATGGCGGCGCTTGCCAACACCCGGCCGCTGGCCGAGGTGTCGATGGACGACTTCGACGCGCTGTTCTATCCGGGCGGCCACGGCCCGCTGTGGGACCTGGCCGAGGATCCACGCTCGATCGCCCTGGCCGCGCGCGCGGCCGAAGCCGGCAAGCCGCTGGGCGCGGTCTGCCATGGCCCGGCCGCGCTGCGGCGGGTGCGCGGTGCCGACGGCGCGCCGCTGGTGCAGGGGCGCAAGGTCACCGGCTTCAGCGATAGCGAGGAAGCCGCGGTGGGTCTGACCGGGGTGGTGCCGTTCTCGGTGGAGGCCATGCTGCGCGACAACGGCGGCGAGTACTCCAAGGGGGCCGACTTCCAGCCCCACGTGGTCAGCGACGGCCTGCTGGTGACCGGGCAGAACCCGGCCTCCTCGGCGCCGGCGGCCGAGGCGCTGCTGGCCCTGCTGCGCTGACCCGGCAAGCGCACCTCCACCAATGCCGCCCGGCGCCGCGCGTGCCGCCCGGGTAGACTGCCCGCGCGTCCTTCGCCGCGGCGGGGGACTCCATTCCGATGCCCGGGGGATGCCATGCGTCTGGACTGCCACGTGCGATCGCCGGCCCTGCGCGACCCGCCGGCCGCGTTCGCCTTTGCCGGCCGGCAGGGCGGTGCCGGAGCCGGCGCCCGGCCGGGTCGATCCCTGCGACCACCCGCTCCACGCTGCCACGGGCGCGGTGCGGTGATGGCCGGGCGCATCTGCCTGTCGACCTTCCTGCTGGCGGTGCTACTCCTGCTGGCCGGCTGCAGCCAGCCGGCATCCCCGGTGCCGGCCACGGCTCCCGCGCACGGAAAGGCCAGGGAAGACGACGGCATCGCGGACGCGCCCGGACCGGAGATCGTCGCCCTGGCCGGCGCCTGGGACCTGTGGGAGGACACCGAGGGCGGCAGCGTCTGCCCGGTCACGCTGCAGGCCACGCCCAACCTCGGCGGGCATGCGCTGGAGGCGGATCCGGCCTGCCTCGCCTCGCTGGGCCTGGAAGGCGAGGCGTTTGCCTGGCTGATCGATGGCCGCGACCAGTCGCTGGTACTGGTGGATGCCACGCGCAAGGCCATCGTGCGCCTGCCGCGCAGCGGCGAGCGCGAGTTCTACCTGCCGCGCGACGGCAATCGGCGGTACGGGCTGATGCTCAACCCGGCGCAGTAGTCGCGGCGCCCGCCGGCCATGGTCGCCGGCCAGGCAAGGTTCGCCTGCCCCGGCCGGCAGGCCTGCCGCGGCGCGGGTCAGGCGTAAAATGCGTCCCTGGTGTTTTGCGGAAAGCGCGCAGTGGCAGAACAGATATCCGCGGTCCCGGCGTCCGCGGCCCCTGGGGAGGCGCCGGCATCGGCGGCACGCATCGGTCCGGCCTCGCCGGCCGACATCGAGGCCCTGTCCGCGCTGCTGGTGGAGACTGTCGCCAACAACGGCTCGGTCGGCTTCATGCACCCGCTGCCGCTGGACGAGGCGCGTGCGTTCTGGCGCGGCGCGCTGGAGGCGGTCGCGCGCGGCGAGCGCGTGGTGCTGTGCGCCTGGCAGGACGGCCAGCTGCTGGCCACCGGTTCGCTGGCCCTGGTGCAGGCGCCCAGCCAGCCGCACCGCGCCGAGCTGACCAAGGTGATGACCGCGCCGGCGGCCCGCGGCCGCGGCGTCGGTGCGGCCCTGGTGCAGGCGCTGGAACAGGCAGCGCGCGAGCGCGGCCGCCGCCTGCTTACCCTGGATGCCTCGCTGATCGAGGGCGCCACCGCGTTCTACCGCCGCCTGGGCTACCACACCGCCGGCGACATCCCCGAGTACGCCTACAAGCCGCTGGGCGGGCTGGGCGCGACCCGGATCCTGTGGAAGCTGCTGGACGCGCGCGAGCCGGCGCGGACGTTGCCGGTCGACCCGGCCGCCGACGAGCGGTACATGCGCCAGGCCCTGGCCCTGGCCGAGCGCGCGGAGAAGGAATACGACGAGATCCCGGTGGGCGCGGTGGTGGTCTCGGCCGGAGGCGAGGTGATCGGCGAGGGCTGGAACCACAACATCGCCGACCACGATCCCAGCGCGCATGCCGAGATCATGGCCCTGCGCCAGGCCGGCCGGGCGTTGGCCAACCACCGCCTGGTCGGCGCCACCCTGTACGTGACGCTGGAACCCTGCGCGATGTGCGCCATGGCCCTGGTCCATGCCCGCGTCGCGCGAGTGGTCTACGGCGCGGCCGATCCCAAGACCGGCGCCTGCGGCAGTGTGTTCGACGTCATCGGCGACCCGCGCCACAACCACCGCGTGCTGGTGCAGGGCGGGGTGCTGGGCGAGGAGGCCGGGCGGCGCCTGACCAACTACTTCCGGGCCAAGCGCGGCAAGCCGCCGGTCTGAGCCCGGTTCAGCCCCCCGGCGGCAGCGGCCGGGTGGGGCGGTGGTCCATTTCCTCGTTGATCGCGGTCACCGCCAGGGTGGACTCGCGCGCCAGCAGGAAGCTGGCGGCAAACATCGACAGCACCCCGGCCGAAGCCAGCCAGATCGGCAGCGAGCCCAGGCGGTGCCCGACGAAGTTGTCCACGGCCACCGCCAGGCTGGTGCCGACGAAGCAGCTGATGGCGATGTACAGCAGCTGCCCGGCGCGCAGCATCAGCAGGCTACGCAGGCGCTGCAGGGCGATGCGCTTCTCGTACAGCTGCCGCTCGCGCTCGTCGCGCACTTCCGGCAGTTCCCGCAGCAGGGTCCGCGCGCGGTCGATGATCCGGGCCAGGCGGTTGTTGGCCGACAGCAGCAGCGAGGCGGTGGCTGTCAGGAAGAAGGCCGGCGCCAGCATCGCGGCCAGGATGGCATGGGTGCTCGACTCTTGCATCGACCGGGCGTGGATGGGGACCTGCGGTATCATGCCAGCCCCCGCCGCGCCCGCAAGCGCGGCCCCATCACCGTTGGAGTTCCGCAAACGCATGGCCATGGCCGCAGGAATGGACCGCCTGATCTGGATCGACCTGGAGATGACCGGCCTGGACACCGACCGCGATTCCATCCTCGAGATCGCCACCGTCGTCACCGACGCCCAGCTCAACGTGCTGGCCGAGGGCCCCGAGCTGGCCATCGCCCATCCGCTGGAGACCCTGCAGGCGATGGACGAGTGGAACCGCAACCAGCACAGCCGTTCCGGCCTGTGGCAGCGGGTGCTGGACAGCGACGTGACCCTGGCCCAGGCCGAGGCCCGCACCGTGGCCTTCCTCAACGAGTGGGTACCGGCCAAGGCCTCGCCGATGTGCGGCAACTCGATCTGCCAGGACCGCCGCTTCCTGCACCGGCTGATGCCGCGGCTGGAGCAGTACTTCCACTACCGCAACCTGGACGTGAGCACGCTCAAGGAGCTGGCCCGCCGCTGGTGCCCGGAGGTGCTGGCCGGGGTCGGCAAGCAGGCCGCGCATACCGCGCTGAGCGACGTGCACGATTCGATCGCCGAGCTGCGCCACTACCGCCAGTTCCTGGGCAAGTTCGCCGGGCTGCCGGCGGCCTGAGCGTCAGGGGCCGGCCCGCCCCGACTCCGTTGCCGCGCCTGGTCCGCCGGCACGGACCGGCCAGCGGCCCGCGGCAGGCGCCGCCGGCGCTCCCGCCGCCGCGCCGGGGGGACTGGCGCCGGCGCCGGCCGAGGCGCAAACTCCGCCCGTTTCCCGGCCCGGGCCACGGCCCCTTGCCCTGCGCACCGGCCCGGATACAGCGCCGGACGACCCGCCGTGGCGGGTGCATGGCCGACGCGCGACGACCGCCGGGGCCCGCCCACCACGACCCCGCCGCCTCGCCACATGCCGATGTCCCGTTGTCCTCCATGGAGGCAGCATGAAGTACGTCGTACGTGCGTCGGAATTGAACCTGCGGTCCTCGCCCAGGGTGGTTTCGACCAACCGCATCGGCCTGTTGCCGCGCGGGCACGAGGTGGAACTGCTGGAGAAGGCGGCGGCGCCCTGGTGGAAGATCCGCACCCGGCTGGACGGCACCCCGGTCGAGGGCTATGTCTCCTCCGCCTACCTGGTGGCCGGACCGGAAAAGGCGCCCCCGGAGGCGGTGGCGAAGAAGCTGGTGGAGGTGCACCTGCAGACCAGCCAGCCGGTCACCCGCGGCCGCGACGGCGGCCGCGCCTTCGCGCTCAACGAGGCCGGCGCGCCGCGGCGCGATGCCGGCACGCCGGCCGCGCGCGCCGCGCAGCTGCTGGAGATCGTGCACTGGCTGCGGGTGGACAGGAGCGCGCGCTACCTGCGCAAGGGCAGCAGCACCTTCTGCAACATCTACAGCTACGACTACTGCTTCCTGGCCGGCGCCTACCTGCCGCGGGTGTGGTGGACGGCGACCGCGATCAGCGCGCTCAACTCCGGCAGGAGCGTGGCGGTGGTGTACGACCAGACCGTGCGCGAGCTCAACGCCAACAGCCTGCACGACTGGCTGCCGGAGTTCGGGCCGCAGTTCGGCTGGCGCCGGGAGTTCGACCTGGACGCACTGCAGGCGGCGGCCAATGCCGGCGCGGTCTGCCTGGTCTCGGGGAAGAACGCCAACAGCGAGAGCCCCGGCCATATCTGCCCGGTGGTGCCGGAGAAGGGTACGCGGCAGGCCGACCGCAGGAACGGGCGGGTCCACGCGCCGCTGCAGAGCAATGCCGGACGCGAGAACTTCCAGTTCGGGACGCCGCGCTGGTGGACCTCGGCCACGTTCAGGAGCACTTCGTTCTGGATCCATGACTGAGACGGCGGGCGTGCCCAGCGCCGCCAGGGAGGGGATATGGATAGGGAGCAGGCGTCCACGCCGATGGAACGTGCCGCCGGACACATGGACGGCACGCTGGGACAGGGGGCCGGGCTGCAGGACCGCGCGGCCCTGGCCGGGGAGGAGGCGCGGCTGGTGGAGCGGCGCCGCGCCCGCGCCGGCATCGACCCCGGCGCGCCGCGCATCGGCCTGGCGCTGTCCGGCGGCGGCATCCGCAGCGCGACCTTCTGCCTGGGCCTGCTGCGCGGCCTGGCGCAGAACGGCCTGCTGAAGCGCTTCGACTACCTGTCCACGGTATCCGGCGGCGGCTACGTGGGTGCCGCGTTCACCCGGGTGGTGCAGAAGATCGGCGTGGTCGAGGCCGAGAACGCCTTCGCCCGCAGCGATTCGGTGCTGCTGGAATGGCTGCGCCGCAACGGCCGCTACCTGACCCCGCGCGGCGCGCGCGACGTCGGCGCGGCAGTGGCCACCTACCTGCGCAGCGCGCTGGCGGTGCACGCGGAGATGGCGGTGCTGGCGGTGCTGCTGGGCGTGCTGGTGGTGCTGCCGCACGCCCTGCACAACGACCTGGACCTGGTGCTGTCCGCGCAGTGGCAACCATGGGCGTCGGCGTGGTTCGTGCTCGCGGCGGCGGCGTGGATGCTGCTGGCCTCCAGCACCCTGGTGCCGTACTGGACCCTGCGCGACCTGCCACGGGAGGCCAACGAGCCGGGGACGCCGCTGCTGGCCATCCTGCCGCCGCGCGCGGCCGACGTGGTGGTGCTGGCGCTGCTGCTGGCGGGCCTGTGGCTGCTGCCCGGGCGCGACCTGGCCTGGCTGCAGCCGCCCTGGGCGGCGCCGTCGGCGGCGTTCTTCCTGTGCCTGTTCGCCGCCGGCACCCTGGCCCGGCATGCCGGGCTGTACCTGCGCCTGTCCGGGCGCTCGGACGAACGCCCCAACACCCGCCTGGCGCAGCAACGCAACCGCCTGACCGAGGCCTTGCGCCGCGCCAATGCGCTGGCGCTGGGGCTGGCCGGGCTGGGCGTGGTCGACGTGCTTACCTGGCAGGTGGCCAAGCTGCTGGAACAGGGCGACCGCTGGCTGGAGGGCGGCCTGACCCTGGGCAGCCTGCTGGTGCTGCTGCGCGCGTTGAGCGAACCGCTGCAGCGCATGGCCCGCTCCTCGGATGGCCCGCATGCGCGCTGGACGCCGAAGCTGCTGAACCTGCTGGGCCTGCTGGTCGGCGCGCTGGTGGTGTGCGCCTGGGTGCTGCTGGTCCAGTGGGTGGTGTTCATCGCCCCGTTGCGGGGCGAGGACGGCGTGCTGGCCTACCTGCCGTTCTGGGCGCGCGCGGCGGTGCTGGGCGCGCTGGCGCTGGCCTGGGTGCTGCTGACCCAGCGCAACCGCGACTGGGTCAATTCCAGCTCCCTGCACGGCTTCTACCGCGCGCGCCTGGTGCGCGCCTACCTGGCGCTGGGCAACGTGCAGCGCTTCGGCCCGCGCCTGGATGGCGAACGGGAATCGCCCGACGCCTGGTCGGTGACCACGGTGGTCCCGGGCGACGACACCGACCTGTCCAGCCACCGTCCCGAGGAAAACGGCGGCCCGCTGCACCTGGTCGGGGTGTGCCTGAACCAGACCCGCGAGGCGGCCAGCGGCATGTACAACGCCGACCGCAAGGGCCTGGCCGCCACCATCAGCGCGCGCGGCATGGAGCTGGGCAGGGACCGCTTCCTGCCGCTGGCGCAGATGCGCGACCCGGGCACCCTGGGGCGCTGGATCGCCATTTCCGGCGCGGCGGCCTCGCCGGGCGCGGGCTCCTACACCTCGCGGGGCTGGGCGGTCCTGCTGTTCATGGTGGGGGCGCGCCTGGGGTTCTGGCTGCGTCCGCGCCAGGAGGGCGCCGCGCAGGAGGAGCCGGCGCGCGACGGCCTGCTGCGGCGCGCCGGGCGCTGGCTGGGCACGACCAAGTTCGGCCTGCTGGCCAGCGAGGCGCTGGCGTCGTTCGCCGGGCCGTGCCAGGACTGGTGGTACCTGTCCGACGGCGGGCACTTCGAGAACACCGGCGTGCACGCGCTGCTGCAGCGCCAGCTGGACTTCATCGTGCTCGCCGACTGCGGCGCCGACCCGCGCTACGAGTACGACGACCTGGAGAACCTGGTGCGCAAGGCGCGCATCGACTTCGACTGCGACATCGAGTTCTGCACGCCGGAGGACGCCGCCGCGATGGGCGCGGTCGCCAGCGAGCACCTGGCGGTGCTGGCACCGGAGGACCTGGCCAAGAACTACACCGCGCGCGGCGTGCTGCTGGCGCGGATCTGCTACAACCGCAGCAACCCGGCGCGGCGGCGGCTCGGCACCCTGCTGGTGGTCAAGCCGGCCCTGCACGTGTCGCTGGACGCCGACGTGCTGGCCTATGCCCGCCGCCATCCGCTGTTCCCGCAGCAGCCGACCTCCGACCAGTTCTTCGACGAGGCGCAGTGGGAGAGCTACCACCGCCTGGGCGAGGACATGGGACGGGCGCTGCGGGCGGAGTGGCTGGAGAAGGTGCACGGCTGGAACATGCCGGCGCCAAGGCCGGGGAATGTGCTGGAACCGCTGCGGCGGCCGCCCAAGCCCGAGCCGCAGAAGGCGCCGGTGCCGTTCTGGCGCCCGGAAACCAGGGCCGCCGCGATCGGGGCCACCGTCGGCGTCGGCGTGCTGGGCACGCTGCTGCTGCCGATGGCGCAGGCATTGCAGCAGTGGCAGCAGGAACGCAGCGCACGCGAGCAGGCGGTGGAGGCGGTGCTGGACGGTGTGGATGCCATCCGCGAGGCGAGTCCGGACAAGCCGCCCGGCGCGGACGAGCGCGGCGCCGTGCGCCTGCTGGCCGACGCAGTGCGCTACGGTGGGGTATCGGCGCGGGTGCGCCGCCATGCGGCCAGCCGCCTCGCGGGGCTTGCGGCGCTATGCCAGGTCCCCGCGGATCCCGCCGGGAACAGCTGCGATCCGGCACGCCACTGGGTATGCGACGACGTCTGCGGCACGCACCCCGACCAGGACGACCCGTACTGGATGCCCGCGCCGCAGCAGGAGCCCTGCAGGAATCCCCTGCTGGCACGCTTGCCCGCGTGCAACCGGCAACGGCCCGCGGATGCAGGCACGATGGCCATGCCGGAACCGGCCGTGGCTGCCGGCGGCAGTACTGCCTCGACCTACCCGGAGGCCGCGGCGGACCCGGAGGCGCCCGGCATCGACGGGCCGACTGCGCTGCAGTCCGGTCCCGGCGGGGGCAGGGGGCCGGCGTCGGTGCCGGAACCGGGCACGGAGGAGCCGGCGTCGGTGCCGGCGCCGCTTCCGGTCGAAGCGCCGGCTCCGGCACCGCCGGCGTCCGCGCGGGTCCCCGCGCTCGCGGCATGCGGGACGGAAGCGTCGCCCATGACCCTGTACGTGCAGGTACACGACGAGGCCAGCCGTGCCTGGATCGCCGGCCTGCTCAAGGGCGACTCCGATATCGCCCCTGCGCTGGGGAATACGGTGCGCGTGCCCGGCATCGAGAACGTGGTCGCCACCGCGCAGCGCCATGGCCGCAATCCGCCCGTGCCCTGGCCGCGGCCGACCCTGCTGGTCCACCGCCGCGGCAACGAGGGCGACCGCGAGTGTGCCCGCGGGATTGCCGCGGCGCTGGCGGCGCGGGAGCCTGGCCTGGAGGTGCAGGTGCGCGAGCTGGCCGCGTCCATCCGCAGCAACCGCCGCGTGATCGAACTATGGCTGCCGCCCTGCGCCACGGATGCGGGCACGCCCGGTCCGGCGCGTTGCGAAGCCGTGCCTTAGCGCCGCTGTTCTGCCCGGGCGGGAAAGGGCACAAACAGGAAGGCCATGCCGGCGCACCGGCATGGCCTTCGGTGGCGCGCGGACGGTCCGCTCGCGCGGACCGCAGCGGCTCAGGCGGCGCCGCCCTTGAGCCTGGCCAGGCGCAGCCAGGTATCGACCACGGTGTCGGGGTTGAGCGACACCGACTCGATGCCTTCCTGCATCAGCCACTCGGCCAGGTCCGGGTGGTCGGAGGGACCCTGGCCGCAGATGCCCACGTACTTGCCCTTGGCGCGCGCGGCCTTGATCGCCATCGACAGCAGCTTCTTGACCGCCGGGTTCCGCTCGTCGAACAGGTGGGCGACGATCGAGGAGTCGCGGTCCAGGCCCAGCGACAGCTGGGTCAGGTCGTTGGAGCCGATCGAGAAGCCGTCGAAGATCTCGAGGAACTCGTCCGCCAGCAGGGCGTTGGACGGCACCTCGCACATCATGATGATCTTCAGGCCGTTCTCGCCCTGGCGCAGGCCGTTCTTCGCCAGCACCTCGACCACCTTGCGGCCTTCCTCGAGCGTGCGCACGAACGGGATCATCACCCAGAGGTTCTCCAGGCCCATCTCGTTGCGCACGCGCAGCACCGCCTTGCATTCCAGGGCGAAGGCGTCGGCGAAGGACGGATCGACGTAGCGGCTGGCGCCGCGGAAGCCGATCATCGGGTTCTCTTCCTCAGGCTCGTAGCGCTGGCCGCCGATCAGGTTGGCGTACTCGTTGGACTTGAAGTCCGACAGGCGCACGATCACCGGGTTGGGCGCGACCGACGCGGTGAGGGTGGCGATGCCCTCGGCGAGGCGGTCGACGTAGAAGCTGACCGGGTCGGCGTAGCCGGCGACGCGCTCGTCGATCCGGCGCTTGGTGTCCGCGTCCTGGCTGTCGTACTTCAGCAGCGCCTTGGGGTGCACGCCGATGTGGCTGGCGATGATCATCTCCAGGCGCGCCAGGCCGATGCCGGCGTTGGGCAGCTGGCCGAAGTCGAACGCACGCTCGGGATTGGCGACGTTCATCATGATCTTCAGCGGCGCCGGCGGCATGTTGCCCAGATCGGTGGTGGTGCGCTCGAACGGCAGGCGGCCGGCATAGATGTAGCCGGTATCGCCCTCGGCGCAGCTGACGGTCACTTCCTGGCCGTCCTTGATCAGGTCCAGCGCGTTGCCGGTGCCGACCACCGCCGGCACGCCCAGCTCGCGGGCGATGATCGCCGCGTGGCAGGTGCGGCCGCCGCGGTTGGTGACGATGGCGCTGGCGCGCTTCATCACCGGCTCCCAGTCCGGGTCGGTCATGTCCGCGACCAGCACGTCGCCCGGCTGCACGCGGTCCATGTCCTCCAGCGAGCGCACCACGCGCGCCACGCCGGCGCCGATCTTCTGGCCGATGGCGCGGCCCTCGGCGATCACCTCGCCGCGCTTCTCCAGCGCGAAGCGCTCGATCCGGGTGGCGTGGCCACGCGACTTCACCGTCTCCGGACGCGCCTGCACGATGAACAGCTTGCCGGACACGCCGTCCTTGGCCCATTCGATGTCCATCGGGCGGCCGTAGTGCTGCTCGATGGTCAGGGCCTGGCGCGCCAGCTCGTGCACGTCCTCGTCGGAGAGCGAGAAGCGGTTGCGCAGCCCGGCCGGCGTGTCCTCGGTGCGCACGCGCTCGCCGGGCTGGTCCGAATACACCATGCGGATCGCCTTGCTGCCGAGCGAGCGGCGCAGGATCGCCGGCTTGCCCTGCTTCAGCGTGGGCTTGTAGACGTAGAACTCGTCCGGGTTCACCGCGCCCTGCACGACCATCTCGCCCAGGCCGTAGCTGGCGGTGACGAACACCACGTCGCGGAAGCCGGACTCGGTGTCCAGGGTGAACAGCACGCCGGAGGCACCCACGTCCGAGCGCACCATCAGCTGCACGCCCGCCGACAGGAACACGTCCTCGTGCTTGAAGCCGTGGTGCACGCGGTAGGCGATCGCGCGGTCGTTGTACAGCGAGGCGAACACTTCCTTGACCTTGTGCACGACATCGTCGGCGCCGATCACGTTGAGGAAGGTCTCCTGCTGGCCGGCGAACGAGGCATCGGGCAGGTCCTCGGCGGTGGCGGAAGAGCGCACGGCCACCGCCACGTCGTCGCCGCCGTTCTCGCTGCACAGCTTCGCGTAGGCGGTGCGGATATCGGCATCCAGCGCCGGCTGCAGCGGGGCATCGATCACCCACTGGCGGATCTCGCGCCCGGCCGCGGTAAGCGCGTTGACGTCCTCGACGTCCAGCTGCGCGAGCCGGTCGTAGATGCGCTGGTGCAGGTCATTGTGCGCGATGAAGTCCTTGAACGCTTCGGCCGTGGTGGCGAAGCCACCCGGCACCGAGACGCCGAGGCCGGACAAGTGCCCGATCATCTCGCCGAGGGAGGAATTCTTGCCGCCGACGCGTGCCAGGTCGGCAAGACGAAGCTCATGCAACCACAGGATGTTCTGGTTCAAGTGCGATGCTCCGTGGAGCCACGCCCGGCCGGGCAATGGCCGTGTCCCGAGGTATGTGGGGTGGTTATGATGCCCCTGCGATTTGCGGCATATCAATGTTGATCATGTCATTCAACACGAAACCGGAGACGTCACAGGCATGAGCGCGATCCGCCCTGTTTTCTACGTTTCCGATGGTACCGGTATCACGGCGGAAACCATCGGCCACAGCCTGCTGACCCAGTTCAGCGGATTCCAGTTCGTGACCGACCGCATCGCCTTCGTCGACGACCTCGACAAGGCGCGCGAGGCGGCCGCGCGCATCCGCTCGGCCGGCGAGCGCTACGGCGTGCGGCCGATCGTGGTCAATTCCTGCGTCGATACCCAACTGAGCATGCTCCTGGCCGAAAGCGGGGCGTTGATGCTGGACGTGTTCGCGCCGTTCATCGAGCCGCTGGAGCGCGAGCTCAACCAGCCCCGGCAGGCGAGGGTGGGGCGCGCGCACGGCATCGTCGACTTCGACAGCTACCACCGCCGCATCGAGGCGATGAATTACGCCCTGGCGCATGATGACGGCGTCGCGCTGGACTATGTCGACGCCGACGTGGTGCTGGTGGGCGTGTCGCGCGCGGGCAAGACGCCGACCTGCGTGTACCTGGCGCTGCATTACGGCGTGAAGGCCGCCAACTACCCGCTGACCGACAGCGACCTGGACAACGACAGGTTGCCGGAGCGGCTGCGTCCGTACCGGCGCAAGCTGTTCGGACTGACCATCGATCCGGACCGGCTGCAGCAGATCCGCCAGGAGCGCAGGCCGGATTCGTCCTATTCGCGGCTGGAGACCTGCAGGCGCGAGGTGCAGGCGGCCGAGGCGATGTTCGCGCGCGAGCGCATCCCGACCCTCAGCACCACGCACACCTCGATCGAGGAGATCTCCAGCAAGGTGCTGGCCACCTTCGGCCTGCAGCGGGAGATGTTCTGAACGGCGGGCCGTGCGCATGGGGGCCGGCGGCGGGCTTTTCAATGCTGCCGCGCGCGCGCCTTGCCGTGTAGCATCGGGCGCATGCAGCAGGCACTCCCCATCGTCGCGCGTATCCCCAGGATCGGCCGCTTCGGCTGGCTGATGGGGCTGTACGCGGAGAACCACGCCCGCCTGACCCGGCTGTTCGCGCCGGCCGGGCTGGCGTGCGGCAGCTACGTGTCCTCGCTGGGCGACGGCCTGGACGTGCGCCTGGACGTGCTCGAGCGCCACCGCTACACGGTCGAGCTGCGCCTGACCTACGACCTGTGCGACCCGGTGACCGGCGAGCCGGACCCCTCTGCCTACCTGCGCCTGTACAACGACGCCCGCCAGGTCGAGACCACCCACTGCTACGTCGGCCGGCGCTGGCAGGACGTGATCGGCATGTACCCGCCGCCGGCCGAAGTGGTGGGCCACCGCCTGCGCATGAACACCTTCCTGGGCAAGTGGCTGCAGTACCTGGCCGAGCAGGGCCACGGCGTGGCCACGCTGCGCCCGGCGCCGCCGCGGGCACCGCTGGCGGCCGTGGCGCGGGACTGACCATGGGCTTCGATCCGCGTTCCGTGCCGCTGTCGGTGCTGGACCTGGCACCGGTGTGCGAGGGCTCGGACGTCTCCGCCGCGCTGGCCAACAGCGTCGACCTGGCCCGCCATGCCGAGGCCCTGGGCTACCGCCGGTTCTGGCTGGCCGAGCACCACAACATGCCCGGCATCGCCAGCGCCGCCACCGCGGTGCTGATCGCGCACGTGGCCGCGCATACCTCGAAGATCCGGGTTGGCGCTGGCGGGATCATGCTGCCCAACCATTCGCCGCTGCAGGTGGCCGAGCAGTTCGGCACCCTGGCCGCGCTGCATCCGGGCCGGATCGACCTGGGCGTGGGCCGCGCGCCGGGCACCGACCACGCCACCGCGCGGGCGCTGCGCCGCTATTTCGACTCCGCCGAGCAGTTCCCGCAGGACGTGCAGGAGCTGCTGCGCTATTTCGAGCCGGTGCAGCCGGGCCAGGCGGTGCAAGCCGTGCCCGGCGCCGGGCTCGGGGTGCCGGTGTGGATCCTGGGTTCCAGCCTGTTCGGCGCGCAGCTGGCCGCGGCGCTGGGCCTGCCGTACGCGTTCGCCTCGCACTTCGCCCCGGATGCGCTGGAGGAAGCCCTGCTGGTCTACCACCGGCACTTCCGGCCCTCGAAGCACTGCGCCGAGCCGCACGTGATGCTGGCGGTGAACGTGGTGGCCGCGGCCACCGACGCCGAGGCGCGGCGGCTGTTCACCACCCCGCAGCAGGCCTTCGTGAACCTGCGCCGCGGCCGCCCGGGGCTGATCCCGCCGCCGGTGGACGACATCGAGGCCTACTGGAACCCGCAGGAGAAGGCCGGGGTGGAGCGGGCGCTGGCCTGCAGCGTGGTCGGCAGCCGCGACACCGTGGCCGAGGGCCTGGCGCGCTTCGTCCAGCGCCACCGCCCGGACGAGCTGATCGTGGTGGCCAACCTGCACGACCACCAGGCCCGGCTGGAGTCCTACCGGATCGCGGCCGAGGCCTGGGGCCTGGCGGCCGCCGGTTGACCACCTGAACGGCGCCGACGGACGGCGCTCGCTATTCCGGACGAATACGGGTATCGTGCCCTCACTGTGTTTGCATGGGTCACCGTGAATCGTGGCCTGATGCAGTCGATCCGACGATCGCGCTACATCGTTCCGCTTTGCCTAACACCTGCAACCCAGTACCCGCCGCGGATGTCCCGCGACCGGGTTTTCCATTTTTCCGTTGAGGAGTTAGCAAACATGTCCGATCGTCAGACCGGTACCGTCAAGTGGTTCAACGACGCCAAGGGCTTCGGCTTCATCACCCCGGAGAGCGGTGCCGACCTGTTCGTGCATTTCCGTTCGATCCAGGGCTCGGGCTTCAAGTCGCTGCAGGAAGGCCAGAAGGTCTCCTTCATCGTCGTGCAGGGCCAGAAGGGCCTGCAGGCCGACCAGGTCCAGGCGCTGTAACTGACTGGCCTTCCCGGCTCGCGCCGGGATCGCAGACCGGAACGCCGGGGGCGCAAGCCTCCGGCGTTTTCCGTTTCCGGGCCCGGCGCGCGGCGCAACGGATGGCAAACGCCGGCCGTGCGAGGATGGGCGCAGTCGAACAGGAGTTGCCGATGCTGACCGTCCATCACCTGGAAAATTCCCGTTCCCAGCGCGTGCTGTGGCTGCTGGAGGAACTGGAGCTGCCGTACCACGTGGTGCACCACAGGCGCGACCCGAAGACCCTGCTGGCGCCGCCGGAGCTGCGCGCCGTGCACCCGCTGGGCAAGGCCCCGGTGCTGGTGGATGGCGGCCAGGCGCTGGCCGAATCCGGTGCGATCCTGGAATACCTGGTCGAGCGCTACGACACCGGCTATGCGCTATCGCCGCCGCCGGAACCGGCGCTGGCCGAGGAGCGCCTGCTGTACCGCTACTGGATGCACTACGCCGAGGGCTCGGCCATGCCGCCGATGCTGCTGTCGCTGGTGCTGCGCCGGATCCGCAACGCGCCGATGCCGTTCTTCGCCCGGCCCATCGCCCGCGCCATCGTCGACCGCACCCTGGCCGGCTTTGTCTCGCCGCAGGTGAAGCTGCACCTGGACTGGATGGAGCAGGCGCTGGACGGCGGCGGCTGGTTCGCGGGCGAGCGCTTCACCGCGGCCGACATCCAGATGAGCTTCCCGATCGAGGCCGCGGCGGCGCGCGCCGGGCTGGACGGCCACCCGAACCTGCGCGGCTTCCTCGAGCGCATCCACGCGCGCCCGGCCTACCAGCGGGCGCTGGAGCAGGGCGGCCCGTTCGCGGTCGCCACCGGCTGATCCGCCCGCCGGCGGCGACCCATGCGGATCGGATTCGACAACAGCTTCCTGCGCGAACTGCCCGGCGACCCCGAGGCCGGGCCGCGCGTGCGCGAGGTCTTCGCGGCCTGGTCGCGGGTGGATCCCACCCCGGTGGCCGCGCCGCGGCTGCTGGCCTGGTCGCCCGAGGCCGCGGCCCTGGCCGGGCTGGACGCCGCCGACGCCGAGCACCCGGACTTCGCCCGCGTGTTCGGCGGCAATGCGCTGCTGGAAGGCATGCAGCCGTGGGCGGCCAACTACGGCGGCCACCAGTTCGGCAGCTGGGCCGGGCAGCTGGGCGATGGCCGCGCGATTTCGCTGGGCGAGGCGATCGGGCCGGACGGCGGGCGCTGGGAACTGCAGCTCAAGGGCGCGGGGCGCACGCCGTACTCGCGTTTCGGCGACGGCCGCGCGGTGCTGCGCTCCTCGATCCGCGAGTTCCTGTGCAGCGAGGCCATGCACCACCTGGGCATCCCCACCACGCGCGCGCTCAGCCTGGTCGGCACCGGCGAGGAGGTGGTGCGCGACATGTTCTACGACGGCCATCCGCGCCCGGAGCCCGGTGCCGTGGTGTGCCGGATGGCGCCCAGCTTCCTGCGCTTTGGCAGCTGGCAACTGCCGGCCTCGCGCGGCGATACCGCGCTGCTGCGGCGGCTGGCGGACCATGTCCAGCGCCACCACTTTCCGGACCTGCATGGACTGGGCCCGGCCGGCGACGCGGAATGGTTCGCGCAGGTGTGCGAGCGCACCGCGTGGACGGTGGCCGGCTGGATGCGGGTGGGCTTCGTCCACGGGGTGATGAACACCGACAACATGTCCATCCTCGGCCTGACCATCGACTACGGTCCCTATGGCTGGCTGGAGGACTACGACCCGGACTGGACGCCCAACACCACCGACGCCCACGGCCGCCGCTACCGCTATGGCGCCCAGCCGCAGGTGGCGTACTGGAACCTCACCCGGCTGGCGCAGGCGCTGGCGCCGCTGTTCGGCGGGGTCGCGCCGCTGGAGGCCGGGCTGCAGCGCTACCTGGACGCCTGGGCCCGGGCCGAGCGGGAAATGGTGGCCGGCAAGCTGGGCCTGGCCCGCGCCGGCGCCGGTGACGTGGCCCTGTTCGAGGACCTGTGCCGGGTGCTGCAGGCCGGGCAGTTCGACCTCACCACGTTCTTCCGCCAGCTTGGGGAGGTGGATCCGGCCACGGCCAGGCCGGCGGACTTCGCGGCGGTGTCCTACGACGCCGTCGCGGCCGCGGCGGTGTCGCCGGCGTTGCAGGAGTGGCTGGCACGCTACGCCGCGCGCCTGGCCGACGACCCGCTGGCGCCACCACGGCGGCGCGAACGCATGCGCCTGGCCAATCCGCGCTACGTGTTGCGCAACTGGCTGGCGCAGGAGGCCATCGACCGTGCCGAGGCCGGCGACCTGGCGTCGGTGGCGACGCTGCTGGAGGTGATGCGCCGCCCGTACGAGGACCAGCCTGGACGGGAGCACTACGCCGGCCTGCGCCCCGAATGGGCGCGCCATCGCGCCGGCTGCTCGATGCTGTCCTGCAGCTCCTGACGGCGTTACCGTTTGCGCATCCCGTCCGTCCGGAGAGCTTCCCCGATGTCCGCAACAGTCGCCGAACCCGCCACCCAGCCGGCCTGGGCCTCGCTGGTCCGCGAGATCCCGGACTTTCCCTCGCCGGGCATCGTGTTCCGCGACATCTGCCCGCTGCTGGCCGATGCCGACGGCCTGGCCGCGATGCTCGACGACCTGGCCGCACCATGGCGCGGCGTGGCGATCGACCTGGTGGCCGGGATCGAGGCGCGCGGCTTCATCCTCGGCGCCGCGCTGGCGCCGCTGCTGGGTGCCGGCTTTCTGCCGCTGCGCAAGCCGGGCAAGCTGCCCGGGCCGGTGGTCGAGGAACAGTACGCGCTGGAATACGGCAGCGACCGGCTGCAGCTGCAGGCCGGCGCGGTCGCGCCGGGCACCCGCGTGCTGCTGGTGGACGACGTGCTGGCCACCGGCGGCACCCTGGCCGCGGCGGCCCGGCTGCTGGCACAGCAGCAGGCCCGGGTGGTCGGGGCGGGGGTGCTGATGGAGCTGGTGGCCCTCGGTGGCCGTGCCCGCTGGGAAATCGACGCGCCGCTGGTGGCCTTGCTGAGGCACTGAGGCGGGATCGGGTTCGGGATTCGGGATTCGTGGTTGGTGCTTCGCGGGGCGCGTAGTCCGGACAACGCGGCGCATCCGGGGGCGCGACGCGCGCCCCGGTAGGCAGGGTCAGAGCCTGCGTACGCGGAAGCGGCGGCCCTTGATCCTGCCGGCTTCCAGCCGCTGCAGGGCGCGTTCCGCCTGTGCGTTGGCGATGGCCACGTAGGAGCGGGTGGCCGCAATCACGATCTTGCCGATGGCCGATCCGGGCAGGCCGGCCTCGCCGGTCAGGGCGCCGAGGATGTCGCCGGGGCGCAGCTTGTCGGTCTTGCCGCCGTCGATGCGCAGGGTGGTCATCGGTGCCCGTGCCGGCTGGGCGGGGCGGCCGGTGGCCAGCGGGGCGTTCTCGCGCGGCGGCGGGCTGTCCTGGGCGGCGGCGATCATCTCCGCGCGCGCGTTCTCGCGGCCGGCGACCAGGCTCAGGGCCAGGCCACGGCGGCCGGCACGGCCGGTGCGGCCGATGCGGTGGCGGTAGGCGCCCACGTCGGTGGGCAGCTCGTAGTTCACCACCGCGGCCAGGTCCTCCACGTCCAGGCCGCGCGCGGCCACGTCACTGGCGACCAGCACGTTGCAGCTGCGGTTGGCCAGCTGCAGCAGCACTTCGTCGCGGTCGCGCTGCTCCATGTCGCCATGCAGGGCCAGGGCGGAAAAGCCGAACTGGCGCAGCGAGCCGGCGACCTCGTCCACGTCCTTGCGGGTATTGCAGAACACTACCGCCGATTCGGGGCGATGGCGCAGCAGCAGGCCGGCCACGGCCTTCTGCCGGAACTGCGGGTCCACGTCGAAGAAGCGCTGCTCGATGTCCGGCGCCGATTCACCGCCGTCCACCGAGACCTCCACCGGATCGCGCAGCAGCTGGCGGGCGAGTTCGCGGATCGCATCGGGGAAGGTGGCCGAGAACAGCAGGGTCTGGCGCTGGCCGTGGCAGCGGTTGGCGATCTCGCGCACCGGCTCCTCGAAGCCCATGTCCAGCATGCGGTCGGCCTCGTCCAGCACCAGGGTGCGGACCACGCCCAGGTGCAGCACGCGCTTGCGGGCCAGCTCCTGCACCCGGCCCGGCGTGCCGACCACGACCTGCGGGTCGTGCGCCTGCAGCGAGGCGATCTGCGGCTCCAGCGCCACGCCGCCGGTGAGCACGCTCAGCTTGAGGTTGGGGATGCCGGTGGCCAGGCGGCGCAGCTGCCGGCCGACCTGGTCGGCCAGCTCGCGGGTCGGGCACAGCACCAGCGCCTGGCAGCGCGATTGGCCCGGATCCAGCCGCTGCAGCAAGCCCAGGCCGAAGGCGGCGGTCTTGCCGCTGCCGGTGGGCGCCTGCGCCAGCAGGTCGCGGCCTTCCAGGATCGGCGGCAGTGACTGCGCCTGGATCGGCGTGGCGGCGGTATAGCCCAGCGCGTCCAGTCCGGGACGCAGGGCGGGGGAGAGCGGCAGCGCGGCAAAGTCGGTCATGCGCCATTCTCGCAGGTGTGGCCCGTACAATGCGCGGATGCCTTTGATCACCCTGCAGAACGTCGACTACAGCGTCGGCGGCCCGTTGTTGCTGGAACATGCCGACCTGTCGATCGAGCCGGGCGAACGCATCGCCCTGATCGGCCGCAACGGCGCCGGCAAATCCACCCTGCTCAAGCTCATCGCCGGCGAACTGCAGCCGGACGATGGCCAGGTGCGGGTCCAGGCAGGCGTGCGTGTGGCGCGCCTGGAGCAGGAGGTGCCCGGCGGCACCGAGGGCAGCGTGTTCGACGTGGTCGCCGGCGGCCTGGGCGAGCTGGGCACCTGGCTGGCGCAGTTCCACCAGATCAGCCATGCCGCGGAATTCGACGCGGCGCAGCTGTCGCGGGTGCAGGCGAAGATCGACGCGGCCGACGGCTGGGCCCTGGACCGGCGCGTGGCCGAGGTGCTCAGCCGCCTGGAGCTGGATGGCGATGCGGTGTTCGCGCGCCTGTCCGGTGGCATGAAGCGCCGCGTGCTGCTGGCGCGCTCGCTGGTTTCCGCGCCGGACGTGCTGCTGCTGGACGAGCCGACCAACCACCTGGACATCGAGGCGATCGACTGGCTGGAGGGCTTCCTGAAGGAGTGGAGCGGCAGCGTGGTGTTCGTCACCCACGACCGCCGCTTCCTGCGCGCCCTGGCCACCCGCATCGTCGAGATCGACCGCGGCCAGGTCACCAGCTGGCCGGGCGACTGGGCCAACTACGAGCGCCGCCGCGAGGAGCGGCTCAACGCCGAGGCGCAGGAGAACGCGCGCTTCGACAAGCTGCTGGCGCAGGAGGAAGCCTGGATCCGCCAGGGCATCAAGGCTCGCCGCACCCGCGACGAAGGCCGCGTGCGCCGGCTCAAGGCCATGCGCGTGGAACGCGCCCAGCGCCGCGAACTGTCCGGCAACGTGCGCATGGAGGCCGCCCAGGGCGAGTCCTCCGGCAAGAAGGTCATCGAGGCCAGGGACCTGCATTTCGCCCACGGCGGGCAGGTGATGGTGCGGGGCTTCTCCACCACCGTGCTGCGCGGCGACCGCATCGGCCTCATCGGCCCCAACGGCAGTGGCAAGACGACCCTGCTGAAGCTGCTGCTGGGCGAACAGCAGCCGCAGGCCGGCGAGGTGAAACTGGGCACCAACCTGCAGGTGGCCTACTTCGACCAGTACCGCGCGACCCTGCGCGAGGACTGGAACGCGATGGAGAACGTGGCCGGCGGCCGCGACTTCGTCGAGATCAACGGCTCGCGCAAGCACGTGCTGGCCTACCTGCAGGACTTCCTGTTCACGCCCGAGCGCGCGCGTGCGCCAATCACCCGCCTGTCCGGCGGCGAGCGCAACCGCCTGCTGCTGGCGCGCCTGTTCGCGCAGCCATCCAACCTGCTGGTGATGGACGAGCCGACCAACGACCTGGACGTGGAAACCCTGGAGCTGCTGGAAGACCTGCTGGCCGACTACAACGGCACCCTGCTGCTGGTCAGCCACGACCGCGACTTCCTCGACAACGTCGTGACCTCTACGTTGGTGATGGAAGGCGAGGGGCGGGTGGGCGAGTACGTGGGCGGCTACAGCGACTGGCTGCGCCAGCGCCCGGCACCGCCGGCGCCGAAGCCCGCCGCGGCCAGGCCCGCGCCGGCCCCGGCCGCCGCGCCCGCGGCGCCGGCGCCGGCCGGCAAGCGCAAGCTCAGCTACAAGGATGCGCGCGAGCTGGAGCAGCTGCCGGGCCGGATCGAGGCGCTGGAAGCTGAGCTGGCGGAACTGGCCGCGGCCATGTCCGACCCGGCCTTCTACCAGCAGGATCCGGGCGTGGTCGCCGCGCATGGCAAGCGCATGGCCGATGCCCAGGCCGAGCTGGACGCCGCCTACGCCCGCTGGGCCGAACTGGACGGCTGAGCCCGGCCGCGCATCGCATGCACCCGGCCGCTGCCGGCGCGCGACGGGTCCGGGGCGGGCTACTTCGCGCGGCCGGTATTGCGCGGCGTGCTGTCCGGCGCCAGGAACGCCCAGAACGGCACCCCGGCCTCGGCCCACCAGCGCACTGCATCGTCCAGTACCTCGACCAGGGGCTGCAGGTCCTGCGGGCGGGTGCCCTGCAGCCCGGCGAAGCCGTCGATCGCCAGCAGGTAGCCCGGAGCGGGCGCCCAGGACAGGTCGCGCAGCGCATCCAGCAGGCCATCCCAGTTGCGGCCCCAGCCGGCCGGGAAGTCCAGCGTGGTGGCGATGCGCAGCAGCAGCGCGGCCTTGTCGCGGCAGCCCTCCAGATCGATCCGCCGCACCAGCAGGCCGGCATCGCGCGCGGCCGCGGCCAGCGCCGCCAGGTCGGCGGCGGCAACCTCGTAGACGCCGGCGCGGGTGGCATCGTCCAGGCCGAGGTCGAATCCGGAGTGGGTCATGGCCGTGCCTCCGCCATGGGCACCTGGAAGGCGCGGAAGCTGCCGTAGTGGTCGGCGCTGTAGTACCACTCGGTTGGCGGATCGCCGCCGGTGACGATGCGGCGCGCGCCACGGTGCGGCACGCCGGGCGTCGGCACGGTGTACTCGCGGTAGTGGCCGCGCGGGCGCGGCGGCAACCGGCCTTCGCGGTTGGCGAACACGCTGCCGTCCTGGCGGTGCGGGAACGGGCCGCCCTGCCGGATGGACGCGACCACCGGGCCGGCTTCCGCCGGCAGGAACGCCGGCAGCGTGGTTGGCACGGCCTGGGCGGAGGCGGCTGCTGGCGCAGGGGGAGGCACGACCTGCTCCGGTCCGGGGCGCTGCAGCCAGGCCAGCCCGGCCAGCAGCAGGGCCGCCGCCAGCAGGGGCAGGGTGCGGGTCAGGGGGGCGCGGCGCGAAGCGGACATGCCTGCCAGTATGCGGTTGGCACGCGCGGGATGGGCGCGGCCTGCACGCTTCGTTCGCGCGCGCTTCACGCAATGCCGCGGTCGCGGCGTTTTCCACCGGCGGAACGCCGGCTTTTCACTCCGCGGACCTTGGTTGCCCGCGCCGGCATCCCTACAC
>Ga0180223_1000294_pt1 | contig 74657 bp, 66 predicted proteins | sample eDN5th30CKraftOP_FD_151337 | JGI IMG/M metagenome (GOLD analysis project Ga0180223, IMG submission 151337) | Enriched Organic Plus compost microbial communities from Emeryville, California, USA - eDNA 5th pass 30_C Kraft OP (version 2) (version 2) ...
TTTGTCGGCGCGCGCCGGCGTGGCCGTCAACCGCGTCATTTCCGACCTGAACACAGCCATCGGGGCGCTGCCCCAGGTGCAGGGCGCCGAAGGCAACATCCAGGTCAGCCGCGACCTTCAAGCCGTGCTGGCCCGCACCGACAAAGAGGCTTCCCGCCGGGGCGACACCTATATCGCCAGCGAGCTTTTCCTGCTGGCCCTGGTGGACGACAAGGGCGAGGCCGGCCGCATCCTGCGCGAGGCGGGGCTGCAGCGCAAGCCGCTGGAAGTCGCCATCGAAGCCATGCGCGGCGGCGAAACCGTGTCCGACGCCGAAGGCGAGTCCAACCGCGAGGCTTTGGCCAAGTACACCACCGACCTGACCGAGCGCGCGCGCCAGGGCAAGCTTGATCCGGTCATCGGGCGCGACGACGAAATCCGCCGCACCATCCAGATACTGCAGCGCCGCACCAAGAACAACCCTGTTCTCATCGGCGAGCCGGGCGTGGGCAAGACCGCCATCGTCGAGGGCCTGGCGCAGCGCATCGTCAATAACGAGGTCCCCGAGACGCTCAAGGGCAAGCGCGTGCTGGCCCTGGACCTGGCCGCGCTGCTGGCGGGGGCAAAGTTCCGCGGCGAATTCGAAGAGCGCCTCAAGGCCGTGCTGAAAGAGCTTTCACAGGACGAAGGCGGCATCATCGTGTTCATCGATGAGCTGCACACCATGGTGGGCGCCGGCAAGGCCGAGGGCGCCATGGACGCCGGCAACATGCTCAAGCCGGCGCTGTCGCGCGGCGAACTGCACTGCATCGGCGCCACCACGCTGGACGAATACCGCAAGTACATCGAAAAAGACGCCGCGCTCGAGCGCCGCTTCCAGAAGGTGCTGGTCAACGAACCCGACGTCGAGTCCACCATCGCCATTCTGCGCGGCCTGCAAGAGCGCTACGAGCTGCACCATGGCGTGGCCATCACCGACCCGGCCATCGTGGCGGCGGCCGAGCTGTCCAACCGCTACATCACCGACCGCTTCCTGCCCGACAAGGCCATCGACCTCATCGACGAGGCCGCGGCGCGCATCCGCATGGAAATCGACTCCAAGCCCGAGGTCATGGACAAGCTCGACCGGCGCATCATCCAGCTGAAGATCGAGCGCGAGGCCGTCAACAAGGAAACCGACGAAGCCTCGCTGCGCCGCCTGAAGGCCATCGAGGACGAACTCGAGAAACTGCAGCGCGAGTACAACGACTACGAAGAAATCTGGAAGTCCGAAAAAGCGGCGGTGCAGGGCTCGCAGTCCATCAAGGAAGAAATCGAGCGCGTGCGCGCCGAGATGGCCGAATTGCAGCGCAAGGGCCAGTTCGACAAGCTGGCCGAGCTGCAGTACGGCAAGCTGCCCGAGCTCGAAGGCCGCCTGAAGGCCGCCGAGGCGGGCAAGGACGAGGCCGAAGCCGGCAAGCCGCATCTGCTTCGCACCGAAGTCGGCGCCGAGGAAATCGCCGAGGTGGTGTCGCGCGCCACGGGCATCCCCGTCTCCAAGATGATGCAGGGCGAACGCGCCAAGCTGCTCGGCATGGAAGACTTCCTGCACAAGCGCGTGGTGGGCCAGGAAGAGGCGGTGACGCTGGTGTCCGACGCCATCCGGCGCTCGCGTGCGGGCCTGTCCGATCCTTCGCGCCCCTATGGCTCCTTCCTGTTCCTGGGCCCCACGGGCGTGGGCAAGACCGAGCTTACCAAGGCGCTGGCCAACTTCCTGTTCGATTCGGACGACCACATGATCCGCATCGACATGAGCGAGTTCATGGAAAAACATTCCGTGGCCCGCCTCATCGGCGCGCCTCCGGGATACGTGGGCTATGAAGAGGGCGGCTATCTTACCGAGGCGGTGCGCCGCAAGCCCTACAGCGTCATTCTGCTGGACGAAATCGAAAAGGCGCATCCCGACGTGTTCAACGTGCTGCTGCAGGTGCTGGACGACGGCCGCCTGACTGACGGCCAGGGCCGCACGGTGGACTTCCGCAACACGGTCATCGTCATGACGTCCAACCTGGGCTCGCAGCACATACAAAGCATGGCCGGCCAGCCTTACGACGTGGTCAAGGAAGTCATCTGGAACGAGCTGAAAACCGCTTTCCGGCCCGAGTTCCTGAACCGCATCGACGAGGTCGTGGTGTTCCACAGCCTGGAAGCCAAGCACATCGAATCCATCGCGCGCATCCAGATCCAGTACCTGGCGGACCGGCTTGCGCAGCAGGACATGCGGCTGGAAGTTTCCGACGCGGCGCTGGCGCAGCTTGCGCGCACGGGCTTCGACCCGGTGTTCGGGGCGCGGCCCTTGCGGCGGGCCATCCAGCAGTACATCGAGAACCCCATCGCGCGGCTCATCCTGGAAGGCAAGTTCGGTCCCAAGGACGTCGTGCCGGTGGACTGGGACGGCGAGAAGTTCGTGTTCGAGCGCACCTTGCAGTAAGCCGCTCCGGTGGCAAGAGGCAAGGTTTGCCGCAGGGCCGGCTTCCCCCGGCCGATGCGGCCGGCCATCGGCCTGCCCGCGTATCCCCCGGCGTACGCAGCCCCCGACATTGACCGGGGGCTTTTTTGCCGCCGGGCCACCCCAAGGTTCGGCGCTCTCAGTTCCATGTCTCAACTCGGCGCCGCCCGCTCGGCACCCCCAGCTCGGCGCCCCCGACCAAACAGCCTATTTTTAAATTCAACAGTATTGAAATTAAAACTAAATAAAAATACATTGTTATATAAGAAAAATAATGAAATTACCTTTAAAAAATAAACAGTATAGAAATTAAATTCTATGGTTTGGCGGGGCCAAAGCTGATAAGATGGATTCACGGAACAATTATTCTAGGAGACAATCCGTGGACGCCATATTCCCCCTGGACGCTTGGTATGTCGCCGGCTGGGACCACGAGGTCGGCCGCCATCTGTTGCAGCGGCGCCTATGCGGCAAGCGCGTGGTGCTGTACCGCAAGCAGGACGGCGCGGCGGTCGCGCTGGACGACGCCTGTTGGCACCGGCTGGTGCCCCTGTCGGCGGGCAAGCTCGAGGGCGACAATGTAGCCTGTCCCTACCATGGGCTGCAGTTCAACGGCGAAGGGCGTTGCGTGCACATGCCCTCGCAAGAGACCCTCAATCCTTCGGCCTGCGTGCGCAGTTATCCGGTGCAGGAGCGCCACCGCTTTATCTGGGTGTGGCTGGGGGACCCGGCACTGGCCGATCCCGCGCTCATTCCCGATCTGTTCCAGAACGGCCACCCCGACTGGGCCGGCGACGGCGGCACCACGCATCTGGAATGCGATTACCGCCTGCTTATCGACAACCTCATGGACCTGACGCACGAGACCTTCGTGCATGCAAGCAGCATAGGCAACGCGGCGGTGGCCGAGGCGCCGTTCCGCGTCGCCCAGGACGATGAAAAAGTAACCGTCACGCGCTGGATGCTGGATATCGATCCGCCGCCGTTCTTCCGCAAGCAGTTGGCCGGCGCCGGCAAGGTGGACCGCTGGCAGCTGATCAGCTTTCATGCGCCCGGCACGGTCACCATCGACGTCGGCGTGGCGCCCACCGGCACGGGCGCGCCCGAAGGCGACCGCAGCAAGGGCGTCACCGGCTTCGTCATACATGTCGCCACGCCCGAAACGGAGACTTCCTGCAACTACTACTGGGCTTTCCTGCGCAACTACGAACTATTGAGCCAGCGCCTGACGACCGAGTGGCGCGAAAGCGCGAGGCGCATCTTCGCCGAGGACAAGCACATCCTGGAACTCCAGCAGCAGGCCATCCTGGAGAACCCGGACCGCGGCTTCTATCCCTTGAACATCGACGGCGGGGCCTTGCTTGCGCGCCGGCGCATTGAACAGATGGTGCAGGCCCGGGGGCGGGCCTCCCGAGGCGGCGCGCCCATCATCCGCCTGCGGAGCGTCGCATCATGAGCGGCCTCATCCGCGCGCAGGTAAGCCATGTGTCGTCTCCTTGCCGGGACGTACGCTACATAGAGCTGTCGGCGCGGGGCGGCTTGCCCCCTTATGGGCCCGGCGACCATATCGACTGCCACATTGAGGCGGGCGGCCGCTCGCTGAGGCGCTCCTATTCGCTGGTCGGAAAATGGCTGGGCGACGGCCGCTACCGCATCGCCGTCCGGCTGGTGCCGGATTCCCGCGGCGGGTCGGCCTGCATGGCCACGCTCAAGCCCGGCGATACACTGTCCATCACCCCGCCGCGCCCGCATTTTCCGCTATCGCGCCTGCGCTCGGTGCATCGCGTTTTCCTGGCCGGCGGCATCGGCATCACGCCGCTGATCGGCATGATCGAAGCCGTCATGGACGACGATGCGCCCTTCGATCTTTATTACGCCGGGCGCAGCGCCGCCTCCATGCCTTTCCTGGACGAGCTTGCGCAGCGCCTGGGCCCGCGGCTGCATGCCAGCTTCGACGACCTGGGGCAGCGCCCCGACCTGGCCGGGCTGGTGCGGGCGCTGCCCCATGACGCGGAGCTGTATGTCTGCGGCCCCATCGGCCTGCTGAACGCCGCGCGCCAGGTGTGGCGCGACAGCGGCCGGGACCCCGTCAACCTGCGTTTCGAGACATTCGCGGCGGGGGGCGTCGCGGCCAACAGCGCCTTCCAGGTCTCGATTCCCAGGCTGGGCCGCGAACTGCGCGTGAACGAAGACGAAAGTCTGCTCGAAGCGCTGGAGCGCGCCGGCCTGGAGCCGCTGTCCAACTGCCGCAAGGGCGAATGCGGGCTGTGCGCCGTCGAGGTGCTGCAGCTTGAGGGCGCCATCGACCACCGGGACGTCTTCTTCAGCGAGAGCCAGAAAGCGCAAAACAAACTGCTGTGCAGCTGTGTCTCGCGCCTGGAGGGCGGCCGCGCCGTTATCGATTTTCCCTGAGGGGCGTGGGGTCTGGCGCATCGGCTTTCCGTCGCTGTCGATGGCGCGGACAGCGTCCTTTCATGGGGGCGCGGTGCGGCGCGCGCGAACGGCAGTGCATCGCCGCGCGGCGGTTCGCAGGGGTGGACTGGTGAAGTATCATACGGCGGTCCAATACTTCAGAGAGAACCCGCGTTGGCTCGCAAGCAGAAACCCTCGCAACAGGACATGCCGGAACTGGATACGCAAGCCGCCTTGTCGGGCGCTGCCGCCCGACAAGACGCCTCCGGCCTCGCAAAGCACGTATCCCGCGATGCCGGCGCCGCGCCGCGTGCGCCCTGGCTCCTGGACGACATCCTGCGCGACAGGCCGGGATATCTGGTGCGGCGGCTGCATCAGACTTCGGTCAGCATCTTCGCCCAGGAAATGGCGCAGTTCGACCTGACGCCGGTGCAGTACAGCGTGCTGGCCGTCGTCGTGGAGCAGCCCGGCATAGACCAGGTATCGGCGGCCGAGATGGTGGGCGTGGACCGCACTACCATCGTCGGCGTCATAGACCGCCTGGCCAGGAAAGGCCTGATGACCCGCAGCGTGGCCGACTATGACAAGCGCGCCAGGGTCCTGAAAAGCACGCGCGTCGGCGAGAAACTGATGGCCAGGGTGGCCATTGCCGCCGAAGCCGTCCGGCTGCGCCTGCTGGAGCCGCTTTCGGACGCCGAGTCGGCGCTGTTCTGCGAGCTGATGGAGCGCGTCATCGCCTACCACCGCCACGCCGGCGGGCCTGCGGCGGCCTGAGCCCTTCCGGCGCCTGCCGCATCCCTCTTTTCCCCTTTCATTCTTGCAGGCCGCCTCTGGGCGGTGAAACTTGGTTCAAGAAGGGTTTCAGTCCTGCCCGTAGAACTTGACGCCTATGGTGATGGCCTCGCGGCCTTGCTGGCGCCGGTGCCGGTTGGTGTCGCGCAGCGAGTAGATGCAGCCGCAGTATTCCTGCTGGTAAAAGCCCTCGCGCTTGCTGATTTCTATCATGCGCGCCGAGCCGCCGCCCTTGCGCCAGTTGTAGGTCCAGTACAGCAGGCCGGGGTAGCGGGCCGCAGCGCGTTCGCCGCAGCCGTTGATCTGGTTCATGTCCTTCCAGCGCGAAATGCCCAGCGAACTGGTGATGGTGTCGTAGCCATGCTCGTGCGCGTACAGGGCGGTGCGCTCGAAGCGCATGTCGAAGCAGGCCGTGCAGCGCGCGCCGCGCTCGGGTTCGTGTTCCAGACCCTTGACGCGCTCGAACCAGTTGTCGCGGTCATAGTCGGCGTCGATGAAAGGGATGCCGTGTTCCTGCGCGAAGCGGATGTTCTCGTTCTTGCGTATTTCGTATTCGCGGTCGGGATGGATGTTGGGGTTGTAGAAGTAGATGGCGTAGTCGATGCCGGAGGCCGTCATGGCTTCCATGACTTCGCCCGAACAGGGCGCGCAGCACGAGTGCAGCAACACCTTTTTGCGGGAGTCGGGCAGCTGGAGGACGGGGCGCTTAGTGTCGGTCATGGCAAAGGCCCGGGCGGCACCGGGCGGGAAATCGCGTGGAAAACCTGTATTTTAGTCTTCCGACGGTATATCCCCAAGCGGCGTGCCGCCAGGATGCGCCTCGTTGCGGCGGCGCCGGCGCGGGCGGGCGCTTTGCCCGGCCGCCGCCGGCTGCCTCAGTCGCCGATGACTTCGCGCCACAGCGCGCGCACGCAGGCGCGCTCCGAGGCCAGCAGGTCGGGCGACACGCGCGCCTTCTCGGCCCCCTGCAGGCGCAGCGCGTGCTGCATGCGCCGGAATACCCTGTAGGCGTCGGCCACCTCGGAGGCCAGCTGCGCGGGGATCAGGCCTTCCTGGGCGGCCAGCCGCAGCAGCGTGATGTTTCCCAGGTTGTCCCGCAGCACGGGATGGCTGCGCGCGTGGGCCAGCACCAGGTACTGGGTGACGAATTCCACGTCCACCATGCCGCCGCGGTCGTGCTTCAGGTCGAAGTCGGCCGACTGGTTGGGATGGCCGGCGCTGATCTTGTCGCGCATCTGGCGCACGTCCTGCTTCAGTTGCGCGGGGTCGCGCGCCAGCAGCAGGACTTCGCGGCGCACCTGCTCGAAGCGTTCCCCCACGGCGGCGTCGCCGGCCGCGTAACGCGCGCGGGTGATGGCCTGGTGTTCCCATGGCCAGGCATGCTCGCGCTGGTACTGGGCGAAGGCCTCCAGCGGCACGGCCAGCACGCCCGCGTCGCCGTCGGGGCGCAGGCGCAGGTCGATGTCGTACAGGCGGCCGGACGAGGTCATGGTGGAAAGCCACGATGCCATACGCCGGCCCAGCTTGGCATAGGTTTCGGCGGCATCCTCGCGCGGGTCGTTGTACAGGAAGACCAGGTCCAGGTCGGAGGCATAGCCCAGCTCTTTGCCGCCCAGCTTGCCGTAGGCGATGACGGCAAAGCGCGGCGGGGACAAGGGGGCCGCGGCGGCCGCCCCCTTGGGCTGGACCAGCGGCCAGACGCGCTGCACGGTCTCGGCCAGCAGCATGTCGGCCAGGCCGGAAAGCTGGTCGGCCAGCTTTTCGACGCTGAGCTCGCCGGCCAGGTCCTGGGCCAGCAGCTGGAAGCTGATCTGGCGCTGCATGTCGCGCATCAGGTTCATCTGCTGCTCGACGTCGGGCCGGCCGTCGGGCAGCACGCAGGCGTCCAGTTCGTCGTGCAGTTTGTGGGCGTGCTGGTCCAGTTCGAGCGGCTGCATCAGAGAATGCCATTCGATGAGGCTGTCCAGCAGCAGGGGATATTGGGTCAGGTACTGCGAAGCCCAGGGGCTGGCGCCCACGATGCGCGCCACGCGCGCCAATGTTTCGGGGTATTCGGCCAGCAGGGCCAGGTAGGCGCTGCGCTGGGCGATGCGCTCGATCAGGTCCAGCAGGCGGATGGCGGTCTGCTCGGGGTGGGGCGTCTTGGCCGCGGCCGCAATGATGGCCGGCAGCAGGGCGTCCAGGCGCCGCCGGCTGGCGGCGGGCAGGCTGCGCACGCGGTGGGCCTCCAGCAGGGCCTGCACGCGCTGGGGCAGGGCGCCGGCATGTTCGCCCAGCTGGGCCTGTATGTATTGCTGCAGGTCGTCGCAGCCCTTGGCGCCGGCGTCCCGCGCGCCTTCGTCGTTTTCGCTCATGCCCGCGATGCGGAAGGCATTGCGGAAGGTCTGGTTGACGAATTCCCGATGGCCGGCCAGGGTCTGCTCGAAATCCGCCGGACTCATGCCCATGGCATGGGCCAGGCTTTCGCGCAGCGCGGGCTCGAAGGGCAGCAGATGGGTCTGTTCATCCTCGCGGTACTGCAGCATGTGCTCGGTGCGGCGCAGAAAGCAATAGGCGGTTTCCAGCCTGTCGGCGATGTCCCCGGGAATGACGCCCGCCGCCTTCTGGCGGTGCAGGGCCGACAGCAGGCCGCGCTTTTGCAGAGAAGGCATGCGCCCGCCGCGTATGAGCTGCGTCAGCTGCACCACGAATTCGATCTCGCGGATGCCGCCATCGCCCAGCTTGACATTGTGGGTGGCGTCCACGCCGTTGCGCGCCAGTGCGCGGCGCTGCCAGTCCTCGCGTATGCGTTCGCGCAGTTCGCGCAGCGAGGCCAGCGCGTCGAAGTCGAAATACTTGCGATACACGAAAGGCATGCGCAAGGCCTCCAGCTGCGCCAGCTGGCCGGAAGGGTCGCTGCCTTCGAAGGCGCGGCAGTCTATGGGCCGCGCCTTCAGCCAGGCATAGCGTTCCCACTCGCGGCCCTGGGCCACCAGGTAGTTCTCCAGCGAGTCCAGGCTCCAGGCCAGCGGGCCGGAGTCGCCGTCGGGCCGCAGCCGCAGGTCAGTGCGGAACACCTGCCCATTGGCGTCGGGCTCGGACAGCACCGGCATCATGCGCTGGGTGACCCGCCCATAGAATTCATGATGGCTGATCTTGCGGCGCCCGGGCGTTTCGCCCTCGTCGCCGTACAGCATGATGAGATCGATGTCCGAGGAGACGTTCAGTTCCCTGCCGCCCAGCTTGCCCATGCCGATGATGAGCATTTCCTGGGGCCGGCCGGTGGCCGGGTCCAGCGGGACGCCATGCACCTGCGCCAAGTCGCCGGCGACGCAGCGGTAGGCCTGCGCGATGGCCAGGTCGGCCAGGGTGCTGGTGGCGTCGACCACTTCGGCCAGGCCGGCGCTGCCCGCAATGTCGCGCAGCATCAGGGTGTAGAAGACCCGCTGGCGCAGCTGCCGCAGGATGCGGCGCACGTCTTCGACGGACAGCGGCTGGCCGGCCTGGCCGCCGCCGAGTTCTTCCAGCCATGCCTGGATGGCCTGGCGGCTGACGGGCTGCGTGCAGGCCTGTTCCAGCCATTGCCCGAAGGGTTCATTGGAGCCTACTTTGCGGCGCAGGGCGCCAGACCATTCGAGGGCGGATTGCAAGGGGCTGGAGGCGGGCATGAGCAGGAAATGGCCAGGACGGCGAAATGATTTTCAGGTATAAGGTCTGAAAGATACTGCAAATATCCCCGTACTGGCTACTTCATCTGTGTTTCGATTTTCCGTACTCCTGCGCATACTGGGCCGTGCCGCGCTCGTCGTGTATTTCCTGGCTGCGGCCCTGTTCCTGGGGGTGCGTTACTGGGTGCTGCCCAACATCGACCAGTGGCGGCCGGCCATCGCGCAGCAGTTGTCCAGCGCCTTGCGGACCCGGCTGCGCCTGGACCGGGTATCGGCCGAGTGGTCGGGCCTGAATCCCCGCCTGGAATTGCGCGGGGTCGATTTCATCGACGAAGAAGGCCGCCGGGTATTGCGGCTGCCCGTCATTCGCGCGCAGGTCGGCCTGCGCAGCCTGCTCAGCGGGGTGCCGGACTTCCTGGATATCGAGGCTTCGGGGCTGCGGCTGGACGTGCGGCGCGACGCCCAGGGCCGGCTGTGGCTGCTGGGCCGGTCTTTCGATGTGGGCGCGCCGGGCGACTCGCCTGAAGTGGGGCTGGACCAGCCCCTGATCCAGTGGCTGGGGCGCCAGCGCCGGCTGTCGCTGCGCGACGCCGTCGTACGCTGGCGCGACGACACCCGGTCGGGCGAACCCCTGGTGCTGGACGGCGTCAATCTGTATTTCGCTTCCGACGCGCATGGCCACAGCCTGTCCATGACGGCCGCGCCGCCCCCCGGCCTGGGCAAGTCCTTCGACTTGCGCGCCCGTTTCGATCTTTCCGACCCGCGGCGTCCGCGCACCGATCCATTGGCATGGCGCGGCGCTTTCTATGTGCAGGTGGACGGCATGGCGCCGGACCGCTGGCGCGCCTGGCTGGACGTACCGGGCAGCCTCGAGGCGGGCCATGTCTCGGCGCGGTGGTGGCTGACCTTCGCCGGCAAGGAGCTGCGCCGGTTCGCCTCCGAGATGTCGGTCGAGAAGGGCGAGTGGCGCCTGGGCGATGGCGCTGTCGTGGGAGCCGGCACGGCCAGGGTGTTTCTCGACGGCCCCTGGAATGACTATCGCAGCCTGTTCGACGCGTTCGAGGCGCTGACGCTGGACGATGCGCCGGCGCCAGTGCATGTCCCGGCCGATGCCGAAGGCGTCCGGTTCGAGGCGCGCGCCACGGGTTTTGCGCTGCGCGCCCCCGGCGTGTTCGATCATGCCATCCGTTTCAGCCGGATGGACCTGGCCGGGCGCCTGCGGCGCGCGGCGGACGGACCCGTGGCGGCGACGCTGGAGCAGGCCCGCCTGGTCAACGATGACATGGATCTCGCCTTGCGGGGCGCCTGGCGCCAGGGCGGCCGCGGGAGGGCCGGCATTGCCGATCTTACGGGCCTGTTCCGCCGCGCTTCTCTCGACGCCATCGACGACTACATGCCTGTTACGGTCAATCCGGAAGCCAGGCAGTGGCTGGCCCATGGGCTGCTGGACGGCCAGCTGGAAAACGCGACCGTCGTGCTCCGGGGCGACCTGGCGGATTTTCCCTTCGGCGCGGCGCAGGGCGAGTTCAGGGTGGACGGCGGCTACCGGGATGGGGTCATCGACTATCTGCCCGCCAGGCGGCAGCGGCCGGGCTGGCCGCGCCTGACGGCGATGAAGGGCAGGGCGTCGCTGCACAATGTGGACCTGCGGGTGGTGGCAGACGAAGCCACGGTATGGCCGGCGCCGCGGCAGCCCATACAGCTGCGCGGGGTGCGGGCGCGCATTCCCGATATCGAGCATGGCGCTGTGCTGAGCATACAGGGCGACACCGAAGGCCAGGCCGGCGCCTATCTGGCCCTGGCGCGCCACTCGCCTTTGGGCGGCCTGCTGCACGGCCTGTTGGACGAGGCGCGGGCGGACGGCCGCTGGCAGGTGCCGCTGCGCATGACCATCCCGCTGCTGGACGCGGACGAGACGCGTGTGCGCGGCGCCATACGTTTCGACGGCGGCATGGCGGCGCTGGACCCGCAGGCGCCGCCCTTCACGCAACTGCGGGGCAGCCTGGCGTTTTCCGAGAAAGGCCTGGCCGCGCAGGACTTGAAGGCGCAATTCCTGGGCGGGGCCGCCGCCTTCGACGGAGAACTGGGCGGGGCGGGCCAGGGCCTGGCCCTGCGCGGCAAGATGGATGCCGACGCGCTGACGCAATTCGTCGGCGTGCGGGGCATGAAGCGGCTGCAGGGCGAGCTGGCCTACAAGGCCGTGCTGAAGCGCCTGGACTCGGGGCGCTATGCCTTGGTGGCCGACTCGGACCTGCGGGGCCTGGCGGTGGATGCGCCCGCGCCGCTGGGCAAGCAGGCCGCGCAGGCCCTGCCTTTGCGCCTGGCATGGCAGCCCGCATCGTCGCAACAGGGACATATGGCGCTGTTGCTGGCCCTGGGCGCATGGGGCGCGGCGACGCTGCTGCACAGGCCGGGCGCGGACGGCGGGCCTTATTTCCAGGCCGTTGCGGTCAGCGTGGGCCAGCCGCTTGCCGCGCCCTCGGACGGCCTGCATGTCGATGCCCGGCTGAGGGCGGCCGACCTTGCGCAATGGAATTCTCTGGTCGAGTCATTTTCGCTGCCTTTGCAGGAAGACCAGCCCCATCCGCCGCGGCAGCTGTTCCCCCGGCTGGCGCAACTGCGCGTGCAGGCCGACCGCATGCGGGCCTTTGGCCTGGACCTGGACCAGGCCACCCTGACGGCCAGGCGCGAACAGGACTTGCGCTGGCGCATGGACCTTGCGTCGACGCAGACGGCCGGCACGCTGTTCTGGCGCGAGGCCAGCGGCAGGGTGGCCGGCCAGGTCGACGCGAAGTTCGAACGGCTCGCGCTGGGGGCCGCGGACGAAGCGCCCGGGGACGGCAACGGCGGGCGGGTAGGGGACGACTCGCCGGCGCAGGATGACGGGGGCGCCCAGGCGCAGGACGATGGCGAACTGGACGACCGGCTGGACATTCCGGCCATCAATCTGGAAGTGGACAGGTTGGCGCTTTACGGCCGGGCGGCGGGCAAGCTGTCGGTGCAGGGCGTCAACCAGCAGCGCGGCCAGCTGTGGCGCCTGGACAAGCTCAGCCTGAGCGGTGCCGGCGCCGAACTGACCGGCAGCGGCATGTGGCGCCTGAAGGGGCCGCGGCGCGGCCTGACGCTGGACGCCCAGGCGCGTTTCAGCGATGCGGGCCGCTACCTGGAGCAGTTGGGTTTTGCGAACGTGCTGTCAGGCGGGCGCGGCACCCTGAAAGGCAAGGTCGAATGGCGCAACATGCCCTGGAAATTCCAGCGCAGCGACCTGGACGGCGAACTGCGCCTGGAGCTGGAAAGCGGGCGCTTCAGCACGGTGAATTCGCGTTCCGCGCGCCTGCTGGAGCTGCTGTCGCTGCAATCGCTGCGGCGGCTGGCGACGCTGAATCTGAATCCGGCCACGGCCTTCAAAGAGGGCTTTCCGTTCGACCGGCTGGCCGGCACGCTGCACGTGCGGCAGGGCATCATGAGCACCAACGACTATCAGGTCACGGGGCCGGTGGCGAACATCAGCATCGGCGGCGACGTGGACCTGATCCAGGAAAAGCTGGCCCTGCAGGCCATGGTGGTGCCCAATCTGGACGTCAGCGGCGCCAGCATCGCGGCGGGCATCGCCATCAACCCCGTGGTGGGCGTGGGGGCATTCCTGACGCAGTGGCTGCTGCGCGCGCCGCTGTCCAAGGCCATGACGGCGCATTACAGCGTCTCGGGCCACTGGGACGACCCCAAGCTCAGCGACGCGTCGGACGCGCCGCCGTCCGCGCCCTCGGTGGACGACACCGATGCGGGTCAGCTGAGGCTGGACGACAGCCGCGGACTGGGCGAGACGGGCGCGATGGCGCCGTCGACGCCATAGGCGGGCCGGGGCTCCCTGGGCGAGCGGGCAAAAAAGGGCCCACGCTGCGCAGGCTGACGCCTGCTTGCTGCCCCAGGGGGGCGTTTTCGCCGCGGGGCGGCCCGGCGGCAAAAAAAAGCTGCCGGATCGCGGCAGCTTTTTCGTCGGTCCGGCGGGCGTTCAGTACACGCCCTGCTGCAGCATGGCGTCGGCCACTTTGACGAAGCCGGCCACATTGGCGCCGGTCAGGTAATTGACCGTCTTGCCCTGGGTGCCGTAGTGCACGCAGTTTTCATGGATGTCGCGCATGATGGCGTGCAGGCGGTTGTCGACTTCGTCGCGGGTCCAGCTCAGGCGCAGGGCGTTCTGGCTCATTTCCAGGCCCGACACTGCCACGCCGCCCGCGTTGCTGGCCTTGCCAGGCGCATACAGCACGCCGGCCTGGATGAAGGCCTTGGCCGCCTCCATGGTGGTGGGCATGTTGGCGCCTTCGGCGACGCAGCGCACGCCGTTCTTGATGAGTGCGCGGGCGTCTTCTATTTCCAGCTCGTTCTGGGTGGCGCAGGGCAGGGCGACGTCCACCGGCACGTGCCAGGGCCGCTTGCCGGCTTCGTAGACCAGGTTGTGTTCCTGGGCGTAGGTTTCGACACGGCCGCGGCGCTCGTTCTTGAGCTCGGCCAGGGCGGCCAGCTTGGCGGGGGTGAACCCCGCCATGTCCACGACGCAGCCATGCGAATCGGATACCGTGACCACCTTGGCGCCCATCTGCATGCATTTTTCGATGGCGTATTGCGCCACGTTGCCCGAACCGGACACGGACACGGTCAGGCCTTCGAGTGACTGGCGCGAATGCTTGAGCATTTCTTCGGCGAAGTACACCGTGCCGTAGCCCGTGGCTTCGGGGCGGACCAGGCTGCCGCCGAAGGTGATGCCCTTGCCCGTGAACACGCTGGCCGAGGAATTGGACAGCTTTTTCATCATGCCGGCCATGAAGCCGACCTCGCGCGCGCCCACGCCGATGTCGCCGGCCGGCACGTCGGTGTCGGGCCCTAGGTGGCGGAACAATTCGATGATGAGGGCCTGGCAGAAGCGCATGACTTCGCCGTCGGACTTGCCCTTGGGGTCGAAGTCCGAACCGCCCTTGCCGCCGCCCATGGGCAGGGTCGTCAGCGCGTTCTTGAAGGTCTGCTCGAAGGCCAGGAACTTGAGGATGGACAGGTTGACCGAGGGATGAAAGCGCATGCCGCCCTTGAACGGGCCGATGGCCGAGTTGTGCTGGATGCGGAAGGCGCGGTTGACCTGCACCTGGCCCTGGTCGTCGACCCACGAGACGCGGAACTGGATGGCGCGCTCGGGCTCCACCAGGCGGCTGAGCAGGCCCATCTTGGCATATTGGGGGTTTTGTTCGATGAACGGCCACAGGGAATGCATGACTTCCTTGACTGCCTGCATGAACTCGGGTTGATGCGGATCGCGGGCCTGGACTTGGTCAAGAAATTGATTGAGTGTGGATAGTGTCATCGAATGTCTCTGTAGTGCGTACCGGGCATGGCGCCCGGCAAAATAAAACCGATAGGCTTTCCCGGGCCGGCGCGCCGGGCAGGGCAATACGCAAGCAAGCCTCTCGTCGGAGAGGCTTGCTTGCGGCATGACTGCCTATTTTTTCATCATGTCGAAGAATTCTGCGTTGGTCTTGGTGGCACGGATCTTGTCGAGGATGAATTCCATGGCCGCGACTTCGTCCATGTCGTGGATGAACTTGCGCAGCACCCAGACCTTTTGCAGCAGTTCGGGCTTGATGAGCAGTTCTTCGCGGCGGGTGCCCGACTTGTTGAGGTTGATGGCCGGGTAGACGCGCTTCTCGGCCAGGCGGCGCTCGAGGTGGACTTCGGAGTTGCCGGTGCCCTTGAATTCTTCGTAGATGACCTCGTCCATGCGGCTGCCGGTCTCGATGAGGGCGGTGCCGATGATGGTGAGCGAGCCGCCTTCCTCGATGTTGCGCGCGGCGCCGAAGAAGCGCTTGGGGCGCTGCAGCGCGTTGGCGTCCACGCCGCCGGTCAGCACCTTGCCCGAGGCTGGCACCACGGTGTTGTAGGCGCGCGCCAGGCGGGTGATGGAGTCCAGCAGGATGACCACGTCTTTTTTCAGCTCGACCAGGCGCTTGGCTTTTTCGATGACCATTTCGGCCACCTGCACGTGGCGCGTGGCGGGCTCGTCGAAGGTGGAGGCCACGACTTCGCCGCGCACCGTGCGCTGCATCTCGGTGACTTCCTCGGGGCGCTCGTCCACCAGCAGGACGATCATGGTGGCGTCCGGGTAGTTGGTGGTGATGGCGTGCGCGATGTGCTGCATCATTACCGTTTTGCCCGACTTGGGGCTGGCCACGATGAGGGCCCGCTGGCCCTTGCCCATGGGGGCGAAGATGTCCAGGATGCGGCCGGTGATGTTCTCCTCGCTTTTGATGTCGCGTTCCAGCGTCATGACCTGGTTGGGGTGCAGCGGCGTCAGGTTCTCGAACATGATGCGGTGCTTGATGGCTTCGGGCTGCATGCCGTTGACCTTGTCCACCTTGACCAGGGCGAAATAGCGTTCGCCGTCCTTGGGGGTGCGCACCTCGCCTTCGATGGAGTCGCCCGTATGCAGGTTGAAGCGCCGGATCTGCGACGGCGAGATGTAGATGTCGTCGGTGCTGGCCAGGTACGATGTTTCAGGCGAGCGCAGAAAGCCGAAGCCGTCGGGCAGGACTTCCAGCACGCCATCGCCGAAGATCTGCTCGCCCTGCTTGGCGCGCTTTTTCATGATGGCGAACATGATTTCCTGCTTGCGCAGCCGGCTGGCGTTGTCGATGTCCAGACTGGCGGCCATTTCCAGCAGCTGCGAAACGTGCAGGGCTTTTAGTTCTGTGAGATGCATGTGAGGAGAGAAGGGGGTTCGTGCAAGAGCGGGGCGGGCTCAGGAAGAGGCCCGCGCGCGAGGGAATAGTGCGTTTTAAACGGATTCGTCGAGGAAACTGGTGAGTTGCGACTTCGACAGGGCGCCGACCTTGGTGGCGGCCGCCTTGCCGTCCTTGAACAGCATCAGCGTGGGAATGCCGCGCACGCCGAACTTGGCGGCGGTGTCGGGGTTTTCGTCCACATTGAGCTTGGCAATTGTAACACGGCCCTCGTACTGCTTGGCGGCTTCGTCCAGCAGGGGGGCGATCATTTTGCAGGGGCCGCACCAGGCGGCCCAGTAGTCGACCAGGACGGGGCCATCGGCCTTGAGTACGTCAGCCTCGAAGCTGGCGTCGCTAACGTTTCGGATCAGTTCGCTCATGATAGTGACAGATAGGTATTGAGGTATGGATGCGGAAAAGCAACGCGCGGGGGCGAGCCAGGGGCAGGCCGCATTGGCAACACATGGGCAACATGCAACACCATGTAGTTTATTAGTTGCGATGTTAATTTGTTGCCGAATTTGTTGCCGATTTGCACAAGCATACCACTGCAGGGCGGGCGCTGTATAGCCGCGCCGCTCCGGGGGCGGGCGGGCCGGCGCCGGCCCGCCCGCATTGGCCCGCTCCGGGTGCGGCGACGCGCCCGGCCGGGACCGAAAGACCCCGCCGCGCCGCGGGCTGCGTGCATGGGATGGGCAATCATCCGTAAAATACTGTTTTTTCATCCACGGAAATTGGGGTCAACTTGGCTACACCACGTTACGACGAAGCATCCATCCGGGTCCTGAAGGGGCTGGAGCCGGTGCGCCAGCGGCCGGGCATGTATACCCGCACCGACAACCCCCTGCACATCGTGCAGGAAGTCATCGACAATGCGGCCGACGAGGCGCTGGCCGGCTACGGGCGCCAGATTCTGGTGACGCTGCATGCCGACGGCAGCATCTCGGTCGAGGACGACGGGCGTGGCATCCCGGTGGGCCTGCATCCCGAGGAAAAAGCGCCGGTGGTCGAGATCGTCTTCACCCGGCTGCATGCCGGCGGCAAGTTCGACAAGAAGGCGGGCGGCGCCTATGCCTTCTCGGGCGGCCTGCACGGCGTGGGCGTGTCCGTCACCAACGCGCTGTCCTCGCGCCTGGAAGTCACCGTGTGGCGCGACGGCCAGGCCCACCAACTGGCGTTCGCCGACGGCAATGTGAAGCAGCCCCTGGCCAAGGTGGCCGCGCCCGACCGCAAAAAGAAGTCCGGCACGCGGGTGCGGGCCTGGCCCGACCCCAAGTATTTCGACAGCGCCGCCATTCCCGTCGCCGAGCTGGCGCACGTGCTGCGCAGCAAAGCCGTGCTGCTCAGCGGCATCAAGGTGGTGCTGGCCGTCGAGAAAACCGGCGAAACCCGCCAGTGGCAGTATGACGATGGCCTGCGCGGCTATCTGAACGAGGCCTTGGGCGACGCCGAGAAAATCGTGCCCCTGTTCGAGGGCAGCCAGTACGCCGGTCCCGACGACGAAAGCTTTGCCGAGGGCGAGGGCGCCCAGTGGGTGGTGGCCTGGACGGCCGAGGGCAACGTGGTGCGCGAGTCCTACGTCAACCTCATCTCCACCTCGGCCGGCGGCACGCACGAGGCGGGGCTGCGCGACGGCCTGTTCAACGCGGTCAAGTCCTTTGCCGAACTGCACGGCCTGATCCCCAAGGGCGTCAGGCTGCTGCCCGAGGACGTCTTTGCGCGGGCCAGCTTCGTGCTGTCGGCCAAGGTGCTGGACCCGCAATTCCAGGGCCAGATCAAAGAGCGCCTGAACAGCCGCGACGCGGTTCGCCTGGTGGGCGGCTATGTCAAGAATGCGCTGGAACTGGTCATGCACGCCAATGTCGAGGCCGGCAAGAAGCTGGCCGAAAGCGCCATCCGCCAGGCGCAGGCGCGGGCCCGCTCGGCGCAGAAGGTCGAAAAGCGCAAAAGTTCCGGCGTGGCGGTGCTGCCCGGCAAGCTTACCGACTGTGAGTCCAGCGACGCCTCGCGCACCGAGATATTCCTGGTCGAGGGCGATTCGGCCGGCGGCTCGGCCAAGATGGGCCGCGACAAAGAATTCCAGGCCGTGCTGCCGCTGCGCGGCAAAGTGCTCAACTCATGGGAGGTCGAGCGCGACCGCCTGTTCGCCAACAACGAGATCCACGACATCGCCGTGGCCATCGGCGTGGACCCGCACGGTCCCAACGACGATGCCGACCTGTCGGGGCTGCGCTACGGGCGCATCTGCATTCTTTCCGACGCCGACGTGGACGGCTCGCACATCCAGGTGCTGCTGCTGACGCTGTTCTTCAAGCATTTTCCGCGGCTCATCGACGCCGGCCACGTATACGTGGCGCGCCCGCCGCTGTTCCGCGTGGACGTGCCGGCCGCGGGCAAGCGCCCGGCGCGCAAGCTGTACTGCCTGGACCAGGGCGAGCTGGACGCGGCGCTGGACAAGCTGCGCGCCGAGGGCGTGCGGGAAAGCTCATGGAGCATCAGCCGCTTCAAGGGCCTGGGCGAAATGAGCGCCGAGCAGCTGTGGGACACCACCATGAACCCCGACACGCGCCGCCTGCTGGCGGTGCAGTGCGGCGAGCTCGGGGCGCAGGCCACGGCGCGCATGTTCGACATGCTGATGGGCAAGGGCGAATCCAGCCAGCGGCGCAGCTGGCTGGAAGAAAAAGGCAACCTTGCCGACGTCGACATCTAAGAGGGCAACATGGACAGTACACAAGCAGGTTTATTCGAACACGACGACGACGGCGGCGACAGCCTGACCCTGGGCTATTATGCCGAGCAGGCCTACCTGGATTACGCGGTGTCGGTGGTGCGCGGGCGCGCGCTGCCCGAGGTCGCCGACGGCCAGAAGCCGGTGCAGCGCCGCATCCTGTACGCCATGGACGCCATGGGCCTGGGCCCGGGCGCCAAGCCGGTCAAGTCGGCCCGCGTGGTGGGCGACGTGCTGGGCAAATACCATCCCCACGGCGACCAGGCGGCCTATGACGCCATGGTGCGCATGGCGCAGGACTTCTCTTTGCGCTACCCGCTCATCGACGGCCACGGCAATTTCGGCTCGCGCGACGGCGACAACGCGGCGGCCATGCGCTACACCGAAGCGCGCCTGACGCCGTTCTCGCGCGTGCTGCTGGACGAGCTGGACGAGGGCACGGTGGACTTCATGCCCAACTACGACGGTAGCCAGCAAGAACCCCTGCTGCTGCCCGCGCGCCTGCCTGTCATGCTGCTGAACGGCGCCTCGGGCATCGCGGTGGGCATGGCCACCGAAATCCCGCCGCACAACCTGCGCGAGGTCGCCCAGGCCTGCGTGGCGCTGCTCAAGAACCCCAAGCTGTCCGACGAAAGCCTGTTCCAGCTGGTGCCGGGCCCCGACTTCGCCGGCGGCGCGCAAATCATTTCCTCGCCAGAAGACATCGCCGCCGTTTATGCCACGGGGCGGGGCTCCATCAAGGCGCGCGCCCGCTGGCGCTTCGAAGAGCTGGCGCGGGGCCAGTGGCAGCTGGTGGTGTACGAACTGCCGCCCGGCACGTCGGCGCAGCGCATCCTGGAAGAAATCGAGGACCGCAGCAACCCCAAGGTGAAGGCGGGCAAGAAAAGCCTGACCACCGAGCAGCAGCAGACCAAGGCGCTGGTGCTGGGCGTGCTGGACACGGTGCGCGACGAGTCCGGCAAGGAAGACGCCGTGCGGCTGGTGTTCGAGCCCAAGACCAGCCGCATCGACCGCGACGAGTTCGTCAACCTGCTGCTGGCCCAGACCAGCATGGAGGGCAGCGTGCCGGTCAACCTGGTCTGCATCGGCACCGACGCGCGGCCCGGCCAGCGCGCGCTGCGCCAGGTGCTGACCGAATGGCTGGGCTTTCGCACCGAAACCGTCACGCGCCGCACCCGCCACCGCCTGGACAAGGTCACCGACCGCATCCACGTGCTGGAAGGCCGCATGGTGGTCTACCTGAATGTGGACGAAGTCATCCAGACCATACGCGAATCCGACGAGCCGCGCCAGGCGCTGATGCAGCGCTTCGAGCTTTCCGAGCGGCAGGCCGAGGACATCCTGGAAATGCGCCTGCGTCAGCTGGCGCGCCTGGAGGGCTTCAAGATCGAAAAAGAATTGGCCGAGCAGAAAGACCGGCAGAAAAAATTGCAAGAGCTGCTGGAAAGCCCCGCCGCCCTGAAGCGCCTGATCATCAAGGAAATCGAGGCCGACGCCAAGCAGTACGGCGACGACCGGCGCACGCTGATCGAACCCGCCCAGCGCGCCGTGCTGGAAACCAAGGTGGTCGACGAACCTGTCACGGTCATCATTTCCCAGAAAGGCTGGCTGCGCGCGCGCCAGGGGCACGGCCACGACGCCGCGCAGTTCAACTTCAAGGCGGGCGACGCCTTGTACGACGCCATCGAATGCCGCAGCACCGACAACCTGATCGCGTTTTCCAGCACCGGCCGGGTCTATACCGTGGCGGTGGCCAGCCTGCCGTCGGCGCGCGGCGACGGCCAGCCCATCACCTCCATGGTGGACGTCGAGCAGGGTTCGCGCATCGTCCACATGGCGGCCGGCCCCGAGGACCAGCGCTACGCGGTGGGCACGCGCGGCGGCTACGGCTTTGTCACCACCCTGAAAGACATGGCCTCGCGCCAGCGCGCCGGCAAGCAGTTCGTCAACCTGGAAGAGGGCGACGCGCTGCTCAAGCCCCTGGCGCTGCGCCAGGACGACGTCCAGCTTGCCATGCTGACGGCCAAGGGGCGCTTCCTGGTGGTGGAATTGTCCGAGCTCAAGACTCTGTCGGGCGGCGGGCGCGGCACCATCCTCATGGGGCTGGACGCGGGCGACGGCATTGCGCAGTGGCTGGCTGCGGGCCAGGCCGGCCTGGTGGCCAGCGGCGTGTATCGCAACAAGCAGACCGACCAGCCCCTGGGGCCGGCCGAGCTTGCCGAGTATCTGGGCAAGCGGGCGCGCAAGGGCAAGGCGCTGGCGGTCAAGGTAAAGCAGCCGGCGCTGCGGCGAGCCTGAGCCGGCCGCGCCTGACCCGGCCGGGCTTAAAATACTTTTTGCATTCATTGTTCCACCGCGTCGCTGGACGCATCACTTCAAAGAAACAACGTTGTCATGAGCTTCAAAGTTACCGTCCAGCCCAGCGGGCATGAATTCCAGGCCGCGCCGGGCCAGTCCGTGCTGGACGCCGCGATGGACGCGGGCATCGTGCTGCCCTACAGCTGCCGCAACGGCGCATGCTCCACCTGCAAGGGCAAGGTGCTGTCCGGGTCCTACGAGGCCGGCTCCACGCCCGCCCAGGTACTGTCGCCGGAGGAAATGCGCGAAGGCTACACACTGTTCTGCCAGGCGCGGCCCGAATCCGACATGGTGGTCGAGGCGCACGAGATCCGCATGGCCAGTGACATCCAAGTCCGCAAGATGCCGGCGCGCGTCATGGGCCTGGACCGCCTGGCGCACGATGTCATGGGCATACGGCTGCAGCTGCCGCCCGCCGAGCCTTTCCGCTATTACGCGGGCCAGTACATCGAATTCATCCTGAAGGACGGCAGCCGGCGCAGCTATTCCATGGCCAATCCGCCAGCCGCCGACAACATGGTCCAGCTGCACGTCCGCCACATGCCCGGCGGGCGCTTCACCGACCATGTGTTCGGCGCCGGCGACACGCAGATGAAACTGCGCGAAATCCTGCGCGTCGAAGGGCCGCTGGGCTCGTTCTTTTTGCGCCAGGACAGCGACAAGCCCATCGTGCTGCTGGCCAGCGGCACGGGGTTTGCGCCCCTGAAGGCGCTGGTGGAGCAGATGATCGCCCAGGGCGAGACCGGCGGCGCAACTCGGCCGGCCGTACTATATTGGGGTGGCCGCCGCCCGCGCGATCTGTATATGCACGAACTGGCGCAGGAATGGACGCGCCAGCTGCCGGGCTTTTCCTACGTGCCCGTGGTGTCGGACGCGCTGCCCGAAGACGGCTGGGGCGGCCGCGCGGGCTTCGTGCATCAGGCCGTGATGAGCGACATTCCCGACCTGTCGGGTTACCAGGTCTACGCCTGTGGAGCGCCCGTCATGGTAGAGAGCGCCCGCAAGGATTTCACGCAGCGCTGCGGCCTGCCGGACGACGAATTCTTCGCCGACGCCTTCACCTCGCAGGCCGACGTGCGCTGACCCTAGCCGCGCGCCGCGCGGCCAGCGCAACAGCTTGACGTTTAAAAGGTACGAGTCATGAAAGTAGCGGTATTGGGTAGCGGTATCATCGGAACGGCAACGGCCTGGTGGCTGAGCCAGTCGGGGCACGAGGTGGTCGTCATCGACCGCGAGACCGGCCCGGCCCAGGAAACCAGCCGCGCCAACGGCGGGCAGATATCTGTTTCCTATTCCGAACCCTGGGCCAACCCCCAGGCGCCGCTCAAGCTGCTGAAATGGCTGCTTGCCCAGAACGCGCCCATGTCGTTCCGGCCGCGCCTGGACCTGCGCCAATGGGCCTGGGGCCTGGCCTTCCTGCGCGAATGCCTGCCCTCGCGCCTGGCGCCCAATATCCGCGCGATGGTCGGCCTGGCCGAGTACAGCCTGGCCACGCTCAAGCACATGCGCGCCGAACTGGGCATCGAGTACAACCACCTGGAGCGCGGCATTTTGAACTTCTACCGCGACCAGGCCGAATTCGAGGCCTCGCAGCGCGCCGCCGGCCTGATGCGCGATTTCGGCGTGGACCGGCGCATCGTCACCGCCGACGAGGTGGTGCAGATCGAGCCCGCGCTGGCTCATGCGCGCCCCGGCATCGTGGGCGGCGACTACACGGCCGAGGACGAGTCCGGCGACATCTATCTGTTCACCACCGCCCTGGCGCGCCTGGCCGAGCAGGCCGGGGTGCAGTTCCGCTTTTCCACCCAGGTGAACCGCCTGCTGGCGGCGGGCGGCCAGGTAAGCGCGGTGGAGGTCATCAATCCGCAAGGTTTGTACGAAACCGTTACTGCCGACGCCTACGTGGCGGCGCTGGGCAGCTGGACGCCGCATCTGGTGGCGCCGCTGGGCGTGCGCTGCCTGGTCTACCCCGCCAAGGGCTATTCGGCCACCTTCGACGTGCTGGACCCGGCCGGCGCGCCCGCCGTCAGCCTGACCGACAGCGCGCACAAGCTGGTGTTCTCGCGCCTGGGCAGCCAGTTGCGCATGGCCGGGGTGGCCGAGCTGGGCGGCTATTCGCGCGCCCTGAATACAACTCGTTGCGAAAATCTCGCCGCCATGGCGCGCGATTTGTTCCCAACCGCGCTTGATTTTGATAATGTTCGGTACTGGTCGGGGCTGCGTCCGTCCACCCCTTCCAATGTACCCCTCATAGGCCGCACACGCATACCCAACCTGTATCTGAACACAGGCCACGGGACGCTGGGCTGGACCATGGGCGTGGGTTCGGGGCGCGCATTGGCCGACATCATCTGCGGCCGCCGTCCAGAGCCGGAGTTCCCTTTTTTAGGCAAGGTTATATGAAGATACATCGGCTTTTCGGCATGCCCCGCGCGGGCGTGCCGGGGGCGGCGGGCGTGGCAGCCCTGGCCGCCGTCCTGTTGGGCGCCACGCCGGCCCGGGCCGCCACCGACGTCCAGGTCTGGTACGCACTGAACCCCCACAACGAAAAAGCCTTTGAAAAACTGGTCAGGCAGTTCAACCGCGACCAGGACGACGTCAAGGTTTCGCTGAAGTCCTTCGACAGTCCGGATGCGCTCGAAGCCACGCTCGCAGAGCGGGCGGCCAAGAAAAAAGACATCCCCCAGCTTGTACAGCTGGACGACAACCGCGCGCCCGAGGCCCTGGAAGGCCGCCGCTACGTCAAGCCGCTGTACGCCGTGCTGGCCAAGCACCCCATCAAGGACGACGACTGGTTCGTGTCCGCCGACAACGGCTTCGTGCGCGACGCCAGGGGCCGCCTGCTGGCCTTTCCCTACATGGTGGAAATACCTGTCATGTATTACAACGTAACGGCCTTCAAGAAAGCCGGCCTGCAGCCCGCCGTGCCGCAGCGCTCATGGGAGGGGCTGCAGGGCCAGCTGGTCGACCTGGCCAACAAGGCCACCCGCAACTGTCCGGCCACGTCCGACCAGCCCGTTTCCATCAACCTGGAGAACCTGGCCGCGGTCAACAACCAGTTCTACGCCACCAACCAGAATGGCCTGAAGGGCAAGGCCCAGCCGGCCTTCGCCTTTGACACCGTGTACGTGCGCCATCTGTCGCTGATGATCAGCTGGGTGCGCAGCGAACTGATGGTCAAGCCCGAATACGACAGCCGCGCCACGCAGCGCTTCGTCGACAACGAATGCGCCGTGCTGATGTCCGAGTCCGGCAACCTGGGCTGGTTCAAGGACAAGAACACACTGGAATTCGGCGTGTCGGGCCTGCCGTACTACCCGCAGGTCACCAAGACGCCGGGCAATCCCTTCGTGGACGGCGCGGCTTTGTGGCTCACATCGGGCCAGACGGCCGACAGCGAAAAAGCCTCCGTCCAGTTCCTGGGCTGGCTGGCCAAGCCCGACAACGCCGCCGCCTGGTACCAGGAAACAGGTTTCCTGCCGCTGACCAAGCAGGCCTTCGCCGGCACCGGCAGCAGCTACTACAAGAACCTTGGCGACTGGCGGAACCTAGTGGCCGCCTACAGCCGGCCCCAGCCGGCCACCGGGCGCACCTTCAAGATCAAGAACTACCCCAAGATCCGCGCCATGTTCCACCAGACCCTGCAGCGCGCCCTGAACGGCGAGCAGCCGGCCATGACGGCGCTGAGCTCGGCTTCCTCCCAGGCCACCCGGCTGATGCGCGAAAAATAAACGCCGCCTCCCCGCGCCATGCACGGCGCGCGTCCGGCCGGCCGGACGCGCGCTTTTTCTTTTATAGTTGATATTGCCGCCGGCCCGGGCCGAAAGCAGGGCAGCAGGCCGGGGGCGTTTTTTTTGCAAAGGACTTTCATGCCAGATCTTTCCGCTTTTCCCATCACCCGGAAATGGCCCGCCCGGCATCCCGGCCGCATCCAGCTGTACTCCCTGCCCACGCCCAACGGTGTCAAGGTGTCCATCATGCTGGAGGAAACCGGCTTGCCCTACGAGGCGCACCGCGTGGGCTTCGAAAGCAATGACCAGACCTCGCCGGCCTTTCTGTCGCTGAATCCCAACAACAAGATTCCGGCCATTCTCGACCCCTACGGGCCCGACGGCAAGCCGCTGCCCCTGTTCGAGTCCGGCGCCATCCTCATCTACCTGGCGGACAAAACCGGCAAATTCATGCCCCAGGACGCATCCGGCCGCTACGAAACCATACAGTGGCTGATGTTCCAGATGGGCGGCATCGGCCCCATGTTCGGCCAGTTGGGCTTCTTCAATAAATTCGCCGGCAAGGACTACGAAGACAAGCGCCCGCGCGATCGCTACGTGGCCGAATCCCGCCGCCTGCTGGCCGTGCTGGACGGCCGCCTGGAAGGCCGCAAGTGGATCATGGGCGACGACTACACCATTGCCGACATGGCCACGTTTCCCTGGGTGCGCAATCTGGTGGGCTTCTATGAGGCAGGCGAGCTCGTCGGCATCAGCGACTTCCCCAACGTCACCCGCGCACTGGCCGCCTTCGTCGCGCGTCCCGCCGTGGCGCGCGGCCTGGAGATCCCGCCGCGCAACCCGCCGCAGGGCTGACCGGCAACCGGTCTGGCTTGCTGCGGTCTGGCCCTGACCAGGCCCAGCGTTTCAGCATTCATCTGACCGTCGCCGGGACGGCGACGGCACGGACAGCGACATACAATGGAAAAACTTCGGCTCGACAAATGGCTGTGGGCGGCCCGCTTCTACAAGACCCGCAGCCTGGCGGCGGCAGAAATCGGCAAGGGCAGGGTGCTGGTCAACGGCCAGCCCGCCAAGCCCGCGCGCGAAGTCGTCCTGGACGACCTGGTCAGCGTGCGCAAGGAAGACCCGCCCGTCCAGGTGCGCGTGCGCGCCCTGAGCGGCGTGCGCGGTCCGGCCCCCGTGGCGCGCACCCTGTATGAAGAGACCCCCGAAAGCATTGCCGCCCGCGAGCGTGCCGCCGAAATGCGCCGCCTGGCCCCCGAGCCTGCGCGGGACATCGCCGCGGGCCGGCCGACCAAACGCGACAGGAGGCTGATCGACCGGGCAAGGGGCAAGGCCTGAGCAGGCCGGGCCCCGGGGCGCCGTCGCCGCTGTCGTGTTGCGGCCGCGCACGGCGTCAGCGCATGGAGCGGCAGTGCTGAAGAAACTGCTTCAATCCGGCGGATAGCGGCTTTTTCTTGTGCCGGATCAGATAAAACCTTCTCGACAGCCGGGGCAGCGGCGTATGCAGAATGACGAGTTGCCGGGAAGCGAGCATGTCCGCCACCACCCATCGCGACAGGCAGCTCAGCCCCAGGTTCTGGGCGACCGCATGCTTGATGGCTTCGGCGTTTCCAAACACCATGTCCCTGTCCAGGTGATGCAAGTGGGGAAGCAGCACTTGCTCCACCGCCTCGCGCGTGCCCGAACCGGGTTCGCGAAGCAGCCACTTGGCCTGGCGCAGATCTTTCAGTGTGATTTTCCTGACGCGTTGCTGCTGCACCAAGGGGTGGTTGGGCGTGCCGACGATTACCAATTCATCCACCAGCCAGGGGACCACGTCCAGGTCGGGCTCATGGCATGGGCCTTCGATGAAGCCCAGGTCGACCATGAAGCTGGCGACCTTTGTCGTGATTTCGCTGGTGTTGCCGATGTGGACTTCGCTATGCGCAATGGGAATGTGCTTGCGGAAATTGGCGATCAGCCCCGGCATGACATAGTTGCCTATCGTGGTGCTGGCCCCGACATTCAATAAAAAGGCCGCGGGGCTGTCCGGGGACGAAAACTGTTTTTCCAGGTTTTGCGCCTCATCGAGCAAAGCGCGCGCCTGGGGCATCAACAGCCGGCCATTGTCGTTCAATACCAGGCGCTTGCCTATGCGGTCGAACAGCCTTGCGCCCAGCAGGTCTTCCAGCTCGCCAAGCGAGGCGCTTACCGCCGATTGGGACAGCGCGATGTTTTGGCCGGCGGCGGTGGTACTGCCTGTTTGGGCGATGGCAATGAATATCTGTAGCTGCCGCAGTGAAAGACGCATGTGCCGCTGGTAATATCGATATATGAGATAGGTTATATAGATAATATTTGTTTTACAGGTATACGACAAGAAGATAAAGTCTGCCCGGACTGCCGGCTGCCGGCATGGGCAAGCCAAACAAGACAAATACCGCGGGAGGGGTGGATGACAGTCATCTTGAACAACCAGGAAATAGAGTCTTTGCTGCACATGGGCGACTATGTGGATGCAATGGAACTGGCCTTTTCCGACCTGGCGCGAGGCAAGGCCGTGAACCGGCCGAGATCGCATACTTATTCGCCCCTGGGCGAGGACCGCTACTACATGTTCAAGTCCATGGACGGCGCGCTGCCCAGGTTCGGCATACATGCATTGCGCCTGAGCTCGGATGTGGTCCAGGAGCGTGTCGTCGACGGCAGGTTGCGCCGGGACAAGCTGCCCGCGGCTCCGGGCAAAAAATGGCTGGGCCTGGTGCAGCTGTTCAGCATCGAAACCGGCGAACTGCTGGCCATCATGCAGGACGGCTATCTGCAGAAAATGCGTGTCGGGGCCACCAGCGGCCTGGCGGCCAAGTATCTGTCCCGGCCCGACAGCAAGCGCGTGGGCATGTACGGCACAGGCTGGCAGGCGGATGCCCAGTTGTCGGCCTTGTGCCACGTGCGGGACATCCAGGAGGTGAAGCTTTTCAGCCCCAACGAGAAGAACCGACGGGCCTTTGCGCAACGCATGTCGGCGCAGCTGGGCATTCCCGTCATTGCGGCGGCGCGTCCAGAAGAGGTAATCGAGGAGGCGGACATCGTCGTGGCCGCCACCAATTCGTTGCAGCCTGTTTTCGACGGCGGCCTGCTGCGGGCCGGCATGCACGTCAATTCGCTGCAGAACGGCGAACTGGATGCGGCGACACTCGAAAGAAGCGACGTCGTGGCCGTGCGCGCCCGGGAAAGGTCCACGCACTGGACGATGCCGGGCCATGCGCCGGGCGAAACCAAAAAAATCACGCCGCCCAGCGCCGAACTGGAAGCCAAGATCCAGGATCTGGGCTCTATTGTTACCGGGCAATCGCCGGGGCGTTCTTCGCCCGCGCAGATCACCATGTTCGGGGGCAGCGGCAGCGGCGGCAGCTCCGGGCTGGGCATCCAGTTTGCCGCGGTGGGCCACCTGATCCTGGAGAAAGCGCGTCAGCAGGGCGTGGGCAGGCAGATTCCCACGGACTGGTTCCTGGAAGACGTGCATCCATAGAGACGCCGGCCTGCTTGCGGCAAGCCTCCGCCAATTTTTCCAGGACAGGGCCTGCCGCGTCCGTCCAGAAGACAAATTTTTCCAGGACGGAGCCTGTGGCGCCCATCCAGAAGACAAATTTTCCAGGACGGAGCCTGTTGCGCCCGTCCAGAAGACAAACCGGGAGACAAAAATGACCAAATCTGTTGCCACTTTATGCGTGGCCTTTACCCTGGCGGGCATGGCCGCCGGCGGCCTGCCTTGCGCCGCGGCGCAGGCCGCCGAGGCGGATGCCGCCGGCCATATTGCGCTTTACCAGGGGAAAGACCGGGAACAAAGGCTGATCGAAGGAGCCAAAAAAGAAGGACAGCTCAATGTCTATTACAGCCTGGGCGACATGAAGGACGTGATAGACGCCTTCACCAAAAAATACGGCGTCAAGGTAAAAGGCTGGAAGTCCAACGGCGAGAATGTGCTTCGCAGAGTGGTGGCCGAGTCCCAGGTGCATACCGCCCGCCCGGAAGTCGACCTGGTCCAGAACAGCGGTTCGGAAATGGAGGCCTTGTACCGCGAAAAGCTGCTGCAGAAAGTGTATTCGCCCTACCAGGCCGACCTGATTCCCCAGGCGCTGCCCGGGCACCGCGAATGGGTCGCCACCAATATCGATGTATTCGTGCAGGGCTACAACACCAATCTGATCAAGAAAGAAGACCTGCCCAAATCATACGAAGACCTGCTCGACCCGAAGTGGAAGGGGCGGCTGGGCATCGAAATGAGCGACCAGGCCTGGTTCGGCACGCTGCTGGACGCCATGGGCGTCGAAAAAGGCGTGCGGCTTTTCAAGGAAATCGGCGACAAGAACGGCATTTCAATACGCAAAGGCCACGCCATGCTGACCAACCTGACTGTGGCGGGTGAAGTGCCATTGAGCCTGACCAACTACGACTACAGGCTGGAGCAGCAGAAGCAGAAAGGGGCGCCGATCGATTCTTTCGTCATTCCGCCCGGCGTGGCCGGCCTGAAGAGCATCGGCCTGCTCAAGGATGCGACACACCCGCATGCCGCCATACTGTTCTACGACTTCATGCTGACCGAAGGGCAGCGCATACTGCTGAAGACGCATCACATTCCCGCCAGCACCAAAGTGGCGTCCCCGCTGCGGGACAAGGGGCTGACCTTCATCGATTCGGCCCGCGCCCTGGACAATAACGACGAGTGGACCAGGCTGTACGAAGACACGGTCATCAAGCGCGTGCCGCAGTGATCCGTTGCGTCAGAAGCAATGCTCCGCGGCGGGGAAGGTGCCGTCCTTCACCGCCGCGACATAGGCCCGGACCGCGCCCTCTATGCTGGACTGCCCGTCCATGAAGTCGTGTACGAAGCGCGCCTTCCTGCCCGGAAACACGCCCAGCATGTCGTGCATGACCAGCACCTGGCCCGAGCAGCCGGGGCCGGCGCCGATGCCTATGGTCGGGATGGACAGGCTGTCGGTCACCGCCGCGCCCAGCTCGGCGGGAATGGCCTCGATGAGCAGCAGCGACGCGCCCGCCGCCTGAAGCGCCAGCGCGTCGGACTTCAGCTGCCGCGCGCCGGCGGCGGTCTTGCCCTGCACCTTGAACCCGCCCAGCCCATGCACATACTGCGGCGTCAGGCCCAGATGGGCGAACACCGGGATGGCGCGCTCGACGAGAAACCGCACTGTATCGGCCAGCCACTGGCCGCCTTCGAGCTTGACGATCTGGGCTCCGGCCTGCATCAGCTTGACCGCGTTGTCATAGGCCGCCTGGGGCGTGGCGTAGGTGCCGAAGGGCATGTCGGCCGCCAGCAGGGCGTTCCGGTTGCCGCGCGCCACGCAGGACGTGTGATAGACCATGTCGGCCAGCGTGACCGGCAGAGTCGTGCCATGCCCCTGCGCCACATTGCCCAGCGAATCGCCCACCAGCAGCACGTCGACGCCGCAGCGGTCCATCAGCGTGGCGAAGCTGGCGTCGTAGCAGGTAAGCACCGGGATCTTCTCGCCGGCCTGGCGCATGGCCTGCAACGCCGGCAAGGTCACCGCCTTGCGCTGCGCGGCGGGCGGGTTTTCCTGCAGATATCCGGACATGGCGTTTCCCCTGGACGATAAGGGGGGAGTATAGCGTGGGGGGCAGCCAGCCTGATGGCGGGCGGGTCCGGTTGCCAGGCATGACAGCGACTTTCCAGTACGTTGCGTTACAAAAGTCTTGCGCCCAACGGCAGCGATATTTTGTCCCCGGCGGGGCCCTCAGGGTGAACTGGCGGGGGTGGCAGGTGCCTGAGTTGGGCTTTCGCGGCCGGCGTCCGCCTCCGGCGCGGTCGATGAGTCTGCCGGCGGCGGCTTCTCAGCCTGGGCGGCCGGCTCGCTCAATTTCTGTTTCGCTTCAGTGGCGTTGGCGGCCTGCGGATTCTGGGCCGGTGTGGCATGCGATTCGATCGCAGCCTTTGCCGACCCCAGGTTCTGCGCCACTTGCTCGAAAAACCCTTCGTAGAATGCGCTGCGCGATATCGTTTCGCTGGAAGTCTTGACCAGCGAGTCGTCGCTGGACCCCACCGGCATGGATACCGCGCCCAGCACGCTAAGGCCCACGCTGGCCGAATTGCTGGACTTCTTCATCGTGTACAAATCGCGCAGCGCGCTGGCGTAGACGATGGTGTTGCCGTCGCCGCTGGGCGTGCAGTCCACGTTGAACAGGATCTGCGCGTGCTGGTTGCCGTTTTCCCTGTCCTGATAATTCTTGTGGCCGCTGACCTTGTTGGGTTCGGCCTTGTCGATGATGTAGCCCTGGCCCAGCAGCGAACGCCTCCCCGCTTCGCAGGCCGCCTCGCTGGAACCCGCGAAACTGCGTGAGTACGTATTCTGCTGGGTAAACGAATCGCGCTCATCGATGGGCGGTGCGGCCGTGCAGGCGGCCAGCAGCACTATCCCGGCCAGCAGGCCGGTGCGTAGGGCAAGGGAAGAATACCGGGTAGGCGTGAATCGGTTAGGCGTGAAGCGCATGGGGTGCACTCCTGACAATGACAGAAATCCATTATTTCCCATTGCCTGCCAGGGGCGTGCATCCAAGCGTGTATAGGTCGCTATTTTTGTTACCGCAGGATGCGCTGTTTACCGGCATTGCCCGCGCGCGCGGCATTTTATTTACATACGTTCGTGCTTCAGGGGTTGGATCTTCGCCAGCACATCGGCCAGCGCATCTTTGGCGCGTGCCTGGTCGTGGCTTAACTGAAGCCCCGTCCAGAATCCTTCGGACGTGCCAAAAAAGCGCGACAGCCGCAAGCCCGTGTCCACAGTGATAGCCCGCTTGCCCGCCACGATTTCACCGATGCGCAGCTGCGGCACGCCGATCTCCTTGGCCAGCCGGTACTGGGTGATGCCCATGGGCTTCAAGAATTCTTCCAGCAGGATTTCGCCGGGAGCGGGGTAGGGGACGGCACGCATGGCGGCTCCTTAGTGATAGTCCACGATCTCGACCTGTTCGGCGTCGTGCCCGGTCCATATAAAGCATAGACGCCATTGGCCGTTAATGCGGATGCTCCATTGACCTTTTCTATTGCCTTGCAGCGGTTCCAGCCGGTTGCTGGGCGGAATGCGTAGGTCGCCGATGCGGGCCGCTTGCGACAGCATGGCCAGCTTGCGCATGGCTATGGTTTCGATATTGGCAAAGCGCGGGATGCGGATGCCTGAGAACAGAAGCTGTGTGTCGTGGCAGGATTTGATCACTGAGGATAGTAACGCATTGCGTTAGTAATGTAAAGCGATAGTAGAGGGTTTGAGAAAGCGGTACCGATGGACAAGTAAATGTACTTGGTTATGTTTGGATAAGAGAGTCGGAGTTATACGGTGGTAGTGATAAGTTGGAATGAATGGTAGTAATCGGCCAAAAGCGGACGGTGTCCAGCGAGCCGATCTTCTACGGGCCACTAGCTAAGCCGAACACGGTTGTTCACCAAGCGCGTTGAATCGAGGTGCCTGCCAAGCATTATATTGGCGCTGCTTGCCAACGGCACTAGGTTATGCTAAGATTTTTTTATACCAGCGACTAGGAGTAGCTCCAGTCTAATGTCTGGTCCCTAGGGCGTTTTATCAATTTACGTATGCCCGGTCGTAGGCTTTTGCCCGACCGGGCATTTCGTATGTGCCACCTCCAGACTGCAATCAGCTACGCTTCACCTTACAATTCGGTTTCAATTGTGAGGCGACAGCCAAGGTGAGCAACCAATGACTCTACGGCCATTGCATCAGTTATTCGATGCCATGTATCACGGGAAGTATCAGTTCAAAGAGTTCTTAGAACTGAAACCAGAAGAACACTACAGCCCCGTCCCGTGGGGTAGCCGAACCATCTACAAGCCCTCCAAAAAGCTGAAGGAGTTTCACTCTTTCCTTAACGGATTCCTGCTTGAGCACCTTCTGGTCAATCAATCTGTTTCGTTTGCTTATCGCAAGGGGGCTACCCTTCTGCAGGCTGTTGTTCCCCATGCACGTAGCCGAGCTTTCTACCAAACAGATCTGGAACAATTCTTTGGTAGCATTACTTCGGATCTGATCCGGTCAACTCTTGAGAGGTCAGTAACCCCTGTCTCTGATCTGACCGGGCATCTTGATCACATCCTGGATCTGCTCACAATTGACGGAAAACTGCCAATTGGCTACTCGACGTCACCTATTCTGAGTAATGCTTGCTTACTCGGTTTCGATGAACGACTGGAATCCATTAGCAAAGAGCGGCAATGGATATACACGCGATACGCTGATGACATCATCATCTCAGCAAACGACCGCCAGTCTATTGAAGCCGCTAGCAGAGTGATCGAAGACTGTCTTGCCACTGAATTGAGAGGTGGCTTCAGACTCAATGCCAAAAAAAGCAAGTTCACTACGATCGGAAGGAAGGTGAAATTACTAGGCCTTGTCATTCTCCCCAACGGTGCCATCGTGATTGACCGTGATGTGAGGAATAAAATCGAAACTTGGCTTCACTTCTATATAAGCGACCGATCTAGGTTAGAGAGGATTTTCGAGGAAGAACGAAGCGATGGAATGGACGAGGGGCTGCAAAGGTTAAGCGGCTTGATCAGTTACGTCTACGCGGCTGATCCCGTCTATATGGAAAAATTAAGGACAAAATTCGGGACGACAGTAATAGATAGCTTCTTGCATAGGTCCGCGCAATGAGCAGGTTCCGAGTCAATCTCGAATATATTCAACAAGTTGTTAGTCTGACGCTGGAGGTGGATCTATCGGTTCCCGGACTGATGTGCTTAGTGGGACGAAACGGAACTGGTAAAACAACCTTGGTGCGTGCGCTGCGCAACCTCTCTAGTGCCGACACTTTTGTGAAGACCGCTACACCCTATGCGTTTTCTCCCAATAGTCGAATCACCTACATCGTAGACCAAGATAAGGTAGTGTTCTCGTATGACGAAAAAATTCGATCACTGAACTGCAGAGAAACAATTCCGTCCGAACTACGTAGCCTCATTTCAGCCGAGCTACCAATGCCTCACGGGACACGCTTTAATTATTTCAAAAGTGCTAGCGATGCGGACTTAGATATTCGCAAAGCGATTGCACTAAAAGATCATGACCATCCAAGCGAGCTAATTTCTTTTCTTACCGCTATATACGATTCAACACGCTATTCAAACATGGTAGAGGTAACTGTTAAAGGAAAGAGTTACTACGCAATTGTTAAGAACGACGGAACTTACATCCGTGAGGATTACCTGAGTTCTGGTGAGTACTTTCTTATAAACTTGTATCGAACCATCAAGGGAGCTGCTCAATTTATCGTTATTGATGAAATAGACCTTTCTCTAGATGCGGCAGCGCAGGCAAACTTGGCTACGTGGTTAAGGGATTTCTGCATTAGCTATAAGAGAAAAATTCTCTTTACGACTCACTCACTAGCCCTAATGAAACAGCTTGAAGTGAACGAGCTATTTTTTGTTGACGAAAATCGTGGATGTGTAAGTATCAGCCCGACATCTTATAGCTATGCCAAAGCGCGCCTGTTTGGGTTTTCGGGATGGGACAAATACATCCTGACGGAAGATAAAGTTCTTCTTGGTTTTATAGAAGCCATCATAGAAAGACACTGCTTCCAGACATTCTTTCGTTATAAGACCATCTTCCTTGGTGGAGCGACCCAAGTAATCGCTCTTATGAAACACAACGAGCATGAGAGTTTTTTATCTTCGCCAGATAAAGTGATTGCCATCCTTGATGGAGATCAGAAGAATGAGAAATTTGTCAATCATCCGGGAGTCTATCTGGTTCCCATTGAAAGCGTTGAAAAGGCTCTGTATGCGGAACGCGAAACAGATGTTGACTTTCCATTTCCAACAAGTAGAGAAAGCTTTACCAGCGAAAAAGATTTCCATAATTACCTTCAACAAAAGGAATTAATTCCGCAAAAAGCCATTTTCGAATATTTAATGAATCGAAATGAGGGTGTGCTCCAACAAATTGTTAGCGTGCTTCGTACCTTTTTGGCAAACTGAATTGGCTTTTTCTTTCGCCTAAAGTCGGTACGGTGTGAGACTCTCAGCATCGCTGCACGCCATACTCCTACGGGATCAGGCTCGTGAGTGAATTCGTTACAGCACTATAGCTCATGGACCGAGTAATGAAGGGTCGGCGATTAATAAATGACAGTTTCTCGGCATGCAACTAGTTGACCGTTCCGGATCGATTTCTGTCCTTCTGGTTTTGGACACAATTGGCCAAGAGCTGCCATTCAAACATTTATCTTATGCGCGAATCACGTAATAAGGTCCAGAAGTTAGAAGCACCACAACAGCCACTAAACCTTCTGTGAGTTTGCAAGTTCATAAATACTTGACGAAGTAGGCATGGCGATTGAATGTCTTCTAAGTCTAGCTAGGTCATACCAATGAGAGAAAAATTCACCGCAGACTGGGTATTTGGCATTAGAGGGGCAATCGAAAATATTGTCCGATCCAACTTTCCTCAAGACCTCAGGTCATGGCCATTGCTACAGTCATTCGACTTTGAGGCCTATGCGCTGCCAGCAAACTACGTCCTGCTGATTCTGAGAGACAAGCTATCTGGAATAACGTCAGGGCCAGGTATCTGCTCAGTGTTCCCCTATGAGGGTCTCCCTGTGCTGCCTCCGAAAGTTACTGATATTGAACTGTGGCAGTTTTACTTGAGAAACAAGTTTTCTTTACGTGAGGAAGATGCGCCATTTCTTGTTCCTGTAAAAGATTCGGGGAAAAGCGATGCATCAAAGGATTACGTATTGTTTTCTGCGGAAGAGCAGCTCTTTTGGAACCAACAAATCTCTTATGTTGTTTCTCGCTACAAGGCACACCTTCAGTCCATGACAAAACAACCTCCTGTACAGCCCACCCATATTACTTATAACCTCAGTGGCACTGGTGCGCGAGTTAATGTCAACTCCACGGATTCCTCCATCAACGTAATCAGCACAGAAGTCTCTAAGGTGTTTTCTCAGGCCAGGGAAGCTGTTAGCCAGATACCTGATCCAATCGCAAGACAAGAAATCGAGCGAGCGGTGGACGAAATGGAGCAGGCACATGGTTCAAGCAATTTTTTGCAGAAATACCAAACGTTTATCACTTCTGCTGCAAACCATATGACTTTACTGGCTCCAATTATTCCTGTCATAACGAAACTTCTGGCCTAACATCAGGCTTAACCACACTCCTTTCGGTCGTTGAACGCTACGCACTACGCCACGACGCTTTGCCGGCTAATTCAACGCTAACCGTCCGCTTAGGGTCGATAACTGCCGTTCCCCATTTCGGTTGAGACTGTTATGCCAGGAGAAATGACCTTGCATTTCTGCATGGCCCACTTTTAGATACACGCTGATTGTAAGCAATCATTATATTTCTAGCTCCCCCGCCATTTGCTTCCGACTCACTCCTCCCCAAAGTGTAAAATCACCCGTTTTTGACCCTATCCTCCTATGACGCAAGACCCTGCACGGCGGCTGGGGCTGGGTAGTCCGGCGCTGGTGCGCCTGCTGGCCGGCCTGGCGGATGCCGGTGTGTCCGCGCCGGGGCAACCCCTGGCGGAGCGGCTTGGCCAATGGCTGGGCTGGGCGGATGCCATTGCCTTGTCGGCGGCGCTGAATGGCGCGCCGCCGGCGGTGCCGGCGGGCGCGGCTGCGGAAGAGGGCGCCGGGCAGGGTGAATATGCGTTGTTGCGGGCCTCGCTGCGGGATGCGATTGCGGCGGTCAATGCGCCGCCCGCGACCCGGCGTCGCGGTCCATGGGGCGGGTCGAATGCCGGCAAGGCCAAGGCCGCGCCGGTGGATTACCCCACGTACCGGCAGCGTTATGTGTCGCTGCAGCAGAAGATGGAAACCCGTATCGCCGAGCTGCGCGCCCGTTTGCGCGGGATGCTGGCCAGCCGCACGCCGGAAATGGCGCGGCTGGCGCTGGTGGATGCGGCCATGGAGCAGGCGCTGGCGCAGCGTGAACAGACGCTATTGCTGAAGGTGCCGGCGCTGCTGGAGGATTACTTCAATCGCCTTCGCCAAACCCAGGAGGAGAGCGGCGAGTATGCCCAAGCTGCCTCGGATGCGGCGCTACTGCAGGCTCGGCGCGATGCGGCGCCCCGACTGAGCCAGCACCCAAGCGGAGAAGGCGCGGGCGGCTCTAGTGTCTTGGACGGACATGGAGCGATGGTGGGACAGGCGGATGGTTCTTCTTCACCGCCGCGTCACATGCCTGCACCCTCTGCGTCTGCGCCGCCCGCCCAACCGGCGTGGCTGGATGTTTTCCGCAAGGACATGCAAAGCGTGCTGCTTGCGGAGTTGGATCTTCGTTTACAACCGATCGAGGGGCTGCTGGCGGCGCTTCGTGCCAGTGAGCCCAGTACCTTATGACCCCTGTGACCCGTCTGCTTTGTCTTGTTGTTTTTGCCGCCGGCCTGGCCGTGCCATGCTGGATCGGCGCCGGCTATATGGGTTCGAATTCATTGGCGCTGGCGATGACGGCGCTGATCTGCGTGGTCTATCTGGCGGGCGCGCTGGAACTGTATCGCTATCAGCAGGCCACGTCCGCGCTGTCGGGCGCGTTGTCCGGCCTGGCGGGGCCGGTGGAAAACCTGGGCGAGTGGCTGTCGAAGCTGCCTTCGGGCCTGCGCAATGTGCTGCGGCTGCGCATACAGGGCGAACGCGTGGGGCTGCCTGGGCCGGCGCTGGCGCCGTATCTGGTCGGGCTGCTGGTGCTGCTGGGCATGCTGGGCACTTTCCTGGGCATGGTGGCCACGCTGCGCGGCACGGGTCTGGCGCTGGAGGGCGCGACAGACCTGCAGGCCATACGCGCTTCGCTGGCCGCGCCGGTAAAGGGGCTGGGGCTGGCCTTCGGCACGTCGGTGGCGGGCGTGGCGACGTCGGCCATGCTGGGCCTGCTTTCGGCCCTGTGCCGCCGCGAACGCATCAAGGCCGCGCAGTTGCTGGATGCGCAGATCGCCGTTCATTTATATGGCCATTCGCATGCGCACCAGCGCGAAGAAAGCCTGAAGCTGCTGCAGCGGCAGGCCGAGGTGATGCCGCTGGTGGCCGACAGGCTGCAGGCGCTGGCCACGGCGCTGGAGCAGCGCTCGGATGCCCTGGCCGCTACGCTGGAGCGCCGCACCGAGGTTCTGGCGGCGGGCCTGGAACAGCGCAGCCAAGCCATTGCGACAGCCTTGGGCCAGCGCAGCGAGGCGATGGTGTCCACATTGGAACAGCGCAGCCAGGCGCTGGGCGAGCAATTGGCCGCCGGCCAGGATGCTTTCCACGCAAAAACCGAGGCAGCATACGCCAAGCTTGCCGCCTCGGTGAAGCAGTCGCTGAAGGACGGCATCGCCGAAGGCGCGCGCGCGGCGGCTGGGGCCATCGAGCCCGTTGCGCAGTCGACCATGGCGGGGCTGGCGCGCGAGACGGCCACGCTGCACGGCACGGTGACGCAGGCGCTGCGCCAGCAGCTGGAAGGGCTGTCCGAGCAGGCGCAAGGCAGCGCGGCGGCGGTGGCGGATACCTGGAGCAAGGCGCTGGACGAGCACCGGCGCGCCAATGAATCGCTGGCCAAGGATTTGCGTGCTTCGCTGGACGGGTTTGCCCAGGCGCTGGAACAGCGCTCTTCCGTCGTGCTGGAAGGCGTGGCGGCGCGCCTGGACGATGCGTCCCAGGCCATGTCGCAAGCCTGGGACGGCGCGCTGTCGCGCCAGGAGCAGGCCGGCCATAAGCTGGCGGCCGACAACCGGCAGGCGCTGACGGATGCCGCCAAGGCGCTGGAGCAGCATGCGGCATCGCTGGTCCTGCAAGTGGGCCAGTCGCATGGCCAGCTGCGCGAGCAGTTGGCGGCGCAGGAAGAAGAGCGGCTGTCGGCATGGGCCGGCAAGCTGGGTGAGATGGCCGCCGCCTTGCGGCAGGAATGGCAGAAGGCCGGCGAAGACGCTGCAAGTCGTCAAGAGCGGATATGCAAGGCGCTGGAAGAGGCCGCCGCCGCGGTCTCGGCCCAGACGCGGGAACAGGCCGGCGAGGCCATGGCCCAGATACGGCAGCTGGCGCAATCTGTATCGGAGGCGCCCAAGGCCGCCGCCGACGCCGTGGCCGAGGTGCGCCAGAAGCTGTCGGACAGCATGGCGCGCGACAACGCCATGCTGGAAGAGCGCAGCCGCCTGCTGGAAACGCTGGGCACGCTGCTGGACGCCGTCAACCATGCCTCGTCCGAGCAGCGCAAGGCGGTGGACGAGCTGGTCGGCACGTCGGCCGACGTGCTGCAGCGCGTCGGCGCCCAGTTCACCGACAAGGTCCAGGCCGAGACCGAGAAGCTGACCGGCGTGGCCGGGCAGGTGACGGACAGCGCGGCCCAGGTGGCCGGCCTGGGCGAAGCCTTCGGCAAGGCGGTGCAGGTATTCGGCGAGTCGAACGAAGCGCTGATGGCGCACCTGCAGCGCATCGAAGAGGCGCTGGACAAATCCCTGGCGCGCAGCGACGAGCAGCTTGCCTATTATGTAGCGCAGGCCCGCGAGGTCGTGGACCTGAGCATGCTGTCGCAGAAGCAGATCATCGAAGAGCTGCGGCAGCTGGGCGGCCCGCAAGCTGCGGGCGTGGAGGCTGCGTAATGTTTCTGCCAATCGCTCAGCGTAGAAGTAAGCGAGCCAAACGGGCGGCGGTTGCGCGGTACAGTTCACCGCATAGGGGCGCACTGCGCAGACAGGGCGATGACGCCTGGGCGGCGCCGCTCACCCTTTTGGCGGCTGCGGACGCGGAAAACATGGCATGAAGGACGACATCGACGCCGGCGCAGAGCCTTCCGTGCCGGTATGGGCGGTATTCGGCGACCTGATGTCGGTGATGCTGGGCACCTTCGTGCTGGTGCTGATGGGCGTCATCGCCATGCAACTGCAGCTTTCCTCGCAGCTGCGGGACGAGATCAAGCACAGGCAGGAAGAAACCCGGCGCCGCATGACGCTGGAGCAGGCGCTGGCGCGGCCGCTGGCCGAGGGGCGCGTCACGCTGGTGAACGGTCGCATCGGCATCAGCGGCAGCGTGCTGTTCGCGCTGAACTCCGCCCAGCTGCAGCCCGAGGGCGAAGCGGTGCTGAAGAGTCTTATAGAGCCGCTGGGCGGTTATCTGCAGGCGCATGACCAGGTGCTGATGGTCAGCGGGTTCACCGACGACCGGCCGGTATGGCAGGACAACCGCCGCTTCGCGGACAATTGGGAATTGTCGGCCCAGAGGGCCTTGACCGTCACGCGTGCATTGATCGACGCGGGCGTGCCTTCTTCCCGCGTGTTCGCGGCGGCCTTCGGCGCCGAGCAGCCGGTGGCCTCGAACGCCGACGAACAGGGAAGGGCCCGCAACCGGCGGGTGGAAATCGTGCCGGTGCCCAAGCCGGTCAATGACGCCGCTGGACGGACGCCCCTCGAGCGTACTGAAAATGAATCCACCGAAGCGCAGTCGCGCCCACCCGCGCAGAACGCCGCCCCGGACGGGCATGCGCCCCGGCGGGGGGAAGGCGCCGATGAGCAGACGGTGCGGACGCATGAATAGCGACCCCACAAACCGTAGCGATGCGAAAGGCGCCGATCCGCGGGGCGACGGCGGCCAAGGCGTGGCCATGGGCGGCGGCCCGCTTGCCGAATTGCTGGCCTATATGGCCAGCCAGAAGCCTGCCGACGAGGCGCCCTGCGGGGACGAAGACGCGGCGACAAGCCATCCCGCCGCGCAGGCGAAAGGCCCCGCCGAACCCGCGCATCTGGATTATTTCCGCAAGCTGTGGGCCGGCGTCAACGCCGGCCGGCAATTGCGGCAGTCGCGCGAGCAGGTGCCCGACAATGCCGGTCCGCTCAATTCCAGCCATCTGGTGCACCGTTCGCTGTCATTGATGCGCGGGCTGTCGCCAGGCTACTTGCAGCATTTCCTGGGGCATCTGGAAGCGCTGTCATGGATGGAGCGGCTGGCTCATGGCGCGGATGCGGGCAAGGAGCCGCCCCGGCCGGGCGGCGGGCGCAAGGGCGGGCGCGCCCGCTGACGGGCAGTCTTCGAGGAAATCGTAGGGCACGGCGCTACAGCAGCTTGTCCAGCGTGATGGGCAGATCGCGCACGCGTTTGCCGGTGGCGTGGAAGATGGCGTTGGCGATGGCGGCGGCCGCGCCCACGATACCTATCTCGCCCACGCCCTTGCCGCCCAGCGGCCCCATCTCGTCGTCGGGCTCGTCCACGAACAGGATGTCCACGTCGTGCACGTCGGCGTGGCAGGGCACGTGGTATTCGGCCAGGTTGTGGTTCATGATGCGTCCCAGGCGGTGGTCGTAGAGCGCTTCTTCGTGCAGCGCCATGCCCATGCCCATTACCAGTCCGCCCAGCACCTGGCTGCGCGCAGTGCTGGGGTTGATGATGCGTCCGGCCGCCACGGCGGCCACCATGCGGGTGACGCGCGCGACGCCCAGCGCTTCATCCACGCGCACTTCGGCGAACACTGCGGAGTGCGTATTGCGCGCCTTGTCGGTGGCGCTGTCGCGCTCTGGATCCAGGCTGCCCTGGGCCTGCAGGCGATGGCCCTGCGCCCCGGCAAGGATGTCGGCATAGGCCATGGAGCGCGCCGGGTCGCCGGCCAACTGTACGCGGCCTTGCGCAAACACCACGTCCTCGAAGCGCGGGCTGCCCAGCGCGCCATGCCCCTTCCGCACGGCAAGTTCGAACAGCTGCCGCGCCAGGGCCCGGCAGGCCTTGTGCACGGCCGCGCCCACCGAGGCGGCCATGAAAGAGCCGCCTTCCAGCGGCGCCTCGGGCAGGCCGGAGTCGCCCAGATGCACGCGCACGCGGTCCATGGGCAGCCCCAGCGTGCCGGCGGCGATCTGGGCCATGATGGTGCAGGTTCCGGTGCCGATGTCCGAGGCGGCCGACGCCACGGTCAGCATGCCCTTGTCGTCCAGGGTGGCGGTGGCGCTGGCCTGCATGAGCAGGGCCTCCCATATGCCGGTGGCCATGCCCCAGCCTATCCGTTCGCGGCCTTCGCGCATGGAGCCGGGCGCATGGCTGCGGCCGCGCCAGCCGAAACGCTCCGCGCCTTGCAGATAGGCCTGCTTCAAAGCCTTGCTGGTATAGGGCAGGCCGGTCAGGCCCTGCCTGTCGCCGTAGTTGGCCAGGCGCAGCGCCAGCGGGTCCATGCCCCGGGCATAGGCCAGTTCGTCCATGGCGATCTCGAACAGATTCATGCCGGTGGCCGCGCCGGGCGCGCGCATGTTGCCGGGCACGGGCGTGTCCAGGGGCGCCACGGCATAGTCCAGGCGGACGTTCTCGCATGGGTAGGCGGTGGGGCCCCAGCCGACGACGTTCTCGGTATAGGTCTCGATGCGCGCCGTGCCTGTGGTGGCGACAAGGTCGATGGCGCACAGCCGGCCCCGGGCGTCGCAGGCCAGGCGCGTCTCTTGCGCGGCGGCGGGGCGGTGCGCGTGCGTGAACATCTGCTGGCGCGTCAGCGTGACGCGCACCGAGCGCTCCAGCATGACGGCCGCCAGCATGGCCAGATAGGCCTGGTAGGCCGGCCGCAGGCCCGAGCCGAAAGCGCCGCCCACATAGGGGTTGCGCACGCGCAGCGCCTGGGGCGCGAAGCCGAAGGCCTGGGCTAGCTGCCGCTGGGCGTTCTGCGAGCCCTGGTTCTTGTCGTAGACCGTTACGCTGCCGTCGCCGTGCCAGTGCACCGTGGTGGCGTGCATCTCCATGGGCTGGTGGTGTTCCATGGCCAGCTGGTAGCGCTGGTCGATGGCGGCGGCGGCCCGGGCCAGGGCGGCGTTGACGTCGCCCGTATGGGTGTTGCGGGTTTTCTTGGCGGGGGGCGTAAAGCGCTGCAGCAGCGCGGCGTCCAGCAGCGTGTTGTGCGTGTCGATTTCGTATTCGGCCCGGACTTGCATGGCGCCCTGGCGCGCCGCCTCGAAGGTGTCGCCCACCACCAGGGCGATGGGCTGGCCGGAAAAGAAAATGGCGTCGTCGAACAGCGCGCGAAAGGGCGGCTTGTCATTGGCCGCCAGGCCGTCGTCCGGGGTTTCATACCAGGGCACGCGCGGGCGGCTTGCGTGGGTCAGCACCGCCGCCACGCCGGGCGTGTGCCGCGCCTGCCGTACATCCAGTTCTTTGATGCGGCCGCGCGCGATGTCCGAACACACGGCCACGCCGTACAGCAGGCCGGGCAAGGGATGTTCGCCCGCATAGCGGGCCTGGCCGCTTACCTTCAGGCGGCCGTCCACCCGGGGAAGGGCGGCGCCAATACCGGTCGGAATCGTCATGAGCTCTCCTTGTCGGATCAACAGGTTTGCATACGCAAAACTTCGGTGCCTGGACTGGCCGGCGGTGTTGCGGATTCTCCGGCGGCAAGGGCTATCGCTGCGCCTGCCGCTTTGCCCGGCAAGCCTGTAGTGCCAGCATGAGCCAAGCAAACAGGCAGCTAGGCAATGCGCTTGTCGAACTGCCGCTGGGGCGTGCCGTCGGCCGCCTGGCCCAGCGCCCGCGCAATGGCGCGGCGCGCCAGGCTTATCTTGAAGTCGTTGCCGCCCTGGCCTTTGGCGCCATGCAGCAGGGCGTCGGCGCAGCGCAGAAAGATCTCTTCGCCGGGATGCCGGCCTTCCAGCAGTTGCTCGGCGCTGGCCACGCGCCAGGGCTTGTGGGCCACGCCGCCCAATGCCACGCGCGCCTGCGCGATGCGGCCGTCCTCGATGCGCAGCGCCGCCGCCACCGAAACCAGCGCAAAGGCATAGGAAAGGCGGTCGCGTATCTTCAGGTAGCTGTAGTGGCTTGCAAAGCCTTCCGGCGGCAAGTCCACGCTGGTGATGAGCTCGCCCGGGGCAAGGCAGTTGTCGCGCTGGGGCGCATTGCCCGGCAGGCGGTGGAAGTCGCCGAACGGTATGGCGCGCGCGCCCTCGGGGCCGGTCACATTGACCGTGGCGCGCAGGGCCGCCATGGCCACGCACATGTCCGAAGGGTGGGTGGCGATGCAATGTTCGCTGGCCCCCAGCACGGCATGGATGCGCGTGACGCCGCCGATGGCGCCGCAGCCCGAGCCGGGCGCGCGCTTGTTGCAGGCGGTGGCCGTATCGTAAAAATAGTAGCAGCGCGTGCGCTGCATCAGGTTGCCGCCCGTGGTCGCCATATTGCGCAGTTGCGGGCTGGCGCCGGCCAGCAGTGCGCTGGACAGCAAAGGGTAGCGATCCCGCACGCGCGGGTGCATGGCCAGGTCGGCGTTGCGCACCAGCGCCCCGACGCGCAGGCCGCCTTCGGGGGTGTCCTCCACCTGGTCCAGGGGCAGGCGGCTGATGTCGATCAGCCTGCGGGGGCGTTCCACATTTTCTTTCATCAGGTCCAGCAGGTTGGTGCCGCCGGCGATGAAACAGGCGCCGCCGGCCGCCGCCTCGCGCACCGCCTCGTCGATGTCGCCGGCGCGTTGGTAGCTGAAAGGGTTCATGCCGGTCCCTCCGGGGCTTGTCCAGGTTCCTGCCACGGCAGTTGCTCCGGCCACAGCTGTTGCGCGATGGCGTCCACGATGTGGGGGTAGGCCCCGCAGCGGCACAGGTTGCCGCTCATGGCCTCGCGCAGGGCGGCGCGGGCGGCCTGCCGCGCCTGTCCGGCGTGGCTGGCCGAATCAGGAGCCAGGCGGTATTCGCCCAGCCGGCCATACCGTTGGGCTTCTGCCAGCAAGCCCACGGCCGAGCAGATCTGCCCCGGCGTGCAGTAGCCGCACTGGAAAGCGTCGCGGTCGATGAACGCCTGCTGCATGCCGTGCAGCGTGTCTCCGTCCGACAGGCCCTCTATGGTGGTGATATGGCGGCCTTCCTGCATCACCGCCAGTGTCAGGCAGGCGTTGATGCGCCGCCCGTCCGCCAGCACCGTACAGGCGCCGCACTGGCCATGGTCGCAGCCTTTTTTGGTGCCGGTCAGGCCCAGGCGCTCACGCAGCGCGTCCAGCAACGTGACGTCGGGTTCCACAGCCAGCCGGCAGGCCTGGCCGTTCAAGGTGAAATCAAGCGGCAGGGAAGCCATGGTCTCCTCCAGCATTGTGTCGCCGGCGGCAAACAGCAAGAAACATGCCCCGGCAGCAATCGTTGCGGCCGTATTTTTACGGTGTGCTGTTCAGCTTCACAGCGTCGTGGCGAGCCGGGCCCTCGACCCTATAGTCTTCCGTGGACCGATTCATATATTGACAATAAATAGTCCAATGAACTATATTTATATCGACTTTGAATGGGACGAGGCAAAGAGCGCCGAGTGCTTCAGGCTACGTGGATTCGACTTTGAGTTCGCATCGCGGGCTTTTCGTGATCCCAATTGCCATATCAGGCGGGATCAACGGCGAGATTACGGTGAAAACCGGCTCCAGTAGCTGGGTAGAATAGAAAAGCGGGTATTTGCTGTCGCCTATACGTTGCGCGGGAATGGCATCCGCATCATTTCAGCGCGCAAAGCAAACTATCGGGAGGTGAGGTTGTATGACAACCGTTCGTTTTCGCGTTAGTCGCGGCAGGCCCGCTCGGGGTCGGGTGAACTATGCGCTGTTGGACGCCACCACCGAGGCCGACATCGCTGCCCAGCAGCAAGAAGACGACTTGCAGGCAATGCAGGATGCCGGGCAATATGTGCGGCGCGTGCGGCTGCGTCTGGGCCTGACGCAGGCAGAGTTTTCCCAGCGCATCGACGTGCCGCTGGACACCATCCGTAATTGGGAGCAGGGCAAGCGCAGCCCCACGGGCGCGGCCAGGGTTCTGTTGAGGATACTGAGCAAACTTCCCGAAGCGGCGCTGGACTACTTTATTCCAGTGCAAGGCCCCCAACAGACAGAGGCGGCAATAGAAGGGCTGCGCAAAGCCAGCCAGGCCCTTGACGCCTTGCTCGATTCCCATGGCACAGACATCGATGCCGTGGCGGCGGACTTCAAGCAGGCGCGCAAGCCGCAGCGCGTTGGCTGACGTCCAAGGCGCGATGGCGCCAAGTTCTTATCGGCCTTACTCGGGTTCAGGGATATTCTTGGCGGCTGTGTAGAACATTGAGCACTTCTATAGATTTCCGTCCGGACTTCAAGCCGGCTCGTCCACGGGGTGCTGGCTGCGCAGCCCCACGCCCAGGCGGTTCCATACGTTGATCAGGCCGATGGCCACGGTAATCTGCGTGATCTCCTCGTCCGAGAAATGCTTTTGCAGCGCCTCGAACTCGGCATCCGGCGCCTGGGTCTGCGCCACCAGCGTCAGGGCGTCCGTCCAGGCCAGCACGGCGCGCTCGGCCTCGGTATAGACGCGGGCCTCGCGCCATACCGATATCAGGTTGATCCACTGTTCGCCCAGGCCCTGGTGGCGGGCCTCTTTGATGTGCATGTCCACGCAATAGGTGCAGCCATTGACAATGGAGGCGCGGATCTTGATCAGTTCCTGCAGCCGGGGCGGCAGGCCGCTGTCGCGCACCACGTACTGGTTGAGGGCGGCCACGGCTTTGTAGGCCTGTGGAACCAAAGTGTAGTAATTGATGCGAGCTTGCATGGCGAAGTCCTTTTCAGTGGGAGGGGGAAGGGGGGGCGTTGCGGGCGCGCTGGGCGAAGAAGCCGCAGGCGCGCGCGGAAATGGCCGCGCCCAGCTCCGAGTCGGGCGGCGAGGCCAGCATGTCCAGCGTGACCTTGCGCAATTCCTCGCGGTAGGCGCGCTCGGCGCGCAGCATGGCCGCATTGATGGCGCAAGGTTTCTTGAAAAAGCGCGGCGCCAGGGGCGAAGGCCCGTTCTGGCGGATCTCGGCGCAGCGGAAGGCCGGCTCGGGGCCTTCCACCGCCAGCACCACGTCCAGCAGGGTGATGCGGCCGGCTGGCCGCGCCAGCCGGTAGCCGCCCCTGGGGCCGGGCACCGACTGCAGAATGCCCGCATTGGACAGCGCCTGCAGATGCTTCAGCAGATAGCTGGGCGACACGCCATGGAACTCCGCCAGCGCGGGCGCGGCCAGCACCTGGCCGGCCGGCAGCCCGGAAAGCATCAGCACGCAATGCAGGGCCTGCTCTACGCCGTCGCCCAGTTTCATGGAGATCTCCTAATCATGGATAAATATTATCTGCGATATTGGGGGGCGTCAACTATTAGGGGTCGCGATAGCTCATGAATGCAGCGCATCTATTGCATATGGGCGGAAAATTCCATGCTGTTCGTCGTTTTGGTCCCCTGTAAAGCCGTTTACCCTTTCTGCCATGCTTGGCGCCGTGCGCCGGCATGCAGCCGATATCATTTTGTCTTAGGAGCCAGATTTGACGACAGAGCATGCACCCCTAGCAGTTGACGACGACAGCGTGCTTTCGGATGTCAACAGGCACATAACCAAGGCATATGACGATAAAGTCTATACCTCCAATTCCTTTCCTTATTCGTCACCTGGGCACTTACGTGCCGCGGCGCATTTATATGGGCTGAAGTCCGTACCATTGGAAAACGCCCGTGTATTGGAATTGGGTTGTGCTGGGGGAGGCAACCTCCTGCCTTTTGCGCTTGCTTATCCAAAAGCGCACGCCGTAGGCGTCGACCTGTCTCCGGTGCAGGTGGAGCAGGGAAAAGGGGTTGTAGATGCCCTGGGTGTCGACAATCTTCATCTGCACGCCATGAGCCTGACCGACATCGCGCCGGAGTTTGGTCAGTTCGACTACATCATTGCACATGGTGTATTCAGCTGGGTGCCGCCGGAAGTGAGGGAAGCCATGCTGCGCATCATGCGAGAGAATCTATCGCCCGACGGTATTGGTTACATCAGCTACAACACTTATCCAGGCTGGAAGGCCGGCGACATCGTGCGCGACGCCATGCTGCTGCATAGCCATGGCGCCGGACCTGATGAAAACAAGCTCGCCAGCGCAAAGGCGGTGTTGAATCTGCTGTCGGACGGCATCGCTGCCAGCAATCCGTTGGCGCCTTCGCTGCGCGCAGCGGTGGCGCAGCTACGGAAACATTCCGACTATTACATCGCGCATGAGTATTTGGAAATCTTCAACAGTCCTTGCTATTTGCTGGAATTCGTCAATATGGTTGATCAGCATGGGCTGGTGCATGTAGGCGATTCAGATCCACACGTGGAAATGCCTGCCACATTCGGAAAGAGTGTTCAGCTGCACCACAGCTTGGTGGCATTGGGCCAACCGCGCGAAATGCGTCAGCAGTACCTCGACTTTGCCGTGGGCCGTAATTTCCGCAAGAGTTTGGTTGTTCATAAGGAGCGTGCCGATCAAGTATTGTTAGGTCCTGACACGGAGCGCCTGACGGACTTGCGTTGGGCAGGATACTTCACGGAAGCAGAAGCTAAGCCCGATGCCCCCAAAGGTCAGCGGGCATTTCGCAGTTATAAAAACCAGCCAGTGTATACGACAGACGAGATTGTCATCGCCTTAATCGAAGCGTTAAGCCAAGCTTGGCCCGCCAGTGTTGATTTCAATGGCCTGGCGGCGCAGGTAAGCTCCCGCTTGCCGCAAGCTGGTGCGGAAGATCAGGTTCGCCAAGCGGTATTGAAAACGCTGCAAACCTTGTTCAGGCTGAATTGCCTGCGCTATGGGCTTGAAGCGTCTCCTTACGATACACTGCCTTCTCCTCGTGATTTTCCCCATCTGGTTCCCGGCTTGGCACATATGTTCAGCCAGCAGCAGGATCCTGCTTTTGGAATGGGCATGTTCAATCTATGGCACGATACGGTCCAGATCCAGTTGAGTGAGGCCGAAGCTTACCTCTTGCCCCATATCGACGGGGGCCATAGCCGCAAGCAGTTGTCCGCTTCACTGCGTGAGGCCCTGACTCGCGGAACAGTGCCGGCAGCCGATGGGAAATTCGTTAAAGGCCAACGCAACCTGGATGCGCTGGCGGACGGCATGGTTGGCAAGCTGCTGGCCAAATTGAGCAGGCGAGGCCTGCTGCGGTAGTGCGGCTTTGGCCGCATCTTACTGAAATAGGCAAGACGGTCCGCGTGATTGGCTTAATGCCAAACAGCCTCGCATTTATTCGCATCGTCGACTACGAATCAAAACCGCCTCCTGGCAGCAAAGCCAGGAGGCGGTTTCTTTGCATGCACCGGAAAATCCGGCATTCAGGCCGCTGTCCCCGTATCCTGCGAGAATTTCGGGAAACAGCGCGCCCGTTGCAGGCGTAGGTTAGCGCAGCAGCGACAGCACGGTCTGCGGAACCTGGTTGGCCTGGGCCAGCACCGAAGTACCAGCCTGCTGCAGGATCTGCGCACGCGTCATGTTCGACACTTCGACCGCGTAGTCGGCATCTTCGATGCGCGAACGGGCGGACTGCAGGTTGGTGACGGTGTTGTTCAGGTTGGCAATGGTGGACTCGAAGCGGTTCTGCACCGCGCCCAGTTCCCCGCGCAGGGAGTCGACTTCGGCCAGGGCGGCGTCAATGGCTTCCAGCGGGTTCGCGGTCGCCTTGACCGCATCGTCTTCCTCGACGAGCGACAGGGTGCCATCGTCATTCTTGTGGACGTAACGCGCGTCCCCGCCGATGGTCACGGCACCTTTGGCGTCCACGTCATACGTATCCGCGCCGATGGTGTAGCTCTTGTTGGAAAGAGCGAAGTCTGCGGCGGTCAGGTCAGCCTCGGTGGCGGCGGTGTTAGTGGTGTCTGTTTCTGCCGTGATAGTACCTGCGGCATTCCTGTAGAGGTCGGTAACTGGGTTACTGCTTCCATCTTCGAAAGTGACGGCTTCGGTGTCCTTGTCTACTGTTGCAGTATATGTCTCGCCGTCGATAGTAAGAGTATAAGTACCATTCGCGGTACCGCTATCATATTCTTGTGTTTCTGTCCAGCCATTAGCGGGATCTGTTAGGTAGGCCAGGTCGATGTCAGTGGTTATATTCGTATTTGCCGTTGTGGCGTTAGTGCTGATAGTGCCGTCAGCTTCGACATAGGCTGCTGTCGTGCCATCGGTGGTCACCGTGCCATCGCTGGCGACCTGATACGTATCGGTGCCGTCGCTGAACTCGGAATAGGCCAGTTTGGCATTGAAATCAGCCGTGAGCTGCTTCTCGGTGACCTTTTGGTCGCCGGACACGGTAAAGGTATCGAGTTTCAGCGTGGCGGCGCTGATCGTCTTGAGATTGATTTCGATGGCTTCACCGTCGTTTGCGCCGACCTGGATGCTGAGGGTGCCGGCATCTTCGCCCAGAACTTTGACGCCGTTGAACTGTGTCTGTTCCGACACGCGGGTGATTTCGCCGAGGCGCTGGTCGATTTCGTCCTGGATGGATTTCAGGTCGGAAGCCGAATTCGTGCCGTTGGCGGCCTGCACCGACAGTTCACGGATGCGCTGCAGGTTGTTGTTGATTTCGTTCAGCGCGCCTTCCGTCGTCTGGGCGATGGAGATGCCGTCGTTGGCATTGCGCGTGGCTTGCGTCAGGCCGCGGATGTTGGCGGTGAAGCGGTTGGCGATGGCCTGGCCGGCGGCGTCGTCCTTGGCGCTGTTGATGCGCAGACCGGAGGACAGGCGCTCGATGGCGCTGCCCAGGGCCGACTGCGATTTCTGAAGGTTGCCTTGGGCAATCAGGGAAAGCGAGTTGGTGTTGATGACAGACATGGATGACTCCTGTAGGGGATATGGGCGGCGGGAAAGCCGCCGGTTTTGCCAGGAAAACCAGTTTCTGGTTCCGACCTGGAGCCCCTTGGCACTGACCGCGTGGCACCCGGCATTTCCTGTACAGCCCGATTAACGGAGTATTGTCATGAAAGTTTAGGTCCGTGCGGCGGGCGCCCGGGCGGCGCGGCCCGCCATGCGGAATGGAACTGATTCGACGGAAAACGCCCTAAACTTTATCGTTGCGGCGCCGTAAATACTTCGGCCTTGCACCAGTGTCCGGCCCCGGCGATTTCCGTCGATGCGCGAGTCCATTGCGATGGGCGCCAACTGCAACTGTTCACATAGACGATGAATGCGCTCGGAGCCAACGCCATAGTCTCTCCGACAGGCAGGCGTCATAGACGGACAGCTCTTTGTGCAAGGGCAACGGCATATCCAACAACACGCAATACGAACTGCCGATAGCCGAATATAAAAAGGCTGTGTCAACGATAAGCAACAGCATGCAAAGAGCCTCTTTGTCGTGCCCGTCCCCGGACAGCTTCCAAACAGACACTGGCGTGGTGCCAGCATTGAGCTTTCCGGAAAGCTTTACTGTCGACTCTTGCATTCCCGTGCGTGGTTTCCGCCAGGACACTTTGCCCCCATACTGAGTCGAGCCGTGAAGTAGGCGCAGCGACATTGCTTATGGGTTTAGACAAATGAGCAGGTGCGTTTCGGTTTCTCGCTGTTCACTGTGCTTATCACGTGCCGATTATTCAAGTACTTACATATTTTTGTGTGCTCAGCGATAATCACCATGAAGCCGCTCAAGTTCGTCAATTCGAGCTTGAAAGACCTGCGGGCCATGCCGTCGTCAGTCCGGCATGCGTTAGGGGTGGAATTGATGGCGGTGCAATTCGGCCGCGCTCCAAGCGATTTCAAACCCATGCCTACGGTAGGCCAAGGAATTGATAAAGACGAGCCGTGAATCAAGAAACCCTGGAAGTCACTGAAGGCAGCGGCAATGTTTTTGTCGACCTGGGCTTCGACTCTGCCGAAGCCGAAGTCATGAAAATGCGCGCCGAGATCATGATTCACATGCGCCACCGCTTGAAAGAGCAGGGCTGGACGCAAGTCGAGGCTGCACGCAGGCTCGGCATTACGCAGCCGCGCGTTTCCCGGCTGGTGAAAGGCAAAGTGGAAGACTTCAGCATGGATATGCTGCTGGTATTGGCCGCACGCGCAGGTTTGCGTGCGGAACTGCGCCTGTTCACCTGAAATCATAAGGAGGTTGTTGCTGGCTTGTTCGGCCTTGCCGGCATACAACACGATTGGCGCGCCTGTTGGCGCAATGGCACTATGATGCTGCGGCCCGCCGAGCGCTGTTTCGTATTATCGATAGCCTGTTGGTGCTGTCTGAACGGCTCGATGAGCAGTTCATCGAAATCCTGGAACAAACTGAGGAACCCGTCATGTTGCAACAACTAACCAGCCTGGACCGGGTGCTGCTGCGCCGCGAGAGGGCTGCCGGGCTGGAAGAGGGAATGCAGCAAGGAATGCAGCAAGGCGAGCATGAAGGTGCACTGGCCTTTTTGCAGAGCCTCCTCGAGCGAAAATTCGGCCCGATACCCCAATGGGCCGCCGTTCGCCTTGCCGGGGCCGATACCGGCACGCTGCGGCAATGGGGGGTGAATGTGCTGGACGCCGATCAAATTGAAGACGTCTTCGAAGGCTGACTTCATTCATCTGGCGACTGTGCCAATGTACGTACCGGCCTCTCAAGGGAACTGCCGTGGAACTTATCGAAAACAGTCCGGACGACCACGCCGACCTGGAAAAAGCCGTGGCGCTGTTGCTGTCGCCCACCATTACGGCCCGACTGACGGGGTTTGTCGGCAAGCCTGTTGAAAAAATCCTCGCGTACCTGCCCGACGGCATAGAAGGCAAGCTCAACGACTTGGTCAAGGTCGCCCTGAGCAAAGCCGCCGACGCCGCCTTGTGGAGTTTGGACAATGCGCCCAGCAAGCACGCTTCCCCCATATGGAATAAAACCCTGGCCGGCATTTCCGGCGGCGCGGGCGGCTTTTTCGGCATTACGGGGCTGGCGTTCGAGCTGCCGGTTTCCACTTCCGTCATGATGCGGGCGGTGGCTGACATCGCGCGAAGCGAAGGCTTCGATCTGGACGATCCGGAAACCAAGAAGAGTTGCATAGAGGTATTCGCGCTGGGCGGCGAGTCGGAAGACGACGATGAGGTTGAAACGGCCTATTATGCGATGCGTATTTTCACCATGGAGGTGGCCGGCTCCATATCGATAAAAGGTGCCTCAACCGCGTCCCGCGTGGGGTTGGCCCCGGCGCAGCTCGGAAAATGGCTGTCCGAACTCATAGAAAAAGTAGCGGCCAGGTTTGGCGTGGTCATCAGCGAGAAGGTGGCCGCGCAGGCCATACCTGTCATCGGAGCCGTGGGCGGGGCGGCGATAAACATGATGTTCACCGACTTTTACCAGGACATGGCCAGAGGCCATTTCATCGTGAAGAGGCTTGAAAACAAATATGGCTTCGACGAGATCAAGAAAGAGTTTGAAAATATAAAAAGGGCGAAAAACCTTTAAATTCATGGCCTCAGCCTGTAGTCCCCCCAACTTGGGCTGACTCTCCGTGGGATGATGAGCGAAGCAGCCAAACGGTTCAAATCGTCGTCAGTCTTTCCACCGTATCAGGATACCGGGCCACCAGTCGAATGAGCAGCACCGCTTGTGCATTGGGCTTGGCGCGTCCCTGTTCCCAGTTTTCTAGTGTGCGGGGGTTGGTGCGCAGGTAGCGCGCAAATACGCCGCGCGACAGGTTCAAACGTTTACGCAGGCGGATCAACTCTTCGGCGGTGAGTTCAGGCGCTGCCGCTGCCTCTGCCGTGTAACGGCGCAAGGTGATTTTGCCCTGGCGTTCCGCGGCCAGGGCGTCGAAGCCTTCGGTCAGTTCGTCATATAGGTTCCGTTTGTTCATATCGCTCTCAGTTGCCGTTCGCGAAGCAGCAGGTGCGCTAAAGTGCGGCGCTGCTGAACAGTTAAATCGTCTGCCTCGTCTTTGCCATACAGTGTGAATAGCCAGATTTGATCGCCAGCTACCCACCAATAGTAAATAACGCGCAGGCCACCGCGCTTACCTTTTCCGCGTCGCGGATCGCCGAATCGCAGTTTGCGCAATCCGCCTGTTTCGGGAATGACGTCGCCAGCATCAGGACGTTGAAGCAGCAGCGCTTGCAGAACACGCAGGTTTGCGTCGCTTATATAGTGCTCGCGGTATCGCTGGAAGGGCGGCAGCTCGACAAAAATCGCGTTCACGTAATTATACGCTTATAGCGTATGTTTTTGATGTGCTGAAGAATGTGAGGGTCGTCCAGGCATGCGTGGATCTCCAGTGCAATGCTTCACTTCAGCTTGGCATCATGCGCGGAGTACCATTCGCCGGGCAGTGGCGCGGGCGGGTTTGTTCCATTCGTGATTGCCGGTCTTTACGATTTGCGCAGCCTGATTCATTCGGCCGCGGAAAGGGCTGGTGGCTGGAGCGCAAGTCGGGCCGAGGGATTGATTGGTTGATACTGCTGGCATTTTTTCCCGCAAAGTAGTAACCTTAGTTACTATATGGGCCCCAACGACATTCCCCCTTCGTCCTTCCATTCTTTCGAGCAGGCCATGCAAAGCCTGTCGCAGCGGTTGTCGTCGCGCGGCTTGATGCGCGAGTCGGTGGTGGCGCGGCTGCTGCAGCACGTGGCGCTGCGGCTGGGCGAGGACATGGACGCGCCGTTCAAGGCGCATGGGCTGAACACCACGCTGTGGACGTCGATGCTGGTCATTTATGCGGCGCAAGGGCATAGGCTCAAGCCGTCCGAGCTTAGCGTGTTCATGAATTCGTCGCGCACCAACAGCACACGCGTGGCGCGCGAGCTGGGGCGGCATGGCTTTGTGCGGCGGGTGGCGGACGAAAGCGACGGCCGCCAGCGTTTCCTGCAGTTGACGGAAAAAGGGGTGGACTTCGTGCAGCAGCAACTGCCGGGGCGCCGGCGCCACGTGCGCGAAGTATTCGACGGGTTCGAGCCGCAGGAATTCACCGAGCTGGAGCGCCTGCTGCGCAAGCTGCTGGGCACGCTGGACAAAAGGGCGGCGGCGCGCTGATGGACGAGGCGGCTGCCTGGCGGGCGCGGCACCCGGGCGGGGGCGGCGGTCCCGCATAAGCTGGCGGGCCAGTGGTAAGCGGGCGCTGCCGATGCCGGCCGCCGCCACCCGTTGCCGCCCCGGCCGGGCGGTCGCGGCCCGCCTGCCTGCGCCGGCTGGCCGGAATGCCGTCCCTTGCGAGACGTTTTGTATCTGCTGTTTTTACACCCATTTAGTAACGCACGTTATTATTTTTGCATGAAGAGCTGTCCGTGAACGAACCCTTGGCCGAGGCGGCGCCGTCGAACCGCCTGATGATTACCGTGTCCATCATGCTGGCCACCATCATGCAGACGCTGGACAGCACCATCGCCAATGTGGCGCTGCCACACATGGCGGGCGGGCTGTCGGCCTCGCAGGACCAGATCACCTGGGTGCTGACTTCCTACATCGTGGCGGCGGCCATCGCCACGCCGGTGACGGGCTGGCTGTCGGGGCGCTATGGGCGCAAGCTGGTGTTTCTGGCGTCCATCGCCGGCTTCACGATCACATCGGCGCTGTGCGGCATGGCGGCCAACCTGCCCGAGATCGTGCTGGCGCGGCTGCTGCAGGGGCTGTTCGGGGCGGCGCTGGTGCCGCTGTCGCAGGCGGTGATGCTGGACATCAACCCGCCGGAGCGGCATGCCCGCGCCATGGCGGTGTGGGGCATGGGCGTCATGCTGGGGCCGATACTGGGCCCCACGCTGGGCGGCTGGCTGACCGACAACGTCAGCTGGCGCTGGGTATTCCTTATCAACCTGCCTGTGGGGGTACTGTCCTTCGCCGGGGTGTACTGCTACGTGTCCGAGGTCAAGGCTTCGGTATTGTCGCGCTTCGACTGGTTCGGCTTTGCCATGCTGGCGCTGGCCATCGGCATGCTGCAGCTGTTGCTGGACCGCGGCGAGCAGTTGGACTGGTTCGGCTCCATCGAGATCCGCATCGAGGCGGTGGCGGCTTTCGTGGCTTTCGTGTTTTTCGTGCTGCATACGGCCACGTCGGGCCGCGAGTCCTTTTTGAACAAGGCGTTGCTGAAGGACCGCAATTTCGTTACGGGGCTGGCGTTTTATTTTCTGCTGGGCCTGCTGCTGTACGCCACGCGGGCGCTGCTGCCGCCCTTGCTGGAAACCCTGCTGGGCTACCCCGTGATGACCACGGGCCTGGTCACGGCGCCCACGGGCGTGGGCACGATGGCGGCCATGCTGGTGGCCGGGCGGCTGGTGGGCAGGGTGGACAGCCGGCTGATCGTGGCGCTGGGCTTCGGGCTGACGGCGATGTCGCTGTGGACGATGGCAGGCTACACGCCGCAGATTACCGAATGGGACGTGGTCTGGCCGGGGTTCGTGCAGGGGCTGGGGCTGGGCTTTACCTCGGTGCCGCTGACCACCATGACCTTCTCCACCCTGCAGCGCCACTTGCGCCCGGACGGCACGGCCATCTACAGCCTGTCGCGCAACATCGGCAGCAGCATCGGGATTTCCGTCATGCAGACCCTGCTGGTGCGCAATACCGCCACCATGCATGCCTCGCTGGCCACCTACATGACGGCGGGCGCGCTGTTCTCGGGCCATCTGGGGGCCACGCTGGGCAGGGTGTTCGACCTGCACGCCCCGGAGGGGCTGGCGGCGCTGAACCAGCTGCTGGACAGGCAGGCCGCCTTCGTGGCCTATGTGGACGACTTCAAGCTGATGTTCTGGATGACGGCGCTGTCCATGCCGTTTTTATGGCTGATGCGCACCCGCAAGGGGGGCGATGCCGGGCAGGCCGAGCCGGCGGGGGTGATGGAGTAGGGGCGTCAAATAATGGCTCGCAAGCCCTTGTCTGCGATGACGTTGAGCAGCTTGAGCGCAGGGCCGGAGGGGCGGGTTTCGCCTTGCTCCCATTTGCGCACGGTCGAGGCCGTCGTGTGTAGGTGAAGAGCGAAAACAGGCTGGCTGAACTTCAATCCTTCGCGCAGGCGCTTTATATCGTTGGCGCTGAACGCTCGCACCGGCGGCGGGCAAATCGCGTCGAACTCGCGCATCGTTACTTTGCTGATCGCGTTTGCTTCGTGTAGCGCGGCCAGATCGCCACGCAGCGACTCAATAATCTTGCTCACAATACACCTCTAATAACGCACCCGACCGCAATGCCTTTGATAAGTCTTCTGTAGATAGTTCCAGGAACACCTTGCCGGCGAATTGCAGGGCTTTCTTTTCGTTCTGTGTGATGTTCGCCTTGTGGCTCTTGGGGAATCCATGCAGGAACACATAGCGGCTGCTGATCCGGGCCGACAGTAGCGTGCGGTAGCCGCCTCTTTTGCCGCCGCCCTGGCGGGAAATTCGTTTCTTGTAAAGAAAGCCGCCCAGATCCGCGTCGATTAGGCCCCTTTGCATCTCTTTGACTGCCTTGCACAAGACGGCGTCGGGCAAATTCTCGTTCGCCTGCCATCGGGCAAAGCCTCTCCGCTTGAGCACACGCGCCATTTCAATATCCAAAGTATACCCGATACGGGCATATTTTTCTGGGCTCTACCACTGTGTTTCTGCTGTCTCTTTTCGCTATCTGAACAGGGGAATCAGTTGCCGGGAGGAAGTGTGGCAGCATCATGAGCCTATTGTGCATCCGGCGCTACTGGCAGATCTGGCAGCGACAATGGCTGCCTTCCAGTCCGGTTCAGGGAGCGTGGCGTTTCAACGATGCTGCCATCCGGGTTTGCCAGCCGGTGCCCGTGGCTTTCCATCTTGCCAATACCTCTGGTGGCAAACGCAGGCTGATGGCGATTTTGGGCTTGTCCAGTTTTGGACGTCCGCGTTTGATCAGCCTGTCGCCTTTGTACAGATCGGCTTTCCGGAAAAAATCGTCCGTCAGCTCCGGCGCGTCATCCGGACCGATCCAGGTGTTGCGCGTATTTCGTTTGTTCACGGGCATTTGCTTTCCTTATGCTGATGATGCGGCGTGCCTTGCCGCGTGGCGTCCAGACCAGCACGACCATGCGCTGGTCGAGCGCCCCTATGGTAATGAAGCGCGGCTCTGCATAAGCCAGGCGCCTGTCTTGCAGCGTGAAGTGCAGCCCGGCGAAGACCTCTGCCACGCGGCCTAGGCGTGCTCCGCATGCGCAGGCTCTACTTGCCATGCGCGCCCGGAATGTTCGGCTTGCCATAAATCGTAATCCGCTTGCATCTGCAGCCACATGATGGCGGAGGGGGCGGGCAGCCACTTGGCCAGCCGGATGGCCAAATCGGGAGTCACGCCCGAACGTCCATTGACGAAGCGCGACAACTGCACCCGCGATATCCCGAGCTGCCGTGCGGCGTCTGTGACGCTGATCTGCAGTTCCGGCAGGACATCTTCTTTGAGAATACTGCCGGGATGCGGGGGATTGTGCATCTGCATACCCAACTCCTAGTGATAGTCCTGATAATCCACCAGTACGGCGTCCTGGCCCTCGAAAGCAAAGGTAAGCCTCCAGTTGCCGCTGACCGTCACTGCCCAGTGCCCACCGAGATCAGGGCCTTTCAGCGGGTGCAGCTTCCAGCCCGGAACATTCATGTCCTCTGGCGCGATGGCGCGGTTTAGCGCCATCAGTTGACGGCCAAGCCGCGAAGCATGCGCGGGCTGGATCTTCGCAAGGGAGCCCGTATCGAAAAACGCCTGGATTCCTTTATGGCGGAAGCTTTTTATCATGCGTATTGTATCTTGTATCGATATAGGATACAAACCATGGAGGGTGGCGTGTATGAAAGGGGGGAGCCGAAAGGTGGAAATGAGGCGCGGCGCCTCGGCTATCGGTGGTGGATATGCTCCCATCATGCCGCTGATTGCGCACCCGGCGCCACTGGCAGATCTGGCACCGATAAAAAAGGCGCCGCATTGGGCGCCTTGGGTCGATGCCGCGATGGGAAGCCGCGTTATTCGATGGCTTCGTAGGGCAGGCCGACGTAGTTTTCGGCGATGTTGGCCAGGCCGGCCTCGGAATTGGTGTAGTAGTCCAGCTCGGCCAGCTGGATGCGCTTGCCGAAGCCGTCGTCCGAGAACTTGTGCAGCATGGAGGTCATCCACCACGAGAAGCGCTCGGCCTTCCAGATGCGGCGCAGGGCGATCTCGGAGTACTTGTCCAGCAAGTCCAGGCGGTTTTCCTTGTAGACCTTGACCAGGATGCGGTACAGGGTGGAAACGTCGCTGGCAGCCAGGTTCAGGCCCTTGGCGCCGGTGGGGGGCACGATGTGGGCGGCGTCGCCCACCAGGAACAGGCTGCCGAAGCGCATGGGTTCGGCTACGAAGCTGCGCAGCGGGGCGATGCTTTTCTCGATCGAGGGGCCGGTGACCAGGCGGTCGGCCACGTGCCGGGGGATGCGGGTCTTCAGCTCGTCCCAGAAGCGCTCGTCGGACCAGTCTTCCACCTTGTCCTCCAGCGACACCTGCACGTAGTAGCGGCTCAGCACGTCCGAGCGCTGGCTGCACAGGGCGAAGCCGCGTTCGTGGTTGGCGTAGATGAGCTCGTGGTCCACGGGCGGGGTCTCGGAAAGAATGCCCAGCCAGCCGAAGGGGTAGACGCGCTCGAACGTCTGGATGGCGTCCTGCGGCACGGACTGGCGCGACACGCCGTGAAAGCCGTCGCAGCCGGCAATGTAGTCGCATTCCAGCTCAATGGTTTCGCCGTCCTTGACGAAGGTGACGCGCGGCTTGCCGCCCTGGAAGTCGTGCAGCTGGACGTCGTCGGCCTCGTAGATGCTGACGCCGCCCTCGCGCTTGCGGGCGTCCATCAGGTCTTGCGTGACCTCGGTCTGGCCGTAGACCATCACTGTCTTGCCCTTGGCGTATTTCTTGAAGTCGATGCGCTTGAGCTGGCCGTTGAAGGACAGCGACACGCCTTCGTGCACGTGGCCTTCGCGGTCCATGCGCGCGTTGGCCCTGGCTTCGCGCAGCAGGTCCACCGTGCCCTGCTCGAGCACGCCGGCGCGGATGCGGCTCAGCACGTATTCGGGCGAGCGCCTTTCCAGGATGACGGTGTCTATGCCCTGGTGGTGCAGCAATTGGCCCAGCAGCAGGCCGGAGGGGCCGGCGCCGATGATGGCGACTTGTGTTTTCATGGATAGCCTCCTGTTGCGTGGCGGGCGGCGGGCGCCTGCTCGTGTCGTTGCGTGTCGCGCGGCTTGCGCGGATCCAGGGGCTTATGATGGCCGCAAAGCGGCGGCCGGGGAATGCATTTCTGCCTATAATAATTGTACTTTTGGAGGATTCTGGCGCTTATGGCCACCCTTAGCCGCGTTCCTGTGTACAAGCTATATGGCGAAGACCAATGGCCCACGCCGGACATGGTGCATTGCGAACTTATCGCCGACCGCAGCAAATTGCACGATTGGCAGATCAAGCTGCACCAGCACCATGGCCTGATGCAGCTGCTTTACCTGAAAGGCGGCGGCGCCCGCGTGTGCCTGGACGGGCGCTATGCCGACATGCGGCCCGGCAATGTGGTCGCGGTGCCCCAGATGTGCGTGCACGGCTTTCGCTTCGACCCCAACGCGGCGGGGCATGTGGTCACGGTGGGCTATCCGCTGGCCAGCAAGCTGGTGCAGGGCATCGACGATGCCGGGGTGGTGCCTTCGGCGCCCGCCGTCCACGTGGCCGGCCCGGCCGACCGGGCGCGGCTGGACCTGGTCTTCGGCATGCTGCAAGAGGAATACCTGGGCAACAGGCCGCAGCGCAATGCGCTGATCGAGGCCATGCTGACCACGCTGCTGGTATGGGTGGGGCGGCAGTCACCCGCGGCGGGGGCGGAGCCGGCCGGAGGCATGGACCGCGGGCGGCGGCATTTCGCCACGTTCTGCGAACTGATCGAGGCCCGCTACGCCGAGCAATGGACGGTGGACCGCTACGCCCGGGCCATCGGCATCACCGCCGCGCACCTGAACGCGCTGTGCCGCCAGATAGTCGGGCAGTCCGCGCTGCAGCTCATCCACCAGCGCCTGGTGCTGGCCGCCAAGCGCAACCTGGTGTACACCTCCATGACCATCAGCGTGGTGTCCCACACGCTGGGCTTTTCCGACCCGGCTTATTTCACGCGCTTCTTCAAGCGCGAGGTGGGCGTGTCGCCCAAAGCGTTCCGGCGCCAGGCGGCGACGCTGCTGGAGTAGCCGGCGGGGACGGGCAAGCGCCTGTGCTGTGAAAACTCGTCGGACCGCCGGCCGTCCCGCGGCCGGGACGCGCCCGTCAGGGAGCCGCCCGGTCCGCCGCCCCGGCTCGGCGCCCCCAGCTCGGCGCCCCCGGCTCGGCGCCCCCAGCAAAAATGCAGTTGGCTATTTCCTGCTTTCACCGGGATCGAAATGCGGCGTCTTGATGTCCAGCAGCTTGCTGAGCAGCCGCAGCAGGGTGGAGGCTTCCTCCGTGCTGAGTTTTTTCAGCAGTTTGCGCTGCGTCAAAAGGATTTTCGGGCGCAGCTTCTTGTAGAAGGCCTGGCCTTCTTCCGTAAGATAAATCTGCCGCCCGCGCGACGACCGGGTGCTGCTGCGGCGTTCGATGTAGCCGTTTTTTTCCAGCCGCTTGATCATCCCCCCCATCGTGGCTTCGTCCCAGTTCAGAAGCGCCGCCAGTTCCAGCTGCTGCAGGCCGGGCTCGAAAGAGATGGCCAGCAGCACCGTCATCTGGCCGGCGGTGATGCCGGCATCGCTGGTGATGCCGTCGAATGTCGCGGTAACGAACTGGCCGCCCCTGCGCAATAGATAGCCGGGGCTGCCGTAGAGGTCGAAGATATTGTCTAGTTTCACGGTGTCTTTGAAGCGGTTGGGCACGATAGAAATCTTATTAAAAAATTGAACAATAAACGCAAAGGCCCTTGGGCGGGGCCCGGGCGTCCTCGAGAACGGCACTAGGGGCTATCCCTGTGGCCGGGTTTTCTCTAATGACATTAGGAAAACTTAGTTGCTAGGATTCTAAATAAGCATGCTATCTTTGTACACATATTTTGAATCCGGTGTCGTGTAAAGATAGCGCTTTCAGTCGTCAGAGCAGCACAGCAGCTGGCCGGCCTGGCCGCTGCCAACCGAATTCAACCACACATGGGAGCTGTTTCATGAGGATCAAAACAATATTAGCCGCGGCGGGCATATGCGTGGCGGGCGCAACGGCCGCCCACGCCCAGACGGGCCAGCCGCTGAAAATCGGCTTTCTGGCCGAAATGGCCGGCATGTACGGTGCGCCGGGGCAGGATCAGTACGACGCCTTCATGCTTGCCGTCGACGAGCGCGGCGGCAAGCTGGGCGGCGTTCCGGTCCAGATCATCAAGGAAGACACGCAGTTCAAGCCCGACGTGGCCAGCCAGATCGTCGACCGCCTGATGGACCGCGAGAAGGTCGAACTGTTCACCGGCCTGACCTACACGCACATTGCCTTGGCCGTCTACAAGAAAATCAATGACAAAGGCGGCTTCATGGTTGCCTCGAACACGGGGCCGGCCCTTATCGCAGGCAAGGGCTGTGTGCCGAATTTCTTTGCGGCCACCTGGCAAAACGACCAGCTGTCCGAGGTGGTGGGCAAGTACGCCGCCGAAAAGGGCTACCAGAAGGTCTTTGCCATGGCGCCCAATTATCAGGCGGGCAAGGACTTCGTGGCGGGCTTCAAAGAGGCTTACGCCAAGCCGCTGCTCGACGAGGTCTACACCCCGGTGGCGCAGCAGGACTTCTCGGCCGAGCTGTCCATGATCCAGGCGGCCAGCCCCGATGCGGTCTACGTTTTCTATCCGGGCGCGCTGGGTGTCAATTTCGTCAAGCAATACCACCAGGCGGGCCTGAGCAGCATTCCGCTGCTGAATACCGCCACGACCGAAGGCATCAACCTGCCGGCGCAGGGCCAGGCCGCCACGGGGGCGGTAAACGGTTCATTCTGGGGGCCCGACTTCGACAATGAAACCAGCAAACACTTTGTGCAGGCATTCGAAGCCAAGTACAAGCGCATTCCCTCGCAGTATGCCGCCCAGTCGTACGACGCCGCGCTGCTGATCGATTCGGCGCTGGCCAAGGTCAAGGGCGACATTTCCGACAAGGACGCTTTCCGCGCGGCGCTCAAGGCGGCGGACTTCAAATCGCTGCGAGGCAGTTTCAAGTTCGGGAACAATAATTTTCCCATCCAGGACTTCCATATTTTCGAAGCCTACAAGGACGACAAGGGACGCATGAACGTGCGGCGCATCGCCACCCCCATGGTGCAGGCGCAGGACCATTTCGCGGCCCAGTGCCCGATGAAATGAAGACAGGCAATAAGGGGTAGCGATAATGTCTTTGTTCGTTGCGCAAATCCTGAACAGCATCCAGCTGGGAGTGCTGCTGTTCCTCATGTCGGCAGGCCTGACGCTCATCTTCGGGATCATGAATTTCCTGAACCTGGCGCACGGGTCGCTGTTCATGGTCGGGGCGTATGTCGGCGCGACGGTCGCCGCGAAAACAGGTTCCTTCGCGGCGGCCATCGCCGCGGCCATCGCCGCGACCATGCTGCTGGGCGTCATCGTCGAAAGAACATTGCTGCGGCAGCTGTACGCCAGGGACCACCTGGACCAGGTGCTCTGCACTTTCGGCCTGCTGCTCATTGCCAACGAGGTGGTGCGCTATATATGGGGGCCTTCGCCGCTGTTCATCAGCGTGCCCGCCATGCTGGACGGCACCATCCGCATCTTCGGCCAGAACTATCCCGCCTACCGTTTTGCCATCATCCTGGCCGGCCTCGCCGTGGTGGCGGGGCTGTATCTGCTGATCAGCCGCACCCGCCTGGGCATGCTGATCCGCGCCGGGGCCAATAACGCCAGCATGGTGTCCGCGCTGGGCGTCAACATTAAGTTCCTTAACACGGCGGTGTTCGCGCTGGGCGCGGGCCTGGCCGGCCTGGGGGGGCTGCTGATCGCCCCGCTGGTCTCGGTGCAGCCCGGCATGGGCGAACCCATCCTGATCCTGACGCTGGTTGTGATCGTGATCGGGGGCATAGGCTCCATCAGGGGGGCGTTCTATGGCGCCCTGATCGTCGGCCTCATCGACACCGCCGCGCGCGTCTACATGCAGATCGGGCTGCTGCAGCTGTTCGAGCGCTCGGTGGGGCAGGCCATAGGACCAGCCATTGCGTCGATGCTGATCTACATCCTGATGGCCGTCGTCCTGGCATTCAAACCTCAAGGCCTATTTCCGGTGAAGCATGGCTAAATTAGAAATCCGTCGACTGAACACTTGGGTTGCCGGCTTGATCATCCTGCTGCTTGCGGCGGTTCCCGTCGTGGCCACGGCGATCGGCGCGCCCTTCTATATCGCGCAGTACTCGCGCATCATGATTTACGCGCTGGCCGCGGTGGGGCTGAACCTCGTCCTGGGGTTCGGGGGCATGACCAGCCTGGGCCATGCCCTGTACATCGGCATCGGCGCCTACAGCGTGGGCATACTCGAATTCCATGGCCTTACCAACGGCTGGCTGCAGCTGCTGGCGGCGCTGGCCGTGGGCGGCGTGTTCGCCCTGGCCATAGGGGCGGTGGTCGTCAGGCTCAAAGGCATGACCTTCATCATGATCACCCTGGCATTCGCGCAGATGGGTTATTTTCTGGCCATCACGCTGCGCACCTACGGCGGCGAGGACGGCCGGGCCATCGGCACGCGCAGCCAGATGTATCTGTTCGATTTCTCCAACCCCATCGTGCTGTATTACGTCATTTTCGCCTGTCTGGCCGGCACGCTCTGGTGGGTCAACCGCAGCATCACGTCCCGTTTCGGCATGGTGATACGGGGCAGCAAGTCCAACGAACGGCGCATGCTGGCGCTGGGCTTTCCCACCTTTCGCTACAAGCTGGTGGCCTATGTGATTTCGGCCCAGGTCTGCGTGGTGGCGGGCTTTCTGCTGGCCAATCTGACCCAGTACGCTTCGCCGTCCTTCATGCAATGGATTGTGTCGGCCGAGCTCATCATCATGGTGATCCTGGGCGGCATGTTCACCGTGTTCGGTCCCGTCGTCGGGGCGCTGGCTTTCCTCTTGCTGGAAGAGTGGCTGTCCAACTTCCGCTCCGCGACTTTCCCCGCCTTCGGCGAGCTCGTCAACGAGCATTGGCTGGCGGTGCTGGGCGTGTTCGTCATCGTCGTGGTGCTGACGGCCCGCAATGGTGTCTACGGCTATGTCTGCCGGCGAGGAGGCGGGCAATGAGCGGCGCAAAACCCATACTGAGCGTTCGCGGGCTGGTCAAGAACTTCGGCGGGCTGCTGGCCACCGACCATATCGACTTCGACCTGGCGCCCGGCGAGGTCCACGCCGTCATCGGCCCAAACGGGGCGGGCAAGACCACGTTTCTGTCCCAACTGGCCGGCGAGCTGCGGCCCGACGAAGGCCGCATCAGCTTCGGCGACAAGGACATCACCCATATGCCGGTGCCCGATAGGGCCAGGGCCGGCGTCGGCCGTTCGTACCAGATCAGCCAGGTCTTCCGCGACATGACCGCGCTCGAAAACGTGCTGCTGGCGGTCCAGGCCACCGAGGCCAGCAGCTTTTCCTTCCTGGCCAGTGTGTTCGACGATGAAAAGCTGGTCGAGGCGGCGCGCGGCTACCTTCGCCTGTGCGGCCTGGCCGCCCGCGAAGAAACGCTCGTGTCGGTTCTTGCGCATGGCGAGCACCGGCAGCTGGAACTGGCGATGACGCTGGCCACGCGCCCCAGGGTGCTGTTGCTGGACGAGCCCATGGCCGGCATGAGCCAGGCCGAATCGGTCGAGATGATCAAGCTGCTCAAAGAGGTCAAGCGGCACTATGCCGTCGTGCTCGTCGAGCACGACATGGATGCGGTCTTTTCCCTGGCGGACCGGATTTCCGTGCTGGTCTACGGGCGCGTCCTGGTGACGGGCACGCCCGGGCAGATCCGCGAAAACGAGCTCGTCAAAGAGGCCTATCTGGGCGATCAGGAGGAAGAGTGATGGTACGGGCCCTGCTGGATGTAAAGAACATCGAATCCTTCTACGACAAAAGCCAGGCGCTTTTCGGCATGTCCTTCTCGGTGCAGGAAGGTGAGTTCTGCACGCTGATCGGACGCAACGGCATGGGCAAGACCACCACGGTCAAAAGCGTCATGGGCTTGCTGCGGCCGGCGGGCGGCGAGGTCCTGTTCGAGGGCCGGCCGCTTCAGAAACTGCCGCCTTATCGCGTGGCGCGCTTCGGGCTGGGCCTGGTTCCCGAGGGCCGCCAGGTTTTCACCAACCTGACGGTCCGCGAAAACCTGGCGGCCACGGCCCGGGGAGCGGGCCGGTCAGGCAATGCCTGGACTCTGGAGCGCATATACGAGCTCTTCCCCTCGCTTGCCCGGCGCGCCAGGAACCTGGGCTGCAATCTGTCGGGAGGCGAACAGCAGATGCTGGCCATTGGGCGCGCGCTGATGACCAACCCGCGGCTCCTGATCCTGGATGAGGCCACCGAAGGCCTGGCGCCGCTGGTCAGGAAAGAGATATGGAACTGCCTGGCGGAACTCAAGCGCATGGGGCAGACCGTCATCGTCATCGACAAGAATATCGGACCGCTGCTGCGGCTTGCCGACAGCCATCACATCGTGGAAAAGGGACAGGTGGTCTGGTCGGGTTCATCGGCCAGCCTGAGGGCTCAGCCAGAGTTGCTTGAGCGTTATGTGGGGGTGTAGGGCCATTTGGCGTCGCCAGGCCCCAAGCCCATCGAAGTGCATGAAAGCCTATAGGAGTGAAAACAATGTTGACCGTCAATGAGGAACGCGAGGACTTGACCAGAAGTTCCAGGCAGCTGGGCCTGACCGAATACTGGGTCGAGCGCGAAATCATCGAGAACCCGGCCTATCGCACGACGGCCGAGCCTTTCGTGTGGCACTGGAAGGACATGCAGCCGCTGCTGGCCAAGGCCTCGGACATCGTGCCGATGGAGCAGGCCTACCGCCGCGCACTGCTGTTTTCCAACCCGGGGCTGGCCCCCAAGGCCTGGATGACCACCACCATCTACGGCGGGTGCTCGTGGTACAACCCCGGCGAGTCGGCCGAAGTGCACCGCCATCCCCCCAGCGCCAGCCGCTTCGTGCTGCACGGCGACGGCGGCTGGACCGCCGTCGAGGGCGAAAAATGCATGATGTCGCGCGGCGACCTGATCCTGACGCCCAACGGCACCTGGCACAACCATGGCAACGACGGCAAAGAGCCGGTGATCTGGGTGGACCTGCTCGACTTGCCGCTGGCCGAGAACCTGAACAACCGCTGGGTCATGGAGTACGACTACTTCGAGGCCAAGCCGGGCGAACAGGCCGTCCAGAAGAAAACCCAGACCATCGCGAAAGCCGACGACTACTCGGTCAAGCTGTATTCGATCGGGGGCATCAAGCCCACATTCCTGGAGCACAAGCGCGGCCTGAGCACCGGATCGCCCATGTTCGTATACCGCTGGGCCGATGCGGTCGCGGCGCTGGACCGCCTGCGCGAATTCGAGGCCGACCCCTGCGACGGCATCTCCATCGAGTACATCGACCCCGTCACCGGCGCCTCGGTCGTGCCCACCATGTCGTTCGGCGTGCACATGTTCGAGGCGGGCTTCCTGCCCGACTTCCAGCGCAAGAGCGCCAGCACCGTGTACTGCGTCATCCAGGGCAAGGGCCGTACCGAGCTGGAGGGCGGCGAAACCCTGCAATGGGAGGAAAACGACGTGTTCGTGGTGCCCAGCGGCACATGGTACCGGCACATCAATACCGACCCGCGCAACGACCTCATGCTGTATGCCGTCAGCGACGAGCCGACATTGAAAAAGCTGGGCCTGTTCCGTTGCCACCGCCGCCTGCAGGACGGCACGGTCGTGGCGCGGTAGGCGGGGGCGGACCATGCATATCGAGCATATCAGCCCGCGGGACACCTACGACTCTCTGCATACCCGCGGCTACACACAGGTAGTGACCGCCGCGGGCATGCAGAAGCTGGTGGTCATTTCCGGGCAGCTGCCCCTGGACGGCGACAACAAGCTCATCGGCGAAGGCGACATCGAAGCCCAGACCCGGGCCTGCTACGAGAACCTGAAGCGGTCGCTTGCGGCCGTCGGGGCGGACCTCTCCAACGTGATCCGCATGACGACTTACGTGACGGACTTGGTGGGGCACCCGAAAGGGGTGCGCAAGGTCAGGGCGGAATACTTCGGCACGGAAAAGCCCCCCGCCTCGACCATGGTCGAGGTGCCCAGGCTGCTGAACAATATGCTCATCGAAGTCGAGGCATGGGCCGTCATCTGATGGGCGAATGTATTTAGGAGAGCGCAAATGCTAGCAAAAACGGGCGACCAGGTGTGGCCTGCCAAAGATTATGCCCGGATACCATACTGGCTGTTCACCGACGAGGAACTGTATCAGCGGGAACTGGAGCATATTTTCCGCGGAGCCACGTGGAACTATGTGGGGCTCGATGTCGAGATCCCCAATTGGGGCGATTTCAAGACGACCTATGTGGGCGAGACCCCCGTCATCATCAGCCGCGCCAAGGACGGCGGGCTGATCGCCCTGGTGAACCGCTGCGGCCATCGCGGCGCCATGGTGCGCCGCGAGACCCACGGCAACGAGAAAACGCACACCTGCATCTATCACCGCTGGTGCTATTCGCTGGAAGGCGACCTGATCGGCATTCCGTTCAAGCGGGGGGTCAACGGCAAGGGCGGGCTGGATGCCACGTTCAACGAGAAAGAGCATGGCTTGCAGCGCCTGCGCATCGAGTCGTTCAAGGGCATGATGTTCGTCACCTTCGATCACGGGATGCAGTCCCTGCACGACTACCTGGGGCCGCTGAACCGCGAACAGATCTCGCGCATCATGTGCAGGCCCATCAAGATACTGGGCTTCCAGAAGCAGGTCATCAAGGGCAACTGGAAGCTCTACCAGGAGAACCTGCGCGACACCTACCACGCCAGCCTGCTGCATTCGTTCTTCGTCACCTTCGGGCTGGACCGGGTCACCAACCCGGGCGGCACGCGGCTGGACGATTCCAAAGGCCACAGCTTCGTGTTCAACCGGCCCGATCCGTCCGCGGCCGGCACCCTGGTCAACGAAGCCTCGTCCAGGGTCTACGCTTCCGAGGGCGTCAAGGCCGAGCGCGTCAATCTCGAGGACACCTGGTTTCTTGGCTTCCACAAGCAGTATGACGACGACATGCGCCTTTACCTGGCATGCCTTTTTCCCAATGCCCATTACCAGCAGATGAACAACTGCCTGAACACGCGGCAGATGATTCCCCGCGGCCCCGACGTGTTCGAGGTCGTGTGGACGGTCTTCGGCTATGAGGACGACACGCCCGAGCTGGCCGAGCTGCGCAAGTTCCAGGCCAACTTCATCGGGCCGGCCGGCTTCGTGTCGATGGAGGACGCCGAAGTCATCGAGAACATGCAGACGGCCTTCCGCGATGAACGCGAAGCCTGCGCCGTCGTGGAAATGGGCGGGCGCGGGGCGATTCTGGCCGACTGCGACAACAAGGTGAACGAGATTCCGATACGCGGCTTCTGGTCCAGATACGCAAGACTGATGGGGTTGGAGCCTACGGGGGGCGAGCGATGATGCAGTATCGAGAGCAAATCCAGGACCTGCTGGCCGAGTATGCCTGGCGGCTGGACAACGACAAGCTGGAAGCGTGGACGGAACTGTTCACTGAAGACGCCCGCTACGAAATCCTGCCGCGCGACAACGTCGACCGGGGGTATCCGCTGGCGCTGATGTGCTGCCGCAACCAGGCCATGCTGCGCGACCGCGTGCTGGCCCTGCGCGTGGCCAATGAATACAACCTGCATTACGACCGGCACGTCATCGGCGTTCCCAAGTACATGGGCGCGGGCGGCGACGAAATCGCCCTGGAAGCCAACTACGTGGTCATCCAGACCGACCAGCACGGCGCCAGCAAGGTATTCAGTTCCGGCGTCTACCAGGATCGCATTGCCGTCCGGGACGGCGTCATGCGCATCAAAGAGAAACGGGTGATCGTCGACACATTCTGTGTTCCCACCCTTATCGCCACACCTTTATAAGCCAGAAATCTACCAGGAGAGCAGTCATGAAATTGAGTCACGAGTTGGTTGCGTCGATTACGGCCCGGGCCATAGAAGAAGGCCTGAAGCGCGGTTTCAATGTGTCGTGCGCGGTGGTCGACGAGGCGGGGCGCACGGTCAGCGTGCTTCGCCATGCCGACGCCAGCTGGCAAACCCCCGAGTTCGCGCTGGGCAAGGCGCGCCTGGCCAGCGCTTTCAAGACCAGCACGGGCGCCATGTACGCCCGGCTGCAGAAAGAGCGCCCCCTGTACGGCACCATGCTGGCTTCGTACAACGCCCGCAACGACTGGATGCTTGCCGAGGGCGGCGCGGCCATCAAGCTGCAGTCCGAGGCGGGCGAGAACCATGGCGGCGCGGCCATCGGGGCCGTGGGCGTCAGCGGCTGCTTCCCGGCCACCATAGACCAGGAAATCGCCGACGGGCTCGTCGAATGGGTCCGGGCTCAGGTCTGAGGCCGCGTTTTGTCCAATTTTGAATAGGTATCGCCATGAACGCAGTCAAAGAATCCATTGCCGCGCAAGCCGCCGAGAACAGCTTCATCGGCTTGTGGCAGATCGTCCGGGAGGTGGAGGGAGCCCAGCTGCAAAAAGGGTTTGTGCCGCATCTGTGGCGCTGGGACGTCCTGAAGCCCCTGATGGAGGACGCCAGCAGAAACATCACGCTCGAAGACGCCGACCGGCGTGTGATCATTCTGTCGAACCCCGGCGCGCGGCACAAGCACCACTCGACCAATACGCTGTATTTCAGCTGCTCCATCTATAACCCGGGCGAATCCGCGCCGGTGCACCGCCATACGTCCAACGCCAGCCGCTTCGTGCTGGAAGGCGACGGGGGCTATACCACCATCGAAGGCGAAAAATGCACCATGTCGCGCGGCGACCTGATCATCACCCCCGCGGGCACCTGGCACGACCATGGCAACGAAGGCTCAGAACCCGTCATCTGGGTCGACGTCCTGGACTTGCCCCTGGTCGAGAACATGGCCGCCAGCCTGTTCGAGTTCGACTACTACGAAAAAGACAGCAGCGGCAACGCCGTCAAGAAAGAGGTGCAGACCGTCACGCTGCCCGACAGCTACTCGAACATGGTGTACGGCAGCGGCGGCTTCCTGCCCACTTTTGTCGAGCACAAGCGGGGCGAAAGCGCGGGATCGCCCATGTTCGTCTATCGCTGGGCCGACGCGAAGGCGGCGCTGAACCGCATGCGGCACCTGGAGGGCAGCCCCTACGACGGCATCATTCTGGAGTACGTCAATCCCGTCAACGGCAAATCGGTCACCACGACCACCGGCTTCTTCGTCCAGCTGCTGCGCCCGGGCGAGGCCACCAAGGCCCACCGCCAGACCAGCAGCTCGGCGTACTGCTGCCTCGAAGGGCGCGGCCGCACCTATGTGGGCGACAAGGTTCTCGAATGGGGACCCAACGACATGTTCGTCGTTCCCACCGGCGTGCCGCACCGCCACGAGAACCTCAGCGCCGCCGAGGACGCCTATCTGTATTCGGTGACCGACACGCCCGCAATGAAGTTCCTCAACCTGTATCGCGAAGAAGCCGTGTAGGCGCCGCGCATTCATCGAGGTGAAGCCATGGTAGAAAGCAACGACCGCGCCGCCGCCGAAAACCCGTTCAAGGTGTCGCTGCGGAATGGCGGGGTCGCCCTGGGGTTCTGGAACTCGCTGGCCAATCCCATGCTTGCCGAGCTGGTGGCCGAGCACGGCGGCATCCGGTGGATGCTGTTCGACGCCGAGCACGCGCCGAACAACGTCCACACCCTGATGGCGCAGCTGCAGGCCATCCGCTTTTCGGGCATCCCCGCCATGGTCCGGCCGGTGCGCAACCACCCCGTCGAGATCAAGCGCCTGCTGGACATCGGCTTTCGCAACCTGCTGATTCCCAGCGTCCAGTCGGCCGACGAGGCCCGCGAGGCCGTGCGGGCCACCCGCTACCCTCCAAACGGGGTGCGGGGCGTGTCCGCCTACCATCGCAACAATGGCTACGGCCGCATCGCCGACTACTTCGAATATATCGACGACGCCATTGCCGTCATCGCGCAAATCGAATCGATCGAAGCCATGGATCGGCTCGAAGACATTGCCGCGGTCCCAGGCATCGACGCCCTGTTCGTCGGCCCGGGAGATCTGGCGGCCAGCCTGGGCCATCTGGGGCAGGTCAAGGCGGCGCCGGTCCAGGAGGCGATCCGGGCCATAGGCCGGCGCGCCCGCGCGCAAGGCTGCACCATAGGCATTGCCGCCGGCACCATGGAAGATGTGGCCCGTTACCGCGACTGGGGCTACAGCCTGTGCACGGTCGGCAGCGATGTGCAGTTGTTCAGGCAGGCCGTCGGACGCCTGTCCGACGCAATGCTGGGTTTCAAATAAGGCCCGTCCGGTCCGCCGCGGCGGGCCGGACGGGCCGGTGTTGCCCTGGGACCTGCCGGCGCGTTGCTTCGGCGCCGCCGCCGGTTCTATTCCCTGCCGGGATCCCGGTAGTTCTTCAGCGAATCGTCGAACTCGGTGTTGACCAGCCTGCCGCCCTGGCGCTCCACCTTGCGGATGTAGATGGTCTGGTTGATGTCGCGCGTCTCGGGGTCGATGGTAATGGGGCCGCGGGGGCTGACGAAGGACAGGCCGCGCGCCGCCTCGATGAATTTCCCGGCCGAGGCGTCGCCGCCGGTCTTCTTGAGCACTTCGTCTATCAGCCGCATGCCGTCGTAGCCGCCCACCGACATGAAGTTGGGCCGGTCACCCGGGTAGGCCTTGTAATAGGCGGCGGTGTAGGCTTTGTTCTCCGGCGAGTCGTGGGTCTCGGAGTAGTGGTGGGCGGTCACCACGCCCAGTGCCACGTCGCCCATGGCGTCCACGCTGTCCTCGTCCACCAGGTCGCCGGTGGCGATGATGCGTATGCCCTGGCCGGCAAGGTCGCGCTGCTTGAAGCCTTTCAGGAAGGCGATGGGCAGCTCGCCCGCCGGCAGGAAAAGAAAGACCACGTCGGGCTTGACGTCTTTGATGCGCTGCAGAAAGGGCGCGAAGTCCGGATTCTGCAGCGGCACGCGCACCTCGCCGACGATCCGGCCGCCGGCCTGGGTGAAGCTTTTCTTGAAATAGCCTTCGGCGTCATAGCCCGGCCCGAAGTCGGCCACCATGGTGAAGGCCTTTTTCAAGCCATTCTTGACGGCCCAGGGCCCCAGCGGCACGGTGTATTGTGCCACCGTGGCCGAAGTGCGCACGATATAGGGCGAGCGCGCGATCAGGCTGGAGGTGCCGGCGTTCATGACGACCATGGGTTTCTTGCCGCTGGTGGCCACCGAGGCCGCCGACACCGCGCCGGGGGTCATGGCGTAGCCGGCCAGGATGTCCACCTGGTCGCGCACGACCAGTTCCTGCGAGACGCGCCGGCTGACTTCGGGGGCCGCGCCCGTGTCGTCCTTGACGATGATCTGCGCCTTGCGGCCGGCGATGACGCCGCCATGCTGCTGCAGGTACAGGCGCACGCCATGCTCTATCTGTTTGCCGTAGGACGAGAATACGCCCGACATGGGCAGCACCAGGCCTATTTTCAGGGGTTCGGCGGCCTGTGTGGCGGTGGCGGCCGCCAGGCCGATGGCCAGCGCGGCCAGTTTGCGGGATATGGACATGATGTCTCCTCGTTGGTTTTATATGGCGGACGGGACGGGCCCTGGCCGGTCTGGAAAACCCAGCGACAGGCGCAGCGCCCTGCGCAGCGCCTCGCCGGTATCGTTGCCGCGCCAGGCGATGTGCTGGTCGGGGCGCAGCAGTACATAGTCGGCGCCGTACAGGTCGCGCGCCTGCTCCGACGCCACGGCCAACTGGCCCACGCGGGCGGGCAGGCCGGCGGCCGGGCCGCGCGCCGCCGCGCCCAGGCGCAGCAGGACGAAGCCCATGCCCAGGCGGTCATACAGCGATGCGCCGTCTTCCAGCCAGACGTGGGGCGCGCGGTGGCCGGGCCGCCCCACGGGCACGTATAGATTGGCCGTGTCGGCCGGCGGCGAACCGGGCTCGGTGGCCACGATGGGCGAGCCTTCATAGCGCGTGCCCAGGTGCACGCCGGGAATCACGAACTCCTTGCGGGCATGGAAGTTCAGGTAGGCGCCCACCGAGGCGCGCGCCGCCTCGCCATGCGGGCCCTCCGCCTCGATCTCGGCGGGCAGGCGCACCAGGCCTATGCTGTTGGCGAACTCCCTGGCAAAGCCGGTATTGCGCAGTGCGGCGGGGCGGCGCTCGGCCTCGTAGCTGTCGGCCAGCATCGGGCCGGCAAGGCCGTGCGCCAGCGCCTGCAGCTTCCAGGCCAGATTGGCGGCATCTTCGATGCCCGTGTTGTAGCCCAGCCCGCCGGTCGGCGTGAACAGGTGGGCCGCGTCGCCCGCCAGGAACACCCGGCCCTCGCGCATCTTCTCGGCCACCAGCGCGAAGCCCGCGGTCCACACCGAGTTGCTGATGAGCTCGAAGGGCACGTCGGCGCCGATGGCATTGGCGATGCGCCGGCCCAGGTCGTCGTTGTCCGGTTCCTGGCCTTCCCGCAGCTGGACGTTGATGATGAAGCGGCCGCGGCCGTCCACCGACACGATCAGGGCACGCTGGGCCAGGTTCAGGGTCCAGTACTGCCAGGCGCGCGGGCCGGGCATCACGCGGTACAGGTCCGGCGCGCTGAAGTAGGCGGCGGCCATGCGTCCGCCCATGAACTCGCGCTTCTCGCCGGCCGTGCCGGCATACTGCAGGCCCAGCAGGCCGCGCACCGTGCTGCGCGGGCCGTCGCAGCCCACCATGTAGCGGGCGCGGTACTGCTTTTCTTCGCCGCCGGCCATGGCGACCGTGGCGGTCACGCCGTCTTCATCCTGCCGCAGGCCGCGCACCGTCGCGCCGTACTGCACCGCGTTGCGCTTATGGCGTTCCGCGGCGCGGCGCAGCACAGGTTCGATGTACAGCTGCGAGCAGCGGTGGGGCAGCTCGGGCGTCGGCCAGGTGAATTCGTCGTTGCGGATGCCGGCCACG
>Ga0180223_1000296_pt1 | contig 74278 bp, 75 predicted proteins | sample eDN5th30CKraftOP_FD_151337 | JGI IMG/M metagenome (GOLD analysis project Ga0180223, IMG submission 151337) | Enriched Organic Plus compost microbial communities from Emeryville, California, USA - eDNA 5th pass 30_C Kraft OP (version 2) (version 2) ...
GCGTGCGGATCGGCAAGGGATCGGTGCTGTCGATGGGCGTCTTCATCGGCCAGTCGACCAAGATCGTGGACCGCACCACCGGCGAAATCTTCATGGGGCAGGTGCCGCCCTATTCGGTGGTCGTGCCCGGATCGCTGCCCGGCAAGCCGCTGCCCGACGGCACACCGGGGCCGAGCCTGTATTGCGCGGTGATCGTCAAGCGCGTGGACGCGCAGACCCGGTCCAAGACGGGCATCAACGACCTGCTGCGCGATTGAAGCGGGAGAAGGGCTCGTCCGTCCGTGGCGGGCGGGGCCTTCAGAAAAGCTGCATGTGGAAAAAGCGGCCCTTCATGCGATGGAGGGCCGCTTTGCATATCCGCCGCCGGGTGGACAGGGGCCGGTGCGGCGATCCCTTCAGACAGGGCCGCCCAGCGACTTCACCAATGAAATGGCGGCGCGCATCCTTTGCGTCTGGACCAGAAGCAGGGCGCGTTGCGCGGAAAGAGCGTCCGTCTGTGCCGTCACCACCTCCAGATAATCCGATGCGCCGTCGCGATAGCGGGTGAGCGCCAGTTCGCTGGTCCGTTCGGCGGCATTGGCCGCGCTTTCCTGGCTGACCGCCTGATCGGCCAGATAGCGGTTGGCGGCGATCGCATCCTCCACCTGGCGGAATGCCGTCAGCACCGTGTCGCGATAACCGGCGGCCAGTTCTTCATATTCGGCGCGGGAGATGCGAAGCTGCGCCTTGCGGCGTCCGCCGTCGAACAGCGACAGGATCGCCGATGCGGGACCGAGGCCCCAGAAGCTGTTGGGCGTCTTGAACAGATCGCCATGGGTGGTTTCATATCCACCGGCGAGGCCCAGCGTGACCGTGGGAAAAAAGGCTGCCTTGGCGACCCCGATACGCGCATTGGCCGCAAACATGCGCCGCTCGGCAGCGGCGATGTCGGGGCGCCGTTGAAGCAGTTGCGACGGCGCGCCCGTGGGCATGAGGGGCGCGGCAAGGGATTGCGTTTGCCGCTCAATGCGAAAATCCGATGCGACAGCGCCCACCAGCGCGGCGATTTCATGCTCGGTAGCGGCGCGTTCATTGGCGACGGCGGAAATCTGCGCGCGGGCATTGTCCAGCACGGTCCGGGCGCGATTGACGTCGATGCCCGAAGCGATGCCGCCGTCATGTCGCCGGACCGTCAGCGCATGAGCCTTGTCATAGGCATCGACCGTCGCGCGCAGCAATTCCGCCTCCGCATCCAGACCCCGCAACCGCGCATAGGCATCCGCGACGGCGGCTTGCAGGCTGAGACGCGCGGAGGCCAGATCCTCTCCGCTCGCCTGCGCGTCGGCGCGCGCCGCCCTCACGCTGTTGCGGATACGACCCCAGAGATCCAGTTCATAGTCCAGCGAACCGCCGACCGTGAAATCATCGTAGGTCGATGCGTTGCCGTTTCCGCCGACACGATTGCCGGACAGACGCTGGCGGCTGGCGTCGGCGCCCGCGGCGATTTCGGGAAACAGGTCCGCTGTCTCCGCCCGCGCGGCGGCCCGTGCCTGATCGTATCGCGCGAGGGCGGCCGCCAGGGTGGGACTGGCCGCGGCGCTGCGCGCTTCCAGATCGTTGAGTATGGGATCGTTGAAGACTTCCCACCAATTGCCGCGCGGCAGGCCGTCCATCGGCTGGGCGGCGGTCCAGCCCTCGGCTTCGCTGAAATTCTGGGGGACGCCTATATTCGGGGGCTGGTAGGCCGGCGCCATCGAACAGCCCGTCAGCAGCGCCAGCGCAACCGCCGCGATCCGGCGGCGGGCGATCATGCGCGATCCCCCTTTCCACCGGCGGGCTTCTGCACATGGACGCGATCGCCATTGTGGATCGCATCGGGAGGATTGTCGATGACGCGGTCGGCAGGGCTGATGCCCCCCGAAAGCTGGACGACATTGCCTTCGTCGCGCGCGATGGTCACGGGTTTCACGGTGACGCGCCCGTCCTTGCCCACCACGGCGACGGAAGGTCCGTTACCGCCATAGAGTATGGCGCTCCCCGGCAGGGTCAGGCCGTTGCCGTGACCGGGGACGACCTTGAAACTGACTTGCGTGAAAGCGCCGGGCTTGAGCGCGCCATCGGCATTGTCCGCCTGCAACTCCACCAGCACGGCGCCCGACTGTGTATCGACCGCGGCGGCACTGCGGGTCAGTGCGGCGGTAAAGGTCCGGCCGGGAAATTCGGGCAGCGCGAGAGTTGCGGCCATGCCGGAACGCAGCGACGCCGAATAGGCCTGAGGCACGCGCACATAGACACGCATCCGATGGATGTCGGAGACGGTGAAAAGGGGCTGGGCAGCGGCATTGCCGGACACGACCAACGCGCCGATCTGGGCCGATCGGCTGGTGACGATGCCGTCGAACGGCGCGGACAGACGGGTGAAGCCCTGAAGCGCCTGAAGACGCTTCACATTGGCGAGCGCGGCATTGGCGAGCGCGGTGCGGGCCGCCAGATCGCCGGCCTTTTCATCCGCCTCCTGTCGCGACACGGCGTCCTGCGCGAGCATCGAACTCCATCGCCTGGCCGTGATCGCGGCAAGCCGCTGATTGGCGAGCGCGGTCTGATAATCGGCCTGTGCCTGCGCCAGTTGCTGATCGACTTCCGGCGCATCGAGAATGGCCAGCGATTGCCCCGCGCGCACATGATCGCCGATGTCGGCCAGCCAGCGGCGCACATAGCCATTGGTGCGGGCATAGATGGCGGCGCTGTTATAGGCTTGCAGACTGCCCGGCAGGACCAGCGCGCCAGCATCGCCATTGGCGGTGGGCGCGATGACCGCGACGGTGGGGATGGCGGTATCGGCCGCCACCTGTTTCAGTTCGTTCGTCGCGTTGATCCGTGACGCCACGCCCAGCGCGACGATGATGATCGCCACCACGGTCGCACCGATGCCCATACGCTTCAGCGTGCGGTTGTCAGGCCCCGCGGGGGGAATGTCATTTTCGATTGAAGGGCTATGGGGATCAGACATGGCTTGGCTGCATTTCCGGAAGAGTGGCTTCTTGTCCATGCCTGCGATGGACCAGCGCAAAGACGGTTGGGACGAAGAAAAGGGTGGCGATAGTGGCGCAGAACAGGCCGCCGATGACGGCGCGGCCAAGCGGGGCGTTCTGTTCGCCGCCATCGCCCAGCCCCAGCGCCATGGGCGCCATGCCGATAATCATGGCCAGCGCGGTCATCAGCACCGGACGGAAACGAACCGTGCCCGCCTCGATCGCGGCTTTCGTCGCATCGCCCAGTTCGGCGAGCCTTTCCCGCGCGAAACTGACGACCAGGATCGAATTGGCGGTCGCTACGCCCATGCACATGATGGCCCCCGTCAATGCGGGAACCGACAATGTGGTGCCGGTGACGAACAGCATCCACACGATGCCGGCCAATGCCGCAGGCAGCGCGGTGATGATGACGAAGGGATCGACCCAGCTCTGGAAATTCACGACGATGAGCAGATAGATCAGCACGATTGCGCCCAGAAGGCCGAAGCCGAGGCCGGAAAAGGCCGTGTTCATAGTGGCATATTGCCCGCGGATGGTGACGGTAGCGCCCTTGGGCAATTCCTTTTCCAGCGACCGGATCGCGCGCTGGATGTCGCCCGCGACCGCGCCCAGGTCACGGTTCTGGGTATTGGCGTAAATGTCGAGCACCGGCGCGATATTATAATGGGATACGACCGGCACGGTGTTCGACCGCGTTATGGTGGCGACGCCGCCCAGCGGCTGCGTCACGCCCGCGCCCGCCGCGCTGGATACCGGCACGTTGGACAGGTCGCTCATCGACTGCACCAGATATTCGGGCGCCTGCGCCACGACCGGATACTGCACGCCATTTTCCGGGTTCACGAAAAAGACGGGCGCGGTTTGCGACGTGCCGGCAAGCTGCGCGGCGAGGCTGGTGGTGACATCCCGTTCGTTCAAACCATATTGGCTGGCGCGGGAACGGTCGACGTCGACGTTGATCTGCGGCGCGCGGGCGGGCTGCTGGATGCGCGCGTCGGCCAGGCCGGGAATGGTCGAAATCTTCGCCAGCAGTTTCTGGGCATAGGCGCGGTTCGCTTGCCCGTTCTTGCCCGCGATCTGGATGTCGATCGGCGCGGGCGCGCCGAAGTTCAGGATCTGGCTGGTGATGTCGGCGGGCAGAAAGGCAAAGCTCGTTCCGGGAAAGCGGCGGGGCAGCTCGCGCCGCAGGATGGAGACGATCTGGCTGGTCGGACGATGCCCTTCCTTCAGGGCGATCAGCATGTCGCCGTCCTGCGGGCCGATGGTGCCGCTATTGTTGTAGACGGTGTTGATCGAACTGACGGGCAGGCCGATATTATCGGTGAGGGATGCCAGTTCGGCCGCCGGGATGATCTTACGCACCTCGCGGCTGATATGTTCGAAGCGGACGGCCGTATCCTCGATGCGCGATCCCACCGGCACGCGGACGTGCATGGCGATCTGGCCGGAATCGACGGCCGGGAAGAAATTGCTGCCCAATATCGGCAACAGGCCGAAGGACAGAATCACGACCGCAAGGAAGCCCAGCAGAAACGGCTTGCGCGCCGCCAGCGCCCGATGGAGCAGGCCGGTATAGCCGGTCCTCACCCTCTCGAAACGCGCTTCGAAGCCGCGCTGGAAACGGACCAGCGGATTGCGGGAGTCCGGCCTGCCCGCCAGATGGCCTTCGCCCGCGTGATGCGGTTTCAGCAGATACATCGCCATTGTAGGCACCAATGTGCGCGACAGGATGAACGAAGCGACCATCGCAAAGACGACCGACAGAGCCATCGGCACGAACAGGAAACCCGCGACGCCCGGCAGCAGGAACATCGGCACGAACACGATGCAGATGCACAGCAGCGACACGAAGGCGGGCGTCACGATCTGCGCCGCGCCATCGAGAATGGCGTCCAGCACGCCCTTGCCCTGCTCCAGATGCCAGTTGATATTCTCGATCGTCACGGTCGCGTCATCGACCAGGATGCCGACCGCCAGCGCCAGCCCGCCCAGCGTCATGACGTTCAGCGTCTGTCCGAATGCCGCCAAAGCCGCGACAGCCGCCAGGATCGCCAGGGGAATAGACAAGGCGATGATGACCGTCGAACGCCAGGAGCCAAGGAACAGGAGGATCATCAGCGACGTCAGCGCGGCGGCGATCACGCCTTCATGGATGACGCCTTGCACCGCCGCCTTCACGAACAGCGACTGATCGCCCAAGGGCAGGATCTTGAGCGTGTCAGGCAGGGTGGCGGCGATATTGGGCAGGGCATCCTTGACGCCGGCGACGATGGACAGGGTGGACGTCGCGCCATTCTTCAATATCGTCAGCAGCACGGACCGGCTGCCTTCGACATGCACGATATTCTGCTGCGGACCGCTGCCGTCCCGGACATGGGCCACGTCGCGCATGGTGATGGTCGCGCCGTTCACCACCTTCACGGGCAGGTCGTTGAGCGCTTCGATGGAAGCGGGCGCATTGTTCAGCCGCACGCTATATTGCGTGTCGCCGATCTTGACGAAACCGGCCGGGTTGATCTGGTTCTGCGCCGCGATCGCGTTGCCCACATCCTGCGCCGACAGACCCTTGGATTGCAGCGCCAGCGGATTGAGGTCGATCTGAACCTGACGCTGCCGCCCGCCGGAAGGATAAGGCATGGCTAGGCCGGGAATGGTCACCAACTGCGGGCGGATCTGGTTCTGCCCCATGTCGAAAAGCTGCTGTTCGGACATGCCCTTGCCCGACAGCGCGAGTTGCAGGATCGGGACGGTCGATGCGTTGTAGTTCAGGATAAGGGGCGGGGCGATGCCCGGCGGCATCTGACGCAGGACGGTCTGCGATATGGATGTCACCTGCGCCGTGGCCGTGCGGATGTCCGCGCCCGGCTGGAAATAGATTTTGACGATGCCGACGCCCTGAAAGGACTGGCTTTCGATATGCTCGATATCGTTGACGGTCGTCGTCAGCACCCGTTCATAGGGATCGGTGATGCGGTTCGCCATGTCTTCCGGTGGCAATCCGGCATATTGCCACGCCACCGCGATCACCGGAATACGGATGTTCGGGAAGATGTCGACCGGCGTCCGTATCGCCGTCAGGACGCCGATGACCGCGATCAGGATCGCCATGACGATGAAGGTCAGCGGCCTGTTCAGCGCAATCTTGACGATACCGATCATTCACGACTCCCCGAAGCATCGCGGACGAAGGCCGGGACGCTATCTGTTTCTTTCATGGCGAGAGCTGCTGGAGGCGGAAACATGGTGATGCCTGGCGTCCAAAAGGCGGGGCCAACAGGTTGGATACTTGAATGTGACATCGCTCGGGAAGCCCAGAAGCGCGCGCGGTTTTAGGGGGCAAAGCCCGCGCTCGGCATGCGGTAGGACATTCCCGTCACGACGCCACATTCGCATCGTCCATGGCGGTTTGTATTATCTGCGTCTAATATATAATATGGCTTGATTGATATTCAGGACGACTTGATTATGGAGCTGAGGCATTTGCGCTATTTCCTCTGTGTCGCGGAAGAAATGCACTTTGGCCGCGCGGCGCTCAGGCTCGGCATTTCGCAGCCGCCCCTCAGCCAGCAGATTCGGGCGCTGGAAGACGAACTGGGCGTACGCCTCTTCGACCGGACCAGCCGCCGCGTACGCCTTACCGAAGTGGGCCGGCTGTTCGAGCCGGAAGCGCGCCGGACCCTGATGCAGGCGGAACGGGCAGTGCAGATCGCCCGCATGGCGCATCGCGCGGAGATCGGGCGGCTTGTGCTGGGTTTCACCGTATCGGGGCCTTTCGTGCCGTCGGTGGCGCGGGCGTTGTATCGGTTCCGCCAGTTCTACCCCGATGTCGAATTGATCCTCCAGGAACAGGAACGGGGCGAGCAGATCGAAAATGTCCGCAATCGCCAGCTCGATATCGGCATGGTGCGCGACTATCAAAGGCCGATCCTGCCCGATGGGCTGGTCACGCAATGCCTGCTCCAGGAAGACATGGTGCTGGCGTTGCGGGCGGATCATCGGCTGGCGGTACGTCCCGAACCGCCGCGCATCCAGGACCTGGCCAACGAACCGCTGGTTCTTTTCGGCGCGGCCAACGGCACCGGCTTTACCGAGTATTTCTTCGCGCTGTGCGAACAGGCGGGCTTTGTGCCGCAGATCGCGCATGAGGCCCGCAGCCTCGCGACATTATTGGGTCTGGTGGCCGCGGGTTTCGGCCCGACGATTATGGCTCAGTCCATGGTCAGGCTGCACATGGACAATGTCGTCAATCGCCCTTTCCATCCGCCTGTCCCCAGTTCGCTCTGGTTGATCTATAATGAGGATATTTCGCCTACGGGGCAGGCATTTCTGGACACATTGTTCGAAGAGCGGCCCTGAAAAGCGGCGCGCGCCGATCGGATTGCGGCTGTCCTTTCCGCACGCCGCCCGGCGTTTGCCCATCCCGATCACCGCCAGCCAATCTTATGCGATCGAACGGGAACTTCCTGCACCGCCGCACGCTGATGCAGCGGAGGTTGCCTATGGCTGCGCGCGCATATTGGCAGGGCCAGATCAGGCTGGCGCTGGTGTCGATACCCGTTGAAATCTATCCGGCCACCCGATCGGGCGCGGCTGTGTCCTTTCGCCAGATTCACGAGCCTTCCGGCAAGCCCATCCGATATGAAAAGGTCGTGGCGGGCATCGGCCCGGTGGACCGCGACGAGATATTGAAAGGCTATGAGGTCTCGAAGGGCAATTATGTCCTGTTGGAAGAGGAAGAGATCGAAGCGGTAAAGATCGAAAGCCGCAAGACGCTCGAACTGGTGCAGTTCGTCGAGGCGGACGCCATCGACGTCCTCTATTATGAAAAACCCTATTTCGTGCTGCCTGCCGACGATCTGGCGGAGGAGGCCTATGCGGTCCTGCGCGATGCCCTGCGGCAGACGAAGAAGGTCGGTCTGGGCCAATTGTCCGTGCGCGGCCGGGAGCAGCTCGTGTCGCTCAAGCCCTGCGGACGAGGACTGGTGCTCGAACTGCTGCGCTATGCCGATGAGGTGACGAAGGCGCAAAGCTATTTCCGCGGCCTCCCCGATGCGAAGGCCGATGCGGACATGCTCGACCTTGCCACCACGATCATCGAAAAGAAGACCGCGCCCTTCAAACCCGAAGAATTTCACGACCGCTATGTCGACGCGCTCCGCAGGCTGATCGACAAGAAGAAAAAGGCAAAAGGCAAGCGCATCATCGAGGATGTGGAGGAACCCGCCACCCATCGGGGCGGCAATGTCATCGATCTGATGGCGGCGCTCAAAAAGTCGGTGGACGGCGGCAAGCGCAGTCCACCAGCCAGCAAGCCTGCGACCAAGGCGAAGACTCCGACGAAGCGGGCTGCTCCGCCGAAACGCAAGAAGGCATGAATGGAACTGAACCCCGCGACGCCGCTGCATTTCATTGACTGGCCGATTCTCGGGCGGTTGGGGACGGCGGCGTTTTTGGGATTGCTGCTGGGCCTTGACCGGGAATTGCGGGGCCATGCGGCCGGAATGCGGACGCATGGCATCATCTGCTTCACCTGCGCGCTGATGACCATCAGCGCCATAGCCCTGCATAAACAGCTTCATGGCGAGGGCAATATCGACCCCTTGCGCGTGTTCGAGGCGTCCGCCGCCTTTACCGGCATCATCGCGGCCGGCCTCATCATGTTCAACAAGGGCGAGATCAGGAATATCACCACGGCTGCCCATATCTGGCTGGCAGGCATGATCGGCATCGCCAGCGGCGCCGGGCAATGGCCGCTGGTCGTGAGCGCGGCGATCGTCGCGGTCGTCATGCTCACTCTGCTGCGCGTGGTGGAGGATCGCTGGATAGATCCTGGGAAGCGAAACGATTGATGGCGGATCGGAACGCCCTGGCCCCCTATAACGCCAAGCGCGATTTTGCCCGCACGCGCGAGCCCAAGGGTGTGCTCGCGAAAAAGGGCGGCAACAGCTTCGTCGTGCAGAAGCATGAAGCGACGCGGCTCCACTGGGATTTCCGGCTGGAAGTGGACGGCGTGCTCAAAAGCTGGGCGGTGACCAAGGGGCCAAGCCTCGATCCCGCCGACCGGCGGCTGGCGGTGCGGACGGAGGACCACCCCTTGAGCTATGGCGATTTCGAGGGGATCATCCCCAAGGGCGAATATGGCGGCGGCACGGTGATGCTATGGGACCGAGGCACATGGGAGCCGGTCGAGGGCAAGAGCGCCGCCGACATCGACAAGGGCCACCTCCATTTCATCCTGCATGGCGAGCGGATGAAGGGGGAATGGCTGCTGGTGAAGATGAAGGGACGATCCGGCGAGAAGCGCGAAAACTGGCTGCTCCGCAAGATCGACGACGCTCAGGCGGACACGCAAACGGTTCTGGTCGATCGGGCGTTGACCAGCGTTCTGGCCGGCCGGTCGATGGCGCAAATCGCCGCCGACAAGAAGGGCGCGCAGTCGCTTGCGGGCGCAAAGGGCAAGGCCTTCGCGCAGAAGATGCAGGCCGCGCGGGATCATAATGCGAAACTGAAGCCAAAGGCGCGCAAAGGCGCCGCGACCCTGCCTCGTTTCGTCAAGCCGCAGCTGGCCACGCTTGTGGACAGCGTGCCGGCCGGCAATGACTGGCTGCATGAAATCAAGTTCGATGGCTATCGCGCCCTGATCGCAGTGGCGGGCGGAAAGGTGACGGTCTTTACCCGCAGCGGACTGGACTGGACCGAAAAGTTCGGGCCGCTGGTGCGGGCGATGGCCGCGCTCGCCCTGCCGCCCGCGCTGATCGACGGGGAGATCGTCGCCTTCGGCCCGGATGGCAATCCCAGCTTCTCCGCATTGCAGGCGGTGCTCAAGCGCGGCCACGGAGCGGAACGGGAGGATGCGCCCTTGAGCTTCTTCGCGTTCGATCTGTTGTCATTGGACGGTGCGGACCTGAAGCCATTGTCCACCATCGAACGCAAGGAACGGCTGGAGGCGCTGCTCCATCAGGCACAGCCACCCATTCATGTCGCCGATCATGTCATCGGCGCGGGTGAGACACTTTACCGGTCGATGTGCGAGGCGGGACAGGAAGGCATCATCTCGAAACGCGTCGACGCGCCCTATCGCGGCGAGCGGACCAGAAGCTGGGTGAAGGTGAAATGCACGCGACGGCAGGAATTCATCATCATCGGCTGGACTAAGAGCAACGCGAAAGGGCGGGGTTTCCGCTCGCTCCTCCTGGCGCAGCATGAGGGTCGCAAACTGATCTACAAGGGCAAGGTCGGAACCGGCTTCGACGCTCAAGGCATGGCGCAGCTGGCCGAGGCGATGGAACCGCTGGAAGTGGAGAAGCCCCCGGCCGATGTCCCGCGCGAGGACGCAAGGGGCGCACGCTGGATAGCGCCGAAACTCGTCGCGGAAGTCGCTTTTTCCGAATTTACGGGCGACGGCCGGGTCCGCCATGGCAGTTTCCTCGGCCTGCGCGCCGACAAGAAGGCGAAGGATGTGAAACCGGAAAAGAGCCAAACCGCTCCCGCCCCCCGAAGCGATGTCACGATCAGCAACCGGGACCGGGTCATCTTTCCCGAAAGCGGACAGACCAAGGGGGAGCTGGCCGATTATTATTCCCGCATCGCACCCCTGATGCTGCCTTTCGCGGCCAATCGTCCGATCAGCCTCGTCCGCTGTCCGCAGGGGCGCGCCAAGAAATGCTTCTTCCAGAAGCATGACAGCGGCGCTCTTGGCGAGCATGTCCGGCAGGTCGCCATTCAGGAGAAGGACGGCGGGTCAGAAGATTATATCTATGTCGAGGATGCGGACGGCTTGCTTGCCTGCGTGCAGATGGGGACGATTGAGTTTCATGGCTGGGAGAGCCGGGCCGATGCCGTGGAAAAGCCCGACCGGATGATCTTCGATCTCGATCCCGATGAGGGGCTGGATTTTGGCGCGGTGAAGCGCGCCGCGCGGGATATTCGCGACCGGCTGAGCGACATCGGCCTCGTCTCCTTCGCGATGCTGTCGGGCGGAAAGGGCGTGCATGTGGTAGTGCCGCTGGCGCCGGGCCATGACTGGGACAGCCACAAGGATTTTGCCAGCCGCTTCGCCCAGGCCCTGAGCGTGACCGAGCCGGAACGCTTCGTCGCGACCATGAGCAAGGCGAAACGCAAGGGACGGATCTTCATCGACTGGCTCCGCAACCAGCGGGGCAGCACGGCGATCCTGCCCTATTCGGCGCGTGCGCGTGCCGGTGCGCCCGTGGCGATGCCGATCGGGTGGGACGAGCTGGAGGAGATGAAAGACGCGCATCCGTTCGGCATCGGCGATGCGGAAAGACTGATCGACCGCGCGGACAGCCTCAAAGGTTGGGGCTTTGCCACGCAGAGGCTTCCTGAAATATGAATTTCAGCCGTTTCGGGGCGGGAGCCCCCCCGCATGACTCCCCTTCGAATTCAGGCCGCGATCAGATGCACCGCATTGGGCTTTGCGAGGGGCAGGCCGCCGGCCTTTGCCTGCGCCAGCAGTTCCTCTTTCCGCGCGAGCAACTGGTCCCGCAATGCGACAAGATCGACATCGGTCTTGCGGCACTGGGCGAACATGCCTTCGGAGGGCATTTCCTCCTCATGCACATGATGCTTGATGTCTTCGGAAAGCACCTTGACCTTGGCATCGTAAAAATCGTCGTCGGGAGAGCTCGCTTCGATATCGTTGATGAGCACTTTGGCTCCATCATGTTCGACATAGGCCTCGTCCAGCGTGTCATCCTCGATCTTGCCACGGAAGGCCGGATAGAAAATCTCCTCCTCGATCATGGTGTGGATCTTGAGTTCGGCGCATATCTCATGCGCCAGGCTTTGTTTGCGGCTTGCGGCTTGCGTTTTCTCGAATTGCTCGAACAGGGTCTCGACCTTCCGGTGGTCGGCCTTGAGCAATGCGATCGCGTCAGTGAACGGGGTCGTCTCCATCATATTCTCCTCAACTTTGCCCGAAGCACGAAGCATCGAACCGGCACGCAAGTTCCACGTGAACGGTTTGCAATGCGACCAGTGGAGCGCGCGGCTGATCTGGATCAATCCAGAGCGTCGATCATCATCTGGAGGGCGGTTTTGACGGCTGCCAGACGAACCGCCGAACGCCCCCGATCGCCGAAATGCTCTTCGCGATGCACAATCCCGCGCCCGCGCCGGATACAGGCCAGATGAACCAGTCCGGGTTCATCGCCAAGCCCCGCAGGTCCGGCAAATCCGGTTACAGCAAGGGCAATGTCAGCCGACGAATGGGCAAGAGCGCCTTTCGCCATCGCCAGCGCGACAGGCTGGCTTACCGCGCCCTCCGCATCGATCGACTTGCGGGAAATGCCCAGAAGGCCGGCCTTGGCTTCGTCGCTATAGACGATGAAGCCGCGTTCGAAGGCGTGGCTGGTCCCTTCGACATCGGTGAGGATGGCGCCGATCAGCCCGCCGGTGCAACTTTCGGCCGTCGCCAGTGACAGGTGCCGCCTGCACGCTTCTTCGAGCAGGCGACGCGCCAGGACGTCAATATCTTCAGGCAGGCGGTCGACAAGCGGTTCCATGGCCTTCCCTACCGGCGGGCAAGGAGCCGGCCGACGGATGCATGGGGCGGTGGCCGATCCGCCATTTCCTCTTGATCCTTTTCGAGCTGGGACCGGATCGCTTCGATTTCGGTGTCGGTCAGATGCTCGATGCCGATGAACTCCGCGCGCGCGTCCACCATCGCGCGAAGCAGTTCGTCGAGTTTGGCCTGCATCGCGCAGGCATCCCGGTTCTGCGTGTTCTGGACCAGGAACACCATGAGGAAGGTTATGATGGTCGTGCCTGTGTTGATCACCAGCTGCCATACCTCCGAAAAGGCGAATAGCGGCCCGGTCGCCGCCCACAACAGGACAAGAGCGGCCGCCAGAATGAACGTCGCTGGCTTTCCCGCAAGGAAGGCGATGCGTCCGGCGATCCTGGTGAAGAACTTATTCATGGCCCAGATCCTCATGCCCATAGGGTTGATGCCGACCAGAAACGCCGACCGTGCCGCAAGGTTCATTTCGCGGCGGACGATATCATCAGACCTGCCGTGCCGTGAGTGAGGCAGGGCGTCGAGACGCCGTTTGAACTCAGGCCAGCGAGATTCGTTTGTTGGAAAGCGAAGGAGAATCCCGATGTCCGAGATGACCGACATGATTCATGAAGACCCGCTTCCCGGCCATGAAAGCAGGCTGGAGCCGCAGCCCGAATGGGAGCCACGCTATCCCGGCTCGGGCCGTCTTGCCGGCAAGGTGGCGATCGTCACCGGCGGCGACAGCGGCATAGGCCGGGCGGTCGCCGCGCTTTATGCGCGCGAAGGCGCGGACGTGGCTATCCTCTATCTGTGCGAGCATGACGACGCGAAAAAGACCGTGGATATCGTCGAAAGCGAAGGCGCCCGCGCCATCGCGATCGCCGGGGATCTGGGAAACAAAGCCTTTTGCGGCCGGGCAGTCGATCAGGTCATGAAGGAATTGGGAAGCATAGACATTCTCGTCAACAATGCAGGCGAGCAGCATCCGGACGAAGACATAACTGACATTAGCGAGGAACAGCTGCGCCGCACGTTCCAGACGAACATCTTCAGCATGTTCTTTCTCACCCAGGCGGCGCGCCCGCATCTGAGACGCGGGGCCGCAGTCATCAATTGCACGTCCGTTACAATGTATCAGGGTTCGGGCGAGCTGCTGGATTATTCAAGCACCAAGGGCGCTATTACCGCTTTCACCCGCTCCCTGTCCGAAAGCCTGATCGGGGATGGCATTCGGGCAAACGCCGTAGCGCCCGGCCCCATCTGGACCCCGCTCAACCCCTGCGGCGGCGCGAGTCCGGAAAAGCTGGAGCATTTTGGCGAATCCACGCCGATGGGCCGTCCGGGCCAGCCCAATGAAGTGGCGCCCAGTTTCCTTTTCCTGGCTTGCGACGATGCCAGCTATATGTCGGGTCAGGTGCTGCATCCCAATGGCGGAACCATCGTGAATGGGTAGGGTGGAATGTGAAAAGGCTGCAGGTATTAACGGAGGCAAGGATATGGCCGACCTTGTGAAAATCGCAGGATGTGAATTAAAGTAAAGGTGACGCCTTGCCTCTTGCTCTGGCTCGCGATAGGGAGCCGCCTTCCAGCGCATGCGGAGCGGTGGCCGAGTGGTCGAAGGCGCTCGCCTGGAAAGTGAGTATACGTCAAAAGCGTATCGAGGGTTCGAATCCCTCCCGCTCCGCCAGGACCCCCTCCATAGGGGTCCACAGAAGTCCACCCGGATTGACGTTTTTCCTCTGAAATCTGACGTTTAGCGGATCAGGTCGGCCACAGTCGTCCGCACGCCTCCACTCATGGCGTGGTTCTGATTCGTGGTCCCGGCACCGGAAAAACGTGGTCTCGGAGATGACAATGTTGAGCGACGCAAAAATCCGCGCAGCCAAGGCGCGCGACAAGGCATACAAGCTGACTGATAGCCATCGGCTCTACCTTCTGGTGAAGCCCAACGGCTCGAAGCTCTGGAAATGGAACTACGCCTACGACGGTAAGCAAAAGACGATGGCCTTCGGCATCTACCCGATGGTCAGCCTTGTGAACGCTCGTGCCAAGCGTGATGATGCCCGTGCCTTGCTCGATGAGGGGAAAGACCCGTCCGTGGTCAAGAAGCTGCGGATCGAAGCCAATCTCGAAGCAGGTCGTAATACCTTCGAGCGCGTGGCGCGCGAGTGGCATGAGAACGCAAAAGCACAATGGGCAGCAATCCATGCCGACGATGTTCTGCGTAGCCTGGAACGGGACGTGTTTCCGCTGATCGGCGATCTGCCGATCTCGGAATTGACCGCTCCCAAAATCCTTGAGGCGCTGAAAAGCATTGAGGACCGGGGCGCGATTGAAACCGCCAAGCGGGTTCGGCAGCGTATCTCCGCCGTGTTCGTTCATGCCATCGCCAAGGGCATTGCCGAGAAAGACCCGGCCGAGAAGCTGGGCGCAGTATTGAAACCGCTCCGCAAGGGACGCCAGCCGGCTATCACCGATCTTGGGCGTTTGCGGCAGATGATAAACGATGCCGAAGAGGATTATGCCCGCCCGATCACCCGGCTTGCACTTCGCTTGCTGGCATTGACGGCGGTGCGCCCGAACGAAATCCGGGGTGCGCGTTGGGAAGAGTTCGAGAACCTGAATGACGCAGAGCCGCTTTGGCGCATCCCGGCGGCCCGCATGAAAGGCGATCTTGACCGCAAGAACGAGATGGGTGGCGACCATCTTGTTCCCTTGGCTCACCAAAGCGTCGAAGTGCTGCGCGCGCTATGGCCTTTAACCGGCAGCGGCGCCTTGCTGTTCCCCAGCAATCGCCACGGTCATCGTCCCATGAGCGAGAATGCTATCGGCTATCTGCTTAACCGGGCGGGCTATCATGGTCATCACGTTCCGCATGGATTTCGTGCGGCCTTCTCGACGATTATGAACGAGTGGGCGGAGCGGAACGGCAAGAAGCATGACCGGCAAATCATCGACCTGATGCTGGCGCATGTTCCCAAGGAAAAGGTCGAAGGGGCATACAACCGGGCTGCCTATCTGGAACGGCGTCGCGAACTGGCCGTGATTTGGGCGGACAAGCTGACGGAAACCCTGCCGTCTCCAACAGTCCTTGTCCGCCGACCGGCGAAGGAAACCGGAGAATTTTCGCGGAGGAAGGTTCCCGCCGAAGTCCCTGTGGGCTTCCAATTCCCTCAACTCGCACAGGCTGGATAATATGCGGTTGTTGGCTGGGCGCGCTGCAAGGTCGACTATGCGAAACAACTGGCTTTCCTTCACCTGGGAGCCAGCGCATCAAGAATGCGACACTCGGCGATAGTTCCGCCCTGACATGACGTAATCACCGCGTTGAGTTCGCGACGCAGCGCGGTCAGATCGGCGATCTTGCGATCCACTTCGGCCAGATGCGCGCCGGCGATCGCATCGACTGAGGCACAGTCGCGCTGATCCTGCGAGGCAAGGGCAAGCAACTCACGGACCTGATCGAGCGAGAAACCGAGATCGCGTGACCGGCGAATGAAACTGAGGCGGGCCAGCGCCTCCTTGCCGTAAGCGCGATAATTGCCCTGCGTCCGATCAGGTGATGCCAACAGTCCGATCCGCTCATAATAGCGGATCGTCTCGGCCTTGGTGCCTGTTGCTTTCCCCAATTCGCCGATTGTCAGCGCCATACTCTTGACCTTGTAGTTGCTACAGGGTGCATATGTAGAGCCGACTCGGAAAATGTCGAGGAGGCACATGGCCGACAGTTGCTGCTCCAGCGTCTGCTCTTCGCAGGCCAATACGAACGATCCCCGCTGGCGTCGGGCGCTCTGGATCGCGCTCGCCGTGAACGGGGCGATGTTCGCGGTCGAAATGATCGCTGGCCTCGCCGCCGGATCGAAGGCGCTCCAGGCCGATGCACTCGACTTCCTCGGCGACGCCGCAAATTATGCGATCAGCCTCGGCGTCGCTGGCATGGTGCTGGTGTGGCGAGCGCGCGCCGCGCTTCTCAAGGGCGTCACGCTGGCCGCGCTTGGGCTTTACATCCTCGGCGCAACGCTTTGGGCGGTGTGGAACGGCACGATGCCCCAGGCACAGGTGATGGGTGCAGTCGGGATCGCGGCGCTGATCGCCAATGGCGCGGTGGCGATTATGCTCTACCGCTTCCGATCAGGCGACGCGAACATGCGCTCGGTGTGGATTTGCTCACGCAACGATGCGATCGGCAATGTCGCGGTGGTGCTGGCAGCGTTCGGCGTATTCGGCACCGGCACCGCCTGGCCGGACCTGATCGTCGCTGCGATCATGGCGGTGCTCGGCATCTCGGGCGGCGCGCAGATCATTGCCCACGCGCGACATGACTTGCGTCATTCGGCGCAGGAGGATTCCCCTCCGTCCCCGTCAATGATAGCAGGCCAGTGATGGGCCGCTTCCTCACCCTGTTCGTTGCGTTTGCTCTCAGCCTCTCTCTGGGGCTGGGTTCAAGCGGACACGCAATGGAGCCGATAGGCTGCGTCGACGCCAAGACAGATGTGCTGGTAGGGCACATGGATGGCGATGCGGATCAGAGCACCGGCGACAGCGGCAAGGCGACCCCACATCATCATGGCGGATGCCACGGCCATCATGTCTCGACGGCGCCCGACTATTCGGCATCAACGTTTCATCGCCGGACCGGCGACCCGGTCCCCTCCGTCAGCTTCGCAGGGCTGCCGCGCAGCACCGCCGATCCGGCGCTGAGACCACCGATAGCCTGACATCCTTTCGCTTGTCGGCGCCGCTGCGCCGTCCGAACTGAAACGTCAGGAGTTATCACCATGCACCGATTGATTGCGGCATCGCTCGCCGCGACGGCCTGTGCGAGCATGGCGCAGGCACAAACCGCGCCGTCCGCCGTGGCCGACCCTTCCTTCACACTCGAACGCGCACTTGAACTGGCGGGTGTCGCGTCACCATCGCTCGAAGCGGCCTCGGCCGACATCCGCGCCGCCGAGGCGGCCCGGCGTATCGCGGGACTGCGCCCCAATCCCAGTCTTGAGACTCAGATCGAGAATGTCGCCGGCACCGGTCCCTATAATGGGTTCGAGCAGGCAGAAACGACTGTCGGCCTCAGCATCCCCATCGAGCTTGGCGGGAAGCGCTCGGCCCGGATCGCGGTGGCCGACGCCCAGAGCAACCGCGCCCTGCTGATGGCTGCGATCACGCAGGCAGACAATCGCTTGCAAGTGACGCAGTTCTATGTAGAGGCAGTTGCGGCACAACGGCGCCTTGCCACGGCGCAAGATCAGCTTCGCATCACTCGCGAAGCCGCCAATGCAGCCCGAGTTCGGGTTCAGGCGGGTCGGGCCTCTCCGCTTGAAGAACAGCGCGCCGATGTGGCGCGCGTCAATGCCGAAGCCGGCGTTGAACGGGCGCAGCGATTGGCGGAGGTCGCACGGAGCAACCTTGCCCGCCGGGTTGGCCAGCCCATTGCCGGCCCGCTTGATGAAACCGCGCTCGACCGGTTGCCGGCTGCTGACTATGGCCCGGCGCAGCCGACGGATGCCGCAGGCACCCTGGCGTTGGCCGCCGCCGATGCCAATCTGGCCGTGGCCGATGCCGGCGTTCGTCTCGCGCGTTCGCAGCGCATGCCCGACCTGACCGTGGGTCCGGGCATCCGGCGGCTGGAAGCGACCAACGACACGGCCGCCGTTTTCAGCATCTCAATGCCGATCCCGCTGTTTAATTCAGGCAGAGCCGCCGTTGAACAGGCGACAGCGGAACGTCACCGTGCCGAAGCCCAGCGCCGTATGACCGCGCTCGATGTCGAGCAGGCCATTGCCGAAGCCGAGGCCGAAGCCGCCAATGCAGCAACCACGGCCCGCGCGGCGAACGGGCCGGCGTTGGCCGCCGCACAGGAAGCCGCCCGGATCGCCCGCATTGGTTATCGCGAGGGCAAGTTCGGCCAGCTTGATCTGCTCGATGCCGAACGCACGCTCGCCGACACGCGCCTTGCCGCGATCGATGCGCTTGCTGCCTATCAGAATGCCCGAGCGCAGTTGGAGCGCCTGACGGCCCCCGCGCCCGAAGAGGGGAATTGATTCATGATATTGACGAAGAAAATCGCGGCGCTGACGCCGCTGGCCCTTGCCTTGCTGCTGGCCGCGTGCGGCAGCGGAAATGAGGCAGGGAATGAGGCCGCAGCTTCCGGCGAACATGCCGAGGGCGAAGCCGGCCATGCCGATGAAGGCAAAATCGTCCTGACCGCTGAGCAGATCGCGTCTGCCGGTATTCAGATCGGCCGTGCTACCATTGGCGGTGGCGGCACGCTCGACCTGCCCGCCACTATCGAAGGCGACCCGCAGGGAACGCAGGTGGTGTCGGCGGCAATCGGCGGCCGTATCGTCTCGCTCACCCGCAACCTTGGCCAATCGGTGAACCGGGGCCAGACGCTCGCAGTGATCGAGAGCCGCGAGGCGGCGCAGCTCAAGGGCGAAGTCGAGGCGTCGCGCGCGCGGCTTGCGCTCGCCAATTCCAACCTTGCCCGCGAGGAGCGCCTGTTCGCGCAGCGCGTCTCTCCCGAACAGGATGTGATCGCCGCGCGCACGGCCGCGACTGAGGCCCGGATCGCCTATCGGCAGGCGCAGGGACAAGTGTCCGCTGCCGGCGGCGGTGGCGGCGGCCTCAACCGGCTCGGCGTCACTGCGCCTCTTTCGGGACAGGTCATCGCGCGCAGCGTCGTGCTGGGGCAGACCGTGGCGGCCGACGCCGAACTCTATCGTATCGCCAATCTTTCCAGCGTCTCGCTCTCGCTCAATCTCCAGCCCGCTGATGCCGGCCGTGTGAAGCCCGGTAACAGCGTTCTGGTGACAGCGCCGGGAAGGCAAGCGCGGGCCCGGATCAGCTTCGTCTCTCCGGCGCTCGATGCCCAGACCCGGCTGGTGCCGGTCATTGCGACGCTCGATAATCGCAGCGGCCAATGGCGCGTTGGCGAATCCGTTACGGCCTCGATCCAGCTTGCCGGTGACGGTGACGGTGATGTCGTGAGCGTGCCTTCGACGGCGATTCAGACCGTCGAAGGCAGGCCAGTCGTGTTCGTGCGGACTCGTGAAGGCTTCCGGGCCGTGCCGGTCACGATTGGCGATGCGTCGGGCAGCAATGTGATCGTGCGCTCGGGCCTCAAGGGCAGCGAGCAGATCGCTACCACCAATAGCTTCACGCTCAAGGCCGAACTCGGCAAGGGCGAAGCAGCGCATGAGGACTGAGCCATGATCGCCCCAATCGTCAACTGGGCGGTCCACAAGCGCTGGCTCGTCCTGCTGCTGACCGCCATTGCCGCCGTCATTGGCGCCACCGCTCTCTATCGCTTGCCGATCGATGCAGTGCCCGACATCACCAACAATCAGGTGCAGATCAACGTCCGTGCCCCTGCGCTCTCACCCGAACTGGTCGAGAAGCAGGTTTCCTTTCCCATCGAAACCGCGCTCGCGGGGATTCCGGGACTAGATAACACCCGTTCCTTGAGCCGCAACGGCTTTGCCCAGATCACGGCGGTTTTCGATGAAGCAACCGACATCTATTTTGCGCGCCAGCAGGTAAGCGAACGGCTGAACGGTGTCGCGGAAAGCCTGCCCTCCGGCGTGAACCCGGAAATGGGACCGATCGCCACGGGTCTGGGCGAAGTCTATATGTGGACCGTCCGGCTTGACCACCGCAAGGATGACAAGCACCTGCCCGGCGAGCCGGGGATGCAGCCCGATGGCAGCTATATCACGCCTGAAGGCGAGCGGCTGACCAACGATATCGATAAGGCGACCTATCTGCGCACAACGCAGGACTGGATCGTCACGCCGCTGCTCAAGAACACCGAGGGACTGGCCGGCGTCGATTCCATTGGCGGTTATGTGAAGCAATTTCAGGTGATCCCCGATGTGCAGCGCCTCGCCGCCCTGGGGTTGTCGCTGACCGATCTCGCTACCGCGCTGGAGAAGAACAACACGAGCGTCGGCGGCGGCTTCATCAATCGCAATGGCGAGGGGCTGGCCGTGCGGTCAGATGCCCTGGTGCGCAATGCCGACGAACTCTCGCGCATCGTGGTCGCTACGCGGGAGGGCGTGCCGATCACGCTGGCGCAGGTTGCCACCGTCAAGACCGGCCAGGCGATCCGCATGGGGTCAGCGTCCGAGAACGGCACCGAAGTCGTGGTCGGCACCGCGGTCATGCGCATCGGCGAAAACAGCCGCACCGTCGCAACGGCGGTGGCGGACCGCCTGGAGGAGATCAACGCCTCCCTGCCGCCCGATGTCATCGTGGAGCCGGTGCTGGACCGCACCGCGCTGGTCAACTCGACCATCAAGACGGTGGCCAGGAATCTGAGCGAGGGCGCGCTGCTGGTCATCGTCGTGCTGTTTGCGCTGCTCGGCAATTTTCGCGCGGCGCTGATCGCGGCGATGGTCATTCCGGTGACGATGCTGCTGACCAGCTTCGGCATGTTGCGTCTTGGCGTGTCGGCCAATTTGATGAGTTTGGGCGCGCTCGATTTTGGGCTGATTGTTGATGGGGCCGTCATCATCGTCGAAAATGCGCTGCGCCGCATGGCCAATGAGCAACATTATCAAGGCCGGCGGCTGACGCTGGATGAACGGCTCGCTACCGTGGCGACAGCCGCGCGCGAGATGATCCGGCCTTCGGTCTATGGGCAGGCGATCATCATCCTCGTCTATATCCCGCTGCTCACTCTTACCGGGGTGGAGGGCAAAACCTTCGTGCCGATGGCGCTGACCGTCATCATTGCGCTCGCCTTCGCCTTCATTCTGTCGCTGACCGCCGTTCCGGCCGCGATCGCAATCTGGCTGTCTAACCGGATCGAGGAAAAGGAAGGCCGCATCATGGGCTGGCTCAAGGCCCGCTATGAGCCGGGGCTGGACAAGGCGATGCAACGTCCGACCCTGACGATGGGTGCGGGGGTTGGCGGGTTCGTCGTCGCCATCGCTGCTTTTATGTCGCTGGGACAGGTATTCCTGCCGCAGCTCGATGAAGGCGACATCCTCATTCAAGCGCTACGCATCCCTGCCACCTCGGTTCAACAAAGCCAGGCAATGCAGGTGCCGATCGAGCGAATGGTGGCAAAGCAACCGGAGGTGAAGTTCGTCTTCTCCAAGACCGGCACCGCCGAACTCGCGTCTGATCCGATGCCGCCCAATGCCACCGACATGTTCGTCATCCTGAAACCGCGAGATGAATGGCCCGATCCCAGCCTGACCAAAGCCGAACTGGTGGAGCGTCTGGAGGGGAAGCTGAGCCAATTTCCCGGCAATGCCTATGAAATCACGCAGCCGATCCAGATGCGTTTCAACGAGCTGATCGCGGGCGTGCGCGGTGATATTGCGGTGAAGATCTTCGGTGACGACTTCAACGCCATGAACGCCACGGCGGAGGAGATCGCGGGTGTCCTGCGCCGCACACAAGGCGCGGCAGACGTAAAGGTCGAGCAGACCAGCGGCCTCCCCATGCTCGACATCCGGGTGAACCGGGATGCCATGGCGCGGCTTGGTGTCACCGCGCAGGACGTGCAGGATACGGTCTCGGCAACTATCGGTGGCCGGGAAGCCGGCATGATCTTCGAGGGCGACCGCCGCTTCCCCGTGGTGATCCGCCTGTCCGAAGCTCAGCGCGCTGACCTTGCCACGTTGGAACAGGTGCAAGTGCCGGTTCCGGGCGGCTCGTTTGTGCCGCTCGCCAGCGTCGCCGACATCCGCGTCATCGACGGTCCCAACCAGATCAGCCGGGAGAATGGCAAGCGCCGCGTCGTGGTTCAGGCCAATGTGCGCGGTCGTGATATTGCCAGCGTCGTCGAGGATGCGCAGGCTGCCATCGCCCGCGATGTGCGCCTGCCTGCCGGCAGCTATCTCGAATGGGGCGGTCAGTTCGAAAATCTCGCCTCCGCGCGCGAACGGCTGCAACTGGTGATCCCGGCCTGCTTCGCACTGATCCTGCTGTTGCTCTACGGCGCTTTAGGATCGGTGCGGGATGCGGCCATCGTGTTCACCGGCGTTCCGTTGGCCTTGGTCGGCGGCGTGCTGGCGTTGTTCCTGCGTGGGATGGATTTTTCCATTTCGGCCGCGGTCGGGTTTATCGCGCTATCGGGCATCGCGGTGCTCAACGGTCTCGTCATGGTGTCTTCGATCCAGGACCTCATGCGCAAGGGGATGGAGCGAACCGAGGCCGCCCGCACCGGTGCAATCCAGCGATTGCGCCCGGTGGTGATGACCGCACTGGTAGCTAGCCTCGGCTTCGTTCCCATGGCGCTTGGCACCGGCGCGGGCGCCGAAGTGCAGAAGCCGCTCGCGACGGTGGTGATCGGCGGGCTAATCTCCGCGACACTGTTGACGCTGTTCGTCCTGCCGACTCTCTACGCCCGCTATGGGCGCAGGGAATGGCCAGGGCCGGAAAACCTCGAAGAGCCGCAGCATTTGCCGGACGGGCAACACCCGCTTCCGCAAGCGTGAAAGGCTGGGACGGGGAAATATTCCCCGTCCCTCACCCCTCTGTAGGAGAGAATAGCTGGCCCAAAAATAAGCTTGAGGACGGTATGGCCAGCTCGTGGATCGCTGTCAGCCCAACGGCGACCGATGTTGATTATTGCTTACTGATCGCCGTCACCTCGCCCGAACCATTGTCGAGTTTGAGATCGAACGCGACCTCGTCCCCAACCGCCACGCTGTCGATCAGCGCCGGCGCGGCTTTGAACGCCATGGTCATTGCCGGCCAGTTCGCCTCAGCGATCGGTCCATGCTCAAGTGTGATGGTGCCGGCAGTCTCGTCGATCGCCTTCACCGTGCCGGTGCCCTTGGCGACCTTCGCCGTCTCCGCCGTCTCCGCCGGCATTGCCATGTTGCCCATGTCCCCCGACATATCGCCCATCGTGGCGGACGCTTCAGTGGTATTGTCCGGCTTATCGGTATTCTGGCCGCAGGCAGCGAGCAGCACGGCGCTACCGAGCGCGAAAATGGATAGCAGTTTCATTTCAGGTCTCCTTTTCTTGGGTTGAACGCGAGCGCTGCCGCATCAGCAGATAGGCGGCAGGAATGACAAACATCGAGAGCAAGGGGGCGGTGAGCATGCCGCCGATCATCGGTGCGGCGATCCGGCTCATGATCTCCGAGCCCGCGCCGCTACCAATCAGGATCGGCAGCAGGCCGGCGATAATCACCGCGACCGTCATTGCCTTGGGCCGGACACGCAGCAGCGCTCCTGCGCGGATCGCCGTCTCTACCTGATCGGGCGGCGGCGCGGCACCGCGCTCGTCAAGGGCTTGCTTGAGGTAGATCAGCATCACCACACCGAACTCGGCCGATACGCCCGCCAGCGCGATGAACCCGACCCCCGTCGCGACGGACTGGTGGTAGCCGAGCAGATAGAGAATCCAGAAGCCGCCGGTCAGCGCAAAGGGCAGCGTGCCCATGATGAGCGCCGCTTCTCCAACGCGCCGAAAGATCAGGTAGAGCAGCAGGAAGATGATCGCGAGCGTCGCTGGCACCACCAGCTTGAGCCGGTCGAGCGCGCGTTGGAGATATTCGAACTGGCCCGAATAGGCGATCGAGACGCCGGGCGAGAGCCGCACGTCGCGGCCGACCGCAGTCCGAAGGTCGGACACGACTGAGGCAAGATCACGCCCGCGCACGTCGACATAGACCCAGGTCGAAGGGCGGCCGTTCTCGGTCTTGAGCATCGGCGGCCCATCGGTGATCGCGATCCGCGCGACCGTGCCGAGCGTGATTTGCTGGCCCGAGGGCGTCAGCACCGGCAAGGCGCGCAACGCCTCCGGGCTGTCGCGCAGCTCGCGCGGATAGCGCACACTGATCGGATAGCGCGCCAGCCCCTCAACGGTCTGGCCTACATTCTCGCCGCCAATCGCGCCCGAGACGATCGCCTGCACGTCGGCGATGTTGAGCCCATAGCGTGCCGCTGCCGCACGGTTGATATCGACATCGATATAACGTCCGCCAGTCAACCGCTCGGCAAGCGCCGAGCTGACTCCCGGCACCGCCTTGGCGACCCCTTCGATATCTCGCGCGATGCGATCAATCTCGGCGAGATCGCTGCCCGACACCTTGACCCCGATCGGGCTTTTGATCCCCGTTGCCAGCATGTCTATCCGGTTGCGGATCGGCGGCACCCAGATGTTGGAGAGGCCGGGCACCTTCACCGCCCGGTCGAGTTCGTCGATCAGCTTTTCCGGCGTCATGCCCGGACGCCACTGGTCGCGGGGCTTGAACCGGATCGTCGTCTCGAACATTTCCAGCGGCGCCGGATCGGTCGCGCTTTCGGCGCGGCCGGCCTTGCCGAACACGCTCTGCACCTCGGGCACGGTTTTAATCATGCGGTCAGTCTGCTGGAGCAGCTCGGACGCCTTGGCGGCCGACAGGCCGGGCAGCGCCGAAGGCATATAGAGCAGGTCGCCTTCGTTCATCGCCGGCAGGAACTCGCCGCCGAGCCGTGACGCCGGCCAGGCGGTGGTCGCGAACACCAGCGCGGCGATTATGAGCGTTGTCTTGGGGCGCTTCAGCACCCAGTCGATCGCCGGGCGATAGGCCGCAGTGAGGGCACGATTGACCGGGTTGGCCTGTTCGGATGGAATTTTGCCCCGGATCAGCCAGCCCATCAGCACGGGAACGAGCGTTACCGACAGGATTGCGGCCGCAGCCATCGTGTATGTCTTGGTGAAGGCAAGCGGCGCGAACAGCCGGCCCTCCTGCGCCTGGAGTGTGAACACCGGGACGAACGACAGTGTGATAATCAGGAGCGAGAAGAACAGCGCCGGGCCGACCTCGATCGCAGCATCGGTAATGACGCGCCAGCGCGCAGAGCCTTCGAGCGTTTCGCCAGGATGCTCGTGCTCCCATCGCTCGATCGCCTTGTGCGCGTTCTCGATCATCACGATTGCGGCATCGACCATTGCACCGATCGCGATCGCGATCCCGCCCAGCGACATGATGTTCGCGCTCACCCCCTGCGCGTGCATGACAATGAAGGCTGCAAGCACGCCCAGCGGCAATGTTACGATCGCGACCAGCGCCGAGCGGACGTGCCAGAGGAACAGCGCGCAGACGAGCGCAACGACAATGAACTCCTCGACGAGCTTGTGGGAGAGGTTCTCGATCGCCGTATCGATGAGCTGAGAGCGATCATAGGTGGGCACGATCGCGACCCCAGCGGGCAGGCTTTTCTTCAATTCCTCAAGCTTGGCCTGCACCGCCGCAATGGTAGCGCGTGCGTCCGCGCCCGAGCGCAGGATGACGACGCCGCCCGCAACCTCGCCATCTCCATCGAGATCGGCAATGCCGCGCCGCATCTCCGGGCCGATCTGGATCGTTGCAACATCGCCCAGCGTCACCGGCACGCCGCCCGCAGCGGTGCGGAGCGGGATCGCGCGGAAATCATCGAGCGTCTTCAGATAGCCCGAAGCGCGGACCATATATTCGGCCTCGGCCAGTTCGACCACCGCGCCGCCGGCTTCCTGATTGGCTCTCTGGATGGCGGAAACCGCCTCTTGATGCGTCACGCCGAAAGCGGCCAACTGCACGGGATCGAGCACGACCTGATACTGCCTGACCATGCCGCCGATGCTGGCGACCTCGGCGACGCCGGGCAGGCTCTTCAGTTCGTAGCGCAGGAACCAGTCTTGCAGGCTGCGGAGCTGCGACAGATCATGCCCGCCGGTGCGATCGACCAGCGCATATTCATAGACCCAGCCGACGCCGGTCGCGTCGGGGCCAAGCGCGCTTCGCGCGGTTTCTGGCAGGCGCCCCTGTGCCTGATTGAGATATTCGAGCACGCGGCTTCGCGCCCAATAGAGATCGGTGCCATCCTCGAAGATGACATAGACGAAGCTGTCGCCGAAGAAGCTGTAGCCCCGGACTGTCTTTGCCCCCGGCACCGACAACATGGTGGTTGTGAGCGGATAGGTGACCTGGTTTTCGACGATCTGCGGTGCCTGGCCTGGCCATGACGTGCGGATGATGACCTGCGTGTCGGACAGATCGGGCAGCGCGTCGATCGGGGTCGCGCGCAGTGCTGCGAAGCCGGCGACGACGAGTGCCAGCGCGCCAAGCACGACGAACAGCCGGTTGGCCGCCGACCAGCGGATGAGCGCGCCGATCATTGGCCTGCCTCGCGCGTCATGCTCCGGAGCGTCGGCCCTTGCGGCGGCTGATCGAAACCGAATCGCACCCGGTCCCCGGCCTTGAAGCCGCGGGCGAGCGCCGGATCGCCGAGTCGGAAGGTCATCGTCATCGCCGGCCATTGGAGCGCCGGCACCGGGCCGTGGGCCAGCGTGACACCATTGGCGTCGATCTTTTCGATCCGGCCGCTAGTCTCGTAAAGCGCGGTCTTCGTGGATGCCGAAGCCGCACCGCCGATCGGCCGGGCCTCCACGCCCGACAGGCTCGCTTCGGAATCGAGCAGGAACTGGCCCGATGCCACCACCTTCTCGCCTTCGGACAGCCCCGCGAGGATTTCGGATTGTCCGTCGCTCTCATTGCCGACCCGCACCTCGGCGGGCTGGTAACGGCCATTGCCCAAGGCAAGCATGACCAGAGTCCGGCGGCCGGTGCGGATCACCGCCTCGATGGGAACGAGCAGCCCCGTGCGTTCGCTGCCGCCAAAATCGACATTGGCGAACATGCCGGGACGGAGACGCCCGCCCCGGTTGGCCAGTTCGATCCGAACGGTGAGTGTGCGGCTCTCAGCTTCAACGCTCGGCAGGATCGCGGCAATCCTCCCCGCGAAGCGCTCGCCGGGGTAAGCGGTCAACGTCGCGCTGGCCGTCTGGCCGGGACGAAGCTGGCCCGCCATCCTCTCGGGCACCGCGGCGTTGAGCCAGACGGTGCCGAGCCCATTCACCTCGGCAAGAGTCTGGCCCGCAGCGACGGTCATGCCAGCGCGCACACCGAGCGTCCTGATTACGCCGCCGGATGGCGCGGAGACCGTCACGATGTTGTGAGGGCGCCCGCCGCGTTCGACTGCGGCAATGGTGCCTGCCGGCATGCCGAGCAGCATCAGGCGTTGCCGCGCAGCGCTTATCATTGCCGCATCGCCGGTGCGCCTGACCGCCAGATACTCGCTCTGCGCCCCCGCCCATTCGGGAACGAGCAGGTCGGCGAGTGGCGCGCCCGCGCCGATTACATCGCCGGGTGCGCGGGCATAGACGCGGCTTACGAAACCGCCGCTACGCGCCTGAACAATTGCGACGTCCCGCTGGTTGAAATCGATCGTGCCGGTCGCCGTGAGCGCGCTTGAAAGCGTCCCCCGTTCGGCCGCAACCACCCTGATCCCAAGATTCTGCGCGCGCGCCGGATCGATGCGGATGCCGGCTTCCCCGCCTGCCTCGTCAGCATATTTGGGAACGAGCTGCATATCCATGAAGGGCGACTTGCCGGGCTTGTCGAAGTGTTGCGACGGCACCATCGGATCATACCAGTAGAGCACCTTGCGGCCGCCCTCGGCAGCAGCCGGCATGTCGCCCGGATGGATCAATGTTGCGATGCCGTAACCGGCGGCGCCCGCGACGAGCGCGAGCGTGGCCGCCGCGAGGCCAAGCCGCGCTCGGCGGGAAAGTTCAATCGTCATCACCGGTCATCTCCATAGGTCAGCACGAGCCGGGCGGCATCGCGCGCCACTGCCGCTTCGCGGTCGAGGGTGGACAGAGAAGCGTCGGCGAGCATCGCCTGGGCAGCAATCATGTCGGTCAGGCTGGCCCGCCCGGCGGCATAGCTGGCGATTTCCAGTTCGGCGCGCTGGCGGGCGAGCGGCAGCAGCGTATCGCGGGCGCGCTGCCATTGTTCATGATGCATCAGATGATCGGCGATCCCCGCGTCGAGATCGGCCATAAGGCCACGGCGGACATTTTCCTCATCGGCACGCGCGGCGCCCGCATCGGCGATGCTCGCATCGATCATGGGATTCTGACGCTTGCTGGTGAACAACGGCAGTGTGACGGTCGCGCCGATCGAGACCATGTCGCCGTAGCGCTCGGCGCGCCGCCCATAAGAAAGATCGAAACTCCAATCAGGACGCTTCTCGGCGCGTGCGACGGTCACGCCTGCCTCAGCCTGACTTGTGCGGGCTATGGCGGCAAGGAGAGTCGGATTGTGCTCGATCGCGCCGCGCAGCCTGTCGGGATCGACAGCGAAATCGGGGATCACGCCTTCAGTCTCGGGATGGGGATCGCCGGTCCAGCGCGCGAGGACTGTCGTGGCCCGCGCGACATCCGCGACAACCTGGCTTCGGCGGTCTTTGAGGTCCGCGATCGCCTGGCGGATTTCGAGAGCCTGCGCCGGGCGGGACGTGCCGGACGCCATGCCGGCCACTGCGGCCGGCGCCAGTTCGCTCAGGCGGCCGAGCACGTCGTTGATCGCTGTCAGCCGTTGCCCGGCATAGGCGAGATCGATCCAGGCAAGTGCGGTTGCGACCCGGATTTCGCGCGCTTCAACGACACGGTCAGCCTCGGCGACGCCGATATCGGCCTCAGCGCGGCCGGTGCGCGCGTGGCGCTTGGCGAGATTGGGCACGTCCTGACTAATGCCGACCCGCGCCATCGTCATGCTCTCGCCCGCGTAGGTGAAGGCAGGCGGCCCTGAGACCGGAAAATTGTCGAGCGCAACTCCAAGTCTGGGGTCGGGAAGCTGGCCGGCGGCCGTCGCAGCGGAGCGGCGGGCGTCGACGGCAAGTGCGCGGGCCTGGAGCGATGGCGCTTCACCCGCCGCGCGCGCCAGCGCCTCGTCAAAGGTTAGCGGATCGGCGAAAGCCGCCGCAGGTATCGCCGCCAGGAGCGGCGCGAAAAACAGCAGTCGCATGGAAATTTCCTGCTCGGAAGCGACCGATGCGCGAGAGAGCGGTCAACCGCTGCACCGGCGGAGCATCGCGGCTCCGCCGGCGCCGATATCCGGCCCGGCACAATCGGCCAGAGAGCCAGCCTTCAGCCGGCCGACGGTGCGGCGCTCCCAGGCTGCATGGGTTTCATGCAGTCATCGGCGCTCATCTTCATCATGTCGCAGTCGCAGTTCGCCATCTGCGGATGATCGGGCACCCAGACCCGCTTGTGCGTCGGGCCGGTGCTGCGCGGGCCGGGTTGTGGCGCGTCACGCCATTCATAGTGGCCGGAGCCTCGCTCCTGCGGGCTGTCAGCGGCAAAGGCGGTTGCGGGGGCAAGCAAGGCTGCGCCGAGCGCGGCGGCAATCGTGAACGTCTTCATGACGAATATCCTTAGGTGATCTGGAACTGGCCGGACGCGAGGCGAATGGCCCGCGACCATGCGGGCGCCGCGTTCGCGGCGCGCCCGGCGGCGATCAGCCGAGGATGATGGGGGGTTCGGGCTCGGGAGTGAGATCGTGCCCGAGGAGCGCGGACGAGATAGACCAATAGTCTTGTTTGCTCACCATGGGCGTGGAGCCGACCAGCTTAGCTGGGTCTTTCAGGAGCGGCAGCGCGCAGCCCATCGCAAATATGCAATCGAGCGTCAGCCCATTGCAGGGCTTCTTCTCCTGTTTGGCGGGATGCTGGCCCATCATCTCCATGCAGTCGGCGCTCATTGCGGCAGCCGGCGCGGCTGCGGCCACTGAGACGGGCGCAGCAGTGGCTACGGTCTGTTCTCCCAGCAAACCGAACAGCGCTCCAAGGAGGAGCAGGAGGGGAAGCGCGCGTTTCACGACGTGCTACGTTTAGCCGATCGGCGCGGGAGCGGCAACGAAAAGGAGGGATTTCCGCCGGCGGTCATGCCACTTTGCGCAATCGGCGATGGGTGCCGTGGCAGCGATGCACCTCTACGGTCACATGGACGAGTTCCTCGTGAATTTTCAGGCGGTCAGCATAATCGGCCGGGGCGAGCGGGTCGGCGACCACCAGCGAAATGATCGCCGCGTAGCGGCCCGGACCGACGCGCCAGACATGGAGATCGGCGATCTGCGCATCACCATCGGCAAGCGCCTCGCGGATCTCCGACTCCAGCGCCGGATTGGTGGAGACGTCGAGCAGAATCGCGGCGGTATCGCGCAGCAGTCCCCAGGACCAGCGGGCAATGACCAGCGCACCGACGATTCCCATCGCCGCGTCCATCCACACCCAACCAAGGAAGCGACCCGCGAGCAGTGCGGCGATCGCGAGCACCGATGTCAGCGCATCGGTGAGCACATGCGCATAAGCGGAACGCAGATTGTTGTCGGCATGCGCATGGTGGTCACCATGGACATGATCGTGCGACTGACCGTGATGATGCCCGCCACCAAGCAGCCAGGCGCTCGCGAGGTTGATCGCGAGCCCGAGACCCGCGATCCACAACGCTGGTGCATAGTCAACCTTGGCGGGCGCAAACAGGCGGCCGACAGACTCGACGCCGATGCCGAGCGCAATCAGCGCCAGAATGAGAGCGCTCGCGAAGCCCGCGAGATCGCCGACCTTACCGGTTCCAAAGGTGAAGCGCGGATTATCGGCATGGCGCCGCGCGAAAGCATAAGCGAGCGCCGCTACACCGAGCGCTCCGGCATGCGTCGCCATGTGCAGTCCGTCGGCCAGCAACGCCATCGAACCGGTGATCCATCCGGCGGCGATCTCGATCACCATCATCGCCGCGGTCAGCGCTACCACCCAACGCGTTCGGCGTTCATGCTCGTCGTGGGCGTCGCCGACGAAGATGTGGTCATGCCGGTGGTTTGAGAGGGTTTCGCTGTGCATCGCAGTGCTCTCTATCCGTTGTGGCGGGCAAAGACCTTCTTGCCGCCCGGCCCGAAGGCGACGACGGTGAAGGACTGCGGCCGTTGACCGGGGACTTCCATGCCCGGCGAACCGAGCGGCATGCCGGGGACGGCCAGACCGGTCACTCCGCGCGGGCGCTGCGCGAGTGCGCGCTTCATGTCGGCGATCGGCACATGTCCTTCGAACACCATGCCGTCGATAATCGCGGTATGACAAGAGGCAAGGTCCGGCGACAGGCCGTAGCGCCGGTGGAGCGCGGCCCGGTTCGTATCATCCGTCATCTGAACCTGCCGGCCGAACTGCGCGCGCACCTGCACCGCCCACTGCTCGCAGCATCCACATCCAGGATCGCGGTGGACAGCGATCTGCTGCGCCGCCAGCGCGCTTGCCGGCACGGCGAGCGCAGCTGCCGTCAGAAATGCCTTGATGGGTCTCATTTGCATTCTCCTTGTCCCCACCACGCCCGCTCCCTGCAAAAATGGGCGGCATCATGGCGAGCTTTATGTGCTCAAAGTTCCCCCGCGTATTTTATTTGCGTGCGAGGACCGCATTTATCGGATCGATCTCCTGCACCTCGACGATGCTAGTGGATGCTCATCTGTCCACCTGTCCCTTGTCGGCATCGGCTAGCCTGTCGATGATCGGGCAGTCGGGGCGCGCATCGCCGTGACATCGCTCGGCAAGATCGAGCAAGGTGCGACGCATCGCTTCGAGCGCTTTGACCTTGCCGTGCAGTTCTGCGGCACGCGCGCTGGCCAGCGCCTTGACCTCCGCGCTCGACCGGCTGCGATCGCTCCATAGCGCCAGCAATGTGCGGATTTCCTCAATGGGGAAGCCCAGATCACGCGCATTGGCGATGAAGCGCAGGCGATGCACATCCGATGGCGAATAATCGCGATAACCGCTGTCGCGCCGCGCCGGCGCCGGCACCAGCCCGATCTTCTCGTAATGGCGGATCATCCGCTGCGAGACCCCGCTCGCGTCCGAGGCATGGCCGATGTTCATATGACCTGCCGGTTCAGCCGCAAGGCGTTCGTAACCACGCTCACCGATGAGAGCGCCATCGCCGCCGCCGCGATAATCGGCGACAACAGGATGCCGAACACCGGATAGAGCACACCGGCTGCCACCGGCACGCCAGCCGCATTATAGATGAACGCGAAGACAAGGTTCTGGCGGATGTTGGACATGGTTGCCTCGGACAACCGCCGCGCCTTCACGATTCCGGTGAGATCGCCTTTCAGCAGCGTCACGCCAGCGCTCTCGATGGCCACGTCAGTGCCCGAACCCATAGCGATGCCCACGTCGGCCACAGCCAGCGCCGGCGCATCGTTGACGCCATCGCCAGCCATGGCGACTACACGTCCTTCGTCCCTGAGACGGGCGACTACGGCGCTTTTCTGGTCCGGCAGAACCTCGGCCTCGACATCATCGATACCCAGGCGTTTGGCGACAGCTTCCGCTGTCGTGCGGTTGTCGCCCGTCAGCATCACCACCCGGATGCCCTCTGCTTTCAAAGCGGCTAAAGCTTCCGGTGTTGTCTGTTTGACCGGATCGGCGATCGCGAAGACGCCAGCCACCTTGCCATCGACACCGATGAAGATCGCCGTCGCACCGTCACGCCGCAGCGTGTCGGCCTGTGCGGCAAGCGCTTCAGTTGCGATCCCTTCGTCCGCAAGGAAGCGGGCATTGCCGAGTATGATCCGGCGACCATCAACGACACCCAGGGCGCCGCGTCCGGTTGGGGAATCAAAATCGCTGACCTCGGCCGGCGCGATGTCGCGCTTTTTCGCGGCTTCGACGATCGCCAGTGCGAGCGGATGCTCTGAGGCGCGCTCGACCGATGCGGCGAGCCGCAGGATTTCCGCATCCTCAAATCCAGAAGCTGACAGGATTTCGGTGACGGCGGGGCGTCCTTCGGTGAGCGTGCCGGTCTTGTCGACAACAAGCGTGTCGACTTTCTCCATATGCTCCAGCGCTTCGGCATTCTTGATGAGGACACCCATGCTCGCGCCGCGACCGACGCCGACCATGATCGACATGGGCGTGGCAAGGCCGAGCGCACAGGGGCAGGCAATGATGAGCACGGCGACGGCGGCGACAAGGCCATAGGCGAAGCGCGGCTCCGGTCCCCAGATGCTCCAGCCCGCGAAAGCGAGAATCGCGACGAGAATGACAGCGGGGACGAACCAGCCTGAAACCTGGTCCGCCATGCGCTGGATCGGCGCGCGCGAGCGCTGCGCTTCAGCGACCATCTGGACGATCCGGGCCAGCATCGTGTCACGGCCCACCTTGTCGGCAGTGATGATGAGCGCGCCGGTCTGGTTCAGCGTGCCGCCGATGACCTTGTCGTCCTTCGCCTTGGTGACGGGCATCGATTCCCCCGTCACCATGGATTCATCGAGCGAAGAGCGGCCATCTTCGACGATCCCGTCAACGGGCACTTTCTCTCCCGGACGCACACGCAAGCGGTCGCCGACTGCCACGAGATCGAGGCTGACCTCCTCCTCGCTGCCATCGGCGGCAATACGCCGCGCCGTCCGGGGAGCGAGATTGAGCAGCGCCTTGATCGCGCCGGACGTGCGTTCGCGGGCGCGCAGCTCAAGCACTTGCCCCAGCAGGACAAGAACCGTGATGACCGCCGCCGCCTCGAAATAAACGGCGACCATACCATCGTCCCCGCGAAAGGCCGGGGGGAATATCTGCGGCGCCAGCGTTGCGACGACGCTGTAAGCCCAGGCGACGCCGGTCCCCATCGCGATCAACGTGAACATATTGAGGTTGCGCGTCTTGAGCGATGCCCAACCGCGCTCAAAGAAGGGCCACCCGGCCCAGAGCACGACCGGGGTTGCCAGCACGAACTGCACCCATATCGAAATTTGCATGGGAATGAGGTGGTGCAGTATCGGAAAAAGATGCCCGCCCATTTCCAGCGCGAACACCGGAATGGCGAGCGCAAGGCCGATCCAGAAACGCCGCGTCATGTCGATAAGCTCAGGACTCGGTCCGGCATCCGCCGTCACTTGTGCCGGCTCCAGCGCCATGCCGCAGATCGGACAGGCGCCCGGATGATCCTGGCGGACCTCGGGGTGCATCGGGCAAGTCCAGATCGTGCCCGCCGCCGCGTCTTCGTTGGGCGCGGAAGCATGATTCAGATAGCGCGCCGGATCAGCGACAAATTTCTCACGGCAGCCAGCGCTGCAAAAATAATATGTCTCGCCATCGTGGTCAGCACGATGCGCGGCAGTCGCAGGATCGACGGTCATACCGCACACCGGGTCCTTTACGCCCGAGGCAGGTTTTCCGGCGCCGTGGTTGCCGCAGCAGCCGTGTCCGTGCGCCGCAGGTGTTGCCTTGTCCATCGCTTAATTCCTTTCGACGCCTCCCGATGTAAGGGTTGACATCATGTCAGGGTCAATAGCTAATCTCCTCAGCTCGATATCGGCGGCGCCAGCGTGCCCAGCCATGCCACGAGACCGAAGATGGTCACTGCGAGTCCTCCCTCGATCAGCAGACTTCGGCGCAGAACCTGGAGCGCGAGCCTGGTATCGCGCTGTTCGATCGCGAGGCTGAGGGCTGGCGTCAGACGATACCGATTCAGCGCGGCCAGCCCGAGCATTGCCGCGAACAACACCAGTTTCAGAAGGAGAAGCAGGCCATAGGTCGACTGCCAAAGCGAGGGAATATGAGCAGGCCCGATCAGGAAGATGCCGTTGCCAATTCCCGTTACGAAGAGCAAGCCGACGAGCACCGTGCCGGTGATCGCGAAGCCGCGCAGGCATAGGGCCGCGATCCGCACGCACTGTATATCCGCCGTCACGGCCTTGCCGGCGACAAGCGTGAAAAACGCGGCGATCGCACTTAACCAGGCTCCAGCAGCCAACAAATGCACGAGGTCGGCGGCAAGCTGCACCCAACCGGCGCTTCCCTCACCCGCTGCTCCATGACCCGACCATGCCAGAGTGCCCAACGCCAGCGCGCCGGCCAGTCCGGCTATGATGGTGACCGCCCTTGGTGCCCGGCCATATAATGCTGCACACAGCAGCAGGACCAGCAATGCAGCGAGCCGGACCTGCAAGGCCGTGCCGAGCGCCGTCCCTCCAAGAATATCGCGCAATAGCGCAAAGTCAGGGTGCAGGAGCGGCAGACCCGCCATCGAAGCAGCCTGAATCGCAAAACCGACAACGGACAGGACCGCGCCGATCAGCGCAAGGATAGCGATCATCGCGGCGATGGGCAGATATCCACGCTCAATCCGGTGTCCCCCTAAGGCGTAGAGGGCAAACAAGGGCAGCCCGAAAAGCAGGCCCAGATCGATGTAGAGCGCCCAGCGGATCGCGATGATCGCAATGTCCGTCACGGCTTCACTTCACCGCAAAAGCGAAATTGCCTTCGATGCGGTGTGTGTCGGCCGACACCGCGTGCCAGGTAACCTGATAGCTGCCCGTCGTAAGCGGCCGCGGAAGTGCGACGATCAGCGTTTTCCCGTCCGCGCCGGTTGATGTCTGAAACCCGGTGACCGCCATGCGGTGATTGGGCATACCCGGCATTCCGGTCATGATGACCTCGACGCCAGACAACCTCGGCATCAGCCGCTCGCTAAAGGTCAGCGTGATCCGGGAGGGAGTTTCGACGCTGGCGTCGGCCGCAGGCGTTGTAGACAGGAGCTTGGGGTGAGCGAGCGCTGGCGAGGCGAACAGCGCGCCCGCGGCGATCGCGGCGATGGAAAGACCACGAAGAGAAGGCATGAAACGGACTCCTTTACGGTAGGTATGATGGGATACGCAGTCGAAGAGCTGCCCCCTCAAAAATTTTCACACGTCAGTGGATGAGGGCTATTCCATGGCGCTGCGTAGTCTTGAGATGAAGACGGAGAATGAATGTGACTGACGTCGAAACATTGCTCGCCCGATTGCGCGATGCGCCGCTCGATTCCCGGCTTGATGGTCTCGACGCGAGGGTGATGGCGGAGATCGCCGGTATCCAAACGGCGCCAAGTCTCGGCGCGACGGCTTTTGGCCTTGCTTCGGTAATGGCGTTGGTCGTCGGGATTGCCGGTGCTGCCGTTCCTGCATCACCGGCTGATGCCACTCCGATCTCGCCGTTCGATGCCAATCAGGCGCTCGCGCCTTCGACCTTGCTCGGAGCGCAATGATGCACAACCGCCGCCGCCTCGTTCTGCTGGTCCTGCTGACTTTCGCTGTGGCGATCGCGGGGGTGGTGATCGGCCGTGTTTTCGTGGTGCCTGACCGTCCCGTTGAGACGGAACTCCATGAGCTGTTACATCGCGATCTGAAGCTCGATGACGCGCAACGCGCCCGTCTCGACGTCATTGAGAATAACTATGCCATTCGCCGACAGGCGCTGGAATCCCAGTTGCGCGCGGATAATGCGCGGTTGGCCGAGGCGATCGAGGCCGAGCATGGCTATGGCCCGAAGGTCGCCGCCGCCGTCGATCGTTCGCACCAGTCTATGGGCGAATTGCAGAAAGAGACGTTGCAGCACATCTTTGCGATGCGCGCCGTTCTCAGGCCCGATCAGACGTCAAAGTTCGACGCCGCAGTCGTGAAAGCGCTCACGGCAAAGAAGCAGTGACCCTTGCATTCCCCGACTGCTCGGACGGGGAGCTTGCGGCTCTGGCGTTGGCGGGCCGGCAAGCAGCGTTTGCCGAGTTGGTGCGACGGCATCAGTCCTGGGTTTATCGCCTCGCATATAGTCATGTGCGGGACGCGGACGAGGCTGTAGATCTCACTCAAGCGAGCTTCGTTGCCGCCTTTGCAGCATTGCGCCGTTACGACACCACGCGCTCCTTCCGTGCCTGGTTTTCGCGCATTGTGATAAACAAATGCCGTGACTGGCACCGGCGTCGCGTCGTTAGAAGGATGTTTGCTTTCGCGCTGCCGATCGGGGAAGCCCACGATGTCGCGGATGAAACGCCGTGGCCCGATCACGCAATCGGTGCGAAAGCAGAACTTGCGCGCACGATGGAAGCGATTGCTACGTTGCCGGCCACGCTCAAGGAGGTCTTGATCCTGCGGACGATAGAAGAGCGATCGGAAGCGGAGACGGCCGAAATCCTGGGCATCAGTCAGAAGGCCGTCGAGACCCGGCTTTACCGCGCCAGGACGCGCCTCGCGGAAATTTTGAAAGAAATCTGAGGGGGCGGCGGTCTCGCTGCGTATTCGAAATAACCCCCTCGGATTTAAGTAGAGCCGCCATCAATGAATACAATTCTGGACCGCCGTCAGTTCATGCGTGGCGCCGCAGTCGCCAGCGGCAGCCTGGCACTGGCGCAATGGTTTCCTGCTTGGGCACAGACTGCCTCGGAGGGGCTGCGCCCAACGCTTCCCACGCTCTCCGGCGAAGACATCACGCTTACTATCGCTCGTCAATCGATGATGATCGATGGTCGCCCGTTCCGCGCCATCGGGATCAACGGAACGGTGCCAGCGCCACTGCTGCGTCTCCGCGAAGGGCAGCGGGTTCGGCTCAACGTCGTCAACCAGCTCGAACAGGACAGCTCAATCCACTGGCACGGATTGCTCGTGCCGGCGAAGGACGACGGCGTGCCGGGCGTTTCATTTCCCGGCATCAAGCCGGGATCGAACTATCTCTATGACTTCCCTGTCATGCAGAGCGGCACCTATTGGTATCACAGTCATTCGGGTCTTCAGGAACAGGAAGGGCATTACGGCCCCATTATCATCGACCCGGCCGGAACAGACCCGATTGCCTATAACCGCGAGCATGTGATCGTGCTGGCCGATCATAGCCCGCTCAGCCCCGAAGCGATCTTTCGTCGTCTCAAGGTCGACCCCGGCCATTTCAACTTTCAGCGGCAGACCTTGGCGGGGCTGCTTTCGGGACGCGATCAGGCACTCAATGAACGCCTCGATTGGGGCCAGATGCGGATGGACCCCACCGACATCTCTGATGTGACTGGATCGACCTATACCTATCTCGTCAACGGTCATGGCCCATTCGACAACTGGACCGCGCTGTTCACGCCGGGCGAGCGGGTTCGTCTGCGTTTCATCAACGCGTCGGCGATGACCACCTTTAACTGCCGCATTCCCGGCCTGAAGCTCTCCATCGTGCAGGCCGATGGGCAGAATGTCATGCCCGTGGAGGTCGATGAGTTCCAGATTGGGGTTGCCGAAACCTACGATGTCATCGTCACGCCGGTCGAAGACAAGGCGTTTACGATCGTGGGCGAGGCGATCGACCGCTCGGGCATGGCGCGCGCCACGCTGGCTCCGCGCGTTGGCATGACTGCCGAAGTGCCGCCGCTGCGTCCCCGGCCGATCGCAACCATGAAGGATATGGGCATGGATATGTCCTCCATGCCCGGCATGGAAAGCATGGACATGACTGGCGGCGGCGCGCGTGGCGTTGACCCGAGCGCCGAGCAGAACGCTTCGGGACGCCTCGGTGCTGCGGTTATCGCCGCCGCGCCCTCCGCCATGGATCACGGTGCGATGCCGGGTATGGATCATTCGAGCATGACGGGTATGGATCACTCGTCCATGGCCGGAATGGACCATTCTGGCATGGCCGGCGGCATGGCGGGCATGGACCATGGCGCTGGCGGGCATGAGATGGGCGCAATGAATATGCGCGACTTCTCGGCCGCGCCACAAGTCGATCGCAACCCCGGCGTTCAGACCATATCCCCGATGCCTGTCGATCGCACAGGTGAGCCGGGCCAGGGGCTGGAAGATGTCGGCCACAAGGTGCTGGTCTATCGCGATCTCATGGCGCTGGAGAGAAACCCCGACGTCCGGGCACCCAGCCGCAGCATCGACATCCATCTCACCGGCAACATGGAGCGCTTCATGTGGTCGTTCGACGGAAAGAAGATGTCCGATGTGCATGAGCCGATCCCCTTTACCGAGGGCGAGCGGGTGCGCGTCAACCTCATCAACGACACGATGATGGGTCATCCGATCCACATTCACGGCCACTTTTTCGAGTTGGTCACCGGCCATGGCGATCACTCGCCCAGGAAACATACGGTCATTGTCCAGCCCGGCGGCAAGGTGAGCTGGGATTTCACCGCCAATGCGGTCGGCGATTGGGCCTTCCACTGTCACCTGCTCTACCACATGCACGCGGGCATGATGCGTATCGTAAGCGTCCGCCCGCAGGGAGACGTGCAATGATCCGGCATCTCCCGATGATCGTCAGCATGACGGCATTCATGGCGACCACACCCGCCATCGCGCAGGATCATTCGATGCAAGGCATGCAGATGCCGGGCGCGCAATCGTCACAGCCTGAGAAGCCCCAACAGGACGCGCCACAAGCTGACCAGCCAGTGCCGGCACGGGACGACATGCCGGGCATGGATCATTCTGGTCATGATACTGCCGCATCACCGGCGCCCCAGAGCGCAGATACGCGAACTATGGAGGACATGCCTGACATGGAAGGCATGGACCATTCCGGACATAACATGGGCGGCGCATCCGGCATGCAGATGGTCGGAACCGCGTTGCCGGTCGGCAATACACCGCCGCCGCCGGCCCCGACTGACCATTATGCCGATCGCGATTTTCCGGCAGCGGAGATGGCGCAGGCGCGTTCCGCCATGATGAAGGAACCGGCCTTCAGCCAATTGCTGCTCAACATCTTCGAATACCAGGTCAACAAGGGGCACGACGGATACCGCTGGGAAGGCGAAGGCTGGTATGGCGGTGACATCAATCGACTCTGGATCAAAAGCGAAGGCGAAGGCGAATTTGGGCGCGGCATCGACACGGCCGAGGTCCAGGCGCTCTATAGCCATGCCATCGATCCTTATTTCAATCTTCAGGGCGGTGTCCGGCAGGACTTTGGACGCGGTCCCGATCGCACATATGCGACCATCGGCTTCGAGGGACTGGCTCCCGGATACTTCGAGGTGGAAGGCGCATTGTTCCTCTCCACAAAGGGCGATCTGCTCGGCCGGGTCGAAGGCTATTACGATCAGCGCATTACACAACGTCTCGTCTTTCAACCGAGTGCGGAACTGAATTTCTCGGCGCAGAATGTGCCAGAAAACGACATCGGTTCGGGGTTGGTCAACTTCGAGCTGGGCGGCAGGCTACGTTACGAGATCAGCCGCCAGTTCGCGCCCTATGTCGGTATTTCTTACCTTCAAAAGACTGGGAACACCGCACGGCTTGCCCGCCGTGCAGGCGAAGATGTTCACGCGACCAGCTTCGTGGCCGGTGTTCGCTTCTGGTTCTAGGCGCGGTGCCGGCTGTGACCATGACGAGGCAGAACGCGCAAGTTACGACTGAGGGAGATGTTCGCTTAAAATATCTCTTTAATTCACATCTTTGGGATGGTTTTACAGCGGCGGGTTACGGCAGGCCCTACCTCACTAAAATTCTGCAAAACCAATCTCAGAAAACCACGTTTCCCAGCGGAAATGCTGATTTCCGCGCGCCCGCGGTTTCGGCATAGCATGGTGTTCGGAAAGAACCCGCTGACACTCATTGATTTCGCACGGCCGGTCCACACGAACGAATTTCAGTTGGATGCTCACTTCAGCCACGCTGGCGTCCATTTGGTGCAGGGAACCTTGGCTCCCCATGAAAGCGGATTGATCGGCTCACCACGACCTACCATCGTCGTTCACAACGATAAACCCTTCGATATGGAATGGAGATTGCCGGGAAGCGATCGTCTCCAGTCCGCCCGGATCGAATATGGTGCCGTTCATATCGATCCTGGAGATAATCCCTTTTTCCAGCGATGGATCGTATGCCCCAACATTGTCGGCATCGCACTCGACCGTAAGCTGGTCGATCGCATTGGGCATGAGACGTTTGGGCGAGATGGAGCCAGTTTGCGTCCCGGTGTCGCCGTAACGGACAACTTCCTCGCGGATGCTGCAAAGATGCTGTCACTTGAATTGCGCGAACAAGGCGCTGGCGGAAAGCTTTTTGCAGAGCATTTCGGTATCCTTGTCGCAGTCCATATGTTTCGTCATTACAGCGATGGCGCATGGCATCCAGCTCCCGCCAGAGGCGGACTCGGAACACAGCGGCTCCGGCTGGTGATCGACTATATCGAGGCCAATCTCGGCGATGATCTGAGCATCGCCATGCTTGCCCGGATCGCGGATCGTAGCCTGCACCATTTCAGCGAGGCTTTCAGGCAATCTACCGGCACGCCGCCGCATCGCTACATCATAATCCGTCGAATTGAGCGGGCGAAGATACTGCTGCTCTCGACAGATTTGCCTATTGCCCAAATCGCCTTGGCGGTTGGTTTTGCTAGCCAAAGTCATTTCGGCGCCACGTTTCGCGCGATGACCGGCGTGACGCCGCTTCGTTTTCGCCTCGATCGGCTCTGATAAACGGAGTGATATACCTATCCTGACGCCACTGGTGGCGCGGTGACAAAAAAGGAGCGAGAGGATGACCGATTTACAGGTGACGAAGGAAACGCAGCACCGGGCTGCACGGATCAAGATCGCGCTTGCCGCCATAAGCGGCTTGTCGTTGACGCTGGCGGGATGCAGCGATCCCAAGGCGGTGAGCAAGGCGAATTTTCGCACGGCTTTACAGGGTTGGTTCGACGCGCATCCCGAGTGCGTCAATATCGGACAGATACCCGCCACGGTCCGCGCCGACGGATCTCCGGCCGATCGGCGCGGTTATGAAGCGCTGACCGCCGCCGGGCTCTTGTCAGTCCAGAAGCGCCGTGAGAACCGGCCGCCCGTCATGGGGCAGGACATGAGTTATGACGCGCTGGTCTATCAACCTACCGATGCGGGCGCGAAGGTCATCCGAAAATCCGACAATACGCTGCTGGGCGGGTCCGACCTTTGCTTCGCCCGCCGCGTCGTCGGCGAGGTCACGTCCTTTACCGAACCGGCCGACGTAATGGGCGTGCGCGTATCGCAGGTTCGCTACACCTATAGACTGGAGGATATGGAACCTTGGGCCGGGGACACGGCCGTGCGCGCTGCACTGCCTTCGCTCGCCAAGGCAGCAGGCACCGAACAGGGCGAGGACAAGGCGGCGCTGGTTCTCACCAGCGAGGGATGGCAGCATGAACGCAGCCTTAGCCGATAGCGCCACATCGTAAATTCACCCCTGATTTCCATTATTTGTCGGTATTTTCCGACATACGGCCGGTTCTTATTCCGGCATTCCTCAAACTGCGCCGGTTCCGCCTCATTCCCAAGCGCCTCCGGCAGCGGGCGTCCTGAACGCCTGGCAGGCTGCGCCTGGTCGCTTTGCGACCCCCGTGCGCCAACAGGGAGAGGATCACATGGCAAGAGCCATCCGGGCGGATACTGCATCCGCATGGCGCGATCGCGCGCGCTACGATCGTCTGCTGGGATTCGACCGGGCGACTTGGGCATGGGAATGTCTGCGTCGCGCGATCGGCCACAATCTACGAATGCCGTGTCGGGCATCATGGACCCTGTTGCGCGCGCGGCCGCCACTCTGCGTCCTGACCATCCGCCGCTGCAATTTCGTCTGCAATCGCGTCCTGCCGCTTGCGGCGCTCGGCAGCCTGGACGATTTTACCGGGCATGTATTTTGGTGTGCCGAACGACAAGCCCCTACGTTGACCGTCGATGCGCGCTCCGCTTTGCCGGGCGAGGTCGATCTGTTTGATCTCCACGCACTTGACCATCCCATCGTCGTCCTGCGCCATCCCGTCGACGGTGAGCATGTGCTGATCGCCGATGGGCCGCGCTGTATCCGTATCGCGGTGCGATCGGGCACATTGCTCGCTGGCCCCGTCCATCTCGATTTTCATGTGACGGGCGACGCCCAGGTCGAAACCAATATTCTGATGCTGCGCCGTCTGGTGTCCGTGTGCCGCCTGGGCCGCTTTCCTCGAACGCTGTTCCCACCCGAACGGCGGGCACGGCGTTGGGCCCTGGCATTGCAGGCATGGGATGGCCGGCAGGCCGGGGCCAGCCACCGCGAAATCGCCCGCGTCATTCATGGTGACGCAACCGTGCGCGATGAATGGCTCGGCACGTCCGACTATCTGCGGACCCATATCAAGCGTTTGCTCAGGACTGCCGATACGTTGATCGGCGGCGGATGGCGGCATCTGCTGCGGTAGAAGGCCCGGATGATTAAGTGGGCATTGGGGCGTCTCGCCCGCCCCGGCGGGCGACCGCGCTCTACTGTGCTAGGCGCCTTCGGCGCCAGGCTTCGCTGGGCCACCTGCGGCGTCCCGGCCGTTCCGGTCAGGATCGCATGACGCGGGGGGGCATCGCCGATCCCCTGGCCCTCCCAACCAAGAGGGGCCCTCGCCATGAGGAAGGACACGACCGCGCGACGGGCGCGCGACGATTGAATGCGAATATCTTTCGCAATGCTGGCTGACCTTCAAAGAGGCATACGCGCCGATGGTGATCATGCGATCCGCTTCTCCGCCGCCAACGTATCGAGCAGCGGACAGCCTGGGTTCTGTCCGGCATCGCAGGCCCGCACTGAGTCCGAGAGCACCCGTTCCATTCGCTTGAGGTCCGTGATCCGTGCACGCACGTCCTTAAGATGCGATGCCGCCAGCTCGCGCGCTTCGGCGCACGACGTCGGTCCTCCAGCCGCGAGCCTCACCAGGGCGCGCACCTCGTCGAGGGTAAACCCAAGCTCCCGCGCACGGCGCACGAAGCTTAGCCGTGCCACGTCCTCTGTCCCATAGCTACGATAGCGACCTTGCCGCGGCGGCGTGGGTAGCAGCCCGATCCGCTCGTAATAGCGAATCGTTTCGATGTTGCAGCCGGTGCGGCGCGAGAGTTCGCCGATCTGGATCGTCTTGGCAGCCATGGGCGCAGCTTTCGATTGGGGCTTGAGTCTGTAGTAGCTACAGATGCTAAGGCGGTTGCATGACTGCCACAAGGAATCGTTCGTGACCGAAACGCCACACTCGCCCAAGGGCATCGGCACCGTCACGCTTACGCTGACGGGTATTGCCGCCGCATTCGGCGTCGCCGCCTGTTGCGCATTGCCGATCCTGCTCGCCTCCGCCGGGATTGGCGCGACTTGGCTCGGCGGTGTGGCCTTCGTCGCCGCGCCCTATCGCACGCCGCTCCTACTGATCGGTGCCCTGTGCCTTGTCACCGGTGCCGCGCTGTTGCTGCGCCAGCAGGTGGTCGCTGCGCGCTGCGGGCCCAACGGCGTGTGCACGCCGCGCTGGATGCGCCTGCTAACGCTCGTCGGACTGCTGTTGGGCGTCGCCTTGCTCTGGGCAGGGTATCGTTATGTCTGAGGAGGTTCTCAAACTGCGCTCAACGCTGACCTGTCCACACTGCGGCCACCGGGCGACCGAGACGATGCCAACCAACGCCTGCCAATTCTTCTACGACTGCAAGGACTGCGGTGCCGTCCTCAGGCCTAAGTCGGGCGACTGCTGCGTTTACTGCTCCTATGGCGACGTGCCCTGTCCCCCGATCCAGCAAGATGGCGGCAAGGCCCGCTGCGGCTGATTCCCGTGGCCACCGCATCCACGCCAGCGTCATTCACGGCGACGCAACGGTGCGCGATGACTGTCTCGACACATCCGATTATCTGCGGACCCATATCAAACGTCTGCTCAGGACCGTTAATACGCTGATCGGCGGCGGATGGCGGCATCTGCTGCGGTAGAAAGCAAGGCATAAGGGCGTCTCGCCCGCCCCGGCGGGCGACCGCGCTCTACTGCGCCAGGCGCCTTCGGCGCCAGGCTTCGCGGGGCCACCTGCGGCGTCCCGGCCGTTCCGGTCACGATCGCATGACGCTGGCCGGGGGCTTCGCCCCCGATTGGTTGCCCGGCGCTCCTCCCGTCGCGCCGGCGTCTGTTTGTTGGCAACCCCTTGGGCGCGGAGGGTGGTCGGCGCGCCCTGCTAGGCCCGCCGCGCCGGGCGGCAAGCCTCCGCTTCGCTCCGGCTGCTTCATTGCATTGCGCCCCTGCGGGTGCCGCCCGCCGCTCTTGCGGGCCTCTCCGGTCGCCCCTGCCGCCCACCCCCCACGCCCGGCGGGTTTGCGGTCGGTTTTTTGGTTGTGACAGGAGGCTAGGCATGGGCTTTTCCCGCAAGCGTCGCGCGTCGGGGCAAGGTCGCGAGGCAGGGGCGCAGCCCCGCGCGAATCTGTATGACGAGGTAACGCGCAAGATCATCAGCGAACTGGAAGCGGGCCGCTTCCCTTGGGTGCAACCTTGGGATGCCAGCGCGGCAAGCGGCCCCGGCCTGCCGCGCAACGCGCTGACCGGGCGGCGCTATTCCGGCGTCAATGTGCTCTTGCTTTGGGGCGCGGCGATCGAGGGCGGCCATGCCTCGCAGCATTGGCTAACCTTTCGGCAGGCGCTGGAAGCGGGCGGCAATGTCCGCAAGGGCGAGAAGGGCACCACCGTCGTCTATGCCGACCGCTTCATTCCCGAAGCGGAAAAGGCCCGTGCCGTCGAAAGCGGCGAGGATGCCCGCGCCATTCCGTTCCTCAAGAAATTCACCGTCTTCAATGTCGCGCAATGCGAAGGTTTGCGGCCCGGTCTCGCCACCGATCCCGCGCCGCTGCCCGAACGCGAGATCATCCCCCACGCCGAAGCCCTGATAGAAGCCACCGGCGCAGATATTCGCATCGGTGGCGATAAGGCGTTCTATGCGCCGTCCGGCGATTATATTCAGGTGCCGCCGCAACCGGCGTTCCGCGACCAGATCAATTATTATCGGACGGTTTTTCACGAACTGTCCCATCATTCGGGGGCAAGGCACCGGTTGAACCGCGACCTGTCCGGGCGGTTCGGCTCCAAGCCTTACGCCCGCGAGGAACTGTGCGCGGAAATTAGCGCCGCGTTCATTTGCGCCGCGCTCGGCATCGTCCCGACCGTGCGCCATGCCGATTATGTCGGCTCATGGCTGGAGGTGTTGCGCGAGGATAATCGCGCGATCTTCCGCGCCGCCAGTCAGGCGAGCAAGGCGGCGGATTATATTCTCGCCTTTGGCGAGGGCGACGAAGGGAGGATTGCGGCATGACGCTCCTCACCCCCGAATTGTGCGCCGCCTTGCGCGCCAACGCCATCGCCCATCGCGCCGCGCAGGAGGAAGGCCGACGCGAACCCGACCCGCTTCCCATCCTCAAATTGTTCAATCCGATGGGCGCGGCGACATGGCTGGCGACCGAACTGGACGAGGATGGCGACACCCTGTTCGGCTTGGCCGACCTTGGTTTCGGATGGCCCGAACTCGGCTCTTTCAGCCTGTCGGAGATCGCATCCGTCCGCTTGCCGGGCGGACTCAGCATCGAGCGCGACCTGTATTTCACGGGCCGCTTTCCGCTGTCTGCCTATGCCGACGCGGCCCGGATCGCGGGCCGCATCACCGAAGCCGAGGCGCTGTTAGCCACCGCCGCGCGGGCGCGCGAGCTTGCCCGCCGTTCCGAGATTCCGCCCACACCGGACGGATGAGCCGCGCCGCTATTTCGGCGCTAACCCGGCCCGTCCGTCCATCTTGGCAGATCACACGAACGGGCCGGTCCACCCCAAGCAGGAGTGAACCACCATGCAACTCGCAAATATCGACGCTGGCAAGCTGTTTGTCAGCAAGACCAATATGCGCCACGGGGAGAAGAACCCGGATGTGTCCGATATTCTTCCGTCCATCCGCGCGCGCGGCGTCATCGTGCCGCTCGTCGTGCGCCCCGGCGAGCTTGAGGACAGGCCGGAGATGTTCGGTATCGTCGCCGGACGCCGCCGCCATCATGCCAATGGCATCGCCCTGTCCGAAGGGATCGACCACGGCCCCGTGCCGTGCGCGATCATGGAGGATGGCGACGACGCCGCCGCGCTGGAAGCCTCGTTGATCGAGAATATCCAGCGGCTCGACCCCGATGAAGTCACCCAATGGGAAACCTTCACCCGGCTTATCCAGAAGGAAAAGCGCAGCGTGGAGCAGATCGGCCAGACCTTCGGCCTGACCGAACTCTATATCCGCCGCATCCTCGCGCTCGGCAATCTGTCGCCGCGCATCCGGGGGCTCTACCGCAAGGGCGAGATCGACACGCGGACCATCCGTCATCTGACGCTCGCCAGCAAGGCGCAGCAAAAGGACTGGCTGGCGCTGCTTGATGACCCGGACCAATATGCGCCGACCGGCGACCGGCTGAAAGCATGGCTGCTGGGCGGCGAGTCCATTTCGGTCAAGGCCGCGATCTTCCCGCTGGGCGATTATGGCGGCAGGATCGTCGGCGACCTGTTCGAGCAGGACGGCTTTTTCGCGGACGCCGAACAATTCTGGATCGCGCAGAACGAGGCTATCGCCGCGAAGCGCGACGCCCTCATTGAAGCCGGATGGGCCGAAGTCGAGATCATGGAACCGGGCAGCTATTTCTATAGCTACGAGCATGAAAAGATGCCCAAGGCCAAGGGCGGCAAGGTCTATATTTCCATCCGCCACAATGGCGAGGTGGAAGTGCATGAGGGCTGGCTGTCGGGCAAGGACGCCCGGAAAGCGCGGGCAGCGGAGGCGAAGGCGGGAACCACCGAAGCCGACCGGCAGGCCGCGCGCAATGCCCGCGCCGAAACCACCAGCGCCTTGCAGACCTATATCGACCTCCACCGTCACGCCGCAACGCGCGCCGTGCTGGCCGATTATCCCGCCGTCGCGCTGCGCCTGATGCTGGCCCATGCCATCACCAGCCCGGCGCATTGGACTGTCCGCGTCGAGCCGCAGACCGCCCGCAACGACGCCATCACGGAGAGCGTCGAGACGAGCACCGCCGAAACCCGGTTCGACGAAAAACGGCGGACGGCGCTCGCGCTTCTCGGCTTTGATGCCGACGAGCCGACCGTGACCGGCGGCTATGGCGACAAGGACGGAGCCGCGACCATCTTCGCCCGCCTGCTCACCTTGTCCGACGCCGATGTCATGGCGATCATCGCTATCGTCATGGGCGAGACGATGGAGGCAGGCAGCGCCGTGGTCGAGGCCGTGGGCAGCTATCTCGCCGTCGATATGGCGAGCCTGTGGACGGCGGACGATGCGTTTTTCGATCTTGTCCGCGACCGCCAGATGGTCAACGCCATGCTCCGCGATGTCGGCGGCAAGAAAGTCGCGGACGGCAATATCACCGAGAAGGTCAAGACGCAGAAAGCCATCATCCGCGATCACCTGACCGGCGAGAACCAGCGCCCCAAGATCGACGGATGGGTGCCGAAATGGCTGCGTTTCCCTGCCGCCAGCTATTCGGCGCGGCCCTTTGTCACGCTCTCCCGGTGGAAATCGGTCGAGCGGTCTTTCAGGAATGTGCCGCAGCCGTTCGAGATCGAGCAGCCCGATCCTTATGCCATCGCGGCGGAATGACGATGGGAGTGGCGGCGTTGCCGCCCCTCCATTTTCCTTCGCAAGCCCCCGCGCCGGAGTGGACGCGGGGGCTTTTTCGTGGCGCCGATGACGGCGTTTGAGGATCGCGGCGCACGGGCGCGGCGGTCCCGTTCCGGTGGTTTGCCGCATCGGCGGAATGAGCCACGCCGATCATCGGACAGGCGGGCGGGCAAGACAGCGTGGCCGTCGCGGTCGCACCTGATCCAGCCCGCGCCGAGGCCGCTGGTCGCTGTCCGATGGCGGGCAAGGCGGCTCCCTTTCCCGCTTGTCGCGGCGCAGGATCGACGCGCGGGGATGCGCCCGATCCATCCTCTGCACCCTCGCATCGCCGGTTCCGGGAGCGATCCGTCAGGCCGTGACACAGGCAATCGGCATCCTGTCCGTATCGCCAGACGCGCGACCCTGGCTGTTGCTGCTGGACCTATGGGCGGCCCTGAACGCCCGCAACCGGGATTGCTGCCGCTATTTTCCCCGCCTTCGCTGCGCTTCGGCTCCTCGCGGTCGCTTCGCTTCAAAATAGCCGCGCATCCCGGTCCTCCGCTGCCGCTCCGGCCCTTCGGGTGCGGGCGTCCCGGTCAGCCCATCACGGTCCGCGCATCGCCGGGGATCGGCTCTGGCGAGCAACGAAAGGAATGCATCATGTCCACTCTCGGTATCGTCTCGCGCAACCCGGAAACCAACGAAATGCGCGGGCAGATCGGCCTTCTCGGTCGCCGCAATCCGCTCGGCATCGAGATCACGCCCAACACCGAAAAGCGCGGCGAGAAGCAGCCCGATTTCCGCATCTGGAGCGGTCCCAACGACATCGGCGCGGGCTGGATCAAGCCCAATCGCGAGACCGGCAAGCCCTATGTCTCGCTCCGCATCTTCCATCCGCAGATCGCGCCGTGGCCGATTTACGCCAATCTCGGCCGCGCCGCCGGACAGGACGATGACGACGTGCTGGCGCTGATCGTCAACGCCGCCTGACCGGCCCGGCAAGCCCCCGCGTCCACTCCGGCGCGGGGGCTTTTGCCGTTTCGGGCCAGTCGGGTCGAAAACCGGCAGCCGCGTTTTCGACCCTGCCGCGCCGTCTCCCCGTCCCGCACGGTCCCTGCCTGTCGCGGATGGTCCTTCGCCGTCCGCACTCATCAGGAGGATCACGCAGATGGATGACGACGATCATATCCGGGCCAGTCAGGCGCGGAAAGGAAGCCCGTTTCTGACCGCCAAGCAGGCCGCTTTTTTCCTCGGCTTGCAGGTCAAGACGCTGACCAACATGCGCTGGAAAGGCAAGGGTCCGGCCTATCGGCGGCACGGCGGGCAGGTCCGCTACCATATCGCCGATCTTGAGCAATGGTCCCGCGACAACGGGCGCGGCCCGCGCAGGGGGAAGCGCGATGCGTAAGCCGCTCTCCCGCAATCCGGCCAGACCCAGGCCCGCGCCGCTGCTCGAATGGCACCCGCCGCTGGCCCGCCAGCTTCGCGCCCGCCGCCGTCCGCTCCTTATCGCGGGCGGCATCGGCCTCGCCTTGCTCGCCGCTGCCGCCACGCTCGATGTCATGGGGCCGCCCGCGCCGCGCATCATCTGGAACGCCTCGGCCAGCGCGCCGATCGGTCTTTGGCGCATCCATCCCGGCGCACCCGTCCGCACCGGCGACATGGTGCTGGCCCGCACGCCGGAGAGCGTTCGCCAGCTCGCCGCGCGTCGCCATTATCTGCCCGCCAACGTGCCGCTGCTCAAACGGATCACGGCGCGCGATGGCGACAAGGTTTGCGCGCTGGGATATGCAATTTTCGTCAATGGGCGCAGGATCGCCGAGCGCCGCGCGACCGACCGGCAAGACCGCCCGCTGCCGTGGTGGAGCGGCTGCGAGCATCTGCGCGACGGTCGCGTATTCCTGATGATGGACGCCGCCGAGTCGTTCGACGGGCGCTATTTCGGGCCGATCAGCGAAACCGCGATCATCGGGAAAGCGACGCCGTTATGGCTACGCTGACCTCCATCGCCGCGCCCGTGGCATGGGCGTCGCTGGCGCTCGCCGTGCCGGTGGCCGTGCCTGCGAGCGATGCGCCATCGGCATCGCCACCGGCGTTCCGCACATCACCAGCGGTCGAACGATGGCGACCCTATATCGCCGAAGCCGCGCAGCGCTTCGCCATTCCGCAGGCATGGATTGCTGCCGTCATGCAGGCCGAAAGCGCCGGATTGACCCACTTGAACGGGCGTCCGATCACCAGTCCCGCAGGTGCAATGGGCCTCATGCAACTCATGCCCGGCACATGGGCGGCAATGCGGCGGCGGCACGGTCTCGGCGCCGATCCGTACGACCCGCACGACAATATCATGGCGGGCGCAGCCTATCTGCGCGCCATGTATGATCGCTTCGGTTATCCCGGCCTGTTCGCCGCCTATAACGCCGGTCCGGCCCGCTACGGTGAGCATTTGCGAACCGGAAGGCCGCTACCGGGCGAGACGCGCTCCTATATCGCGCAGCTTGCCCGCACGCCTGCAACGCCGTCCATGCCGCCCGCCATGCTGTCGGGAACGCGCTTGTTTTTCTCGCTGGGCAACACGACGGAACCGGCATCCGGTCATGCGGATTCCACGCCTGAACGACCCGCATCCGGCACGCTGTTCATCCCCCTGAACGACCCGCCCGGAGGCCAGCCATGACGGGCGTTGCGCGTGGCGAGAGGGAAATATCCGCTCAACATTGCCCAGTATCCGGCATGGATCGAGCCGCCTCAAGGACGACGCCGGACACGATTTTTTTCGGCCTGGCGAGGCCGGTTCTTCACCCCCTGACATGGCGCGCGGCCGAAAAAAATCGCGCCCGGCATCGCCGCTGGCGCGGCCGCTTCGCGGTCCTTGACCCGGCTCGATCCATACCGGGCGCAGCCTCCTGTCTTTCGAAGATCAGGAGGAAATCATGTCTGTCGAACAGCATATCGAAGAACTGCGCGCCGAGCTTCGCAGCCTCACGGACGAGAACGAATTGCGGCAGGTCGAAGCCGAACTGGAAGCAGCGCTGGCGGAACGGGATCGGCTCTGGCGGGAGGACGGCTGACAGGCCGCATGGACAGCAGGAGCGCGGCGGCAGGCGCGGCGCTCCTGCTTCTCTGCCGTTCGCGATGGCGGGTTTCGGCGGCTTGGGGGCGGTTGAAGCGGGTAGGACTCGAAGGGCAAGATTAAAGGTCGATCCCGCAAGCGGGATCAACATATTGTCTGCACATCATTATTTCACGAGACAGGTTATAGGGATCGAGAGACAGGAAACCCATAAGTCATTGATAATAATATCCCACCCGCGAGACTCGTTGATTGTCCCGGTTGCTTTGGATCAACCTCATCAATCCTCAAGAAGTTCGCAAGGTGATGGGACGCTGCCATGAGCGATGACGACGATTTTACGCCCGACCTTGGCAAGCCGCGCGCAGGCGGAAGCCGGATGCGCCGCAGCTATCTTCAGCGCGTGCTTCAGGCGCGGACGCTTGCCGGTGGCGTGCGACGCACAGGCCGCGCCTTTACCGGCAGCAGGATCGGGCGTGGTCGCGTCGCGGGGCGACAGCTTGCCAGCCGGGACCGTCTGGCGGGCTATCGCCAGCGCCGCGTCATGGTCAAATACCGGATCGCCAAATTCAACAAGGCGAACAGCCTTGGGGCGGCGCGCGCGCATCTGCGCTATATCCAGCGCGACGGCGTGACCCGCGATGGCGAGCCGGGGCGGCTTTATTCAGCCGGGCAGGAGCAGGCCGACGGCAAGGCGTTTCTCGAACGGGCCGACGGCGACCGGCACCAGTTCCGCTTCATCGTCTCGCCGGAGGATGGAGATCATTATGATGATCTCCGCTCGCTGACCCGCCGCCTGATGGTGCAGATGGAACGGGATTTGGGGACGAAGCTCGACTGGGTGGCGGTCGATCATTTCAACACCGGCCATCCGCACACCCATATCGTCGTGCGCGGCGTCGATGATCGCGGGCAGGATCTGGTGATCGGCGGCGAATATCTGACGCACGGTATTCGCGAGCGCGCAGCCGAGCTGGTGTCGCTCGACCTGGGACCGCGCACGGACATCGAGATCGAGGACCGGCTGACCCGCGAGATCGAGCAGGAACGGCTGACCAGCATCGACCGGCGCTTGTTGCGCGACATGGATCATCGGCGGATCGTCGAAGCCACCGACCGCGATCCCTTCTATCAATCACTCCGCGCGGGGCGCTTGCAAAAGCTCGGCCACTTGGGGCTGGCCACCGAGATCGAACCGGGACGCTGGCAACTGGCCGACGGCATCGATGACACGCTGAAGCGCATGGGCGAGCGCGGTGACATCATCCGCACCATGCAGCGCGCCTTTACTGAGCATGGAATGGAGCGCGCCGCAGGAGACTATGCCATCGCCGATCCGGCGAGCATGAAGCCGATCGTCGGCCGCGTCGTCGAGCGTGGTCTGTCGGACGAGGCGAACGATCGCCATTATCTGATCGTAGATGGCACCGATGGGCGCAGCCACTATGTCGATATCGGCCGGGGTGATGCGACGGCCTACATCCCCGAAGGCGCGGTGGTGCGGATCGCGCCCAAGCCGGTCGAGGCCCGCGCCGTCGATCGCACCGTGGCCGAGATCGCCGCCGCCCATGACGGGCGCTATTCGATCGATATTCATTTGCGTCACGATTCCACCGCGCGCGAATCTTTTGCCGAAACCCATGTGCGTCGGCTTGAGGCGATACGCCGGGTGATGACCAAGGGCGGTAGCATAATCGAGCGCGAGGCGGACGGAACATGGCTCATCGCCCCCGATCATGTCGATGTCGCCGCCGCCTATGAAGCACAACGCGCCAAAGCCGCGCCGGTCATCGTGGATACGCTCTCTACGCTTCCCTTGGACCGACAAACCGGGGTGGATGGCGCGACCTGGCTAGACCGGGAATTGATTGCGGCCGATCCCGAGCCGTTGCGCGATGCCGGGTTCGGCCGGGAAACCCGCGCAGCGCTCGTCCAGCGGCGGCAATGGCTGATCGCCGAAGGGCTGGCACAAGAAGAACAGGGCCGCATCATCTATCGCGAAAACCTGCTGGCCATGCTGCGACGGCGCGAATTGAACCGGGTCGCGGGCCAGCTCTCCGACGAACTGGGTATCGTCTATGCCGAAGCCAAACCCGGCGAGCGGATCGATGGCATCTATCGCCGTCCGGTGGAACTGGCGTCAGGCCGTTATGCGCTGATCGAAAAGAGCCGCGAATTTACCCTGGTGCCGTGGCGCCCGGTGCTCGATCGCCATCTGGAGAAGCAGGTGTCCGGCATCATGCGCGGCGACACGATCAACTGGACGATCGGTCGTCAGCGCGGCCCGTCGATTTCGTGAAGGCGCGCAATGCTCAGAAATTACTCGGAGGTCGGATTTGCCCAATCCGGCAGTGCATCCAGATAGGCAAGCTCCTCCCGCAACACCGGGTCGAGGGCTTCCGGCAACAGCTTTCGTAACAGAATCCATTCAGGGGATTCGTTCGTGGCCTGTATCGCGTCTCGATAGCGGCGGAGGTGATCGTGAACGGATGCCTTGATTATGCTGCTGCTTCGCGTGTTCTCGATAATCTGCTTCAGTAGGTCCGAGTAGGGCGAAAGAACTTTGGTGCTCAGATAGGTATTGAGCATCGCAGAAATGTTTGAATGTTCACTCGCATAATTTCGCCCCTTCCCGTTCGTGGCGGCAACGATCGAGAAGGCAGCCGCGAGAAGCAGACTTTGCGGACGCGCCAGATCGCGAAGGGGTTTGTAGCGATCCTCCCATTGAGCAAGCGCGTTGAACCAAGGCCGACGCACTTTTTCGATCTCTGCTAGTCGCGGGCCAACGATTCTGTCTTCGTGATAGGGAATCTTTGAGCGCGGAACCGTAAGCGCGTCGAACCGAACCAGCTTGGGCGCGTCCAGTCGTCCATCGGGCTTGCGAAGGTAACAGGACAGCACAAGGGTTTTCTGCTCCCGCGATGCGGCTACCGCTGCTTGATCGAGAACGAAGGCGTTGCCGCGGTGACGGCGGATAACATCGATGAAGCTCTGCGGAAGCGCGGTGGCGGTATCAAGCCCGAACAGAATCCATAGCAGAGGTATGCCTTCACGTTCGTAGTGCTTGCAGCGCGCCGAGATTTCCGTCTGGAACGTGCCGGACATCTGGAACTCAACGACGAACGGGCCGAAGTCGTCCCACTCGACATAGGTATCGGGATAGCGACCATGCTCATTCTCAGTTGGGGAACGATACTGGCCGACGGTATGCTTGATGTAACGAGAATCGAGTGCGGCAAGCTCTCCCACCAACTCGCACATCAGACGATGAAAGTTTGATTCCTGCTTCCCCTGATATTGTGCGGCCCGAGCGGCATCGGGTTTGATATTCCGTCCCTGAAACCAGGGGCAGTCCGGATCGCTCCCGTTATAATGCTGAAACAGAGGGCGAGCGATGCCGCGCGTCTTGGACGTGCGGATATACACTTCGCATTCACACGCTAGGCATCGGGCGACGAGACCGTCTTTTCCGTTGCGACGATCCGTAATCTGATCGCGGATCAAGCCCCAGCTATCGTCCGACATCGCCATCAGATCTTGCGCCGTCACCGGACCGATCCGTTCGATGATAGCTGCTTCGACAATCCGTTGTAGTTTCCGCCCCATGAGCCGACTGTATCCTCGATTGGGAACGGATCAAGAACCTTGCTCCCCGAGGCACGCTGGCCAGGCATTGCCAGGTAATGAGAGTGTATATATCTTGTCAGTATGAACTTGAATGGAGTCGTCCATGTCCAAGGATGCCGTTTTCACGATGAAACTGGAACCCGATTTGCGGGATGCGTTCATGGCCGAAGCCGAGGCTACCCATCGCCCGGCCTCCCAGATCGTGCGGGATTTCATGCGCGAATATGTCCAGCGACAGCGCGAAGCGCGGGATTATGACGAGTTCCTGCGCCGAAAGGTCGAAGCTGCCCGTGTGTCGGTTCGTGCTGGTCGTGGCCGCCCAAACGAGGACGTCGAAGCCGACTTTGCGGCCCGTCGGGCAGAATTGCGCCGCAGGGCCGATGAGGCAGAGGCGTGAGCGTCAAGTGGACGCCGGAAGCTGAACAGGACCGTATCGAGATCATCGCATACATCGCTGGCGATAATCCGCGTGCTGCGTTGCGGATGGATGAACTTTTCGGAGATGCGGCGGCGCGTCTGGCCGATTTTCCACACATGGGCCGGACAGGCAAGATCGCGGGAACGCGCGAGTTGATTCCCCATGAGAATTATCGGCTGGTGTATCAGATCGAAGATGGGACGGTCTGGATTCTCACGCTGGTCCACACGTCGAGGCAATGGCCGCCATTGGTTTCGGAGGAAGGATGAACGACAGGACAGACATGGTCGAGCGGGAGCATTGCAACAAATGCTTGCAATGGAACAACCATGCGATCGTTCATACGGAAAAGACTTCGTGGCAGGAAGAGTTGGACGATCAGCGGGGTATCTATATCGAGGGTGGAGACAGTTGGGCGCTGATGCGCTGTCTCGGTTGCGATTCCGTCAGGCTACGCCATAGGCACTGGTTCTCCGAAGACTCGGACGAACACGGGCAGCCGGCGATTTACACCGAGTTCTTTCCGCCGTCGATCACGCGCCAGAAACCGCAATGGCGCCGCCAAGCCTTCCCGTTCAATGCCTATCTTCAATCCTATAACGGCCTTTGCGACGAGATATATGGGGCCATGGCGATAGGGGCGCACCGGCTCGCCACGATGGGAATCAGGGCGCTGGTGGAGCGCTTGATGATCGACCAAGTGGGAGATCAGGGAAGGTTCGAGAAGAACATCGAAAAGTTCTTCGACGCAGGACACGTCGCCCCCAACCAGCAGGCCATGTTCAAGGATACGCTGATCGAAGCTGGCCATGCCGCCATGCACCGGGATTTCGAACCTAGCGCTGATACGGTGAACACTCTGCTCGATACAGTCGAGGGTATCCTTCACGCTATTTACTACGCGCCGATGTTGGCGGACAAAGTGCGAAAAACTATCCCGCCACGCGTTCGCTGACTGTGAGCATATGATGTTGCCTCTCTACGACAGGCTTTCCAAATAAGGCCGCATGACATTGTGCATCCGGCAGATGGCGCCATAGCGCCGAAGGTCGGCACGGGTTACCTTCCGCTGGCGCAGCCCGTCGCGCAGGGCTTCAATCGCTACATCGAGGCCGACCCGGCTGCGATATTTGAAACAATCGACAATGGTTTTGGCGGGGTCGTAGATCGATACAGCAACCCCTTCGATTTCAACCGTCATGCGCCCGGCCGTGAAGGCGTCGCCTGATGCACGTACCGCCTCGACACGGAAAGGCAGCGTGCGCGGAATCCGCGCCTTGTGGTGGAAGCAAATCCATACCGCATGGGGAAGCTGCGAGGTCAGCCCATGATATTGCAGGGCGGACAGGAGCACGATGACACCATGCGGTGCGAGCCGTGCGGCTTCGGCGAGGCTATGGGCTGCGTCGATGTCATCAGCATCGGCGAGTTGATACAGTCCTCGCGCAAGCCGCACGAGTTGTCCCTGCTCGCAAAGCCGCGCGATGATTGCCGGGGGTATGCCTGCCTCGCGAAAGTCCCGCGCGCGCGCGATCCCACGCCAACGCGCAAAGGCAATGGCCTGATCCGATAGGGTTCCAGCGAGTTCCATATAGCTTGATGTTATCAAATGTCGGTATTTGTCAATAAGTGCCGACATTTTGAATGGATCATGCAGAGCGATGGAGCCTGTCCGGTAGCAACGCGCCTTCCCCAGCAGTCCAAGCGCTTTGCCGCTCTTGTTACCTTGGCGGCATCCGGCCCGCCTGCTAAGCAGTCAACCGCGCTGCGAAGTGGCAGCGCCGGGCTTCACAACCCGACGAAACGAAAACGTCTCGGAAACTTCGGTTTCCGGGGTGCCGTCGTATATGTCCAAGTCCTCGGACTAAAAACGGCGGCGCATGTCGTTTCGTCATGTTGTAAAGCCCCGGCGGCTCCCGCGTCCAGTGCGCGGGAGTTCGGTGCTGATGACAGTATAGATCGTCCCGACTGAACCTATCGACTGCAACTATTCGATCGGGACGCGCTGTGAACGAGCAATCGGATTTTTCGAACGATATTTACGACCCTATCGCCATGATGGCGCGTGTCGGGCATCTTCCGGTTCAGGCGCAGCAGGAAATTGAGCAAATCAGCCGGATTGTCCGCGCCGCTTTTGGCTATGGAGAGGGCGGAATGCCCGAACAAGGCCGGATCGTCCTTATCGCATTGACCAACCCGTATGCCATCTGCCCATCCAGCGGTGACATCGCAGGCTATGATTTTCATATTACGGTCAACCTGTCGGAATGTGTTGATGACGCGCATTGGTGCCTCGTGCGCCGATTGATTGCCGCCGAAATCCCGCATCGCACGGTCACGCTGACCGTGACCGTAGAGGACTGCCCGTCCGGTATCGTCCTCTATGATGCGGAGGCAGATTTGCCGCTTAACATGCGGGAGCTGTCTGTGCGACCTTAGCCTTCACTTCCCTGCTCCCAAGACAGCGGGGTCGCCCAAGGACATTCCGGGACCACTGGGGGTATCACGCTGCCTTCCTGACCTGACGCAGCTTGAGTTCCGTTCGCGCCGCACTCCGCGGCCGGCGAGTCGGAACCAGGAACATGACCCCCACAAAGCTGCTTCTCGGACAGATTTTCGTTGTCTTCGCTATCGTCATCCTCGGCCTTTGGGCAGCGACCCAATGGGCCGCATCAATGCTCGGCTATCAGGCGCAGCTTGGCGCGCCGTGGGCTACCCCGTTCGGCGTGCCGGTCTATCGGCCGTGGCAGCTTTTCGGCTGGTGGTATCATTATGATGCCTATGCCCCGCAAGTCTTCGACAAGGCGGGGATGCTGGCGGGCGCGAGCGGATTCCTCGGCTGCGCTTCCGCCATTATCGGCTCGCTCTGGCGCGCCAGGCAGAACCGGAACGTCACCACCTATGGTTCCTCCCGCTGGGCGGAACGCGGCGAGATCGCGAAGGCCGGGCTGTTCGACAATGCCGGCGTGTTTCTTGGCCGCTATCGCGGTAATTATCTGCGCCATGACGGTCCCGAGCATGTCATGGCCTTCGCGCCGACCCGTTCGGGTAAGGGCGTCGGCCTCGTCGTGCCGTCGCTATTGTCCTGGACCGGCAGCGTGGTGGTCCATGACATCAAAGGGGAGAACTGGACCCTGACTGCCGGCTGGCGGTCGCGCTTTTCGCATTGCCTGCTGTTCAACCCGACCGATCCCCGTTCGGCGCGTTACAATCCGCTGCTGGAGGTCCGCAAAGGGCCGGATGAGGTCCGCGACGTTCAGAACATCGCGGATATTCTTGTTGACCCCGAAGGCGCGCTGGAACGCCGCTCGCATTGGGAAAAGACTTCGCACTCGCTGCTAGTCGGCGCGATCCTGCACGTCCTCTATGCGGAGGAAGAAAAGACCCTCGCGCGCGTCGCGACCTTCCTCTCCGATCCGCAGCGGTCGTTCGCCCACACGCTGCGGCGGATGATGGCGACCAACCATCTCGGCACCAAGGAGCATCCGCAGGTCCACCCCGTCGTCGCATCGGCCGCGCGCGAGGTGTTGAACAAGAGCGAGAACGAACGCAGCGGCGTCTTGTCGACCGCCATGTCGTTTCTTGGCCTCTATCGCGACCCGATTATCGCGCGGAACACGGCGGCGTGCGACTGGCGCATCGCCGATCTTGTCGACGCCAAATCGCCGGTGTCGCTCTATCTGGTCATTCCGCCCAGCGACATTTCCCGCACGAAACCGCTGGTTCGTCTGGTGCTGAACCAGATCGGCCGCCGGCTTACCGAACGGCTCGAAGGCGACCCCAAAAAGAGCCGCAAGCATCAACTGCTGATGATGCTGGACGAGTTTCCGGCGCTGGGACGGCTCGACTTCTTTGAGACCGCGCTCGCCTTCATGGCCGGCTACGGCATCCGCGCCTATCTGATCGCGCAATCCCTCAACCAGATCAGCAAAGCCTATGGCGAGAACAATGCCATATTGGACAATTGCCACGTCCGCATCGCGTTTTCGTCCAACGACGAGCGCACTGCCAAGCGGATCAGCGACGCGCTCGGCACCGCGACGGAATTGCGTGCCCAGCGCAACTATGCCGGCCATCGCCTCGCGCCCTGGCTCAGCCATGTCATGGTGTCGCGGCAGGAGACCGCCCGTCCGCTGCTGACGCCCGGCGAGGTGATGCAGCTTCCGCCTGCCGACGAACTTGTGCTGGTATCCGGCCTGCCACCGATCCGGGCGAAGAAGCTTCGCTATTATCAGGACCGCAATTTCACATCGCGGGTGCTGCCGCCGCCCGATCTTGATGGCGGCGGCAGTGGGGGAGCCGGCAGCGGCGATGGGAATGATGGTGGGAATGGCGGCGTCGGCGGTGCGGCATATCACGACCGGCCCGCTCCGCGCCCCGATGACTGGGGTGGTGAGGTGCGCGGCCTCCATGACGGGTTGATCCCCGCCGCCGAGGACGAAGGCGCCGCGCTCGATGAAGATTCCGAAGGCGGCTTGCAGCAGCAGCGGCATCCCGGCCTCGAAGAACAGGCGGAGACGCCGTCCGAACGCGAACCAGAGCTGACGCCGGGAGATGACGATGATGGCGATCCCGTCGCCGACCAACGCGCAATGACCGGCCTTGGCACTGTCGCTCGTGCCGTCGCCATCAATGAAGGGAAGTCGCGCGGCGACGATCTTCTCCCCGGCTTCGACGGGGACGAATGATGCGGAACCGAGACAAGGTGCGTTATCAGCTTTTCCTCGAACCGCGCCTCGCGGAGCGGCTGGAGGAGATCGCCGCCAAGCCCGGCGTGGCGCGCTCCGACATATTGGTGGCTGCTCTCGATGCCTGGCTGACCCGGCAAGGCAGTCACGAACTGGACGATCGCTTTGGCGGCCGGCTCGACCGGATGAGCCTTCAGATCGGCCGCGTCGGGCGTGACGTTCAGGTGCTTCTGGAAAGCCTCTCGCTTTTCATCCACCAGCAATATTGCCTCAATGCCCAGCTTCCCGAACCCGATGCCGCTGCCCGCGCCATCGGCCGGGACCGCTTCGACCGCTTCATCGCGCAAGTCGGCCGCCAGATGGCGACCGGTGCGAAACCACTCGCACCTGCAAGCGAGGCGGCACGGTGACTGCTTCCGCCAATATGACGGCGCAGGGCCGCCGCCGCGCCATGCTCCGCACGGCGATGGGGCCGGCGATTTCCGCGGCGCTCGGCGATCCTCGTGTGATCGAGATCATGGTCAACCCCGATGGCACGCTCCGGCTCGACCTGCTCGGCGAAGGCCGCGTGGATACCGAACTGCGGGTCGAGCCTGCCGAAGCCGAACGCATCATTCGCTTGGTCGCCTCGCATATTCGGGCGGAGGTTCATGCCGGCGCGCCGATCGTCAGCGCCGAGCTGCCTGAAGGTGGCGAACGCTTCGAGGGGCTGTTGCCTCCGGTCTCGGCCGCGCCCTGCTTCTCGATCCGCAAGCCCGCCGCCCGCATCCATCGGCTGATGGACTATGTTGCCGACGGCATCATGCGCGCAGAGGTCGCGCTGGCGCTGTCGATGGCCGTGGTCGAGCGCAAGAATATCCTGGTTGCCGGCGGCACCTCATCGGGTAAGACGACGCTGGCGAATGCGCTTCTCAACGAAATGGCGACGCTCGACGAGCGGGTCATCATCATCGAAGACACGCGCGAACTGCAATGTGCCGCGCCCGATACCGTGGCGCTGCGCACCAAGGCCGGCACCGTGTCGATGGCCGATCTGGTGCGCTCGACGCTGCGCTTGCGCCCGGACCGGATCATCGTCGGCGAAGTCCGGGGCGGCGAAGCCCTCGACATGCTCAAGGCGTGGAATACCGGCCACCCCGGCGGCATCGCCACCGTCCACGCCAATAGCGCTCGCTCCGCGCTCTACCGGATCGAGCAGCTTGTCGCCGAGAGCGTCATCACCGTTCCGCGCCGCCTGATCGCTGACGCGATCGACCTTGTGGTGTTCATCTCCGGCCGGGGCACCGGCCGCAGAATCGAGACCGTTACCGAGGTCAGCGGTCTCGACGCCGACGGCGATTACGCCGTCACCGACCTTGCCATCCCCCATTGCTCTGGAGATTGAAATGCATATCACACCTCTGCCCGCATTCGCGCGCCTGCCGCACCGGCTTACGCTTGCCGCGAGTGCCGTCCTCATCCTCCCCGCCGCCGCGATGGCGGCCGGATCGGGAATGCCCTGGGAAGAACCGCTTCAGCAAGTGCTGGAATCGGTCCAGGGTCCGGTCGCCAAGATCGTCGCCGTTATCATAATCATCACCACCGGGCTGGCACTGGCCTTCGGCGAAACCAGCGGCGGCTTTCGCAAGCTGATCCAGATCGTATTTGGCCTGTCGATCGCCTTCGCCGCCAGTTCCTTCTTCTTGTCCTTCTTCAGTTTCGGCGGCGGGGCGCTGGTCTGATGGTGGTGGCCGCTTCCATCGCGCCCGCCACCTCCATCGAGGGCTTCGAGGTGCCGCTGCATCGCGCACTTACCGAACCGATCCTGCTCGGTGGTGCTCCCCGAGGGATCGCGATCCTCAACGGCACACTGGCGGCCGCGATGGGACTTGGCCTCCAGCAATGGATCGGGGGCCTGCTGCTCTGGCTGGTCGGGCACAGCCTCGCCGTCTTCGCGGCCAAGCGCGACCCCGATTTTGCGCCCGTCCTTGCCCGCCACCTCCGGCAAAAGGCGTATCTCTCATGCTGAACCTGAAGGAATATCGTGGACTATCCGACCGACTGGCCGATCATTTGCCGTGGGCTGCGTTGGTGGCGCCTGGCGTGGTGCTCAACAAGGATGGGAGCTTCCAGCGGACGTTCCGTTTTCGCGGTCCCGATCTGGAATCCGCTACCGAAGCCGAACTGGTCTCGGTCTGCGCGCGGGCGAACAACGCGCTGCGCCGGCTGGGGTCGGGCTGGGCCTTGTTCTTCGACGCCGAGCGCGCGCCCGCATTGGGTTATCCCGACAGCCAGTTTCCTGATGCGGCCTCCTGGCTGGTCGACGAGGAACGGCGTGGACATTTTGACGGCCGCAAGGGCGAGCATTTCGAGAGCCGCTATCACCTGACCCTCTGCTACCTGCCGCCCGCCGATCAGATCAGCCGGGCCGAACGGGCATTGCTGGAGCGCGAGCAGCCGCAACAGGATCGCGACTGGCGCACCGAACTGCGCGCCTTCATCGCCGAGAGTGATCGGCTATCCGACCTCCTGACCGGCATCATGCCGGAGGTTCGCGCGCTGGACGACAGCGAGACGCTGACCTTCCTGCACGGCTGCATTTCACCCAAAAGGCATCCCGTCGCGGCCCCTGAGACGCCGATGTATCTCGACGGGCTGCTGGTCGATACGCCGCTGTCCGGCGGCATCGAGCCGATGCTGGGGAACGGACACCTTCGCACGGTGACGGTGCTGGGATTTCCGAACGTAACTCGACCCGGCATCCTCGACGCACTCAATCGTCAGGGGTTCGCTTATCGCTGGGCGACACGCTTCATTGCGCTCGACAAGACGCAGGCCAACAAGGCGCTGACCCGCATCCGGCGGCAATGGTTCAATAAACGCAAGTCGATCGCGCAGATCATGCGCGAGGTAATGATGAACGAGCCGGTGCCGCTGACCGACAGCGATGCCGATAATAAGGTGGTCGATGCCGATCTCGCCTTGCAGGCGCTGGGCGGCGATCATGTCGCGTTCGGTTATTACACGGCGACGATCACCGTGTCCGATGAGGATAGCGCGGCGGCTGACGAAAAGCTCCGCATCGTCGAGCGGATCGTCAATGGCATCGGTTTCACCTGCATCCGGGAAACGGTGAACGCCGTGGAAGCCTGGCTCGGCAGTCTGCCCGGCCACGTTTATGCGAATGTCCGCCAACCGCTGGTCCACACGCTGAACCTCGCGCATCTGATGCCGCTGTCGTCAGTATGGGCAGGGCCGTCGCGCAACGATCATCTGGATGGGCCGCCGCTGCTCTATGCGGAGACCTGGGGTTCGACGCCGTTCCGCCTTTCCACCCATGTCGGCGACGTTGGCCATATGCTGGTTGTCGGCCCGACCGGAGCGGGCAAATCGGTGCTGCTGGCACTGCTCGCCTTGCAGTTCCGGCGCTATCCCGGCGCTCAGGTCTATATCTTCGACAAGGGGCTGTCTGCGCGCGCCACCGTGCTGGCGATGGGCGGCGAACATCATGCTCTGGGCGAGAGCGACGCACTGGCATTCCAGCCCTTGCGCAACATTCACGATGACGGCGAGCGGGCATGGGCGGCCGACTGGATCGCGGCCTTGCTCGCCCATGAGCGGGTCGATGTGACGCCGGAGGTCAAGGAAGCGCTTTGGTCGGCGCTCACCAGCCTTGCCAGCGCGCCGCCCGAACAGCGCACGCTCACCGGCCTTGCGGTTCTACTCCAGTCCAACGCGCTCAAGGCCGCGCTCATGCCCTATACGCTCGAAGGGCCATTCGGGCGGCTGCTCGATGCGGCGGAAAACGCCCTGGACCTGTCGGATGTTCAGTGCTTCGAGACCGAAGCGCTGATGAACTCAGGCAGCGTCGTGCTGCCGGTGCTAACCTATTTGTTCCACCGGCTCGAAGAACGCTTCGACGGGCGGCCGACGCTGCTCATTCTCGATGAAGCCTGGGTATTTCTCGACAATCCACTGTTCGCCCAGCGCATCCGCGAATGGCTGAAGGTTCTGCGCAAGAAGAATGTCAGCGTCATCTTCGCCACGCAGAGCCTCGCGGACATTGCCGACAGCAGCATCGCGCCCGCGATCATCGAAAGCTGCCCGCAACGCATCCTGCTTCCCAATGACCGGGCGATCGAGCCGCAGGCCCGCACCACCTATGAGCGGTTCGGCCTCAACGACACGCAGATCGAACTGATCGCCCGCGCCACGCCGAAGCGGCATTATTATCTGCAATCCCGGCGCGGCAATCGCCTGTTCGAGCTGACGCTGGGGCCGATCGCCGTGGCGCTGTGCGGCGCCTCCGATCCCGACACGCAAAGCCTGATCGATCGTCTGCTCGCGGAACAGGGCGAGGTCGGGTTCGCCGCTGCCTTTCTTGAAGCGCGCCGCCTCGGCTGGGCGGCCGGTCTTCTCCGAGACTTCCCCGGCGCGAACAGCGCCGGGGGAGACCCCTTCATCCCCCAGCAGAAGGAGCTACCCTCATGAAAACCAATATCCTTGCCGCGTGCTGTGCTGCGACCGCCATGATCGGCACCGCCATCGTGCCGACCGCACCCGCGCACGCGCAATTTGGCGGCGTGGTGTTCGATCCGTCGAACTACGCACAGAATGTCCTGACCGCGGCGCGCACCCTCCAGCAGATCAACAATCAGATCCGGGCGCTCCAGAACCAGGCGACGATGCTCACCAATATGGCGAAGCACCTCCAACGCCTCGACTTCTCATCGTTGGCGCAGATCACCCACTCAATGCAGCGCATCGACACGCTGATGATGCAGGCGGAGGGCATCGCGTTCGATCTCGGATCGACCGATAACGCGCTGCGGACACAATTTCCCGCCGACTTCGATCAAACGCTGTCGACCAGCGACATCATCGCCCAGGCGCGCGCGCGGTTGCAGGCGTCGATGAAAGCCTACCGGCAGACCATGCGCGTTCAGGCGCAGGTCGTGGAGAATGTCCAGGGCGACGCCTCACTGCTCTCGGAACTGGTATCGCAAAGCCAATCAGCGACTGGCGACTTGCAGGCGCAACAGGCGACCAACCAGCTCATTGCGCTGTCCACCAAGCAGCAGCTCCAAATCCAGAACATGATGGCGGCCCAGTATCGTGCCGATGCGATCGAGCGCGCCCGCCAGCAACAGGCGCTCGAAGCCGCGCGTGAGACCACGCGGCGCTTCATCGGCGAACGCGACATCTACACGCGCAACTGACGGCGACCGGAAAGGCGGCACACGGCCATGAACCCCGATCTCAACATCATCGACAACTTCCTGGCCGTCTTCACGACCTACATCGACAGCGGCTTTGGCCTCCTGTCCGGGGATGTCGCCTTTCTTACCACCGTCCTGATCGGCATCGACGTGACTCTGGCCGCGCTCTGGTGGGCGATGGACAATGATTCTGACGTGCTTGGCCGCCTTATCAAGAAGACACTCTATGTCGGTGCCTTCGCCTTCATTATCGGCAATTTCAACACGCTTGCCGACATCATCTTTCGCAGCTTTTCCGGGCTTGGCATCACCGCGTCGGGAGGCGGTATGTCGGCCGCCGACCTGCTCCGTCCGGGCGCGATCGGGGGCACGGGGTTCAAAGCAGCGTGGCCGCTTCTGGTTAAGGTCGGGACGCTTTCCGGCTTTCCCGAGTTCTTCGGCAACTTCCTCACCATCGCCGTTCTGCTCGTGTGCTGGTTTCTGGTGGTGCTGGCCTTCCTGGGCATGGCCGTGCAGGTCTTCATCACCATCATTGAGTTCAAGCTGACGACGCTCGCCGGGTTCGTGCTGGTGCCGTTCGCACTGTGGAATAAGACCAGCTTCCTCGCCGAGCGGGTGCTGGGCGGTGTCATATCGTCAGGCATCAAGATCATGGTGCTGGCGGTCATTATCGGCATCGGCACCAACTTCTTCGCGCAGCTCAACAGCCTGGTCGGAGCCGATCCCGGTATCGCGGAAGCCTTGAGCCTGTTGATGGGCGCGCTGACGCTGGTCGGCCTCGCCATCTTCGGTCCCTCAATTGCCTCCGGTCTCGTTACGGGCGCACCGCAACTCGGCGCGGGTGCGGCCGTCGGCACGGTGGCGGGCGCAGCGCTGGCCACTGGCGGCGCGGCGATGCTCGGCACTCGCGCTGCGATGGCTGGCGCCTCTGGCGGCATGGCTGCGATCCGGGCCGGAACCGCGATGGGCTCCGCCGGCGCCACCGCTTATCGGCTCGGGCAGGAAACTTCCGGCAGCAGCACGATGCGCGCCGGTATGGGTGGCATCGGCACCGCAATCGGTGGCGCGACATCGCAAGGATTGAAGGCAGCGGCCGCGCGCGTCACGGCACCATTCAGGGACGCTGCCGGTCGCGGGCAGCAGGCTGCATGGAATGCCGGCCGCACGTCTTCGCCGTCTAGCGCATCGCCCGGCGCTTCGGTTGCGGGCGCGGCCGCCGGAGCAGCCGGTGGCGCTCCGGCCTGGGCGCGCAATCTGCGCTCCGAACAGGCTGCACGTCATCGCCGCCACATGGCGATGCAGACGGTCAAGGACGGCGATCGTCCCGGTGGCTCGGCCAATCCCGACCTTAGCGACAAGGAGTGATTTTTCATGATCTTCAAGCGATCCATCCAGCGTTACGGGCGCACGCCCGAACCGGAAACCCCATATCAGCGTGCCGGCCAGCTCTGGGACGAGCGCATCGGCTCGGCGCGCGTGCAGGCGAAGAACTGGCGGCTCGTCGCCTTCGGATGTCTTGGTCTGACCGGCATCCTGATCGGCTCGAACGTCTGGCAATCGATGCAGAGCCGCGTCGCCCCCTACGTCGTTGAGGTGGATCGGCTCGGTGAAGCCCGCAGTGTAGCGCCGGCGATCCAGAACTATCAGCCCACCGACGGGCAGATCGCCTGGTTCCTGAGCCGGTTCATATCGAACGTGCGGTCGGTCTCCACCGACCCGGTATTGGTCAAGCGCAACTGGCTTGATGCATACGACTTCGCTACCGACCGCGCGGCGATTTTCCTCAACGAATATGCCCGTAGCAACGATCCGTTCGCGGGTATCGGCCAGCGCAGCGTATCGGTGCAGGTGACGAGTGTGGTCCGCGCCTCCGACACCAGCTTTCAGGTTAAGTGGACCGAAAGCATCTACGAGCGTGGCAGCTTGGCCAGAACCGAACGCTGGACCGCCATGCTGACGGTGAAGATGCAGCCGCCCAAAACTGCCGATGCGCTCCGCAAGAATCCACTCGGCCTGTTCGTCAACGCTATCGACTGGGCACGGGAACTCGAAGGCCCGCCGGCGACGGCGGACCAGCAGCCTCCGCAGCAGCCCATCGTTCCGGCTCCAACAACGCCGACCGCAATGCCCGTGCAGGATAGCGCGCCGGTTCAGGCCGCGTCGGCCAGTCCCGCCAATGAAGGAGATTCCGCCCCATGACCCGGATCATTGTCCTGTCCGTCTCGGCACTGGCGTTGTCCGCCTGTGCCGGCAAGACGACACCGCCGGCCATCAGCTATGACACCGCTGACTTCCAGCCCGCGCACCAAGAAGCCGAACCGCCCAGGCCGGTCGAGATCGTCGAACAGCCAGTGCCGCTTCCCTTGCCGGGGCAGCTATTGCCGCCGCCATCGGTGAAGGCCGACAACAGCCCTCCCACCGCACGGGTGGAAGCCGCGAACCGCGCCGCCACGCGCGAGCCGTCGAGAGCGGGTTATATTAATGCCGTGCAGGTCTATCCCTGGACCGAAGGAGCACTTTACCGGCTCTATGCCGCACCCGAACGGGTGAGCGACATCGCGTTGCAGCCTGGCGAGAAGCTGGTGGCGGTTTCGGCCGGTGACACGGTGCGTTGGGTTATCGGTGACACTGCAAGCGGCGCTGGAGATCAGGCCCGCGTGCATGTGCTGGTCAAGCCGTTTGCGCCGGGGTTGGCGACCAACATGGTCATCACCACCGATCGCCGCGCCTATCATCTGGCGCTCGAAAGCACCGACAGGACGGCGATGGCCGCTATAAGCTGGACCTATCCGCAAGACCGGCTTGTGGCGCTTCAGCGCCAGAACCAACAGGCCGAGCAGGCGCAGCCGGTGGCCGATGGCATATCGCTCACCAACCTGCGCTTCCGCTACGAGATCACGGGTGACAGCCCGCCGTGGCGGCCGGTTCGCGCCTGGGATGACGGGAATAAGGTCTATATCGAGTTTCCCGCGCGACTCGATCAGGGGGAAGCGCCGCCGTTGTTCGTGGTCGGCCCGCTCGGTGACAGCCAGCTCGTCAACTACCGCGTCAGCGGCAACCATTACATCGTCGACCGCCTGTTCGCGGCGGCTGAATTGCGTCTCGGCGAGAACCCGCAAGCCGTCGTGCGGATCAGCCGAACTGACGGTCAGGCCGGGAGGACGCGGAAATGAGCGAGCCGCCCGTTGATCCGATCGCGCCGGAGCCGGAAGCGCAAGCCGCGTCGCCCGCGCCGCCCTCAAAAGCCGCGCCCGACACCTTGGTTCTGCGCGCCAGCCCCCGCCGTGTGGTGCGCTTCCGGCGGGGCGTCATCATCGGCGGCGCGGCCGTCGGTTCGCTCGCCATTGCCGGCGTCGCCTGGATGGCGCTGGGGCCGAAGACGCTCCAGATCGTCGCGGCCGGCGAGGACAAGGCCATCACCGACCGGCATACTCCCGCCGATCAGGTGATGAACCTGCCGGGCAGCTATGGCGAGGTCGCGCGCGGCGTCCCGGTGCTGGGAGCGCCGCTCCCCGGAGACCTGGGTAAGCCGATCCTTGATCGCCAGCGCCAGCTTGCAGGCGATGACCCCACACCGGCGATGACCCCTGAGGAACAGGCCGCAGAAGCCGAACGCCAGCGTCTCGCTGGGCAAGCCGCGCAGGCCCGCGAGGCCGGCGTCATGGTGCAGTCGTCGGGCCGTTCGACGGGCACTGCCATGGCCTTCAGCCAGAGCGCCGCTGACGTCCCTATCGCTCCGGAGCCACCGGCCGCGAGCGATCGCCTCGCGCTCGACCCGGAGCGCGATCAGAACAACCAGCAGCGCAAGCTGGATTTTGTCGGGCGGCAGGCGTCGGGCGGGATCTATAACGCCCATGTGCTGGAGACACCGGCATCGCCCTATCAGGTGATGGCGGGGAGCGTCATCGCCGCCAGTCTGCTCACCGGGCTTAATTCCGACCTGCCGGGCATGGTCATCGCGCAGGTGACGGAGAATGTATTCGACACCGTGACGGGGCGGACCCTGCTCATTCCCCAGGGCGCCCGTCTGATCGGTAGCTATGATAGCGTCGTGGCGTTTGGACAGAGCCGTGCGCTGCTCGTCTGGCAGCGGATCATACTGCCCGATGGCTCCTCCATCCAGATCGACAATCTGCCTGCTACTGATGCGGCGGGCTATGCCGGCCTTGAGGACAAGGTGGATTTCCACACCTGGCGCCTGCTCAAAGGTGTGGCGCTCTCGACGCTGCTCGGCGTCGGCACCGAAGTGTCGATCGGCGACGATGAAAGCGATCTTGTCCGCGCCGTCCGTCAGTCGACCCAGCAGTCCGCCAATCAGGCAGGGCAGCAGATCGTCACCAGGAATCTCAACATCCAGCCCACGATAACCGTCCGCCCCGGATGGCCGCTCCGCGTGATCGTTCACAAGGATTTGCAATTGCGGCCCTGGGGTGGCGCTCGCTGACAGGAGAACGCCCCATGCTCAAACTCGCCAAACTTCCAGACCGCACGCCGGTCAAGATCGCGATCACGGTGACACCGGACCTAGCGCACACCCTTGCCGACTACGCCGCGATCTACAATCGGGCCTATGCCGACAAGGCGGCGGTGGCCGACCTGATACCGGCGATGCTCGAAACCTTCCTCGCCAGCGACCGCGCATTTGCGAAAGCGCGCCGTGATGTGGAGAGCGGGACGTGAGGCGCCGCAGAGTCATCGGCCGTTTCAAGCGGTCGAAGCAAGGCGGTTGGGAGGGCGAAATCACCACGCTCACCATCCAGCGAAAAATCCGTCTCGTCCCCAACGACAATCGGGTCAGCGACAACGCGCCCGCGTTTCGTGTGATGCTGGGGTGGCAGACGGTTGGCGATGCCTGGGAGAAGGAATCGCGGAGCGATCCACCGCGCGATTATCTACGCGTCGAAATTGACGACCCATTTTATCCGCTCAAAGTCATGCTGTTCCCGGACGCGGAAGGCATGACCGCGCAGATGGTGTTGCCCTTTGCCCATGCATCCGCCGTTCCCCCGAATATGGGTTAGATATGACGGAGTTTTCCGAGCCTCCCGAACGCCTCCTGAAACTGGAAGAAGTCACGCGGCGCGTTGGTCTTGGAAAGTCGATGATCTACCGGCTTATCACCCAGGGACGTTTCCCCGCCCCCTACAAAATATCGCCTTATGCTTCCCGTTGGAGCGAGCATGAGATTGTCGCATGGATCGACAAGGTGAAAGATGGCTTTGAAGGGAAACGCCGCAAGTTCTGGTAGGGGCGTCGATCATGCTACCGCTTGCAAACCGCGATGCTTGAGATGTCGCGCGCCGGGTCAATGACAATATCGGCGGATTTGCGTTCGGAATAGCGATCTACGAGTTGATCGGCATGCGGCCGTAACAGGATAGTGAACCGTATCAATTCCTCCATCACATCCACGATGCGATCATAATAGCCTGACGGTTTCATTCGACCCGTTTCGTCAAACTCCTGAAACGCCTTGGCTACGCTCGACTGATTGGGGATCGTGAACATCCGCATCCAGCGGCCGAGAAGGCGCAGCGTATTGACCGCATTGAATGACTGCGAGCCGCCGGACACTTGCATCACCGCAAGAGTGCGCCCTTGCGTGGGGCGCATACCTTTCATTTCGAGAGGCAGATGGTCGATTTGCGCTTTCATGACGCTGCTTATCTGGCCGTGACGCTCCGGGCTGCACCACACCATGCCTTCCGACCACATGGCATGGTCGCGCAATTCATGAACGGCGGGATGATCGTCCCCCTTTACCTGATCGGGCAAGGGCAGATCGGACGGATGGAAAATGCGCGTTTCCGCACCGAACAGTTGGAGCAGCCTTGCGGCTTCCTCGACAGCGTGGCGCGAGAAGGACCGTTCGCGCAAGCTACCATACAGGAGCAGGATGCGCGGCGGCGGACCATCCGCACCAAGACCAACGGCGGGCCGCTCACGGATATAGCGGAGATCGAGTGCGGGCAAATGGCGCGGATCAGAGAGCGCGCGGAGACGGGTCAAGCGATGGCTCCTTTCTCATACCAGCCGCGCGTGCGCTTCACGATGGCGACAACCGACAGCATCACTGGAACTTCGACTAGCACCCCGACCACGGTTGCGAGCGCAGCCCCTGACTTGAGGCCGAACAGGCTGATTGCGGCCGCAACGGCCAACTCAAAGAAATTAGACGCACCAATGAGCGCGGAGGGCGCGGCGACGCACCATGCGACACCAAACCGGCGACTTAGCCAATAGGCCAGCCCGGCATTGAAATAGACTTGGATCAGGATAGGGACGGCCAGCAGGCCAATGACCAACGGCTGTTCAACAATCGCCTCACCCTGAAAACCAAACAACAGCACCAGCGTTGCCAGCAAAGCGACCAGCGACACAGGCCCAAGGCGGGCCAGCAGGCGGTCTAGGGCAGCTTGTCCGCCTGTTGCCAACACCGAGCGCCGGACGAGCTGCGCGACGACCACCGGCACCACGATATAGAGGCCGACCGAAAGCAACAGCGTATCCCACGGCACCGTCACCGAAGCCACGCCGAGCAACAGCCCGACCAGCGGCGCGAACGCAAAGACCATGATGAGGTCATTCAAGGCGACCTGACTCAATGTGTAAGTCGGCTCACCGTCACACAGGTTGGACCAGACGAACACCATTGCCGTGCAGGGTGCGGCGGCAAGCAGGATCAGCCCGGCAATATATGACGATGCTTCGCCCGCTGGCAGTAGCGGCGCGAACAGCCAGCCGATGAACAAGGTGCCGAGCAGCGCCATTGAGAAGGGCTTGACCGCCCAGTTGATGAACAGGGTGACACCGACACCCTTCCAATGCTGCCTGACGCTTCCAAGCGCCCCAAAGTCGATTTTGAGCAGCATTGGCACGATCATCAGCCAGATCAGCACCGCGACCACGAGATTGACGCGGGCGACTTCGGCCGCTGCGATCACGCTGAACAGACCGGGTAGCGCATGGCCGAGCGCAATGCCCGCCACGATGCACAGCGCCACCCACAGGCTTAGATACCGCTCGAAGAAGGAAATGCCGGGACGAGGCGGCACCGTGGCCGCAAGGGGAGCCGTTGACATATTCGCCTCAGATGACCCGTTGGCCGTGTTCATCCACGACCCGTTCGCCATCTTCCTTGGCGAACGCGCCCTGTTGCGGCGAAGGCAATAGGTCCAGCACCGCTTCCGAAGGGCGGCACAATTTCACACCGAGCGGCGAGACGACCAGCGGCCGGTTGATAAGGATTGGATGCACCATCATCGCGTCTAACAAGGCGTCGTCGGCTAGGCTTTCGTCGCCCAAGCCAAGTTCAGCGTATGGCGTGCCTTTCTCGCGCAAGAGGTCGCGCGGCGCGATTCCCGCGCGTTCGATAAGCTGGACGAGCAAGGCGCGCGCAGGCGGCGTTTTCAGATACTCGATAATGTGCGGCTCGATCCCGGCATTGCGGATCAGGCCCAACACGTTCCGCGAGGTGCCGCACTCCGGGTTGTGATATACGATAATGTCAGTCGGCATTGTTGCTTGCTTTCGGATGGGTAGCGCCTTCGACTTGGCCGATTTCACGGACCTTGGCCGCGAGCGCCATACGGTCGATGCTGTCATGAGGGAGCGCGAGGAACAGCGCGATGCGGTTCAGCAGGTAGCGAAGGGCGCGAACAAAGGCATCGCGCTGGCCTTCCCCTTCGACCTTGGCAGGATCTTCGATCCCCCAATGGGCCGTTATCGGTCGCCCCGGCCAGACGGGGCAGGTTTCGCCCGCAGCATCGTCGCAGACAGTAATAACGAGATCGATCTTCGGCGCACCCGAAGCCGCAAACTCATCCCAACTTTTGGAACGCAGCCCATCGGTCGGATAGCCGAGCGAGGCCAGCACTTCCAATGTCATCGGATGCACGTCGCCTTTCGGGAAGCTGCCCGCCGAGAAGGCCCGGAAGCGGCCTTCTCCCAGCTTGTTGAGCGCGCTTTCCGCCAAGATCGAACGGGCAGAATTGCCGGTGCAAAGGAACAGGACGTTGTAAACCTGATTGCTCATGCACAACCCTCCTGTCCGCACCGGCTATCCAGCGCGACCTTGACGAGAGGCGCGCAGATTTCAGGATGCCCGGCGCAGCAATCCTGCATCAGATATTCGAGCAACGCGGTCATGTTCTCATATCGTGCGATGTAGATAATCGACCGCCCATCCCGCCGACTTTCGATAAGGCCCGCGTGGGACAAGATGCTCAGGTTTGACGAAAGCGTGTTCGGCGGCACGTCGAGGCGACGGGCTATTTCGCCCGCCGCCATGCCTTCGTGGCCCGCTTGAACCAACATGCGGAAAGCAGCGAGACGCCCTTCATGGGCGAGAGCGGCGAGCGCGGAGAGGGCGTTCTTAAGTTCCATATTTCGACTATATAGGAAATTTCGATTCGAGCAACCTTCGGATGGCGTCGTAAATTGGCGCAAGTCCCGCTACCGAATATCAAATGCCCTGCGGCACCTCCGAGAATGTCTGCTCACATTGCGCCGTCGCAGGAGTTGCAGCCCAATTCAGGGACGCAGAACAAGCGATCGGTTAGTTGCTCAAAGGAGCCGGATTCATTATAGAAAGGGAGCCGATGATTTGATCGCCATGCGTTCGGATCAAGTGGAAGAACGGCAAAACTGCCCTGCGTGGTTTCCAGCGTGGCTTTCTGGATTTGGCGAGTAAATTAGGGTTCGTAAAACAGCAACATATCGCCTGAGTTCGAATCCCTCCCGCTCCGCCATTCA